>OLQI01000658.1_pt1 | contig 29843 bp, 27 predicted proteins | sample 1672171 | NCBI WGS metagenome assembly OLQI01 (sample SAMEA3136655, study PRJEB25190) | human gut metagenome
CTTGAAGATGAGTATCAAACTCAAATTCAAAATTTAGTCGTGGCATAGGAAAAAAGTCTCTATTTAAATTGTCTATTTTATTGACAGGGGACCAAGTGGAATGGTGATGTAATACCGGACCTCAAAAGTTTGTAAAAATTTTGGCGTGTTCGTTTGATCACAACACAAAGCATTTCTTGACTTTTGGGTGCGCCCAGTCGCCCCTGACTACTTTAATTTAGGCTTAATTTCAAAGGGATTTGCACTTTGTTAAGAAGAGAGACAAGTGTTTAAATGAACAAAGTCAAACAGAGGGATGAAAAATGTTCAATAAATCACGATGATTAGCGCGACTTTAGCTGGCATTGCCGAATTATTGGTGCTAGGATCTGATAAGAGAGACGCCAAAGTGAGCAAATTCGAAATTCAGGCAAAGGGAGAATTGAAATGACAGAAGAAAAGAAACGCTACGGGGCCGACGCGATTGTCGACAGCCTCGCTAATCACGACGTTAAGTACGTCTTTGGGGTGCCGGGGGCTAAGATCGACCGGCTCTTTGAACGGTTGGACCACCCGGTGAACCCGAAGGCACCGAAGTTAATTGTGACCCGTCACGAACAAAACGCTTCGTTTATCGCCGGTGGGATTGGTCGCTTGACTGGTAAGCCGGGAGTGGTTTTGACCACTTCTGGCCCTGGGGTATCCAACTTGGCCACCGGGCTGGTAACCGCCACGGCCGAAGGGGACCCGGTCTTGGCCATTTCAGGGCAAGTTCCGCGCCGGGACTTAAAGCGCCTAACCCACCAAAGCATGGATAACGTCGCCCTCTTGGCGCCGGTCACCAAGTACAGCGCCGAAGTCCAAGACCCGAATAACCTTTCCGAAGTCTTGGCCAACGCCTACCAAGAAGCTGTCGCACCAAAGCAGGGGGCGGCCTTTGTTTCGGTACCGCAAGACGTTACCGACGGGGAAGTCACTTCCGCCCCGTTAGCTCCGCGCGAGGACGTCAAGTTGGGGCCAGCCAACTTGAGTGACGTGGAATGGTTAGTCAAGCAGGTTAAAGACGCCAAGTTGCCGGTGCTCTTAGTCGGAATGCGGGCTTCTGATGAAGAAACCACCGCCGCTATCCGCCAGCTGGTCGCCGAAACCCACCTGCCGGTCGTGGAAACCTTCCAGGGTGCCGGGATCATTTCCCGCAAACTGGAAAGCGACTTCTTCGGCCGGGTCGGCCTGTTCCGCAACCAACCGGGGGACCGGGTCTTAAAGGAAAGCGACCTCGTGATCACCGTTGGTTACGACCCGATCGAATACGAACCGCGTAACTGGGATCCGACCGCAAGCGCTAGGGTCGTCGTGATCGACACCAAGCAAGCCCAACTAGACAACAACTTCCAACCAGAACGTGAACTGATCGGCGACATCGCTTCAACCTTGACCCTCTTATCACCACAGTTGACTGGTTACAGCGTGCCGAAGAACTCCCGGGCCTTTTTGGACCAGGTTCAAATCGAGGTCACGACTCGCGACGAACCCAAGCCAGTCAAGGAAGGCCAAGTCCTCAACCACCCGCTCAACATCGTTGCGGCGATGCAAGAACGGATCGATGACGACATGACCGTGACCGCCGATATTGGTTCCTTCTACATCTGGTTAGCCCGCCACTTCCGCAGCTACCAACCACGCCACCTGCTCTTCACCAACGGGATGCAAACCCTAGGGGTGGGCTTGCCGTGGGGGATTGCGGCCGCCCTGGTTCGGCCAAATTCAAAGGTTGTTTCCGTATCTGGGGACGGGGGCTTCCTCTTCTCCGCACAAGAACTGGAAACGGCGGTCCGCTTGAACTTAAACATCGTGCACCTGGTTTGGAATGACGGAAACTACGACATGGTTAAGTTCCAAGAAGAACTCAAGTATGGCCACGACGCCGGGGTTAAGTTCGGCCCGGTGGACTTTGCCAAGTACGCCGAGAGCTTCGGCGCCACGGGACTGCGGGTCGAAAAGGCCGCTGACCTGGGCAAGGTTCTCGACAAGGCCTTTGCCACTCAAGGGCCAGTTGTGGTCGACATCCCGGTTGACTACTCCGATAACCCAGAACTGGGCAAGCAGTTGATTCAGGATAATATTAACTAGAAAAAGTGAGTGTGACTCAACCATTAAGCAGGCTGTGGGCTAAGGATAGGGCACAGGTTATCGCGGAACGCGGTGTTCTGTGACCAGACTTAGCCACTAGGCTTGTGGTTGGGAGCACGTTATCTGTATAACAGTATAGAAAAAGACCTGGGATCATTTCTGAAGTGCCCTAGAATTGTTAGACACACATCTAACGATTCTGGGGTATTTTTTATGTCTAAATATTCATATCAACTTAAAATTCACGCAGTTCAAGAGTATTTGAGCAAGGAATGTAGCTACGCAGAAGTTTGTCGTAAATTCGATATTCATTCGAAAAGGCAATTAATAACATGGGTGCATGAGCAGATAGCGATAGACACGGTAGATCGTCTCAACACTACGCTTAAGCATTTGCGCCACCTTGTAGGCTTTCGTCCCCTGAGTGAAGAAATTTGCGATTGTAGTGAGTTCAGCTGTGGTAAGATGAGAGTAGGTCATTTGTGGTGTCCTTTCTTTTGTCTAGAGGTATTCAAAAGTTTACCACAAATGGCTTTTCTATTTTTCTAACTTAATTTTACTAACGGCGTATCCAAATTTTTCGTCTGGGTAGAATTCTATTTAATCTTACAATCTACCAAGCATTTTAGGGCACTAAAAAATGGTTTCAGTTGGGCTATAGCCACAATTGAAACCATCCTGTGTTGGTACATATTCAAAACTCAAATCTTATCTTATCGCCCGTAACACCAATGTTGGCATCCACGGACCGCCCCACCAGCCGTTGATACCGGTACCTGTGACTTGAATGTCATGGAATCCCAGACGCGCTAACTCCTGGCGGTAAGCGTTACAAGAAAAGCCTAAGTCCGCAATCACCAACTGACCACCTGGTTGTAAGACCCGCGCAATCTCTCGCAGACTCTGCTGCCGACCAGCTTTAGGCTTGACGTTATGGATTGCCAGACCAGAAACAACCACATTAAAGTGATTATCCGCAAATGGTAACTCACGCATGTCTGCCGTCTGAACGGCGGCAACCTGATCCAGTCCATCTGTATGAATCTTCTGTGTAACCGTAGCCATTGAGTTGTTAGTTTGATCTTGTTGACGCCAGATATCAATCCCCGTGATATGTCCACCGGCAGGTAGCCGGTGGGCAATTTTGAATAGGACCATACCGTGCCCACATCCGATATCTAACGCTCGAGTATCAGTGGATAAGGTAATCTGTGGCAATTGTTGGTCCCAAATCTTTTGTTTACCAATCAGTGTCGTGTATAAGAAGCAGCTGGCCATGGCTACGTAAAGTAGCGTGGCGATTAACCAGCTTGTGGCTAGACCCGTAGCTAACCAAATGATAAAACACGCAACGGCCAAGCCAATAAAGCTCACGAGGCCCCAAAACCCATCAATTCCATTTTCTCGTACTTTTTTCATAATTTGTATGCCCCCTGATCATTTCTACCAGTATATCAAGAATTTATTATTTAATGTGTCAACTTGACAGGGTACAGTACCGCCCGTTTTTTGGTACAATGGGAGTACTAAAGCAGAGGAAGCGATTTGATGGCAACAACAATCTTCGGTCACCGGGGCTGCCCAGCCCACGAACCGGAAAATTCACCGGCCGGCTTTCGCTACGCCCTGACCCACGGGGCGGAGGGGATCGAAACCGACCTGCACCTAACCAAGGACGGGGTACCGGTGATTATTCATGACGAAACCCTGCACCGCACCACTAACGGGACTGGCCAGGTGGCGGATTACACCCTGGCCGAGCTACGGCAATTTCGGTTACCAAACGGCGAATGCATCCCGACGCTAGCAGACTTTTTACAACTGGTTGGCACGGCGCCGGTCCAGTTGAACTTGGAGTTTAAAACCGATGTCGAGCGCTACCCGGGGATTGAGGAGACGGTCTTACCACTGGTTAAAGAGGCCCCGCTCGCTAAGCCAGTGATCTTTTCTTCCTTTAATTTAGCTTCACTACTGGTGGCCCAGTCAATTGACCCAAGCTTTGAATACTGTTACTTAACTGACCGTGACTTAAAGGATCCGGATGCCTTCTGTCAGGAATACCAGTTAGCGGGAATTCACCCACACCACTATTTAGCGGGGGCGACGGTCCCCCAGCGGATTTGGACGGTTAATGACCCGGCCGTACAGGCTGACTTATTTAGGCGGGGCGTTGCCGGGATTTTCACCGACGACTTTGAAAGGGCCCAACAAGTAAGGGAGGAATGGCTATGACAAAACCCAAGGTCGCCTTTATTTGCACTCACAATTCCTGCCGGAGCCAGATCGCCGAGGCGCTAGGCCGCCATTTGGCCAGCGACGTTTTTGATAGTTACTCGACGGGAACGGCCCCCAAAAGGGCGATTAACCCGGATGCCGTCCGGCTCGTTAAGGAGCGCTACGGAATTGACATGTTGGCCAATGGGCAACACAACAAGGCCCTGACCGACCTTCCCCAGGTGGACGTAGTGATTACGATGGGCTGTGGCGTCCAGTGCCCCCGCCTGCCCGCTCAAATGCGCCAGGATTGGGGGCTGGACGATCCAACTGGTCTGGGTGATGATAAATTTAACCAGGTAATTGACCAGCTTGAAGAACGGGTCAAAGAACTAAAAGAAGCATTGCAAACAACAAAATTAGGGCGCTAAGCCATTAAACCCCTATGTACGACGTTTTAGAGATTGTTGATTTTTACGGATCATTAACAAGGCCGCTCAAGAAAGCCTCTAAGATCTGGGGCCACGGCGAAAGTTACGTTCGCAATACCTGCCGCAATCTAATTGGTGCTGACCAGTACCAAATCGTCGACACCGGTTGGTTAAAGGACGAATTTTCTGATGCGGGCTACACCAACAATTAGATTAAGCACGTGATGGAATTAGCTGGTGCCAAGCACTACTTCGATGCGTTCAGCGGCTTTTTCTAAAGACGACGGTTCAAGGTGGGGCCCTGCTGCTAACCATTTCCCAGCTAATCGAAGTGATTACTAAGCTCGACTTCATCCGCCACGCCGAAATTAAGTAGGGGTGGTTGAACGTTCAATAGTAGGAGTATTTTGAAAGGAAGCAGATCCATTTCAAACTGATGCAGAACTTGCAATTCCTCGAAAAAGTAAAGTTTTCAAATGAATAAAAGATCCCCCAAGCAGCACCGCTGGGGGATCTTTTTGATCTGCTAATGATTAAATATGCAAATTCTATTAATAAAAAACGGATTAACTTGTTTATAATGTATAGCAAGTGTATTATATGCTTAAATATTTTAAGAGGAGGAACCGTCATGGATCAAGCGCACGCAGAGGAGATTTTAAAAAAGGTGATCGCCATTCCAACCGTGAATGACAACGAAAAAGAAAACGCCGATTATTTGGCGAGTCTTTTTGCCCCTTACGAAGATCAGGGGGTTACGATTGAGGAGTTGGCATATTCACCCGGCCGCAGCAATTTGATTGTCACGATTGGGGAGGGGGAGACCACACTGGGATTTTCCGGACACCAAGACGTCGTGGACCCCGGTGACCTGGCCGATTGGGACACCGACCCCTTTGTGTCGACCATCAAGGAGGGGCGTCTGATCGGGCGTGGTGCTTCGGACATGAAGAGCGGCTTGGCGGCGGTTGTCTGCGCGATGCTAGCCATGCTGGAAGAAAAGAAGGTCCCGGGCAAGATTAAGTTAATCGCCACGGTCGGTGAAGAATCCGGTGAATACGGGGCGGCGCAAGTCACCGATGCCGGGCTCGCCGACGACCTGAGTGCGTTGGTGATCGCCGAACCGACCGACGGAATGCGGCAAATTTGCTACACCAGCAAGGGCGTCGTGGACTACCACGTTACCTCCAAGGGAATCGCCGCCCACTCTTCTAGGCCCCACGAGGGTGAAGATGCGATCGCCCACCTCTTGGAGTTTGCCAATGAGGTCCAAGCCCGCCTAGCCCGCTTGGATAAAAAGGATCCGGTACTCGGGAAGCTTACCAGTTTGATTACCCTGATTAAGGGCGGTGAACAGATTAATTCCGTCCCGTCCCAAGCTGAGCTCTCTGGCAACATCCGGACGATCCCGGGCTACACCAACCAGGTGATCTTTGATGTGATCGATGGCTTGATCGCCGAATTAAACGCCAAGCCAGGCTACCAGCTCAGCGTCGATTACATTTACCCCGAGGAGCCGATGCCCGGTGACGCCCACTCCCCGCTGGTTCAACTGCTTCAAAAGGTGGGCCTAGAGGTCTTTGGTCACACCTTGACCCCGGTCGGCGGAACCGGGGCTAGTGACGGCTCCGAGTTCGTTCGGGCCAAGGGTGACTACCCAATCGTGATGGTCGGCCCCGGCAGTGACAGTCAGCACCAGCCTAACGAATGGGTCAGCCTCGCCGCCTATCACCAGGCGATTGCCTTCTACCAACAGTTCGCTAATGAATTCTTCGGCAAGTAACCGTTTTAGTTAAAAGTGTAGCGCCCTAATTTTCAGTGATGAAAGTAGGGACGTTGCTTTTTTTATAAAAAAGTTCGTGATAACATTAAACGGTAAGCTGTCACATTCATAGGAGGAAGCCATGTTAAAAACCGCCATTCTCGGGCCGGTCTACACACCGGACGACCCGCACCACGTTGCCTACCTTCAAGACGCCCTGGTTGAAATTAACCAAACCGGCAAGATTATCGCCGTTTTAACGCCCAACGATGCCGACTACCAAGGACACCTGCGACAAGCCCAAGCGGACGGCCGGCTGAACAAACTAACCCCTGGCCAAGTGCTCGTGCCCGGCTTTGTGGACCTGCACGTCCACGCCCCGCAGTGGCCCCAGGCTGGCCACGCCCTCGATAAGCCGCTTAACGAATGGCTCAACGATTACACCTTCCCCTTGGAGGCTAAGTACGAAGACCTTGAGTTTGTCCAAACGGTTTACCACGACCTGGTCCACACCCTTTTAGCCAACGGCACCACGACGGTCCTCTTTTTCGGCACCATCCACACCGAGGCCAACTTGGTCCTGGCCCGCGAGTGCATGGATCAGGGCTTACGGAGCGCGATCGGGCGGGTGGCGATGGATAATCCCGACCAAACCCCGGCCTATTACCGCGATCGAAGCAGCGAGGAGGCGATCGCCGAGACCGAACGTTTCATCCAGGCCCTAGAATTACTGGGTCAAGACGAGCCACTGGCGCCGCTACCGGTGATCACGCCCCGCTTCGTGCCATCGTGCACCGATGAAACCCTGGCTGGTTTGGGGAAACTGGCGCAAAAGTACGACCTGCCGATCCAATCCCACGTGTCGGAAAGCAACTGGGAGCACCAGTACGCGATTGACCGGTTCGGGATTCACGACGCCGAAGTGCTGGATCGTTTTGGCCTCTTAACCGACAAGACGGTGCTTGCCCACGGAACCCAGCTGACCGAGGCGGACGCGAAGTTACTGCGGGAGCGGGGGACGGCTTTGGCCCACTGCCCAATTTCTAACGCCTACTTCGGTAACGGCGTGCTGCCGGTTAAGCAATTACTGGCGGCGGGCAACGAGGTCGGGCTCGGGACCGACATCTCCGGTGGTTACTCGCCGAGCCTGTACGATAACATCCGCCACGCCGTCGCCCTTTCCCAGGTCCGTACCGATGGGGTGACCAATGCCGACCACGGGGCCCCCGACTCCCGGATCTCAATGCCCACCGCCTTCTACCTGGCGACCAAGGGTGGGGCGGAGGCCTTGAACCTGCCGGTCGGGGCAATCGAAGCCGGGTGCCAAGCCGACCTCCAGATTTTAACTGACCCGCACCCGTGGCCGAGCGAAAGCCCCCTGGAACGCTTTGAACGCCTGATGTACCAGGCTAACCGCTCAACGGTAGCGGCAGTGATGGTCAACGGCAACTGGGTGTACCAGGTGCGCGATTAAAAAAGCAAGAGAGTGGGAAATAACCTCCTCGGCAGGCCGTATGACTAAGCTAGGACGAACGGTTGGTGCAGCACGCACCGTTCTTCGTCCGTACTTAGGTACTAGGTCTGCGGTTATTTACCACGTTATCTGTCTAACATTCGTGAATACAGCAAGGGGCCGGAAAAAACGGATTTTTTCCGGCCCCTTGCTCTTTTTTTGGTGTAAACAGAAAATGCCTAAGTATCGTCTACCAAGGTCAAATTCCGCCCCTTGTTATGCCCCTTCGCCAGCTACCTTCACGATCGCCTTAGAGATGTTGCCAAGCTTGCCACTAACGAAGTCCTCCACGTGGGCAAAGTCCAAAACGTTGGAAATCAACGGCAGTGGATCTACGTCACCAGATTGGAGGAGGGCGACGGAATCTTCAAAGGTGTAAGGGTTGATGAAGGAACCCTGGATGGTCAATTGCTTTTGGTAAACCTTGTAGGTGTTGACGTTAAAGGTGGAATTCGGGTTACCGACCCCAAACATCAGGACCTGACCACCACGGCGGGTGGCTTCCACGGCTTGTTCTTGGGTCTTTGGCAGTCCAACCGCTTCAACGACGATGTCATAGGAATCAGCCTGGACCTCCTCGGGGTGGGTAAGGTTGTTAATCGTCTTGAAGCCAAAGTTCTCCTCATTGTTAGCAAGCTTTTCGTCAACCGTTCCGGCCAGGGTCACTTCTTGCAACCCGCGGGACTTCAAAATCTGGGCGATCAACTGTCCTTCAAAACCATCCCCAATAATTAACGCTTTTTGGTAGGGGTGGGTTTCTAAGAGGTCCACCCCGTGTTCAGCACAGGAGATCGGCTCAATCACGGCCGCTGCTTCCAGAGAAACGTTATCCGGGACGTGGTAAACGACCTCTTCTGGCGCCGTGAAGTATTCGGCAAAGCCACCGTCCCTTGTTACCCCAACGGCGTCGAGGTGTTCGCACAGTTCCGGCCGCGACGTCCGGCAAAAGAAGCACTTGTGACAATAAATGTTAGGGTCGACGCTAACCCGGTCGCCAACCTTGAACCCAACCACGTCTTGACCAACTTCGGCAACGACCCCGGAATTTTCGTGACCTAGCACGATCGGCGAAACGGCATCGGCCGAACCCGGCAAACCGTTATATAGGGCCTTGTCGGTGCCACAAATCCCCGCCCAGGCGGTGTGAATTAGGACCTCATTGGGCTGGATGGTGGGGGTCGGGTAGTCGTCTTGGAACTCTAACTTCTTAACATCCGTCATTACTAGTGCTTTCATTTTGGTTTCCTCCTCAAGCTAACAGATCACATGTTACTCGGTTAACGGCTCCTAAGCGAAAAGTAAACGTGACGGTGAGTAATCGGTACCAAAATTACTCATCTAGCGCCTATTTATCAGCCTCAATCTAGCTGTTAGCGCTTACATCGCCTATATCCTAAAACAAGGAGGTAGATTCGTCAACCGGTTTAGCGAAAAAGATTAAAGCGCTTTCAAATGACTTGCATAGTGCTTTCTCCTGCTGTATTGTAGGGGCAAAAATTAGTCACGCTGTTCATTTGGGAAGGGGTTTTAAAAATGATGAGTAAAGAAGAACTCAACCGCCGCTTGCACCAAGCCAAGATTGTGGGGAATACGGCCACGATCGCCTGTCTAATAATGTATACGTCTTACATTCAGCAAATTATTTCTAACTTCACCGGTCACCCGGTTTCGCCACTCCAGCCAATTTGTGCGTCAATTAACGCCCTGTTATGGGTGGCCTACGGGTGGATCAAACCCAAAAAGGACTGGCCGGTCATCATCGCCAACTTCCCGGGGATCATCTTCGGAATTTTAACCTTCGTGACCGCCTTTCTGCATTAAATTACGAGAGAAGGGGAAGAACTCGGGGAGATGAAATAAAAAGCTGAAGGCCTACGTATTGATAACGTATCCTTCAGCTGTTGCTCGCGTTTATTCTTGCCAACGCCTGATTTGAGCGTATTCTTGGCCATGATTTTGTTCGGCATTCCTTAAGTCAATATCGTTTTGCAACCGAAGAAAGTAATCATCGCTTACCCCAAAGAAGCGGCCTAAGCGAACGGAGGTATCTACCGTTACCTGGCGGCGATCGTGAAGAAGATCCTGAATTCTTGAAACAGGGACGTGAAGCTCTTTAGCAAGCCGATAGGCAGAAAGGTCTGCCGGCGCCATAAAATCTTGTTGCAGAATCTCGCTAATCGTGGGCGTGGGAATCTGTTCGGTCATTACGCCACCTTCTTTCTGGTTAATGATAATCAATAATTTCGACGTTAACAAACTTATTATGGTCGATGACTTTAAAGCAGATCCTGAACTGTGCATTGATTCTGATGCTATAGTAGCCAACGCGATTACCAACTAGTTTTTCTAAGTGATTAGCGGGTGGTTTCCGTAAATCATTTAAGTTGTTGGCGTTATCAATTAGGATAAGTTTTCGTAAAGCGGTTTTTTGAATTGACTTAGGGAATCTCTTTGAGAATTGTTGATGAAAGATCGACTCCGTATCCCGGTCTCGAAAGCTTAGTATCATTTGTTCACTTCTATAATATACCCCTGTAGCGGGTATAATGCTAATATTTAACCTCCCGTTATATGGATACATACGAAAAAAAGGGCGCAAGGGACTTTTGGTCGAAAATAAAAAGCGGGGTATTACAATTCGCTTATCAATCGTTTCTAAATTTATCATCAAATTGCCGTAAAAAGTTTACAATAATGATAACGAAATCGCTTGCATGAACGGGAAGGGGGGATGGAATGGAAACGAAACTATCAACTGGCGCCTTCGTTGGGATCGTCATCTCGTTAATTGCGACCATGAGCAGCATCCTGACTCTGGCAGCGACGGGCTGGCAGATGTTTGCCTTCATCTTGTTTGCGATCGTTTGCTTCGCCATGCCGGTGGCGTTGATGACCATGGAACTGTCAACGACCTTGCAAGGGCGCGGGGGGCCGCAACTGTGGGTCAAAACCGCCTTTGGACCCAAGTGGGGGTTTACCAGTTCCTGGTTGCTGTGGGTGCAGATGTTCCCCTCAATGGTGATGATTGCGTCAACCCTGTGCCCCTTATTCGGGGTCATGATTGGCCAAGACCAGCTAGGGGACAACCACTGGTTCACCCTGGCCTTTATCATCGTCTTTTACTGGCTGATCACCTTGTTAAACCTTAAGTTTGACATGGCTAAGATTGGCGGGGCGATCGGGATCTGGTTGGGGTTTTACCTGCCAATGGGGCTGATGTTTATCTTAGGCTTGGCGGCCTTTTTGAAACGGGGGCTTGACCCCCACAGCATGCTGGGGGCCTTTAGTCTACACGGCACCATCCCCAGCCTAACCGATACCAAGTCCTTGCAGTACGTCTCGGCGGTCGCCTTCATCTTCACCGGGATTTCGACGACCGGGGTCTATGCGCCACGGCTAAAAAAGGTCACCCACGACTTTCCGCTCGGCTTACTCCTAGCGCTAACGGTGGTGGTTTTGTTAAACCTGGTCAACGCCTTTTTGATTGCCAACGTCATCCCGGCCGGCAGTTACCAGCTCGATAACATCGCCGAACCAGTCATCCGGTACTGCCAAGTGCTAGGGTGGCCAAGCTGGTTAGCCCAGGTTTTTTCGCTGTTGGCCTTTTTGGGGGTTGCCTTACAACTGTCGACTTGGGTGACCGGGCCGTCGCAGATGATGGCCGAGGTGGCTAAGGACGGACTCTTACCCGCCAAGTGGCACTTCTACCGCCACGATGCGATCGGGGTCGCCCAAAACGTTGTCATTACCCAAGCGGTTTTGGTTTTGGTCTCGCTCTTCGCCCTCTTGTACGCCCTGCCCAACATCAACAGTGTCTTCTTGATGTTGGTGAACACGGCGGCCTTTATCTACTGCACCGTCTACGGGATCATTGGCTTAGCTTTCATCAGGGTGCGCTATTTATTGCCTAACCAGGAGCGCCCCTTCCGGGTGGGGAAAACCGGCAACGAGGGCGCCTGGGCCGTCACCGGCTTGTTAATGTTTGGCATCCTGATGATTGCCTTAACGACCCTGATTTCCACCGACCTGTTATCGGCGGTCTTTATGTTACTGATCACCCTGCTTTTGTTTGCTACGCCACTGATCATTGAGCACTTTAAACGCCCCGCCTGGCTAATCGACGCCCGGGCGGATCTTCAGAACGGAGGGAATTAAATGTCACTTTACGGAAAGCACGACCGAGAAGAACGCAACACCCTGGACCCGATCTTTGGCTCCTTTAGCGAGGACCACCCGCTACCAAAGTATAAATTGAATGAACGTCCGGTCGAACCGCGGATTGCCTACCAAGTGGTCAAGGACCAGCTTTTGGACGAAGGGAACGCCCGTTTGAACCTGGCGACCTTTTGTCAAACCTACATGGAGCCCGAAGCCGTTAAGCTGATGAGCGAAACCTTTGACAAGAACGCGATTGACAAGTCCGAATACCCGCGGACGGCCGAAATCGAAAACCGTTGCGTCAACATCATCGCCAACCTTTGGCACGCGCCTAAGGACGAAGAATTCATGGGAACTTCGACGGTTGGGTCCTCTGAGGCCTGTATGCTCGGCGGGATGGCGATGAAGTTCAGTTGGAAGCAACGGGCCGCTAAGCTCGGTTTAGACGTCAAGGCTAAGCGCCCCAACCTAGTCATCTCGTCGGGTTACCAGGTCTGCTGGGAGAAGTTCTGCACTTACTGGGACGTCGAAATGCGGACGGTGCCGATGGACTGGGAGCACCAATCCTTGGACCTCAACCACGTGCTGGACTACGTCGACGAGTACACGATCGGGATCGTGGGGATCATGGGAATCACCTACACCGGGCGCTACGACGACATCGAAGCCCTCGATAAGCTGGTCGAAGAATACAACCAGCACACCGACTACAAGGTTTACATCCACGTCGACGCCGCCTCTGGTGGTTTTTATACCCCGTTCATGGAACCTGACCTCAAGTGGGACTTCCGGCTCAAGAACGTAATTTCGATCAACGCCTCCGGTCACAAGTACGGCTTGGTGTACCCGGGGATTGGTTGGGTGCTGTGGCGTGACCAAAAGTGCGTGCCCGAAAAGTTGATCTTCCGGGTTTCCTACCTGGGTGGCGAGATGCCAACGATGGCGATCAACTTCTCCCGCGGCGCCTCGCAAATCATCGGCCAGTACTACAACTTCATTCGCTACGGCTTTGAAGGTTACCACGACATCCACAAGCGGACCCACGACGTCGCCGTTTACCTGGCCCAAGAGATCGAAAAGCTCGGCCTCTTTGAAATCGTCAACGACGGTAGCCGCCTGCCAATCGTCTGCTACCGCCATAAAGAGGACAAAGACCACGAGTGGACCCTCTACGATCTGGCCGACCGCTTGGCAATGAAGGGTTGGCAAGTCCCGGCCTACCCACTACCCAAGGACCTTGACCAAATCGAAGTCCAGCGGATCGTCGTCCGCGCCGATTTCGGGATGGGGATGGCCCACGACTTCGTTGAGGACATGAAGGACGCCATTAAAGAACTTAACGGCGCCCACCTGGTCTTCCACGAGAAGAGCTCCCTGAAAAAGTACGGCTTTACCCACTAATTTTGATTAAACCAGCAACGCCCCTACCTTGAGGACATCAGGGTAGGGGCGTTGTGCGGTTAATTAAGTTGGGAAATGGCAGCCGCAACCTTTTCGACCACGTCGCTAGCGAGCGGGGTGACCTTGCAGTGTGACATTACCACGCCCATCATCTGACGCTGGTCATTGGTGAGGTCTTCTTTGGTCAGTTCCATTAAGAGGGAGATGCGCTGGCGGGCAATTCCCATGAGCTTATATTTTTGCTTAGGATCGGCCGACTTAAAGTTTTTGATCTTGAAGTCGGCCTTGTCCAGACCATGCGTTTGGCAAAGCAAAGTGGTTAGGGAATCTTTGAGATTACCTAAATCACGATATGTGGTCAGGTCTTGTAGGTCAACAATTCCGGCGAGCATGAAGTAGGCGTGGGCCAGAATCCGGTAGTCAGCATCGACGCGGGGACTAATGAATTCAGTCAGGCTCGCATGCAGGGCTTCTGGAATTGGTAAGCCGCCTTCCTCAAGGTACTGGATTTTGTCGAGGTCCTGGGCCCGTTCTTCATCATCGAAGTATCCCATTTCAAAGGCGGCGTTATACGAGTAATCGTCAAAGGCAACCACGCCATTGTGCCCCTTGATGTAGCGAAGGTCATCATGAAGGCCATGAAACGACTCTTGGATTTGCCGTGCAAACAAACGCGGAGTTACAACATTATGAGTGACAATTCCATCTAAATCAAAGGAAAGGGCGGGGGAGTCACCATTCTTCAGGTTAATGACGATGGGACTCTCTCGACCGCATATGCAGGTACCAACAGGGATCCCATCGTGGCTCATCTGAATGCTCTCAATTTGCCAGTTAGAATTAGAATTTTTATTGATCTCGTTGGCGATGTAGTTGCACTGGATAATAACGTAATTCTGTAGGTTCTCTTCTTGTTGCTCCGTCAGCGGTTTGGCTTGTGTCATCAATCGTTGCTCCTCTTTTCGGCGTTTTTCTAGCAATCGTTGTTGCTTTTGCTCTTCAATTACGATCTCCCGCTTCCATGCCCGTAGCGCCCGGTTGTCGTCGGGGTGCATTGGAAAGTCGATTTGCTTAAAGAGTTGGGTTTTTTCATACAGCAGGCGGTGCTCATCATCAACTTTTTGGTTCCTGAGGTGTGAAACGATGAAAGAAAGGATGTTAATCTCATCGCCTAAGAAGCGCTTTCCAGTATTGTACCTTGCGATAATCTGATCACGATACTTACTAGCGGCGTTGACATGGGATTGAATACCATTCACCGTCATTTGGCTGATTCCGGCGTATGACAAAAAGCAGCTCACCCCTAATTTGTAGACGCGTTGATCGTCAAGTGACCGTAAAACGAACTGGTGCTTCAGTGGTCGGTTACACGCTTCGCAACGGTACTGGGTGCCTTCGTGGTACCCCCTCTTTTGGAAGAACGGATCGACGTTGATCCTGTCCAAGGTCCATGGGGTCTTAGATAAGAGGCCATTGATTTTAATGCGCTGGCTAATCTCAAGTGCGATGTATTTTTCGATCGCCGTTACCACTGTATCACTAGCGGTTAGACTAAAGGTTGACCATTGTCCCATTATTTTTCTCTCCCCGTTTTAGGTTAACGATAATAAGTTTATCAAACAATATTCACCCTTTCACCACATTTATAAAATTAATAATCAGATAAATGATACTAAAACACCCTGGTGAGTCGCTTGGTTAGCAGGGCGTTTTAATTTTCCGTGTTTGGACCGGCGTGGCAACCAAGGCCTCCGCTAAACGTTGGATGCCGACCTCAATCTGGTCAGCCGGGGTGTTAGAGAAGTTCAAGCGGAACTTGCCGGCGGGCGCGTCCTTCGGGTAGAAGGGTTCACCCGGCACAAAGGCGACGTGATTGGCAATGCACTCGTCAAACAGGGTTTGGGTGTCAATCCCACCCGGAACCTCGACCCAGAGGAACATCCCCCCGGTGGGCCGGGAGAACTTGACGTCGGCAGGAAAGTACTTTTCCATCGCCGCAATCATGGCGTCCTTACGGCTACGGTAAAGGTCGGTGATTTGCCGGACGTGTTCATCGACGTCGTTTTGCTCAAAGAACTTGGCGATCGTGTACTGGGTAAAATTGTCGGTGTGCAGGTCGACGGTTTGCTTGAGCATCGTGAAGTGGGGGATCAATTCCTCGTCTGCGATCAGCCAGCCAACCCGCATCCCCGGTGCCAAGATCTTGGAGAAGGTTGAGGTGTAGATGACGTGGCCACTCTGATCATACGATTTGATCGACGGGATCCGTTCGCCGGTGAAGTTGATTTCGCCGTAGGGGTTATCTTCTAAGACGATCAGGTCGTACTTTTCCGCCAGTTGGGCGATCTGTTGGCGCCGTTCTGCCGGCATCGAGCGCCCGGTCGGGTTCTGGTAGTTGGGGATGGTGTAGAGGAGCTTAACGTCGTCACGGTTCTTAAGGACTTGTTCGAGCTCGTCGACCCGGATCCCATCGTCGTCCATTTCGACCCCGACTAAGTTAGCGCCGTAAGACTTGAAGGCGTCAACGGCACAGAGGTAGGTGGGTTCTTCGACGATCACGGAGTCACCCGGGTTGATAAAGAGTTTGGTCACCAGGTCGAGGACCTGCTGGGAGCCGGTGGTGACCAGTACGTTTTCCCGGCCGGCCTTGATTTGTTCCCGCTTAATTCGGTCGCTTATGACGTCGAGGAGCTGGGGAACGCCTTGGGCGTTGCCGTACTGGAGGGCGGCGGCGCCATGCTCAGCGAGCGCTGCCTGGGCCGCCGCTTGGACCTGTTTAACCGGAAAGAGTTCCGGCGCCGGCAGTCCCCCGGCAAAGGAAATCACGCCGGGTTGACCGGCCACCCGCAGGATGTCGCCCACCGGATCGGTGGTGGTTTTAGGAACAAATTTAGAAAAACGATAAGTCATAATCAATACCCCTTTCAATGGTCGGGGACCCAAAAAAGGAGCCCCCGCAAAACGTGTAGGGACTCCCTTTGAGATCTAACTTTAAATGTTAGGAGGGCCCTACTGGTTACCAAATAGAACCCGCCGAAAAGTGGGTTCTAGCTAACAAGTAGTAGGGCGACGGTCTGGTGCGCCCGTTGACGGATGATACGAATTGGTTGTGTACTCATTAGTAAGAACCCCTTTCTTTAGAGAAGATGTTACTAATTATAATCATTTTCTAATGATAGGCAAGGGTTATTTTAAACAAAAACCGCAGCTTGCCCTTTTGGTTGTGATCTGATAAATTAAATAAAAGTTACAAACTAGTGAGAAAGAGGGCGGAGAAAATGTTTAGTCAAATTGGGCAGGCCATCTTTGACCACCAAGCGATCTTGGAGGCCTCGGATTTTAAGATGGGCCTGGAAATTGAAATGCAGCGGGTGGACGAAACTGGTCACCTGAGTCAGGAACCTTACCCGGCAGCGGTGGGGGACGAAAAGGAAAACCCGTGGATCACCAACGATTTTTTGGAAACGATGTCTGAAATCGTGACCCCGCCGGCCGGCAACGCCACCGATGCGATCCACTATCTGTACAGCATTAACACTGCCCTACGCACGGCGCTCGCCCCGGGAGAGTTGTTGTGGCCGCTGTCAATGCCGCCGATCTTACCCCGTGATCGCTCGCAGGTCCCAATTGCCAAGGCCGGTCCGGAAAAGGAAAAGTACTTCCAGGAGTGGCTCAAGCGCCATTCGATTTCCGAGGGGACCCCGTCCGGTACCCACATCAACTTAAGCATCAACCCGGACCTGGTCAAAGTGGTGTTTGAAAGCTTTCCTGACCGCTTTAAAGACGAGGTGGCGACCCGCAATTACCTGTATCAGATCATTACCCAGGGCTTCGTTCGCTACCGTTGGCTGTTAACCTACTTATTTGGGGCCAGTCCGATCGCCGAGCAAAACTTTTTTGAAAACGGTGCAACGCCCTTAAAACACCCGGTTCGCTGCATCCGCCAGTCCCGCCAGTACGGGTTTGGCACCAAGTTTAGCGGCGATTACAGCTCAATCGATTCCTACGTCGAAACGATTTTAGCGGCCGTTGAAAGCGGCAACTGCTGGCGCCGTCTGAATTTCACGGCCCAGTTCGGTTTAAGGGCGCCGCGGATTTAAAGACGATGGCCAAAGAGGGGATTGAATACATCGAACTGCGGATGCTCGACCTCGACCCAACCAGTCAAATCGGGATTCGGACCAGGACCCTCCGTTTTATTCGCCTCCTGGCCGGCTACTTCATCATGAACACCGCCCTGGCGCCTAAGGAGGTCCCGGGGGTGATGAAGCGGGCCAATGAAATGAACGAAACGGTCGCCTTAGAAGACCCCACCAAGCCAAGCACCTTCGCCGCCACGGCCAAGGCCTTTATTCGCCACCTGCGGATCTTCGTTAACGAACTGCAGGCCGGCCCGGAATACTTGGAAATCATCGACGACCTGGAATACAAGGTTGACCACCCCAAGACAACCTTGAGTGGCCAACTAGTTGAGCGGATGAAGGATGGTTCACTGGTTGACTATGCACTCCACCAGGCCCGCAAGCACCAGGACGGGGCGATGCTGGCTCTGCGCCCGTTCCGCGGCTTCGAGGAAAACGGGGGCCGCTTGTCGGCCGATGAATTAGCTAGCCAACTTTTTGGCGGAACTTGGAAAACGGAAGAAGCATAATGATTAGGGTGGACAATCACCAACCTGAGCGACTGGATTTTGCGCTCTGGTTGCGGTGATTGCCCACTTTTTTTATGCTTATGATCGCATAAAAATCAAAAATATTAAATTAAACTGGTTAAATATAAAATAATGGTGTATACTTTTAAAAAATCATGAGAGGGAGTTCAAATTGAACTCAGAAGGAGGAATTGTTATGGCGTGGAAGAAATGGTTAAAAATGTTAATGGTGGCGGCCCTAGTGGTGATGGGGGCGGTAAGTTTAGCTGGGTGTAGCTCCTCTAGCGACTCCAGTGTCCAAGACATCAAAAAGAAGGGCGAGTTAGTCGTCGGGACCTCGGCCGATTACCCGCCGTATGAATTCCAGATCGTCAAAAACGGCAAGCAACAAATTGTCGGTTACGACGTTGAACTAGCCCACTTAATCGCCAAAAACATCGGGGTCAAGAAGGTTAAGTTCGTCAACATTGCATTTCCATCCCTGATTAGTGAGCTGCAAAACAAGAAGTTCGACATGGTGATGGCCGGGATGGTTTGGACCAAGGAACGGGCCAAGGCGGTTAGCTTTTCGAGTACCTACCACCACGGGGGTCAAGTTCTGTTGGTTTCTAAGGCTGATGAAAACAAGTACAGCGGCATCAGCGCCTTGAAGGGAGCCACGTTGGGTGCCCAACAATCCTCCGAACAAGAAACGATCGGGAAGTCCCTTTCCGGGGTAAAGCTGGTCACCGAAAGTTCAATCACGACCCTGTCCCAAGAGGTGAAGGCGGGGACCTTGGGTGGGTTGATCTTAGCCCAGACCTCGGCGGACGCCTTCGTGGCAGAACACCCTAACGATTACGCCATCGCCAAGAACATTACCTTCAAGATTAGCGCCAAAACTTCTGACCCGCGGGTCGTGGTTCGCAAGTCCGATAAGGCCCTCTTAAAGGTCGTCAACAAGACGATCAAGGACGCCAAGAAGTCCGGCGAATTAGATAAGCTCTTCAAAGAAGCCCAAAAGCTGCAATACAGCAACAATCAATAAACTAGCGACAGAATTAAAAAGCTGGGGATAACGTCTATCCAGACGAAATCTCCAGCTTTTTGAATTAATTTGCTTACTCTAACTTAGCCCACGGCCTGTTTAACAGTGGGGGTCGCACTCAAATAAAAAAAGCCCCCAGCATCTGCCGGAAGCCTTAGTAGTGCGGCGAAGAGGACTCGAACCTCCACGGTCTCAATGACCACAAGATCCTTAATCTTGCGCGTCTGCCAGTTCCGCCACCGCCGCGTCAACAAGAAATACTATACCCGCATCAGTGAATCGATGCAAGCCCCTTTTGAATTTTTTTGACAAGGGTGGCGATTAATGTCAATCTAGTAGGGAGAAAAGGGGGGAGAAGAGTTTGAACGAACACCGATCGACGACGGGTCGCCGCCCGGGGATTTCCTTACCCCACCAAGAGGGGGACGTTGGTGACTTCTTGAAGGTCTTTGCCTGCACGGCGGTGATGGCCCAGCCATTGCTTGCCCAACTGGTGAGACTTTCGACTGGTCCAACGCAGCTTGGCCTAGCGATCTTGGATAACCTGGTTAAGTACACGGCACCCGCCTTCATCTTTGGCATCTTGTACACGACCATCCGTACCCATAGCGGCGCCGGCGTTTTTAATTACCGCCACTACCTGTGCCAACAGTGGGCGGCACTTTTTTGGCCCACCATATACTGGACCAGCGCCTACTTACTTTTATTACCCAAGCTCCAACAAGAGCAACACTACCATAACTGGACCAGTTTCGCCTGGCAATTTGTGAACGGTAACGCGGCGCCCCACCTTTGGTATAACACGATGATGCTCCAGTTCATCATCTTGATGCCCTGTTTTTGGGCCCTCCACCGCTTGGTTGGGAAACGTCCGCAGCGGGGGTGGGTAGTGGCTATCGGTACCGCCTTAATTACGCTAGCCTGGTTGGCTTTGTACCAACACCTAGTGGGCCAGAACCCCAGCCATTGGTATTTGCTCGACCGGGTCTGGGTGAGCTTTTTAATTTATGCGGTGGACGGGATATTATTAGTTAACTTCCGGCGCCCTTTGCTGAATGTTTTACTGCGCTTTTGGCCACAAGCAACGGTCTTCACCTTGGCTAGCCTCGCCTGGATGATCGTTCAAATGGGGGGCGAGTGGGCTAATTTAAGCGTCGTCAGTTACTACAAGCTTTCCGCCACTCTCTACGCCCTCGGGGTCATCAGCTTAGTGACCATTTGGTGGGTGGTGAACCAATTTGGCCAGTGGCGGGGGAACCTGCGGATCATGCACGGGGTGGCAACGTATGCCTACCGCGCTTACCTAGGCAATGTCTTTTGGCAGACCTTGCTTTGGGATTGGTGGGGGCGCCAATTAGCCACCACGCACCCATGGTTAGCGTTGGGACTCCTCTGGCCGGCTACCTGGTTGTTAGCGTTTGGTTTTGCCTACCTGTTACACCTGATATGGGGGCGCCGGCCGGTTAAACAAAAATTATTCAAGAACCACTGATTAATTGAAAGCGTTTAATCATCTGTTTTGAAAGAAAATAATTAAAATAGACCACTTGACGAATCGACCAAAGACCGTTATGGTGAGGGTAGTTTAGTTGCCTAGCCAGAATCGTTGGAGGGATTATGCTCAATCTTAATGCAACTGCCGCCCAGGTTCCCCAAGAAGTGGCCCGCTTAGACGCCACCACCCAGCGCCAGCTAAACGCCAACGCCGCGGTGCTCGTGCGGGGGCTGCGCCAGGACCTGGACATGACCACGGGAGAATTTGCGACATACGTAGGCTTAACGCCAACTTTAATTTCGTCCATTGAAGAGGTTCAGATTAACGTCTCCTACGCCCTGGTGGCTGACATCGCACACCGGGCGGGAAAACGGCTTAACATTGAGTATCGGTGATTTAAGAGAGTGATAGCAAGGGACTGGAAAAATTTCTGTTTTCCAGCCCCTTTCTTTTATTTGTATTTGACGATAACGATATAAAGTTGTATCCTAGTTGTGTCGATAACGTCATAAAAAGGAGAGATATCATGGCACAATTAAACCACATGGATAAGCAATTTAAGACCCTCGCTGACTTTTTGGGGACCCACTTTATTTACACCTACGATAACGGCTGGGAATACGAATGGTACGCTAAAAACGACCACACCGTTGACTACCGGATTCACGGTGGGATGGTCGCCGGCCGCTGGGTGAAGGACCAAGAAGCCCACATTGATATGCTGACTGAAGGAGTATCCAAGGTTGCTTGGACGGAACCGACTGGGACCGACGTGGCCTTGGACTTTGTTCCAAACGAGCACAAGCTCAACGGGACGATCTTCTTTCCCAAGTGGGTCCAAGAGCACCCGGAAATCACGGCTTGTTTCCAAAACGAGCACATTGATTTAATGCACGAAAGCCGGGAAAAGTACGCGACCTACCCGAAACTGGTGGTGCCAGAATTCGCCACCATTACTTACATGGGGGATGCGGGCCAGGATAATGATGAAGTCATCAACGAAGCCCCGTACGAGGGGATGACCGACGACATCCGTAACGGTAACTTCTTTGACCAAAACTACCGTCGGCAAAAATATCAAAATAAGGGGAGGCCAGGAAAAAACGATTTTTCCTGGCCTCCTCTTTGGTATAATGTCGTTAACTAACGGGGAAGGGAAGTGATGGGGGTGCCCGCCAAACGAATTTTACCCTACGTCATCTTAGGGATCATTGAAGAACATGGCCAGCTGTCCGGCAAGGACATTACCAAGGAATTTACGACCGACATTGGGGAGTTTTGGAAATCCTCGCACAGCCAAATCTACCCGGAACTGCGGCGGATGACCACCGACCGCTGGCTGGCCGTTGTCCCAAACCCGGATAACGATAAGGAAATCCACTACCAACTAACTACGGAGGGGCGCCAGATTTTAAACCAGTGGTTACAAACGCCGAATCAGGCTTTGCCGGTGTCCAAGGACCTTTTTTCGCTCAAAATGTTTTTCATTAAGGACCAAGACGACCCGCGGATGGCCGTGCTGATTGAAAACCAACGCCGCTTGGTGGAAGCAAGCCTGGCCCACTTAAACGAACGTAAGAAGCGGCTGTTTAGTTCGCCCCAAGCGATTCGAGAAAGCTACGGCCACTACCTGATTCTGGAGCGGGCAATCAGCCGCCAGCAGGCTCAATTGCAGTGGCTAGCGGGGTTGACCCCGCCAAAGAAAGGATGATGACGATGGCAGAAGAATGGACCCTAGTATTAGTTAAGCCGGACGGTGTCAAAAAACGCCACGTGGGCGAAGTGATCACTAGAATTGAACGCAAGGGCTACAAGATTATTGACTTAAAGATGATTGAGCCTACCGAAGACAAGTTACGCCAACATTACGCCGATAAGGTCAACGAGCCCTACTTTGCTGGGTTAATGTCTTACATGACTGAGGGGCCAATCGTGGGCATCATCGTGGCGGGGACCAACGTGGTCAAGGCCATTCACCGGATGGCGGGGGCCACTAACCCGGTTGAAGCAGCCTGGGGGACTATCCGGGGCGACTTTGGCCGCGAATGGCCGGACGGTAACTTGCGCAACGTCGTTCATACCTCTGACAACCCGGCCAATGCGAAGCGGGAAATCGAGATTTGGTTTCCGGAGCGAACCGTGGTTGATCAATAGGATGAACAACCTAAGATTAGTTCAGAGTGAAAACATAATAAGGGGCTGAGAGAATGGCGTGTCTCTCGGCCCCTTAATATTTGCTGGTGATTCTATTTTGTAGCTGCTTCTACCCGCCGTTGGTGAACAAAGCGGGTTAAAAGTAAGATGATGACGATTAAAACAACGATGACGAGTAAGCGGGTGTAGTTTCCCTTAAACAAGGCGTCGCCCCCAAAGGCGTAGAGGGCCGAAGTTGGGAACATCCCCACTGTCAACCCTAGGGCGGGATGGCGGTGGTGGGTTAAGCTGTCCAAAATCTTGTTTTGCTTAAACTTATGGGAGAGTTTGACGTGCGATAACAGGGCGGCGACGGCACAATTGCCCAAAATATTTCCCGCCCAGTTAACCAAGAGACCGATCCACGGGCCGTAACAGAGACCGACAAAAACGCAAATGACGGCGTTGGAAAGGCCCGGAATCGCGTTCATTACCCCCACTAGGAGTAACATGAAGATCAGGTCGCGAATACCGTTGCTGCGAATCATGGTTAAGAGCTCGGCCCGGTGAGCGGGGGTCAGGTCCATTAGGAGACGAATTTCAGGCATGAAGTCGTGCACGAGGGCCAACACCAAGAGGATGATGGCGATCACTCCCGGCCCAATTAGCCAGTACTTATTTAAACGGTGTTTTTCCATGAACTATTTCCTTTCTAAGTTGCTGGCGTAGAGGGTGGCCAGGGTGTGGTTAAGCAGGGGGTCGTGGGCGTACAGGTAGGTGCCGCGGACGCCTCGCTTTAGGATGACGTTTAACGCGTTTAGGATCAGACGTTCCTGGTAGTGCTTAACCTCTACTGGGTCGGTAAGGTCGTCTCGACGCTTGAAGGCCTCACTGTCGGTGAAGCGGTCCAAGTTGACCCGGAGGCGGTTAGTACCGGGAACTTGGGCAATCACCGGCCCGATAATGATCCCGGCGTAATTAAGATCAAAGCCTTGGCAAGTGTAGATCGACCCCACTTCATTGATGGTGCTGGGGATTTCTGCCCAAGGCGTGGCGGTATAATTGTACTGGTCCCAGGGCATCTTAAAGCGTCCCTCTTGGATGTAGTGCTTACCCCCATCTAAAGTGGAGGGGTACCCCGAGGTTGACAGGATCCGGGAGAGGCCGACCGCCGCGTCCCGTTTAAAGACCTGTTGGCGCATTTTCTCAGCGTCTGCAAAGACCCGGAAGTCGTAGTGGTCGCGGGCATCGGTGGGCAAGGGGTTAATAACGCCGTCGGTGAAGTCGTTCATCCACTGCAAGAGACTGGTTGGGGCGCTCATCCGAAACTGGTGGGTTAAGGTAACTTCTTGGTGAGGATAGCGGTGAGTGATCTGTTCCAAACGGTCCCTAGTCCAAAAGCTCTTCATTCGCAATACCTGGTAGGGGTCAAAGACTAAGATTACCACCCGGGCCCGCTTAATGATTTCTGCTAACTGGTTTTCGTGGTAGAAGTTATTGTAGTGATCGGGCTTGGACAAGAGGAGATGGGCCTCATCGATCACCACCACGTCGACAGTTTGGTGCTGCTTATCCAGCTGGTTGATAAACGAGGTGGGGCGCATGAAACTTTTCTTGAGCAAGGCGGCCTGGTTGCCTGCAATTTCCTTATAAACCTTTAAAACCTCCGGGTGATTAACCAAAAAGTAATTGGTGGTCTTAAAGAGGGGGCTGGTTTGATCATTACGCGCCCTTACCTGGAGCTCGTTAAAGAGGTGGGATAAGACCACACTTTTACCGGTACCGGCCTCGCCGTAAATGGTAAAAACGGCCGGAGCCGTTCCGGTCAGGTGCTGGTTGGTAAAGTTAAGAATTTGGTGGACTAGATGTTCTTGTTCCGGTGTGAGGGGTAACAAGGGGGATAACTTAGCCACCGCTTGGTTGGTATCAGTTTGCATAGGGGACGTCCTTAAACATTTCTTTATGTTTACCATGGTACTGATTCTGCCGGGGAGCGTCAAACGATTGGGCTAAATTCTCCCCGGCGGTTGGTAAAATGGTGTAAAATATCCCATGTATATAATGTCGTTTAGCAAATGAAGGGGTGTTTACAAAACATGAATCTGCATCCGGAGTTCCTCTTAAACGAGGTTAACGAACCTGAAGACATCAAGGGACTCTCCCTTGAACAGTTGCAACAGTTGGCTAGCGAAATGCGGACCCTCGTCTTGGAGCGTGACGAAAAGATTGGTGGGCACGTGGGACCAAACCTGGGCGCCATGGAATTAACGATCGCCCTTCACTACGTCTTTGATTCACCACACGACAAGGTGATTTGGGACGTCTCCCACCAAAGTTACGCCCACAAGATGCTGACGGGGCGCAAGCTGGGCTTTTTAGACCCGGACCACTACGAAGACGTCACCGGGTACACAAACCCTGAGGAAAGCGATCACGACCTGTTTGAAATTGGCCACACCTCTACTTCCATTGCCTTGGCAGTGGGTGAGGCCGAAGCTCGTGACTTGCAAGACCCGCAGTCCAAAGACGACGTAATTGCCGTAATCGGGGATGGTTCCTTGTCTGGTGGGTTGGCTTTTGAAGGATTGAACAACGCCACTAAGGTTAAGGGGAACTTGATCATCGTCGTAAACGATAACGAAATGTCGATCGACGAAAATCAAGGGGGCCTTTACCAAGGACTTAAGGAACTGCGCGAATCCAACGGCCAAGCAGCAAACAACATCTTCACCTTTATGGGCCTTGATTACCGCTACGTTGAAAACGGCAATGACCTGGCCACCATGATCGAAGCCTTTCAGGGTGTCAAAGACGTTGACCACCCAATTGTTTTACACGTCCACACCCTGAAGGGGAAGGGCTTTAAGCCGGCGGAAGAGGAAAAGATGCGCTACCACTGGCGCAGCCCCTTCGATCCAAAGACGGGTGTAGACCTTCAACCAACCCCAAAGGAAACCTACTCCGGCGCCATTATTGATGAATTAGAACGTTTAATTGAAACCGGTACCCCAATTGCGGCCATCAACGCCGCTATCCCGGGAGCCTTTGACCTCAAGCGCTTCGAAAAGAAGTACCCGGACCGCTACTTTGACGTGGGGATCGCCGAACAAATGTCGGTTTCTTCGGCCGTGGCGATGGCCCAAGCCGGGATCCGACCGGTACTGTTTGAAAATTCGACCTTCTTACAACGGGCGTACGACCAGTTAATCCACGATATGGCCCTCAACGGGGAACCGGTCGTGATGATCGTTCGCAACGGGTCCATTAAGGAAAACTCCGCCACCCACCAAGGCTCCTTTGACATTGCTTACCTGTCGAGCCTGCCAAACGTTGATTACCTAGCCCCAACCAGCGTGGAAGAGCTGATCTCAATGCTTGACTGGGCACTGACCCAGGCCGAAAACCCGGTCATCATCCGCCAACCAGAGCAAAAACTGCTCCACCGGCCGGCCACCCAGGATAACTACGACACGATCGACTACGAAATCGCCCACCAGGGGAGCGAAGTAGCGATCATGGCCGTGGGGGGCTTCTGGAAACTAGGTGAAGAGGTCCTTGCCCAACTCAAGAGCAAGCTCAACATCGATGCCACCCTGATCAACCCAAAGACGGTCACCAACATCGACCAACAAGACCTCCACTACTTGCAAGAAGATCACGATCTGGTGGTCACCTTGGAGGACGGGATGGTTGCCGGCGGTTTTGGCGAAACGATTTCGCGCTACTACGGACCAACCAATATGAAGGTGCTCAACTTCGGTTCCCAGCGTGAATTTGCCGATAACGTACCGCTGGACGTCATGTACAAGTGGTACCACTTGACCCCGGAACAAATCGTTGACGATATTGAACGGGTCTTGCACTCAAGTTTGTAAAATATTGAAAGAGGTCTGGAGAAAGCTGTTTCTCTGGGCCTCTTGTTGTATTTCCGAATGTTAGACAGATAACGTGCTCTCCAACCACAGGCCTAGTGGCTAAGTTTGACCGGAGAACGATGCGTACCGCATCAACCCCCGTTCTATCCTTAGCCCACGGCCTGCTTGATAGGTTGGATCGCACTTTCTTTTTTTCGTCATTTCCTTCCCTTTTCCCGTACTTAGTTAGTGAGACCAACTACGGGAGGAACAAACCATGTCATTTAAATTCCAAGCACTGGGGCTGGCCCTCACCTCCGGCTGCCTCCTAACCGCCGCCACTACCATCACCACTAGGGAACCCCTGGCGCCAGCCAGTAAATCGCCAGCCATAGCGGTGCAGGCCGTTAAACCGGAGTTGGAGGTGGCCAAGGGGGTGGTTAACAGTCCGGCGCCCCAATTAAGTTCACGGGTGGCAACACCAAGTAGTGCGTCAACGCCAAGCTCGTCAGCCAGTTCTGGCCCCACTAGTGCTCCGGTTTCTTCGACTAGTACTACTAGTTCAGTCAGCGAGGTTACTAAGGGTGAGGAGGAGACGACGCCAAGCACCGCGGTATCAAAGGCAAGCGCCGTTACCGTGGCGAGTATTTCCCTAACGCAACCGCAAGCCAATCAGCCAGAACAGGAACCTACCAGCGCCGCGACTTCAGTTGGGACTAGCGAGAATGAAGCGGCGTTGGCAAGTGATAGTTCGGCTAGTCAGATGGCAGGGAGTACGGTTTCTTCGTCGTCCGCCAGTGATGAGCAGGCACCTTCGTCAAACACAGCCGCCGTTAGCCAACCGAGTGGTAGTAGTTCTACCGAAGTATCCGTTACAAGTGCGGCCACTTCCTCGACACCGGTAGTCGGAACCTCGTCAGCAACCGAAAGTTCTGCTATTTCCAGTGGGGCGGCATCGGGTTCGAGCAAAGCGGGGCACCCGGTGAACACAAGCACCGTTGACCAAATGCTCGCCAACATCCTGGGTAAAAAGGCGGCAAGCTCATCAAGCGCCCCCGCTGACGAACGGAGTGGGGATCACCAAGCCTTAAAAAGGGGCGATGCTTCGTCCACCAACAACCCCCAACTCCAACTCCCCCAAACTGGTAATCAGGGAACGGGCCTGACCATCGCCGGGCTAGGTTTATTTGCAATGGTTGGTAGCGCCCTTAAACGGAGTTGGGTGAGCCAAAAAATTTAAGAAATTCACATGATTAGCTTGCAATCGCTTAGTTCTAATGGTAATCTAATAAACATATTAAAGACCTGCAAGGAGGAGCCAACATGATTAAGCAATTATCCAACGTTATCGTTACTAGCTCCACCTCAACCACAACAACAACGCTTGTTGGTTGAGGGATTTTGACATGGTCTAATTAGCAGTCAAAAATACCAGGTCCGCTCAACCACCAACATCCCTTCGGTGTTTAATGAGCGGGCCTGGTTTATTTTTACCTGGAAATGAGGAATGCGGAATGGATAAGAAACCTGAACTAGAGCGGTCGATGACGCCGGGTCAGATGGAAATGATTGCCATCGGGGGAACGATTGGCTCGGGGCTATTTATGGGGGCCACGTCAACGATTAAGTGGACCGGGCCCTCGGTCCTATTAGCCTACGCCTTTGTCGGAATGGTTCTGTACGGAGTCATGCGGGCCCTTGGGGAAATGGTTTACCTGACGCCGGGGACCGGGTCGTTTGCCGACTACGGGTCGAAGTACATTCACCCGGTGGTTGGTTACCTGGTGAAGTGGAGCAACGTCTTCCAGTTTATTATCGTTGGGATCTCCGACATCATCGCAATGTCGCAGTACCTAAATTACTGGTGGCCCAACCTGCCAGACTGGGTGTCGGGAATCGTGATGGTCGCCATCTTAACGGCGGCCAACCTGGCCAGTGCCAAGGCCTACGGGCGCCTGGAATTCTGGTTTGCCATGATTAAGGTGGTCACGATCATCGTCATGATCATCTTAGGGTTAATGGTGATTGTGCTGGGGTTCGGGAACCACTGGCACCCAGTTGGGATCTCTAACTTGTGGAGCCACGGCGGCTTCTTTACCGGCGGGTGGATGGGCTTCATGTTCTCTCTGTCCGTGATCGCCGGGTCCTACCAAGGGATCGAATTGTTGGGGATTACGGCTGGTGAATCCTCTTCACCAAAGCACGCGATTGTTAAGTCCGTCAAGTCCGTTATCTGGCGGATCCTGATCTTCTACATTGGGGCCATTTTCGTGATCGTTTCGATCTACCCGTGGAACCAATTGAGCTCGGTTGGCTCACCGTTCGTGGAAACCTTTACTAAGGTTGGGATCACCGGGGCCGCTGGGATCATCAACTTCGTCGTCTTAACGGCCGCCCTTTCCGGGGCCAACTCCGGGATCTACTCGGCTTCACGGATGCTGTTCAAGCTCTCCGTTGACGGTGAAGTTTCCAAGGTTTTCTCCAAGCTGTCCAAGCGGGTGGTGCCAAGCGTGGCGATCCTGACGATTTCCGGTTGGATCTTCGTTGGCTTCATCGTTAACTTTATCCTCTCCGCCATTTCTGCCAAGACGCAAAACCTCTTCGTGATCGTGTACTCCTCCTCCGTTTTACCGGGGATGGTACCATGGTTTGTCATCTTGATGTCGGAATTAAACTTCCGCAAGCAACACCCGGAAGCCTTGAGGGAGCATCCGTTTAAGATGCCGCTCTTCCCGGCTTACAACTACTTCTCCTTAATCGCCTTACTGTTGATCTTGATCTTTATGTTCTTTAACCCAGATACGCGGGTTTCCGTTGCCGTAGGGGTCATCTTCTTAGCCCTGATGACGGCAATCTACTTCAGTATGGTGCACAAACGTAAGCAAGCACAGGCTGAATAAAGGAGCAACGCCGTTATTAAATTCAAGGATGTGGGAAAGTTACGCTTTCTCCATCCTTTTTATTCCGGCGAATTGTCAAACTAAGTGCAACGGTTTGTCAAAAAATAATTCATAGGGGGTTTCATAGTTTAACACTTTGCGAGGACGTTGATTTAACTGCTTTTGGCAGTGTTCAACGTCCTGTTCTGTATAATT
>OLQI01000659.1_pt1 | contig 29633 bp, 28 predicted proteins | sample 1672171 | NCBI WGS metagenome assembly OLQI01 (sample SAMEA3136655, study PRJEB25190) | human gut metagenome
TTCGATAGCACTCTTTATCATCTCGGAAATGATCATATGCAAGAATACTCACATGGATACACTTCTTTAAGCAATCGTATCCTTCACCTTCTTTGATCTCACCTGCATACATCTTACTCAGATAATAAACAGAACGGTTTGCCCAACAATCAAAAGCTTCTACCTGCATCTCAAAATCGATCTGTTCTCCGCTCTTCAGTTTCACCCGGACATCTAAGATTCCATACTTATCATCTTTCGATTCTTTTCTGAGAATCGTAGGCATAAGTTCTGTGTTCTCTACCTCACTGGGCGGAACATTTAATAACGCTGCAATAATGTTCTTGCGAATGTTATCATTCTGCATTAATTCCTTAAAGCAGAAATCTACCGTTGGAAGCATGATAAAATCTTCCTGCTTCTCTTTCGATGCTTTACAATGTGATGATGCTCGCCTGGTTGATACACTTTTCTTGTTTTCTTTCATAGAATTCTCCTCTCTTCTGTGCAATGAATGATTGCCTGAAGAAGAGGCTTCTAAAGTTATATTTATCTTAACACAAGATAGTTTTCTATGGAAGTAACTATCCCTTAAAATCAGATATTTGAAAAAACAAACTTCCTCAATCACATAATCTTCAAACAATATTCATCTTTTGGGTTTGTCATCGGATTATCTGCCCGGAATTCTGAGCTTATTGAATAATTACCGATTTGGTTCATAGATCTTTTTGCAGTTCATCAGAATGATGACTGCGTGGTATTAGATTAACATGAGAATTCTATTATTGCAAGCTGAAATTTTTTCTCTGCTATTCACAGATGTTGTGTTGCTGTTCTCACTACGTGTGACCAGTAGCGTACCTTCCGCGTCAATCCGCACATAGAAGAAGTGCCGGAATATCTAAAGACTATTCCGGCACTTCTTCTACTTCTTTACTGTGCTTACAATGCTTTGTCTGAAATTTAATAGTGCCAATTTAATAGTGCCTGACACCAATGAATGTACATTGCGGAATACTGTGGTACACGCTTGCTATCTCCGCCAGAATGAATCACTAAGATTCGAAGATTATCAAAAGAATCTTCCTGTTCATGAAGATATTTTAATACCTCCAATGTTGCACCACCAGATCCAATACGCTTGCCGTCACGATCTGGAATCACAACAAAAGTGGTCTCCTTAGGTAGGAAATCTTTTCGCTCTTCTATCTGCTTGCAAAACCCTTCCGCCTGCTGTTCATTGGATGCAGTCAAAATCACATAATCCCACTTGGGGAAGTTTTTAAGTTTTAATGAACGATTGTAATCGTCCCAACAGTCATAATATGACTGGGATAAAAAAAAGTGAGTATAGATTTTTCATAGTGGTCTCCTTCTTGCCAAGTCGATTTAATATTTATATTGCTTGTTAATGTTTATTTTGTGAGTGAGGCATTTATTGAATATTCTTGTGCGATGAAATCGCACTTCCGGAAATTTGGAAATCAGAGTTCCGGTACTCGGAAATCGCCTATTTTGTGCTTGATGACTTATCCATTTCTGTTGGGATATTGGTCAAGACCTTGCCGCATCTGCGGTGCGTAGCAGTCTTTACCAATGTCTCAACAGAAATTATGATTCGGTATGCACAAAAGCGAATCTAAAAAGTGATTTCCATATCACCGGATAGCTGATGTAAACCCATCCGGAATATTCATTTATGTAGAAATATTGCAAATCCTTCATCATCAAACAATTCTTGACAATAGTTTTTTTCAAAAGTTTTGCTTTTGATTTTATGACTATTAGATGCAAAGCTATTAATTCTTCAAACCCACGAAGTATACATACTTACAAACGCGTCAACCTAATATACTCTAGTTTTATACAATACATTTTCACAGTACACCTTATCTATTGTATTGTCCTTCAGCTGAGTTTTTAAAATTACATTGATCTCTAAAAGTATATTCTACACATAATAAATAAAGTCTTTAATAATTAGGAAGATTAATTTTTTCTCCCCATTTTAAATCTGTTTCATGTGAAATATCGACATCAAAACCACTATTATCAAAAAAGGTTAATTCGCCAAAATATACATTGCCATCTACATCAAATAAATCCACTCGAATATGACTAAATCCTTTACTTAGAATCTTTGCTATCTTTAACATTTCATCTAAATTACATGGTTTTTCGACATCGTTTGATTTTTCAAGACAACTATGTTGATAATAAAGACGATTCCAATTTTCATCATAAAAATAAAAATCTGGATGTCCTTTTTCACGTCCAGTACAAACCATTATAGAATCTACCGCTCCATCAAAACAAAAGAATTTGTAATCATTAATAGATTTTTCAATTTTATTATTATAACGAGAATCTGAAATTATAATTGAACAACTATCCGAATTTAGCTTGTACCCACCTTTTCCAGGTAGCTTAATCCATTCCCCAAATTCCAAATTCCATTCTTCAGGTTTAATTTTTTCGAATCCATTCGTTGAATAAAACGTAATTTCCCCAAAATATGTCTTTTCATTAATTTCATAGAAATCAATTCTTGCAGAAGGTATCTTTTCTGCAAGTTTTATAGTCAACTCTCTTATCAATTCATACTGTTTCGGACGCTGAATTGAGAAATTTGAATTGTTATACTCTAATTTATGCGCGTCCAAATGATTCCATGCTTCATTATAGAAGTCTTCTTTTACTTCATTATTTTTTAATCGTTCACTACATACAAGAATCATACGAGGCGCACTTTCAAAACAGAACTGCTTATAATTTCGGAGATTATCCGCCATATACTGTTCTGCGATAATACGTGGTTTCACATTTTTATAAGGCCATTGACGACCATCATAAAAGTAATTTCTTTTTAATGCTTGGTTTAATTTTTTTCTGCAATACTCAATATCTAATTTTCTTTTATCAGTGCATATCACAACACTGTGTGAATCGTGTGTGCACTTAAGTACAAATTTATCAGGCAAACTATCAAAATCTATATCTTTAGCATTATCCCATACTCCCACTGTAGGAATAACATATTCTGCTCCTAAAGTTTTTGATATGTATTTTTTTACTTCGTATTTGTCAACTAATTGTACATACTCAGGCTTTCTATCATAAAGTTTAAGCCATTGAAGTTTTTCATTAAACAGCTTTGGATTTTTCAAATCTAATTTCTGTCCAAAGCACCCTTTATAAAGCAATTTTAAATGAGTTTTATCATTTACCCATTTAAATTCACAATATTTTGATGCATATACATAGAGTAGACTTGGATTTTTTATTACTCTCATTAAGTTAAATCCCATTTTTTCTGCCTCCTGTTCTTAATAAATCTATCTTATTTACTTACGTCTTTTTAATATAGTCCGCATTGTATCCAATGTTTCTTTTTTATTTACTATAAATAAGCAACTTAAACCAACTACAACATATACTGTTCCACCAACAATTATCTCAATTATTAACTGTGTTATTCCTGCTGAGAATATTTTTGCTATACTTCTTACAGATATATACATAAAAAATGCCGGTATCGAAAAAATGCAACACTTAATCAAATCTATCATTAGTCGTGTATCTTTCCAAATGATCACATTGTAAATTATAAATACCAATGCTTCCGAAATGAAAGTTGCAAAAGCGGCTCCCTTTGCACCATAGTTCTTAATCATAATCAAATTTAGGATACAATTCACAGTTGCTCCTACTAATATAGCTGTAGAATAATCCTTTTCTCTATCGTTTGGAATAAGATATTGTGTTCTTATAGCATCAGCAATAGCCTTAAAAATCATGGTAAAAGCCATTATTTTTATTAACTCAATACAAGGTTCATATCCCTTGCCAAAAAAAATGGGAACAAATTCTCTAGAAATAGATATTATTCCAACACTCAGTGCTACAGTTAAAAACATCATAGGATAAATCGATTTTTTTATAAAACTGGATGTGTCTTTTTCTTTATTAACTGCAATAGAATTTGTCACATATGGCAATAGCACTACACCAAGACCTGTAATAATTCCGGTAGGTATTTTAATCAACTTTTCTGCATTATAATAAAATCCAGTATTAGAATACGAACTAAATAATCCAATCATAGTTTTATCTAAATCCTGATTTATCGCAAAGGCAATTCCTGGAATAAATAGCAATAAATTAGGTTTGATGTGTCGAAGAATACCTTTTAATGTTAGTTTAACAACACACACATATTTTCTAATAATCAGGAATAAGGATAACTGGCTTACCAGTTCACCTGACGCCATAATAAAAACATATTTCCACAAATCGCTTTTTATTTTAACAAACAAAAATATACAAATAATCTGCAAAACTTTTATAATAACATTTATTGCAACCGTAATTCGGAATTCCTCCATTCCGAAAAAAAACCATCCCACATTAAATGCACAAGCAACAATCATCATTACTTGTATCAAGAATATTTCCATATGTTTCTGCCCTGAAGTCACAACAAATACTGTGTAAATAATTGATCCTATGCAAGCCAAGAGTATTTGAAGTGTGATAATTTCAAAGAAGATTTTCGATCGCTCACATTTATCGTCTCTGCACTTTGCAATCACCTTGCTACCATAAGTTATCGTACCTAGCATAGCTAATATTGAAAAATAATTAGATATTGAATATGAGTAAGAATAAATTCCTAATCCTTCAGCACCTAAAACTCGTGAAATGTATGGTGATGTTATTAACGGCGTTATAACTATCAACACTTGGTAAAATGATTGTAATATCAGGTTGATTTGAAGCCTAGATTTTTTCATTGTATTACTTATTTATCTCCCTTTCACTTTTATCCTTTTTATGAATTATTTTTGCAGGAACTCCCGCCAATATTACTCCTTCTTCCTCACAAGAATTAATCACTACTGCTCCCGCCGCTATAGAAACATTATCAGCAATTGTAATGCCTCCTATAATCTTTGCTCCCACTCCAATATCCACATTGTCTCCAATTTGTGGTGAGTTTCCGTCTGATCCCTTTCCTTTATTTCCAATGCAATTATCTCCATGAAGCCAACAATTTTTTCCAACTCTTGCCTGTGCTGAAACTACTATATTCCCATAATGCCAAATTCTTAATCCTGATCCAAAAACATATTTATGAATAGTTAGTCCTAATCTTTCACCCAACCTATTTTTTTTTCTTCTATAAAATAGGCTTAGTACTTTTCTATTTTTTGAATCATAATATTCTTCTTTTCTAAGAAGTACTTGATATTTCCAAATTATGTCTTCATGCTCTCTTGTAACAAATCGATTAAGGCAATATCGAAAATCGTCTCGCTTATTTGCATAATAATCATCTTTTATATAATCAAAAAATTTTATCATTTTTTCTCCTAAAAACTTTAATTTAATGAAATAGTATTTTCTATAAGTATTGCTATTATGATTCTAATGCTTTTTGGGCACGATTATCCCATGTATAATTATGAATAAACTCTTTATGCGCATTCATTCTAATCTTATTAAACAATACCTTATCATTTTGAAGTCTATTCAATGCATTTTCCCATTCATCTATATCATCGCAAGTTACAAGCAATGCATTTTTCTGGTCCATAACAATTTCTTCAAGAACAGGAAGTTTTGATGCAATAATTGCCTTCCCATATGACATATACTCAAACAATTTCATTGGAGAAGTATAGTTTCCAATATCTACACTTTTATTTGTACCGCTTGCCACTATAACTTTACTCTGATTTGGTAAAAGTGCGACATCGACCTTTTTATGAAGCAATTCCATAGCATCCTTTTGTTTTTTATATCCATGCCATACAATATTTGTTGAAGCATTTTTTTTGAGTTCCTGTATTTGCTTATTTGTTCCACCGATAATATGAAATTCATTGTTTGGAAATCTTTTAGCTAATTCTACTACCACTTCAATTCCTTTTCCTGGCAAAAAGCTTCCGATATATCCACAAGATAAATGTTCTTTATGATACTCCTCCATTCTGATTTGAGGATCATTAGCACAATCTGATAATACTAAGCAATCTGATTTTTTCAAATTTTTATTAGTCTCTATATATTTATCCTTTAAAGACTGCGTGATAAACACATGTCTCACATTACTACATTTGGACAAAATCCATTCCAGTACAATGTTATAAAATCGATCCATAACAAGATGATATTCATATATTACTTTTTTACCAAGCACCACTCTGGAAAGTGCTGCTCCTATAATATATCGTGTGTATATAACATCATTTTTTCTGGCTAACTGTACTATTTCTGTTACTCGTTTAATAAAATTCTTTTTCCCCCCCCCGGAATAGTTTTAATCTGAAACACTGGTGGTACTGAATAATAGTCGAAAATTTCATCACCATCTCCATTAATTCCAAACAAAGTCACTTCGTTCCCATTTTTTGCCAAAGCTGCACACATATTCATAACATGCACACTATCTGCGGTTGGTGACGGTAAAACTGATGCAGATATATATAATACTTTCATTCAATCACCTTCTGATTCTAAATTTATTTACAAAGTTTTCAATAAAAAGGAACATTACTATTCCCATCATAGTCGATCCCATATTCGTCCAACTTGCTGGTAATGAAACCGTTGCGAACATAAACATTAATTCTATCGATAATGCATACCTTCTATTACACTCTCTGTCTCCTACTGGAATTGCCTTTTGTATAATTTCAAGTAACAATCCTAGGAAGAACATTCCAACGATGCCCCCCATAATTCCAAAATCATAATAAAACTCTGCCATTGGTGTTACTGCAAAGCCACCATTAATTGAACTATTAAAATTTTGGAATGTAGTTGCAACAATTCTTCCCAATTCCAAAGGCTTGAATGGAACGATACTTCGAGGAATCCAGAAAATAAATGCAAAAATAAACTGTCCTAAAGACCACGTTGGCGATAAATTGGAAATTGTTAAATTCAAATAATATAATGCATCAAATGTTGATGTCGATATAAGTAATGTGTATGCAATACCTAGTACATTAAATGAAAAGGTATCTGAAGATCTATTAAAACGGATAAGGATTGCTACTACCACACCTATTCCTAATAAAATAACAGCTTTTTTTATCCACTTTTTTTGTCTTTTAGACAATTTGAATTGCGCAATTGTATCTTGGTTATCCAAAATTTGCATACAACAAAGTCCTATCAACTGATATAATATAGCTAAGGATGATCCCCTTGCATATATCATTAAAATATTAAACACGAAGAACACTCGTGATGTCCACCTAAGTCCTCTATTTCCTTTGTACGATATATACATAAGATTATAGAATGCAAATGGAGATATAATTTGGCTTAATCCACCAAGCATCTTTTCCGTTGCCACTGAAGAATATTTATCTTGATAAGATGCTCCAAAATATGCTGACACACCACCTGCTATTTTTATTTGTAAAAATGTCATTAACAATGAACACACTAATAATACATAATATGTAAGTACTGTCCTATTAGCATAAAACGATTTACTTTTTTTCACCTTAAGCTTTTTTCCCATAGCTGAACCTAACATAAGTAATACTATGCTAAATGTCACTATAATCGATATTTTACAGAATTGTCGTGTAGCTATACCTGTTGAATTAAGTAAATACAGCTGTGCCATTGTCATATACACAAAATAGTATGAAAATGCAAACATTGGAATCAACCGTTGCTTTACATCTCCTCTCAAAACTCTATATACTGAAATCAGAGCAAACAATAAAAAAAGCATTCCACATACTACTACTTCTATAGGCTCATTTTTCAAAACAGGAGTACTCATTAAAATATAAAACAGTATCAAAAAACAAATAATAGGATATTTTTTTCTAATAATCACTTCAACACATCCTCAAAACACTTTCTCATTCTAATAATATACATTTTTTGAGAATAGAAATTAGAAACTTTCTTTCTATTTCCTTCTTCGATTTTTAATAATTCTTTTCTTTCTATTTCACATAACTTTCCAAGAACTAACTCTGCACTCATATTCTCTAAGACAATCCCATTCACCTTGTCGATAACCATATCAGGTATTCCTGCATGGTTTGTAGTGATAATGAGCATCCCATTCCCCATTGCTTCCAAGATACTAATAGGCTGCCCCTCATTTGGATACCTTGTAGGTAATGCAAAGATGTAACATTCCTTTAATAGTTTTCGTTTTTCTTCACCACCTACAATGCCATGATATGTAACATACTCTTCTAGCCTATTATCCTTTACATAGCTTTCGAAGTACGTTTTCTCGCTGTCTTCAAAGAACTTTCCAGCAAAATCAAAATGAAATCGTTTTTCTCCTCCTGCATCCACACGTTCTTTCTCCGCTTTTGCCATTTCAAGAACAAATGGATAGCCTTTGCTTCTGATAAAATTACTTAGCCACAGGACATGAAGAACTTTTTTGTCTCTTAAAGCTGCCAATTTTTCTTCTATTTCCTGGTCGGTTAGAAGATACTGGTCATCAACGCAATTCTCCACAACAAAGATTTTGTCATCGTCTATCATTCCCTTAAAGATTTTCTTGAGAGACTTTGACAGAACAATTGCTCCAGCAAGTTTCTTGATTGCCTTATAGTTTGCTTTCCGCTGCCAGCCAGCCATATCGTTATCTACTAACTGGCGATAATACCCACCATGCAGATGAATCAGACATTTCTTGTGCTGCAATTCTAACAGCTTAAAAATGACTAAGTCCCGAAGATTTCCGCCACGTGTTTGACTGATTGTAAAATAAAACAAATCAGCCTTACTACAACTTATCTTTAGGAGATTTTTAACAAAATTCTTATTGTTGGTAATATCTACTTTTTCAAATTCAAATTCACCATTTGAGTCTACAGCAGTGTTGAGTTCTGAATTGTATAGTGTTTCAACCGCTTTGGATAATCCGTGCATCGGAGGTGGAAACTGTGCAATAAAGCAAATTTTCTTCTTACTCATCACTTATTGCCCTCCAACCTCTTAATAACCATTGCAGGGTTTCCCGCAATCACACAGTTATTCTCAAACTTTCCAGCGACCACAGCACCGGCACCGACAACACAACCATCCCCCAACACAGTGCCTTTCAGGATGATACTATTGCACCCGATGAAGCAATTCTTTCCAATCTTAATCTCTCGGCTCGGAACCAGATCACTGTCACCACCGTTTTCATCTCGTAGTAGCTTGTTTCTTGTCTCTGCTTCGATAGGATGGAAATCGTTGTCCAGAATCTTGCAATTACCGCCGATGCATGTGTTCTCACCAATCGTGATTTTCTTCCGGGCATAAATTGTTGCTCCACTTATTCCAACGTTATCGCCAATCTCAATCTCTGCTCCCGGAGCGCGCGTGACAATGATCGTCCTGCTATAAAGGCCAACCAGATTACTAAGGAAGCTACTCTTGATTGTAACGTTCTCGCCAATCTTCAGTTTGGCACCACCTTTGTTGAAGATGATCGGAACACCTTTCAGCAAGAGGTTCTTTCCATATTCAACTTTTGTTATCTTCATCACCAGCTTGAACCAGTTACTGTTCATTCCCTCTCGCCTCCTTTACAGCTTCAAAATTTCTCCTGCGTACTTTCTCACTGATACATTTCTGGTAAGATTTTTCTCCAGATTCTCGCGGCTTCTGGCTCCCATGGCCTTCAGTTCTTCACTTCCAGCATTGTCAATGAACCAGCGTATACTTTCTTCTACCTTGTCATACTCACCTGGTTCGCAACACAGGCCGCCTTTTGTGTCCTCGATAATGCAGCGGATCTCGGAGCCAGATTCCAGCACCCCAATTACTGGCCTTGCCGCAGAGGCCAGGCCGTAATATTTTGACGGGCAACTCACCCCTTTAATACCTTTAGCATTCACGCACCAGTGGACATCGCCGGCGTTCAAACTATAAATCAGGTCAGCCTTATCTTGGTACGGAATGAAAGTCACATTGTCCATGTGATGCTCTTTTACATAAAGCACCAACTTGTCCAACACGGAACCGGCACCAACAAATGCAAATACGACCTCTCTGCCATCTGCAGTCTTAGTACCCGGTTTAATTCTCTCCACAACCTTGATTAGATTCTCAAGGTCATAGTAAAGACCGATATTGCCAGAGTACATGATGACAAATTTGCCATCTAGACCGTACTTCTTCTTGAAAGTAACAACTCTTTCATTGCTCTCATCCAACGGATAGATTTCGTTCTCATCGATCCAGTTGTTGATCATAACGGTCTTGGGAACTTTCTTACCCTTAAAGCGATTCTCCACCGTCTCCACCAGATCACGGCCGACTGTGATCACAAGGTCGCTACGCTTGCAGCTGAACTTATCGAACCACATCATAGCATCCGTCACCAGTTTGCTCTTGGTATAGCCAACAGCCAGCACCTGCTCTGGGTTAAAGTCCTGAATGTTATAGATGTACTTGGCGTGCTTCACCCATTTGCCCCAAACACCCAACAGACCGCCGAGGATCGGAGGTTGGGAAATAGAGAACACATAGTCCATCTTGCCAACCTTGAAAGTCGCACCCATTGCTCCAAAGAAATAGGAAACAATGTTTTTTACACGGCTTTTCTTGTTGGTCTTACTGAATTCCGGCACACAGATTCGCAGTACCTTTACGCCGTTGATTTCTTCTTCGTAATATTTCTGTGTCTTATATTTATCTTCAATGGTTCCTAAGTAGCTGGGAACCACACAAATTACCGTAATATCAAACTTATCCAACATGCCTTCTGCGAGTTCACGGAGAATCTGGCCTGTGGATGCAGTATCAGGTATGTAGTAATGTGCATAAATCAGCAGTTTCTTTTTTGCCATCCTGCATCTCCCCTCTGTGTACTTCTTAGTCGCGCTGGAAAATATCGCGTGTATAAACCTTATCCTTCACATCATCCAGACACTTGTCATAGCGGTTTGCGATGATAGCCTGGCTCTTTTTCTTAAACTCTTCCAAATCATTAACCACAACACTGCCGAAGAACTTCTCACCATCTTTCAATGTCGGCTCGTAAATAATGACAGTTGCACCTTTGGCCTTAATCCTCTTCATAACACCCTGAATGGAACTCTGTCGGAAATTATCGCTATTACTTTTCATAGTCAAACGGTAAACACCAACCACAACTTCTTTTTCCTTGCTTTCATCCCAACTATCATTAGCTTCATAAGCTCCAGCAATTTCTAGAACACGATCTGCAATAAAGTCTTTTCTTGTTCTATTACTTTCAACAATAGCTTCAATCAAATTCTCCGGTACATCCGCATAATTCGCTAACAACTGCTTGGTATCCTTTGGAAGACAATAACCACCGTAACCAAAAGACGGATTATTGTAATGCGTTCCGATACGTGGATCGAGACAAACACCGTTGATAATCTGTTGTGTATTCAAGTCTTTCATCTCAGCATAAGTATCCAGTTCATTGAAATAACTCACACGCAGAGCCAGATAAGTATTTGCAAACAATTTGACCGCTTCTGCCTCAGTAAATCCCATAAACAACGTATCGATATTTTCTTTTATTGCACCTTCCTGAAGTAATTCTGCAAATATATGTGCTGCTTTTACCAAACGTGCATTCTCTACATCTGTTCCAACAATTATTCGTGACGGATACAGATTGTCGTAAAGTGCCTTGCTTTCACGCAGAAATTCCGGACTAAAAATAATGTTGTCACAATGAAACTTTTCTCTCACACTTGCGGTATAACCAACTGGTATTGTAGATTTTATAATCATAATCGCCTCTGGATTATACTCAATAACTAATTTGATAACCGCTTCAACAGCACTCGTATCAAAAAAGTTTTTCTTGCTATCATAATTTGTTGGAGCTGCGATAACAACAAAATCTGCATCAGAATATGCTACCTTTGCATCTAATGTTGCTGTCAGATTCAATTCTTTCTCTGCTAAATATTTTTCAATATATTCGTCCTGAATCGGAGATTTCTTGTTATTAATAAGTTCAACCTTTTCTGGAATGATATCTACTGCTGTCACCTCGTGATGTTGGGAAAGTAAGGTGGCAATAGATAAACCAACATAACCAGTACCTGCAACAGCAATTTTTAAATTATTAAATTCTCTCATTTCTCTATTCCTCTAATTTGCTTATTTATAAAACTCTGCATACCACTCAGCAAACTTGCGTAATCCCTCACGCAGACTTGTAGATGGCTTATATCCAAAGTCACGTTCCAGTGCACTTGTGTCCGCATACGTCACTGGGACATCCCCTGGTTGCATAGGAACAAGTTCCTTATGAGTCTCAAAGTCATAATCTTCTGGCAATACCTTTGCACGAACTAACTCCTCGCTTAAAATCTGTACAAAATCCAAAAGATTCTCCGGATCCTGATTTCCGATGTTATAAACTGCATACGGTGGAATTGGAAGTCCATCCTCACCATTCTTTTTATCAGGAGCTTTTTTCATCACGCGAAAAACACCTTCAACAATGTCATCAACATATGTAAAATCTCGTTTACAATTACCATAGTTAAAGATTTTGATTGTCTCTCCCTTCACTAATTTGTTTGTAAATCCAAAATATGCCATATCCGGACGTCCTGCCGGACCATATACAGTGAAGAAACGTAGACCTGTTGAAGGGATGTTATACAGTTTAGAATATGAGTGCGCCATCAATTCATTTGATTTCTTAGTTGCTGCATAAAGAGAAATAGGGTTATCTACTTTATCATCTGTACTATAAGGAACTTTCTTATTCATTCCATATACACTGGAAGAAGAAGCATATACTAAATGCTCTACTCCTTTTTGACCATTGTCATATGAATGACGGCATGCCTCCAGAATATTAAAAAAGCCAACTAAGTTTGATTCCACATAGGCATCCGGATTAGTGATGGAATAACGCACACCTGCCTGTGCTGCAAGATTTACAACCACAGAAGGTTTATATTTTTCAAATACTTCCATGATTAAAACTTTGTCAGCAATATTTCCTTTTACAAAAGTAAATGTGGGATACTTAGCTAGCTCATTCAAACGAAAATCTTTCAGTGATACATCATAATAATCGTTCATATTGTCAATACCTATTACGATTGCTAATGGATTTTCTTCACATATTCTTTTCACTAAATTAGATCCGATAAATCCAGCTGCTCCTGTTACAAGAATTGTTTTATTTCTCATATCCACTAAACTCATTATTTTTCCTCCTGTAGCTATACGTTCAATATCTGAATAAGAGAAAAAACTTCCAACCATATTCATTCATGTCTTCAGTCTTCCCTCTCCGCTTTTTCTCCTTCTAGCTATACGTTCAATACCAATAACACCTGCAGCTTCCCCTCCCGGTTCCACTGCAGATCATCATTCTTATATCATTTTCCTTATCTCTTCCATCCAATCCATCACTTGGATCCGCTGCCCTTAAGCACGACCCCGACGGTCTTGAGCAGAATCTTAATATCCATTCCGATATTCCAGTTCTTGACATATTCCATATCAAGCTTTACAACTTCCTCAAAATCAGTGATATCACTTCTTCCGCTCACCTGCCACATTCCGGTCAGTCCCGGCTTCACGGCAAGTCTTCCGCGGTGATACGGCTCATACTGTTTCCACTCATCTACTGTTGGTGGACGGGTTCCTACGAGACTCATATCTCCTTTGAGTACATTCCAGAACTGCGGGAATTCATCCAGAGATGTCTTACGGATAAACCAGCCAAGTCCATGCTTGCTTCCATCCGATCCGCTTCCGATGATTCTTGGGTCATTCTCCATCTTGAACATGATCCCCTTCATCTCGTTCTGTTTCATCAGTTCTTTCTTGCGTTCCTCTGCATCCATATACATGCTTCGGAATTTATAGATTTTAAATAATTTTCCGTTTTTTCCTACTCTCATCTGAGAGAAGAAGATCGGCCCCGGTGAAGCAATATAGATTGCCGGCGCAAGGAATATTGTAATGATACCTGTCAGAATCATTCCAACGATTCCGCCACAGATGTCCATCGTTCTCTTCATCACGGCCTGTCGTGAGGAAATCACTCTGACGCTGGAAGTCAGGACTGTATATCCACCCATACGGTTAATAAACTGATTTCCTGCCCATCCTGCTCTGTCTTCCAGACATTCGTGAACTGTAATTCCCATATTCACACATGTGTCAAACAAATCTTCCGGTATCAATGTTTTCTTCTTAATTCCAACAAGAAGAGCATCAACCCATCTTGTCTGTATGTATTCAGTTAATGTATCAATCTTGCTTACGACCGGAATTCCTTCGATCGATTCATTTTCTTCCGGTTCACGGTCTGCAAGTACGATTCCAACAATATCGAATTCATTAAATACATTCTGTTCCACCTGTCTTAACATGGAATCTATTTCATAACTTGTTGAAACGAGAAGCATGTTCATTTTTGCATAAAGCATATTGCCATGTTTCAGCAAATATTTCTTCCATACGATTCGCACCGCATAAAGCAGAACCACTGCCATTGGAATGAATGAGCTGATCACAAGACGCGAGGTCATGCTTCCCTGTTTGCTCATAAAGAGATATACGATCACAAGCACACTCACGATAAACACATGCTTCAATACATTCTTAAACTCTACAAAATATCCTCTTCTCATGATCCCATGATATGGCTCTGTAAAGAAAGCTGTACAAATGTCTATCAGTATAATAATAATCCCGATATTCAGATATAATCCGTTATGATACAGATTACTTGTTCCCATGCGCAATACATAACTGCTTATATAAGCCAGCTGTAATGCAACAAGATCCAGTATAATGAAATCCCAGTGCTTCAACCAGCCGTTACTCTTCTTTCTATACATTCGCGTACACCCTTTTCCCCTGATAATCTTCTGTCTGACTGCATAACAAAACATCTGATTTCATTTATCTTAAATGCTTTGTCTGTTTTTCTCTGTAAAATGGAATATGCAGCAGATATTCTCCACTGCATATCTAGCTATTCCTGTTTGCTTTTACCGTAGTAGTATGAACTATACTTACTATAGTATTTTTCTTTCTTCATATCCACTTTATTCAGTACTGCACCGAGAATCTTACATCCACTCTTTGTAAGCTGTTCTTTTGCTTTCATTGCATCTCTTCTGCTTACTGCTTCGCTCTCGATTACGAGGATTGCTCCATCACATTGTTTTGCTGCGATTGCTGCATCACTCATACTGATGATCGGTGGTGTATCAATCAAAATATAATCATAAACTTTCCTTGTCTCTTCGATCAATCTGCCGAAACGTCCCTGCTCCAGAAGCTCTGACGGGTTCGGAGCATACGGACCTGAAAAGATAATCTCAAGATTACGGTAATTGGTAGAATAAATTATTTCTTCTAAAGAAATCTGTCCACTTAAATACTGTGACAGTCCGTTGGTCTTTTGTTTAACCTGGTAACGTTTGATATAACTGGACTTACGAATATCTGCATCTATGATCAGAACTCTCTTTCCCATCTTTCCAATCTCTACTGCAAGCTGGAAAGCCACGTCACTTTTTCCTTCATTTGGATAACAGCTTGTGAGAACAATACTCTTCGTCTCTACACCACTGAACTGCATATTTGTACGGAGGGTTTTAATAGCCTCTTCATAGAAGACATCTTCTTTTCTGGAATCTGTCAACATAACTCTCTGAATTGCCATTTATTTTTTCCTCCTTTTCTTCTTTTTCTTCGGTGTTGTCTTGCTTGAATTACGAAGTCCTTTTCCCGTAATGTAGTCTTTTCTATCCGGGATACTTGCCAGTGTTGTCAGACCGAGATAATTCTCGATATCATCCTCTGACTTAATCGTATCATCCATCAATGTGAGAAGGATAATAACACCTGCGGAAAGAACCAGTCCTGCCAATGCTCCGATCAGCACATTCTTCTTTGTACTTGGGCTTGTCTGGATTGTCGGCACTTCACCTTCTTCAATGATCTTCGGCGGTGTTACTTCCATCTTGTCTCCGATAAAGTCAGCCGATGTCTTTGCCAGTGTATCCGCAATCTTCTTTGCCATCTCTGGATCTTTATCTATCGCTGTAATGGAAAGAATACGTGTATCACTTGGATTCTCTACTGTGATGCGCTCTTTCAATTCCTTGTATGTCATATCCAGATTCAGTTCATCTACTACGTCCTGCAATACTGTACGGCTTGTGATCAGGATGTTGTAGTCTTTCGTCAGCTGACTGCCAATCTGCAGATCAGCCAGTGAAGAAAGTGTTGTTTCTTTTGTGAGAACAAGCATTGTAGCTGTTGCACTGTAAACAGGTGTTATAAAAAGTTTTGTCACTGCTCCGGCAATCACTGCTCCCGCCAGTATGGCTGCAAGGATTACCAAAATGCGCTTTTTCAATGCGTAGAATAGTTCTCTGAGGTCAATCTCAACCTCGTCGTCATCATGCGTCTTTCCCATCTTTGCTCCCCTTTATTTTATTATTTTGTTTTCTGTAATGCGAAGTGCATTCTCTCTTGTTATCTGTCTGAGGTAAGTACTGTCTAAATGCTTCCTCATCCAACCCATTGCCTCTTTTGTATCAGGCATTCTGCTCCCGATATTGTGCATATCAGTTCCCATAAAATGGATATTCCTTTTTTTCAGATTATCCTTACACCAGCGCGCTGTTGCATCATGCCAGCCTCCACTGACGGATCTGTAATTCATCTGGATCAATGCTTCCAGATCGATCAGTTCTTCCACACGCTTACCTTTTCTAAGGCAACGATACCTCTCCGCATGAGCAACTACCGGAGTATATCCTGCTCTTGACAGATTCCTCACCGCTGTACATATCTCTGAATAAGGCACTGACGGCATAAACTCAACCAGTACATAATTGCTGTCTGCCAACGTAAGCAGCTTTCCCTCTTCAAGCAGTCGTATAACACTATTAGAATAAAAAATCTCCTGGCCTGTCCAGATTCGAATTGGTCTTTTGCACTTCACCTTTCCCTCTGGTCCTTGCACCGGACGATTTGCACGGCTCATCAGCTCATCCCGAAGCCGTCTCAGCTTCTCCGGATCTCTGTTCGGAAACGCTTTGGAATAATGTGAAGTTGCAAACACGTCTGTGATTCCCTGTCTTCTCGCCATAGAAAGCATATGAAGACTTTCTTTTATCGAAGACGCTCCATCATCAACTCCAGGCAAGATATGGCTATGTATATCAATCATCTTTAACTCGTCCTTTTACATAATGAAAGAGACACCTGGGATAAAAACCTGTCCTGCGTGCCTCCTTGTTCCGTCGTATCTTATTGCCTTTAACACCCAAATAATGATATTTCATTTTTCTTTTACTGTCAAGTTATTTTCATGTATATTTTTATCAACCTTGTAACATTATAGTGATTTCTCGTTTATTTCTTCATTTTGGGTTCAAAAATCAATGAAGCCAGGTATCCAAAAATAAGTGCTGCACTGATTCCGGCGGCACTTGCCTTGAACCCTCCCAGAAAGATTCCGAGGAATCCGTTTTTATCAACAGCTTCCTTCACACCTTTCCACAGGACATTTCCGAATCCAAGAAGTGGAACGCTTGCACCTGCTCCTGAAAATTTTACAAATGGTTCGTATGCTCCAATAAATCCAAGCACTGCGCCTGTACAGACGAGTAATACCATAACCCGTCCCGGCATCAGCTTCGTTCTGTCCAGAAGAATCTGCACCGCAGCGCAGATGAGACCTCCGATTAAAAATGCTTTTATATAATCCATTTTCCTATTCCTTTTCTGTTTTTTAACACATACTTAGCGTTTTTTTACTTCTTCCTATTAATAAGATTTTTTTCAACAGTGTTCAATCATAATCGCATGCGCAATTCCAGGTACACTTGCTCCTTCATTGAAGCTGACCGTTGACATCAATGCACCGGTCGGCACAAAGAGTATCTTTTTCCATTCTCCGTTCTCAATCTTTGGCAGAATATATGAAGCCAGTGTTGACGCTGCGCATCCACAGCCGCTTCCGCCGGCATGTGTATCCTGTGTCTCCTGATCAAAGATAGTCATTCCACAATCCATATGCTTTTTTCTGATATCATATCCTCTGCTTTTCATCAGGTCAAAAAGTATGGATTGACCAATATATCCAAGATCACCTGTTATGATCTGATCGTAATCTTCCTGGGTTCGTCCAAGATCCTGAAAATTGCGATAAATGGTATCGGTTGCAGCCGGAGCCATACATGCCCCCATGTTCTGCGAATCCTTCAAGCCAAAGTCCACGATCTTCCCTATTGTGACTCCTACAATCCGAATATGCCGGAACTGGGATTTTCTTTGATGCTGCTTATCGGAATGTATTTTATTCAGATGGCTTCCTACAAGGAAAGCCCCGCTGGCTGTCACGGTCCAGTGTGCGGAAAGTGGTCTCTGGTTCGCATATCCTAACGGAAATCGAAATTCTTTCTCTGCACTTCCGAAATGGCTGGATGTTACTGCCAGCATGTAATCTCCGTATCCTGCTGCCACACTCATTGCTGCTAATGCCAGTGCTTCTCCTGATGTGGAACATGCGCCATACAGGCCGAATATGGGAATCTGCAGATCTTCAACGCCCATAGAAGTTGCAATCCCTTGTCTGAGAAGATCTCCTCCAAAGAGATAACGCACAGACTTCGGATCTACATGCGACTTTCCAAGCGCCAGTACACAGGCTTCCTTCTGCATGTTGCTTTCGGCTTCCTCCCAGGTCTCTGCTCCAAACAGGTCATCCTCATTTGTCAGATCAAAGCATTTTCCAAGCGGCCCCTGCGCTTCTTTGCTTCCGGCAACAGATGCTGCGCTTAGAAGATAAGGTGCTTTTGTGAATACAATGCTCTGTGCTCCACGAAGCTGGGACAGATGAAACGGACCACACTCTGATTCAACTACCCGGTTTTTGTTTCCCGTATCATTCATATCATTTCCTCATTTCTGATGTTTCATTATTTATTTTTAAGGATATTATTTTCATTTTGTGAAAAACTATGTGTAGAATTTGAAAACAAAAAAGAAGGGATTTTCATTTATGGACAAAATAGAACAATTAAAACAACAGAAACAATATGAAGCCTATGTCAAAAAGAAAACACCACAGCACAATGTGTGGTTCAACATGATAAAAGCATTCTTCCTTGGTGGAACGATCTGCCTGATTGGACAATGTATTTATCATTTCTGTGAATTGAAAAAACTTTCCCCGGATGACTGCAGCAGCTGGACTTCTATTCTGCTCATTCTCCTGAGTATCCTTCTCACCGGTACCGGAATTTATCCACTGCTTGCCAAATGGGGCGGTGCCGGTGCACTTGTTCCGATTACCGGCTTTGCCAACTCTGTTGCTGCACCTGCGATTGAATATAAGAAGGAGGGACAGGTTTTTGGTATTGGTTGTAAGATCTTCACAATTGCCGGACCGGTGATCCTGTATGGAATTGTGACAAGCTGGGCGCTTGGAGTTGTATATTGGGTATGGACGTTGATGTGAAACAAGAAATGTGTTAGATAAATGTATTAGGAAGCCGCTATTCACGGCTTCCTAATCTTTCTTTAAAATCTGTATAATCAAATGCGGTTAGCTGCTGCATGGTTCTGTCAGCATGTCTGATCCAGATATCCGGTAATGGCATCCCGTTAAATGTATTATTTTTGCAAGTCGTATAAATCGCCATATCTCCAAACAGAAGGAGATCTCCGTATTCCGGTAGTTTGCTGAATTTATAGTCTCCAATGATATCCCCTGACAGGCAGGTTGGACCTCCTAACCGGACTGTAATCCCGCTATCTGTTGTCTCATCTGATGCTCCAAGAAGCGGTGGGCGATAAGGCATTTCCAGTACATCCGGCATATGGCAGGCGGCGCTGGCATCTACGATTGCAATCTGTGTGTCTCCATTTTTCAAAACATCCAGCACACTGGTCAGAAGAAATCCTGCATTCAATGCCCAGGCTTCTCCCGGCTCCAGATAAACCTCAACCTTCCATTCTTCCTGTGCCATTCGAATGCATTGCTCCAGTCGCTCAATATCATATCCTGGTCTTGTAATATGATGACCACCGCCAAAATTGATCCATTTTACTTTGGCAATCAAATCGCCGAACTGTTTCTTTACGGAAGCAAGGGTTGTCTCCAGATCATCTGAATCCTGCTCACAGAGGGTATGGAAATGAACCCCATCCAAAAGTTCCATCAACTCCGGATTCTTCACAATTGCTTCATCCCACTGTACTCTTGTTGTACCCATGCGGCTTCCCTGTGCACAAGGGTCATAAATCTCATGTCCCTCCTGGGTAGAGCATTCCGGATTGATCCTGAGTCCCACGCTTTTTCCTGCCTCTTTCGCCATTCTTCCAAAGCGAAGAAGCTGGGACGGAGAATTAAATACAATATGATCGGCATACTGAAGAAGTTCCTCGAATTCATCCGCCCGGTACCCTGCACAGAATACATGAACTTCTTTTCCCGCCATTTCCTCTGCTCCTAATCTTGCCTCATACAATCCACTGGCCTCTGTACCCGCCAGATACGGTTCAAAAAAAGGATAACAATCATAATTACTGAATGCTTTCTGTGCCAGAAGCATCTTACATCCTGTCCGTTCTGCTACTTCACCGAGCAGTTTTGCGTTTTCTGTAAGTGCTTTTTCATCCAGTATATAACAAGGTGTTTTGATGTTCTGAAATTCCGGCGGAATAATTCCGCCGGTGGCTGTAAATGGTGCTCTTTTATCTAATCTTTCCATCAGTCTACCAACTTCGGATCATGATTTTCACTGCGCGGCAGACCATAACGGTCAAGTGCGTCCAGGAACGGATCCGGATCAAATTCTTCTACAGTATATACACCCGGTCTGATCCATTTTCCAGTCAGCATCATCATCGCTCCGCACATTGCCGGAACACCTGTTGTATAGCTGATTGCCTGGCTTCCAACCTCATGATAGCATTCCTGATGATCGCATACGTTATAGATATAGTAAGTCTTCTCTTTTCCATCTTTTACACCGGTAAAAATACAGCCGATATTTGTTTTTCCTTTTGTGCGTGGACCAAGACTTGCCGGATCCGGAAGAAGTTCTTTCAGAAACTGGATCGGAACGATTTCCTGTCCATTGTACTGGATCGGTGTTGTAGAAAGCATTCCCACATCCTCAAGACAACGCATATGATCCAGATAGCTTTGTCCAAAAGTCATAAAGAAACGAATACGTTTCACACCTGGAATTGTTTTTGCAAGAGACTCTATTTCCTCATGGTGAAGCAGATACATGTCCTTGTCTCCGACCTGATCAAAGTTGTATTCTCTCTTAATATCCATCGGCGGGATTTCTACCCAATGTCCATTTTCCCAGTAACTTCCCGGTGCACTTACTTCACGAAGATTGATTTCCGGATTAAAGTTTGTCGCAAATGCATATCCATGATCACCGCCATTGCAGTCCAGAATATCAATGGTATCAATCTGATCAAATTCATGTTTTAATGCATATGCACAATATGCCTGTGTGACACCCGGGTCAAATCCGCATCCAAGCAGTGCTGTAAGACCTGCATCTTCAAATTTTTTGCGGTATGCCCACTGCCAGGAATAATCAAAATATGCTGAAAATCCTTCTTCTTTACAGCGTTTTTCGTAAATTGCACGCCACTTCGGATCATCCGTATCTTCCGGCTCGTAGTTTGCTGTATCCATATAGTTTACGCCACATGCCAGACATGCATCCATAATCGTCAGATCCTGATATGGAAGCGCAATGTTCATTACCAGATCCGGTTTGTAATCATTGATCAGTTCGATCAGCTGATCCACATCGTCTGCATCAACCTTAGCTGTCGTAAGAACTGTTTTTGTCTTTCCTTTTAGCTTTTCTGCAAGTGCATCACATTTTTCCTTTGTACGGCTTGCGATACAGAGTTCTGTGAAGACCTCATCTGCCTGACAACATTTCTGAATCGCTACACTGGCTACTCCTCCGCAGCCGATTACAAGTACTCTGCTCATAACTCTTCTCCTTTTCTTCAACAGTTGTATATTTATAATTGCTCTCTTATAAGTTGCCGGTTTATTTTGCAATTGCAAGAAGCAGTTCACGAAGAACCTTACATGCTGTTGCGGTTGAGACACCACTTGCATCCAGCATAGGAGCAAGTTCATTCACATCCGCTCCTACTACATTTGCCTGCGCAACTGTACGGATGGCTTCAAGAAGCTCTAAGAAAGTTACTCCCCCCGCCTCCGGAGTCCCTGTTCCCGGAAATACTGCCGGATCCAGACAATCCAGATCAATTGTAAAATAAATTGGTACATTTTTCTCTTTCAGTTCTCTTACAGTCTCTTCCAGTCCGTCAAAAGAAAGTGGATGGAAATCTGTATGCTGCGCGGCAAATCTAAATTCTTCTCTCTCTCCGCTTCGGATACAGAACTGATGAATACGTCCGTCTCCCAGAAGATCATGGCATCTTCGCAGAACGCATGCATGACTCAATCTGGCTCCCAGATAATCATCCCTTAAATCTGCATGTGCATCAAAATGGATGATATGTAGATCCGGATATTTCGCAGCTACAGCGCGTACTGCTGCCAGCGTCACCAGATGTTCTCCTCCCAGAAGCAATGGAAATTTATCTGATTTCAATATTTCTTCTGCTCTCTTTTGAATATCCGAAAGCGCCATTTCACTGCTTCCAAAGCAAAGTTCCAGATCCCCACTGTCAAATACACTGATATCCATAAGGTCTCTGTCCTGATATGGACTGTAAGTTTCAAGTCCGAAACTCTCATGACGCATAGCTGCCGGACCGAATCTTGCGCCCGGACGAAAACTTGTCGTCGAATCAAACGGCGCACCATAAAGGACAATCGATGCTTCTTCAAAGCTGCTTTCGCATCCGATAAAAGTTTCTATATTCGGTAAAATCATGAATTATTCCTCCACTTCTTTCAGCATATCTTCCAAAAATGCCGGAAGGTAAAATGCTCCTTTATGGAGTCTTGTTGTATAGTAACGTGTACGAAGATTTAATGCATTCCATGCTTCTGCGTCCAGATCATCTACGGGATGATATTTTTTGCTGGCAAATCCAAACAACCAGTAACCTGCGGCAAAGGTTGGGATATGCGCCTGATAAACACGACTGATCTGAAATGTACTGGCAATTCTTTTATGACTTCTCTGCATTGCATGTGCATCTTCTGCGTAGAATGGACTTCCCTGCTGATTGACCATGATTCCATCCTCTTTCAACGCATTGTAACAATTTCCATAGAATTCGCGGGTAAACAATCCTTCCGATGGGCCAAACGGATCAGAAGAATCTACGATAATAAGATCATATTTTGCCTCGCATCTTCGGATAAAACGGAGTGCATTTTCGTAATGAAGATGTACTCTTCTGTCATCCAGTCTGCATGCATTTTCCGGAAGGTATGCACGACATGCCTCGACAACCATCGGATCCATTTCTACCAGATCAATGTGCCTGACCCTGTCGTATCTGGTCAGTTCACGAACGACACCGCCATCTCCGGCTCCAATCACCATAATCTCTTTTGCTTCTTTATGGATCGCCATCGGCACATGCGTGATCATCTCATCATAAATAAATTCGTCACGTTCTGTCAGCATTACATTTCCGTCCAGAGTCAGAACACGGCCAAATTCCGGTGTCTCAAAAATATCAATTCTCTGATAATCACTCTGTCTGGAAAAGAGCTGACGGTTTACCCGGATACTGTGTTTCACATCCGGTGTATGGAATTCTGAAAACCACATTTCCATTGTTATTACCTCCCTGTCAGAACATTCAGTTTCAAAATATCCGGATCTTCCGGTCCGGTCATATTACAACCCTTCGCTTTTGCATACTCGATATAATCCAGAATTTCTGCTGTAATGCGTTCCCCAGGCGCAAGGATCGGAATTCCAGGCGGATAACACATCACAAATTCACTACAGACCATGCCTTCTGTTTCCCTGAGTGGCAGACTGCACTTATCTGCATAAAAAGCATCCTGTGGGCTGGTCACTACCTGAGGATCAATATATTCCTGACTCAGAAGTCCTGTTCCGTCTGTCTGAAAACGTCTGCGGATCTCTGCAAGTGCACTCACAAGCCGTTCTACTTCCTGTGCGCGGTCTCCGATCGAAAGGTAGGCAAGAATATTTCCGATATCTCCAAATTCGATCTGAATGTCGTATTCGTCACGCAGAATATCATAAACTTCAATTCCTGCGAGTCCGATATCTAACGTATGTACACTTAATTTTGTAATATCAAAATCAAAAACAGAATTTCCATTTACCAGTTCTTTTCCAAATGCATAATAACCACCGATTGCATTGATTTCTTCTCTGGCATACTCTGCCATATCTGCTACCTGATGGAAAATCTGACGGCCACGCTGTGCAAGATTCCTTCTTGAAATGTCAAGACTCGACATCAGAAGATAGCTTCCTGATGTTGTCTGTGTCAGATTGATGATCTGCCGCACATACCCGGCATGTACGTCCGGACCTGTAAGAAGCAGACTCGACTGTGTAAGACTGCCTCCGCTTTTGTGCATGGATACAGACGCCATGTCTGCACCTGCCTCCATAGCTGAAACAGGAAGCCCGCCACCGAAATAAAAATGTGTTCCATGCGCTTCGTCTACCAGACACATCATTCCTGCCTCATGTGCCATCTTGACAATTGCTCGCAGATCACTGCATATTCCATAGTAAGTCGGATTATTTACTAACACTGCGACTGCCTTTGGATGCTCTTTTATCGCTTTTGCTACCTGTTCTCTCTGCATTCCCAGGGAAATCCCAAGCCGCTGGTCTACCTCCGGATTTACATAAACAGGGATCGCACCGCATAGAACAAGTGCATTCAACACACTCCTGTGAACATTACGTGGCAATATGATCTCATCTCCACGTTTGCAGGCAGTCAGAACCATTGTCTGTACAGAACTTGTCGTGCCCCCTACCATTAAAAATGCATGTGCTGCTCCAAAGGCATCTGCTGCCAGTTCTTCTGCCTCCCGTATTACAGATACCGGATGGCAGAGATTGTCCAGTGGTTTCATACTGTTGACATCGACGCCTACACATTTTTGTCCGAGAAATTCTGTCAGCTCCGGATTTCCTCTTCCCCGTTTATGACCAGGGACATCAAATGGCACAACTCTCATTCGCCGGAAAGTCTCCAGAGCCTCATGGATCGGTGCATGATTCTGGTTTAATTTAAAACGACTCCCTTTCATATTTCCTCTCTTTCCAGGTTCCTTTGTCAAAACACTTTCTTAATACAGAAAAAACGCAGATAAGGGCGCTAAGCCACAAACCTGCGTTCGGTATGTATTCGTCTGTTTTATTCTCAGCTGTAACAGAAAAGGCAATATCTTCTCTTAGATTTTTAAATAAAACTTCTGGATCATGCGTGTCAGAGTCTATATAGCAATTATACTTTTACTACTCTTATTGACCGTTTCACAAGTCTGCGCGTCTGGCGCATAAGGCTATCAAAGAAACCTACTTATAAAATTAGAGCTTTTCACTCAATCAATAAGGCAACCAAAGTTACCATAATCGGCAGTGGACCCGGCTGTCCGTATGGCCTTAACCTCGCTGGGTGGTCCGAAACAATTGCTTTGAAAAGACTCTGTCTGTTACTCTGCATCTTCGTCTCTCAAAATCGACTATAGCATAACATGTTAAAAAAACACTGTCAAGAATTTCTCCCATCTATTCGTTACTTTCTTGCAGCAATTCTTGTATTAAATTAAGGTTCAAATCAGAATGTTCCAGTTCTCTTGAATAACGATACACCGTATCTATCACATCATTTATATCTAGCACTTTTTCTTGCTTCATCCACTGTGCTATCAGAAGTTCATGGATCAACAGGGTGCTGACAACAGCCATCTGTGCTTTTGCAAATGCTTCACCATCGTATACTGCACCGCAAAAATAGGTACTGATGAAATATACAAGGAGCTGTTCATATTGTATTTCATATTCCGGCATTTCTTTCGCCATCCAGGCATGAAATTCTTGTATCATCTCAACATACCGTTTTTTGTCTATTTTTTCATTTACATTTCCATATAATAGTTTCTCCGCTTCTTGAAGATAAGACTCCCAATCCGCTCTTAAATGTTCCATCTGATACTGATTTTGAAACATCTTTCTACTATATGTATAGTAATCCACTTCTGCAAGAGCATTTTTCACTTCCCGCACGCCTTCTTCAGCCTGATAGTAATCAAATACATCATCCATCGAGAATATATCTTCTTCGTCAATACATTCCTGCAGATCACGTGCAATCGCCAGAATAAGAGCTGCTCGCAGATTCAGCTTTTTCTCTCTGTCCTGTAAAATCTCAATCATCACATCTCTTGCATCTAACAGTTTCGAATATAAAAACGGATCAAAATCTTCATAATCTTCTTCCTCATCTGTTTCATAAGTAAGAAAATGTACCGGTTCTTTTTTATTCATCAGGATTCTCGCCACTTCCGGACAGGATACAGAAAGTGTAACCTCCCGCACATCTTCAAATTCTTCGATATGTCTTGGATACAATTTACAGGTTCTGCACAGGCTCTCTTCTCCCAGTGCGGTATACATATCACAGAGGTTTGATTGATTCAGAAAAGCACATCTTCTGTCTTTATCCTGCTTGAATGTTCCTTCTTCCCAGTTGACAGATTCTTTCAAACGCTCTGCAAATGTACCTGTCTCATTTTTATATTTCTCTAATGAAGCTTCATCTGCAACGATCTGCCATCCGGCACAACAAGTATCCTCACATTTTCCTGCAACACAGCTAAATTCATGATAATAATCCGGGATTGTATATAACATTGATCTACTTTATCCATTCCTTTCGCTTTTCTGATCGTCTATAGAATTTCCGACCTGTTTTATTATAGCACGCACTTTTAAGAAATGGTTATAAAAAAACGTATCAAACTGACTGGATTTCAATTATCACTATTGAATATCCGGTCGATTTGATACGTTTTATTATTTTCTTAGAAATTTAATTATTTCTTTTTCTCATACAGGAACTCTTCTGGAAGTGTTACATTAAAGTCATGTGCCAGTTCGCGGAAGTTCTCCGGTGTGATTGTCTGAATCTTTCTTGGTGTCATAGAAAGAATCTTCACAAGGATCTCCGCTGACTTCTCTACTGTATGCATAAGACCGAATGTAAGATCGAAGTCTTCTCCTGAACAGAACATTCCATGATGTGCCCAGATAGCAACATCGTATTTCTCCATCAGTTCAGCTGTCTTCTCTGCGATTGCTCTTCCGCCCGGAACCATCCAGCCTACAACTCCAACTCCATCCGGGAATACGACCGGACACTCTGTTGCTGACTCCCAAAGTTCTCTTGTAAATACCTGATCATCCAAAGGAAGAACGAATGTCAGTGCGATTGTATTTGTTGTATGTGCATGGTAGATTACACGATGTTTTCCGTTTGTGATTCTCTTCTTCACTTCATGGTTCATCAGATGAGTTGGAAGCTCACTTGTCGGTCTTCCACCTTCTACCAGCCCCCAACGGATTCTGTATTTTGTTCCTGTATAATCAAGCTCGATAATTGCAAGACATACTTCAGGATCAACGATAATATTTCTGAAATACTTTCCACTTCCTGTTACAAGGAAGAATTCTCCTGCAAGTCCCGGAACCTCTGTTCCGATCTCTGTCCATTCTCCTGATTCATTCAAACGTGGTCTGATCAGCTCAACCTCTTCTGGTTTCAGACGATAACTTAAATTACCACCATTTCTCTCATGCCATCCCTGAAGGAATCCGTCATTTGCCATTTTAATAAAATCCTGTACAAACTTCGCATCTAAAATCTTCATATTATTTTACTCCTCCTGTTTTTACTCATTTACCGCAATGTTGTTTTGTGTGGTTTATTTCTTCTTTATTATTGTTTTCTTGTGGTTTCTATTTGTATTATAGATAGTTTTATGTGGTTTGTAAACACTTTTTTCAAAAAAAATTGTACAATCCGAAAGACATTAACACAAATCAAACCTATCATGCTATAATTCTAAACTATATCAGGAGGTACTGATCATGGCTGTGATGATCCAGGCCAGACATCTTTTCTATGGACTTTCCATGTTAGATAAATTCAAAGGACTTGGATGGAAGAAAAAATCCATGTTTCTTCTATGATTGGAATCCTGGTTTCGCTTGTATGTCTGATTCTCTTCGGCGCGGATTCCTTTATGATTCCGACAATGATACTGATTGTACTTCTACTGACAGTACTTCGAAAGTGGCTGGAACTATCTGTTATATGTTGATATTATATTTTCTATAATAATCTCTATAGCAAAAAGGTCTGAGACCACATGTGCTTACACATTAGCGGTTGCCGTTCTCACTTTGTGCGACCAGCAACCATTTCTAATCTCATAACCCTTACGGCTTGCATCTGCCACAAGGCTCATATCCTTCTTTCATCAAATCCGACCTACTTCCTGTATACTCTTCTTTGTTCTCTGCTTTGATGTCCTTCACACCAGAACAAGTTGATTTATGAAACTTTTTTGTATTCTTATTTAATATATAAGTTTCTTTTTTGGTTGAATTTGATATTTTTGATGAATTGGATACATTTTTATCAGTCACTTCAGTTTCTGTTCCTGGAGCCCACTCACCTTCCGGCGTTGCAAGTTCTTCCGTCTGATAACTCTCTCCTGTCTCATAATTGATCACAACATATGGCTGTACATTATATACGTATACGTTAAATGTTACCCCTGTGCCATCATCTTCCACAGACTTCGCCTCCATCTGGACTCCGGAAGCCACCAGGTCATCACCGCTATAGATTGGAGTGACACGATACATCACATGATTATCCGTTTCTTTGACATAATCTGCCACCTCATCCTCGAATGGAAGCATGCCATCTACATTCATATAACGGGTTCCTGTTATCAGATTGCGCTCATTCGCATTCTCACCTGTCAACTGGAAACCAATCAGATGACAACGGTTATACAGATATCCACCGTCAATTCCGTCATATTCCTTATTCACCCAGCCTGTCGGCTTCACACTACTGATGCTTTCTCTCTTCTGCGTCGGCATCAGATCTTCTCCAACACAGGCTTCCGCTGTCTGGCATCTTCCCAGTTCATCTAATGGGCTGTATTCTTCGTAAGAATCTGTCGTCAGCTCTTCTTCTGTAAAGGTTGGCTCATTATCATTGATCTCCACGTATGGCTGCCCTGTATACTCCGGTACTTCTTCCAGCGTATCAACGGATTCTATCTGCCCTGTTGATACGAATGTCGTTTCTGTTGTCGTTTGATTTCCGCGGTCGGAATCCTGATTGCCTGATTCTTGTGATATCTGCAGTGAACCGCAGGATGTCAAAAGAAGACAAAGGGCCGTTATACATCCACATAATATGGTTTTAAATTTCTTTTTGCTCATATTGCGCTCCTTTTTCGAACATATGTACTTGTTAAGTATACACTATTTTTTCTAATATAGGAAGTGCTTTGTGTGGACACCAGTAACAAAATGTCAATAGTTTTTTAATCACTTTTCAAAAAAGGAAAAAAATAGAACGTATAGTTAATTTCCATACGCTCTATCTCACATTTCATATTA
>OLQI01000737.1_pt1 | contig 27186 bp, 21 predicted proteins | sample 1672171 | NCBI WGS metagenome assembly OLQI01 (sample SAMEA3136655, study PRJEB25190) | human gut metagenome
TTCTTCGCACTCGTCGTGTAGTCACTGCCGTAACTCCCCGTTTGCGTTTCGCTTGGCGCTAAAGTCGTCCCATCGGCCGTTTGGTAGTGCACCGTCACACTTTCCTCATCCGGCGCGTAGGTAATCACCACCAAGGTGTCTTGGTTCTTTGCCACCAGCTCATTACTCGTGGTAACGGTTGTCCCCGTTACCTGATCCTGATTTGGGCTGTAACCCGGGACCGTTGGACTGGTTACAAGCTGATAACTCCCCGTTGTCCACTCGCCGTTCCAATCCACTGTATCCGTGACCAGGTCTTTGACCCCCGTTTGCGACAGGTTTACCTTTTGAACGTCATCCGGCAATTGCTGGCCCTGTGCGTCCTTCATCGGCTGACCGGTGGAATCAACGTAGTGGATTGACTGGGTGATTTGCTTTCTCCGGGTCGTGCTTTCCGTCCCGTGCTTCAAGTGAATAACGTAGGTCTGGTCTACCTTATCATCATGATCAAAGTAAACTGGTTGCCCCTTCGTATCGTCACTGACCAGGACGTAGCCGGCTGCCGCATACGTGGCCAACTGATCCTTCGTCAGGTAGTTAATTAACTGGTTGCTTGGCCCCGTTTGCTTAACGCGCAACAGATCTTGCCCGGTTGTATCATCGTGGTAAATAAAGGTGGCCGCTTGGTCGTTGGCAGTGTAGACCACGTTGATCGTCAAATCGTTACTATTGTAATCGACTGCGGTCGCACCGGTTGCATCAGCGTCTCGCCCATCCAACACGTCCGCGGTATACCCCGGCAAAACTGGCAGGGCTTGGCCCGCTAAAGTGGTTGCCCCCTGGTTCGGGACCGCTTGTCCGTCAATGAAGTAGGTCTTTTCGCCCGTGACCAAATCTTCATCTTCCGTAATCGTGACCGTCTGAACCAATGCTTCGTGGGCCACTGGGCCGTTAACCGTGGTGTAGTAGTAATTAACCGTCTTGGTAATCGTCTTTGGCGTTTGCCGGTGTTGGTGAACCAATTCAAATTGAACGATATCGCCATCAAAGTAGTACCGGACGGTTTGCCCAAAGGCCGCGGTCTCGTTTGCCGCCGTTGTGACCCAGCTCTGTGCACCGTTAACAATGGTTGGCACCTCCGTCGCCAGTTCATAATTAGCCGGGATCAGCGCCTTTGCCGCGTCAGTTAAAGTAAAGTCGGTTTGCTGCATCGTGTCAACATTGTCCTGGTAGGTCTTCGTCAGCATTGGCAAATCAATAAAGTGCTCCTTACCGGCCGCGTCAACGTAGTGGTAACGAGCCGTCACGGTTGACGTCCCTACAATTTGAATACTCGTGACGTCCGAGCGGAAGGGCTGGAGGGCCTTGCTGGTCAAAACGGAATCCAGTGGCCCCCTTTTCCCGGCTTGGTAGGTCACGTCAGGAGCCTGGCCCTTCAAGACGAAGCGCCCAATTTGCTGATCCGCCGGTAACGTCGGTAAGGTCACGATAATGGACCGGATTGCTTTCCAGTCGGAAACCTTATCCGCGGTCACGTAACCGGCCGTGCTAACCTGGGCCCCCGCTTCCTGGCTCGTGAACACTTGCGGTTCGGTAGAGTAAAGGATCGTCAAGTCTTTCATTTCCACGGTGCCGTTCTTTTCAGAGCCAATTGCTTGAGTCAAGTAGAAGTTAAACTTGCCCGCATCGGTTGCCCGGGGCAGGTTAATCAGTAAGTGGCCGTCTTCCAACGCGTGATCAGAGTAGTTCGCTACGGAAACGTAGTAAGTCATGTCAGGCGCCTTTTTATCGTCGGACGTTCCCTGCTGCACGGGGCGTTCGTTCTCGTTCCCCTGGCTCATACTTGGAATGTAGTAGGCCGACGGTACGTTAATCTGCCAGTTACCGTTACCAAGCAGGTAGAGGTGATCAGCATGATTGTCCACAAAGCTCCGGTCATCTAATTTCGCCACCGTATTGCTCAACGGGGTGCGGGGGCTGTACACGTAGGCTTCCCACTGTGAACTACCAGCGTAAGCGTCCGCGTCGTTATTAATGTAAAGCATTGCCGTCCCCGAGGCCAGGTTTGCATTGGTCTTGTAGTAATACTTGGTGCCCGTGTAATCAATTTTGACGACTTGGCAGTTGCCCCACATGTAGGTCGTGACCTTTGGTTCCACCCCACCCTGTAAGTTGACAATCCCCTTAACGGAGTCCCAAGAAGTGTATTGCGGCAGGACGTAGTAAAAAATTGGTTCGTAAAGTTGATCCGTTGAATAAGCCGTTACCGGCCCGCCCAAGGCCATTCGCCCCGCGTCGGCTGTCCCGGGCATGTCGGGGTTGGTAACGTTGTTTTGCCCTAGGCTCGCGCTCATCGCCGCTTGGAGGTCTTCTTCACCAATCACGCGTTGCTTAGCTTCGGCGTAGACAATCTTGCCCCCCGCTAATTTTGGCGCTTGAATACTGATTTTTGAAATCAATTGATCGCCCCGTTTTACCGGGTTGCCATTGTCGTACTGGTGAGCCAAGTAACCATAAGCTAAAAAGGCAATCAGCTGATTGTTTTGCTTGGTAGGGCCAAAATCACCGCCCAGTTTATAGCGCAGGTAAGTATCCGTCGTCGCCCCTGGCATTAGGTAATTTGGCGTAAAGACTGCCTTGCGGATCCCTTTACCTGACGAATCGGTCACCGCTTCCCCCGCCTTAACCGTGCCAGTGACCTGACTGCCATCCGTGAGGGTCAAGGTGTAATGATACTCCGTCGTCCCCGCCATGTTGAGTGGATCAACGGGCGTCTTAATCCCGGTAACGTGCAAACCATCGGCTAAGTCCAAGGTAATCGGCAGGTTGTCGTAGGCCCGGTTACTTTTCAAGGTAAAACCAAAGTCGTTAACGATGGCCGGATTATTGCTGTCATCATTATCTAAGAGCAACTGATTGTCACCGCTATTTCCCGTGGCTTCAATCCCTACGCTCCCGTCGGTAGGTACGTTTTTACCACTCAGGAGCTTGATTGACCACGGCGTCGTCGTTCCGATGAATTTGCCGTCACCATTAGTCGTTAAAACCGCCTGATCCACGATTGGTTGCCCCTGGTTGCTAGCTAAGGGATTATCCTTCGCCGTGTAAACCGTGTCCGTTTCCGGCGTTGGTAAGTCAAAGTGGCCGACTAACAGGTAGCCACCCCGATTATTCCAGTTTTGCCGGCCAGAACCCGTTGGCACCGTGATGATAATGTCGTGCCCCTTACCACCTGGCTGTGCAATCGTGGTTTTGTCCCCATACGGGTTTTTCTCCTGCGTCATTTTTTCATTGAGAACGAAGCCTTCCGGTACCGGAATGGTGATGGTCGTGCCATTTCCAATGGCGGAGTTGACTTCAGCTGACGCCCGACCATCATTGGCAACCCCACTACTTTCGTTCACTTGGAAGCGGTAAGTATAATCCATGTTCGGGTAGACGCCTTCGATTCCCGTTTCCATTGGTGGGGTAACCCGCTCCGCTGGTTTCGGATTCATTGATGGTTTGATGATTTCATAAAATTTTAGCGCCTGGTTCGTCGTGGGCGCACTCGCCCCGTTCCGTTGACTTGTCCAGGTGATTTCCTTGGTATGCGTCCCCAAGGTCAGTAAGGGTTGGAACCGATAACCGTTGTTCCGGGTCAAGTTGAGTTGGAATCCAACCGACGCATCATTTTTGAACTGGTAGGTCAAAGTCGTTGCATTATTTTGCCAGCTTTGAATCGTTGCCCCCAAATCACTCTTTAGCTTCCCATTCCCCCGAATGTCCAAGCCATAGGAGGGACCATCCGGAATGGTCAACGTGTAGACGTCGCCCGCCTTAAAGTTACCCTTAAGAGTAATGGTAATCCCATTCGTCGTGCCGTCATTGCCCACCGTGTTTTGACTAATTGCCAATTCCACCCCCGCGCTATCCTTTTGGGACAGGGGGCTGTCTGTTGGCACGGCATAAATTGGCGAAGCCACCGTCACGACGTTTTGATTCGTCGGTGCCGGAGAATCAGCAGTCGTGGCAGCCACCGATTGATCAGCCGCACTGCTCCCCTGGTCACCGCTTGTTGGTGGTGCAGTAGTGGCCGAAGAATTATTTAAACTGACCGTCGAATCAGTAGCTAGGTTGTTGGGCGTCGTGGGTTGGGCCTGATCACCTGCCCCCGTGCTGTCAGCCGATGCCTGCGCCACGAAGGTCCCCCCGGCTAAGACGGCCCCGATTAGGACCGAGACTACCCCGATCCCCAATTTACGCACTGTAAAACGTTGCCGCTGGTCTGCATGCAAGCTTTGCGCCAACTTTTGATTATTTTTTGATACCATGTTAACCCCTCCGTTCTCTTTATCCCCATCAAGGAATTTATGTAACCATTTTACCTAAGATAAACTATTATTAGGTTATACGTCAATTGCTAGTTTGTAACATTCCAAATTTTGCTAGATTATTCGTCATGACAAGTGCCTCGATTTGTGCTTGCAATCCCACCAAACTACGAGCATAAGTCTGTTCGCTTCCCAAGAGTTTCAATTTAGCAAATGCAGTCTCAATAAGGCGACGCGTCCGCTTACGGGCTGACCTATTATGCTGTTTTGCACCTTTCATATTTGAACGATACGGCATCCAGATGTCGTGACCTTGTCGCTTAACCTTACTTCGTAAGTCTTTACCAATGTAGCCGACGTTAGCTAGAATTTGTGGACAAGGGCAGTTTTGAATCAATTCTGGAGCAGCCTTAACGTCATGGATTGACGCTGGTGTCACTTCATAATCGAGAATCAGGCCGCTAGGTTCTACGATCATGTGAACTTTGAAACCATAGAAGTACAGCTGCTTCGTAGCGTTATAGCCAATGTTATCAATCCCAGCAAATAAGTGAGCTCGAGCATTACGAACCCCTTGATAAAGCGGGAACGGATAACTATCGATAATGGCTGTTTGGGAAGGCGTAGTCCACGTTAGCAATCCTCGGCGAATTGCTTGAAAAACTGGTGTGACCTGGTTAATCCGACGGATTAGGCGGGAATACTCCAACAAGGGTAACGAAGGGATCGTAGCTTGCACTAAATCGTAAAAGGCCGTCCAAGTTGGAACATGATATTGCGTTTTGAGGAGCATTAGGGCCATTATCTCAGCGTCAGATAGTTTGACGTGTTCAATATTGCTCCGTTCCATAAATTTTCGTGGGACAAAATCTTGCATCAACTGTTGTAATTCAGAACAAGTGTGGGCAAAAATCGCTTGAAAATCATGGCGATCATAACTAGACTTAAAGTAGCTTAACAAGGCAAAGACTCCTTTTTTAGTCTACTTTGAGTCTAACCTTGTTAGGCTTTTTTTGTTAAATGTTACGAACTAGCAAATCACGTACGTAGGATTGTAATTCCTTAAAGAATGGCGGCAAAATTTTACTTTCGTATTTTGTAGCTGCGTGGTCTATTGACCGGTTAACAAGATTCTGGTCGTACTTATCATTAGTATCAATTAATTGGTAAATTTGCGACAAAATCTTAGCATCAACAGCATCTGGATTCTTAGTTTCAATAAAAACCGGTATGCCAAATTCAGTCTTTCGAACGGCTTCTAAAACATCAATGTCGTCTTCATCAATTACTACTGCGGAAACATCAACAAAATCGGTATCATGAACATCTACCAATTTACGATTCGTCGTAAAATATTGTTTGGCATCATCCGTTGTTGCAATTTTCAGTTTAGCCATAGTTAACACTTCACTTTCTAAAAAAACTAATTAAGAATTATTCATTGATAGTAACGTTATACTTATTGGCAACGAATCCGTAAATTGTCCAGCCAGCAAATGCGACTAATGCACCTAATGCTAACGAGAGGTTTCCACAAGCATACATTGAATAGAGGCTATAAACTCCGGCAATTACAGCTAAAGCATTCGTAATTTTGTAGTTTTTATTATCACTAGAAATTCCAGCTGATAATTGCAGGGTCTTTACAGAAGCCATTGAAAGAATATACGGAACCATATTCGTAACGACAGCTAAGTTGACAAGGTTATTAAATTGAGCATTAAGGTCTGGACTAATTGTCATCAATGAGAGTAATAGCTGAACAACCAAAATAATAATCATACCCGCAACTGGCGCATCATGTTTCGTTCGCTGACGGAAAATCTTAGGGAAGTAGCCAGCAATTGCTGATGAACGGAAAACTTCTGCCACGGTAAACTGCCAAGCCGGTAATGATCCAAAACAAGAAATTGTTAATAGTGCCATAACAATCGCACCAACAGTAGAATTAAACATCTGCGTAAAAACTGTTCCAAATGGTGCATTTGAATTTGCTAATGCTTCGTTTTTGACGATTCCTTGTACAATGTTTGTTGAAATAATATAGGTGATTCCTGCAATTACCGTCCCACCAATCACGGCAATTGGAACATTTTTCTTAGGATTTTCAACAGAATCAGAATTAGCAGAAGCCGACTTCAAACCTAGAAAAGCCCAGAGCGTAATTGGAATTGAATCACTAACTCCTTTAAAGAAACTGTAATGGTGCGGATTCCACGAATTAACATAGGTATGATCATGGAACCAAAACCAACCACCAACACATAAAAATAGCACGGGGATAATAACTCCCCAAACCGTGAGTGACCCTAACTGGCCTGTTACTCGCGCACCCCAGAAGTTTGCAACAGTGGCAATAGCTAAAACAATCATTGTTGCGATAGCAACTTTAACCGGAGATAAAGTAATACCGAACACCATTTCACCATAACCAACGGTTGAAACAGCAATTGCGGTATTGGCAATTACTAATGAAAAAGCATAAGTATAATTAGCCATCATATTGCCATCCATACCAAAGGCATACTGAGCATATCCGCCCATTCCATCTTTAGTATTTTTAGTAAACATTCCACAACGAGCAAAGACATATGCTAAGCATAGCGCCCCTGTTAGGGTGACTAACCAAGAAATAACGGACATTGTACCAACCTGTGCTAGTTTTGATGGTAGCATAATAATTCCAGATCCCATCATGTTAACCGCAGTGATAATAGTTAGCTGAACAACCGTCATTTTCTTTTTATCAGCCATAAGAATAACCACTTCCTAATCTAACTTTGCTTCAGTTTGCATCGCTTCCAGAAAGCGCTCACATCAATTGACACTTATAATAATATAACGTTTTTTTCAACCCTTTAAAGCCAACATTGTGACGTGATTAACTATATTTATTACTGTTGTAATTTTATTAACTTTAATCTCTATGTAACCCGTACAACATTATTCGCCAATACTATTAATGTTTTTAATGGCTCTCTAGTCAGAAGAGCTAACGGGAATTGCTATGTTACTATCTTCTTTAACTTTCGATGAGGTCAACTACAACTAAATCAATAGAACACCTAATAGTTGATTTTTAGTACCACATATAAGTTTCAGTATCTATACGTTATACTGCCTGCCACTGGAACAAAATCGCTGGCTAGTCTTGCCCTCTGTTCTAAAAAATTCACAAAACAAAAAAGGTCGATGCACAAATCGATGCACATCAACCTTCTTTAGATACTAATTATAAAAAAATCACCCGCACGGGGATCGAACCCGTAACTCCGCCTTGAGAGGGCGACGTCTTAACCAATTTGACCAGCGGGCAATAACGTACAAATGGAATTATACGTTATTCGACTATTCACTGTCAATAGTTTTAGCAATTAATTCAAACTACTTTGGGGGTCAATCAAAATCGACTCTGACAGGAGAACTTCATTATACAGTTCAAACAAATACTGGTGCAGCCCTTCCCGCTGAGCAACCATGTTCAAATAATTCCGCTCGGCGCGGAAGGCCCACAACAGTGCTTGTCGTTCTAAATCGCGTTCTTCGGGCGTAAACTCATCGTTATGGTTGCTAATCGACCACTGCTTCCAGAAGTCACGCATCGTCGTGACCCCTTTTTGGTCGCGTAAATCATAAAGAACACTGACCCGAATATTATCCGGGAGGTAGATCTTATCAACCGCGGCAATTCCTTCCCGCACCATTTCCCTTCACAACTGCCCAACGCGATCCTAGATTGCTCCTTCTGAAAGGTCGGGCTGCAAAATAAAACGAAAAACTACTGACGGCACCAGCATACTTAGCAATACCAGCATTGTTTCCGTCAAGACAACAAACTGAAACTGCTGGTCGGTCAAACTGGCCGCAATCGAAAAAACCAGCGCAAGCGTAATCGCCCCGTGAACCCCGCCCAGCGCAAATATCACACTGCCGCACGGGCCCATTTTAACGAGCACGCCATACGCAAACCGCACCGCCAACGTTACCAGGTAGATCAAGAACCCGGCTGCCAGCCAGCGCAAGTCCACATTATTCGCTACCAGCAAATCCACCCTTACAATTCTGACAATCATAACCCCTAGGACGACAAAAATCAGGTTATTCAAAATATCACGCACTAAATCAATCAGCACTAGCGAATTATGGTACTGGCGGGGATGATCAAACCTGCTCCGCGAGCTTTCGCTATTCTGCATCAATCCCGCGCAAACTACCGCAATGATACCCGACACCCCTAATTTTTCGGCAACGAAGTAAATAATAAACGGGGTAATCAAAAATAGCATAATTTGCGCGTTATAGGTTGAGCCAGCGAAGTTGCGCAAACCGCGGCGGAAACTGATCATCAGCAGTGCAATCGCAATTCCCACAATAACACCACCGACCGCTGCCCGCAGGAAGTTTAATAGTGCTACCTGGTACTGAAAATGGCCGCCACGGAGCCAAAGCACCATTGCTTCCAGCAAAACAATCCCACTAGCATCATTAAAGAGCGATTCCATCCGCAGCAACTTCTCCTGCCGCTCTGGAACAATCCGCCCCTCCGAAACAGTCTCAGTCGCCGTAGCATCAGTCGGGGTGCTAATCGCCGCCAAAACGAAGGCAATCGCCAAGGGAATCCCCAACAATGATACCGCAAAGCCGGCAATCACCAGTGAAGCCACCACCAATAGCACCGCCGTCGAAATCAAAAGGGCCATTCCGCACACCTGCTTTCTCGATTATTCATAAGAAAGTTCCAACATATAAAGATGCCGCTTGGGTAAGTGGGCGGTCGTCACCCAGGCATCACGGTAACTCTTTGCATTACCGTTTGTCATTTGAAAGTAATAGTCCAACAGGTCACCGTTTTTCGCCACAAAATCATTCGACAGACGGTTGACCATCAGCCGCATATCAGGAAAGTAAAAGCTGCTATCCGCAATTTTCAACTCATCCGTAAAGAAAAGCATCACCGTGTTAGTGTAGCGGGCCTGCACCTCCTTGATCAGCTCTGGGTGGTGTTTGAGCTTAGTCAGGACATAATAGATTGAATCAGAATTACTTGCCATTTTTCTTCTCCTTAGTCAAATCAGCTAGTAGCAGGAACCAGCAAGCGCGTTCCACACTCTTGCTAATGCCACCACAGTTTTACGAGGGCCTGGGTACCTTCATCCCCTAGGCCTTCTTGGTCCACCAGCAGTTCATACAACCGCTTTGCTTCAGCAGTCGCCGGCAACTGTATCTGCAACCGTTCAGCCTCAGCAAGGGCAATTCGCAGGTCCTTTAAAAAGTGCTTTGCAAAGAATCCCGGCGTATAATCATCCCGCAAAATCCGGGGAGCGTAGTTGCTAAGGCTCCAATTAGCCCCTGCTCCGCCACCGACCGTCCGAACGACTTCCGCCAAATCCAGCCCTGCCCGTTGAGCGTACACTAGCATTTCAGTCATCCCGGTCATCGTCCCGGCAATCATAATCTGGTTGGCCATTTTGGCGTGCTGACCGCTGCCGGCGGGACCGAAATAATGCTGTGAACTGCTAAATTGCTCCAGCATCGGCATAATCTTTTCCACTACCGCCTGCTGGCCGCCGAGCATCACCGTTAGGGTGCCCTTTTGCGCGCCTACATCCCCACCGGACACCGGTGCGTCAACCACCTGGTCTGCTGCCTGAGCCAGCTTTTTCGCCAAACTCGGACTGCTGGTCGTCATGTCCACTAGGATTTGGTCCTTCGTTGCCACCGCTAGAATACCATCAGGTCCGTAGTAAACTTGTTCCACGTCGGTCGGGAAGCCCACCATCGTGAAAACAATCTCGTTGCCAACGGTAGCTGCTGCTGGAGTCTCCGCCCAGCTTGCACCGTTTGCTAATACCGCTGCGGCATGTTCCTTCGTCCGGTTATAAACCGTAACCTCATTGCCATGGCGCAAAAGATTATTGATTACGCCAGTCCCTATGACGCCGGTTCCGATAAAGCCGATTTTCATCATACTCATCCCTTCATGCAGATGTTTACTCATATTTTACCAGCTTCCCGGTGAAACAGGCCAGCCAGCTAATCGTTGGTACAAAAAAAGTCCTATCAAACCATTGCTGATTTAATAGGACCAATCAAGATTGGGAATACTGGGTTCGAACCAGTGATCAAGGATTCAGAGTCCTTTGCCTTACCGCTTGGCCAATTCCCAATTACGTTGCCATGCAACGATATTTACTATACTAGCAAATCTACTTTTCGTCAACCACTTTTTCAAATTAATTTTCAATTTTCCTGCTCGCGAAACCGTTCTTCCTGTTTTTGAATCAGCTCGCGGGTTCGCGCAGTAACCGCGGGGTGCCGGCGGCCATTTTGCCAGAAGTCCACGTCGGCCTTAATCTGCTCCTGACTCTGCTGGTCATAATCGTGGCGGAGGAAGTTATAGTTAACCGTCGTACTCTGCTTTTCCCAAATCGCGGCCATAATAAACTGACTCCTGGTCCGCTGTAGCCCCTGAACCGCTTCGTCCCCGTCATCGTGAGCAGCTACCGCCACCACTTCCGCCGTCGCAATCGGTGGCTGCACACTATTATCTGGCAGGTAGGGCGCTACCGGAACGTTGATCAGCGCTTTAATCATTACTTCCTGCCAGTTTTCCCGGGTCGCGTAACGGTGTGCCAGTCCAGGCTCAACATCGTTTGCCAGTAGATACTGCCGCTCCTCACCCCAGCTTAACTTCACCTGCACTGTAAATACGGTTGCCATTCTCGACCCCTCCTTAAAATTTCAGTGATATTATACCGCAGCCCAGACCGGAATGCTCACTTCTTAGCAAAATTTATTAAAGTACTAACGAAATAATGGACTATGGGTGCCAAATTCTTTAAACTAAGACTATTCAAAGGGGGATGAACATTATCAAGCGCCACCACTTCCTACTCAGTTTATTCTACTGCGTGCTCTTTATCTGGCTGATTACCCTGTACCAAGGCAGCCCTGCTTTCCAACAGGGAGTTGATACGGCCATTTTGCACACCCAGCAGCAAGTCAGCCGACTGCTCGGTGAACGCCCAACGAGCAAGCAGCAGACGGCTAGCCGGGCAGAAGAAGATAATGCCCTAACCGACGGGCGCTGGCCGGAAAATAGTACCACCATCTACATTGACCTCAGCAACCCGACCCTGCGCGCCGCTACCACCAAGGCCATTGACCAGTGGAATCAGACCGGAGCTTTCACCTTCCGTCCGGTTCAAAACAAGACTGACGCAAATATCGTGATAACCGCCGTCGATAGGCAGCAAAACGGGGCAGCCGGTCTGACCAACACCAAAACCGACGCGACCACTGGCTACCTGCTGCATGCCGATGTCCAGCTAAACGCCGGCTACCTGCTTAATACCAACTACGGCTACTCCCCGCAACGGATCGTCAACACGGCCGAGCACGAACTGGGTCACGCGATCGGCCTCCAGCATACCAACGCGACCTCGGTTATGCAGCCAGCGGGTTCCTTCTACCCGATCCAGTCCACGGACGTTGAAGCGGTGAAACGTCTCTATCAAAAGCGTCCCCACCCCGCAGACCAGCAAACTGTCCAGCACGAAACTAGTCGGTAATAGCAGTTAGCTTACCTTTGCTGCCACCGCGTTCACGAGTATGTTAGAATATCCCTTGGGTAAATTTATAGATTGAAAGTGAATGCGCATGAAAAATAAAAAAGCTCTAGGAATTGCTATGGTGATCACGGCCTGCACCTTCTGGGGAATCTCGGGCCTGTTTGCCAAGGGACTCTTCAACGTCAGCTCTTCCATTACTTCCCTCTGGGTGACCCAGAGCCGGATGACCGCGGCCGGAATCCTGCTGGTCCTCTTTAGTTTAATCAAGGGCGACCACCCCTTTCGGATTTTCAAAAGTCCCCATGATACTTGGGTGATTTTCGCCTACGGAATTTTTGGCCTGGTTCCAGTCCAGTTCGCCTATTTCATGGTTGTCCAGTACGGGAACGCCTCTATCGCAACCATTCTCCAGTTTGTCGGTCCCTTCTTCATCATCGCCTACCAGGCAGCCTTTCGCCATATTCCACCACGGCGGATTGAAATCATTTGCGCGATCATTGCCTTCATCGGGGTCTTCACAATTGCTACGCACGGCCGCTTTAACGAGCTAGCCGTGACCCCGGCAATCCTAATTTGGGGGCTGATTTCCGCCATTGGGGTCGCCACCAACACCCTGATTCCGCAAAAGATGCTTCGTGAAGGCCGGGTTCCTTCCCTGGTCATTACCGCCTGGGGCTTGCTGTTCTCCGGCATCGTCCTCCTGGCTATCCACCCTGCTCAGCCCCGCGTTCCCAACCTGCCAGTCGTCTGGTTCTGCTGGCTCGGTGTGCTGATTATCGGTACCCTGATTCCATTCCAGCTCGCTAACAACGCCTTAAAATACATCGACGCGACGACCTTTAGCCTGATGGACGCCTTTGAACCATTATCCGCTACGATTGGCTCTGTCCTAATTTTCCACCTCAATATGACTGGAGCAGACATCATCGGCTCGATTTTGGTCATCATTGCCGTTCTGGCGCTAAACATCCGGATTCCCAACCATGTCCCGGGAAATAAAAGTTAACCGCTATAGCCGTTCCCCGGGAACTACGAAGTCCCCCCTCATTAAATACAACGGGAGTAAACTACTACGTCGGTACATTTTTATCTCGCCGTTTGTAAAATTAAGTTAGAAAAATAAAAAAGCCATTTGTGATAGACTTTTGAATAACCACAAACAAAAGTAAAGGAACATCACAAATGACTTATAAACATCTTACCACACGTGAACTAACCCTCATAGCTAATTTTTGGCACCAAGGTACGAAGGCTTATCAAACTGCTAAACTGCTTAAACGAAGCCAAGAAACTATTTACCGAGTCTATCGATTTCTTGATAGCGGTAAGACCATTGCACAGTATCTTAAGGCTTACCAACGGAATAAGCAGCGTTGTGGTCGTAAGCAGGCTCAGCTAGCCAAGGATGAGATCAGCTACATCAATGAGCAGGTTAAAGCGGGCTGGACACCTGATACGATCATTGGTCGAGCAGAACGGACAATTAGCTGTAGTATGCGGACACTTTATCGGATGTTTGCTCGTGGACAGTACAATTTTGCCGTCCAGCAATTACCAATGAAGGGTAAACGGCACCCCAACGGTTATGTCGAACGACGTGGTAAGGCGGGGCATCTCGGTCGGAGTATCTACCACCGATACCATGATTTTCCTCACTACCAACACGAGTTTGGTCACTTTGAAGCTGATACTGTTCAAGGAAAAGCTCATCGTGGTGCGGTCATGACCTTGGTGGAACGTCAATCTAAGGTGATAATTGTGCTTAACGTTCATCGTAAAACTGATGAAGCAGTTAACTATCACTTGGATAAATGGCTTTCTAAAATGCCTCGTCATTTCGTTAAGTCGATTACCTTTGATAATGGTAAGGAATTCGCGGGCTGGCGTGAGATTGCCAATAAACATGACCTTCATACTTATTTTGCGGAGGTTGGAGCGCCCAATCAACGCGGCCTGAATGAAAACAATAATGGTATCTTACGTCGTGACGGTCTCAGTAAACGATTAGACTTCCGTAATTTACCAGATGAACTAATCACCCAGCTGATGCACAAACGAAATACTATTCCACGGAAGTCACTTCACTACCGCACACCACTTGAAGTATTCCTAAGTCACGTCACAGATGAACAGCTTTCAACATTTTTCTAATTTAAATTGACATTTCGGGATTTAATTGCCCGCATTATCACGCTTTATATTCTATTCTTACAAGAAAGCGCTTGCTATTCCATAAATTGGTGTTAGTATGTACTTGAGTACTCAAGTAGTAAGGATGGTAATAATGTATTTAGATCGGAATGGTAACTTGCGCGCACAAATAGTTTCAGCAATTCAGAATGATATTTTTTCTAATAGAAAGGCTGGGGATAAACTGCCTTCTGAAACCGAATATTCAAAAATGTTTGATGTCACGCGGACAACGGTGCAAAAGGCCCTAAAAGACCTGGAACAGATGAACCTAATTGAAAAAGTTCAAGGCAAGGGTTCTTTTGTCCGGCAGACTAAGCCAAGAGTCAAGCTCTTTAACTTTAAGGGCTTTTCTGACTACACTCGCCAAATCGGTGCTGTCGCTGTTAACAGAATTATTTCGGCAGAGATTAAGCACGAAAATGGACGAGAGCTGTATTTTTTGCGCCGGTTACGACTAATTAAAGCAGATCAAAATCTAACCCCGATGACCCTTGATGAGTCAGTACTTGACTTACAACGGTTTCCCGGTTTGAACGGCTATGATTTTTCTAAGCAGTCCCTATACGAGACCATTCGTCAGGAATATAAGACCTACCCGTCGACTTCACTTCTGCGGATGTCAGCACATTCGGCTGATACTGAAGAAGCCCAATTGCTGGATTGTGATGAGCATTCTGCCTTGCTACAAGCAGAGGGGATCGTTCATGACCAGAATGGTGAAACGGTCGAGAGGGTAAAAGTTATTTATAGTCATTATGCAGAATTTGATTTGACATTAGGTATGTAAGAGGAAGTGTCCAGTATGAGAGATGTAGATAAAATTCGAGGAGCTCTGTATGGCCAGGCAATTGGTGATGCAATGGGGATGCCAACTGAGCTCTGGCCAATCCAGCAGATTCAAGCAAAATTTGGTAAGCACATTACCGCTTTCTTGGATGGTACGGAAGATAATGATATTGCCATTAATTTCAAGGCTGGTGAATACACTGACGATACTAACCAAGCGTTTGCCATTCTAGATGCACTGATTGAGACTAATTGGCAGCCTGATACAAAAGTTATTGTTAAACATATCATGAAGTGGGCTGACCAAGTTGGGGCTTGGACCAATAATATTCTTGGACCAAGCAGTAAGGCGGCGCTTTCCCTTGTCAAGGAGGGCAAAGATCCATCGGAAGTAACCAAATCTGCCCTAACCAATGGCTGTGGGATGCGGATTTCTCCAATTGGGACCTTATACACGCCTGATCAGCTGAATGAATTAGTTGACATGGTATATCAAGTGACCAAGATCACTCATTCCAGCGATGTAGCAATTAGTGGTGCCGCAATGGTTGCCGGAGCAGTGACGGCGGCGCTAGCAGACTATGATTGGGATGATATTGTAGATTACGCTAAGCAGGCTAATGATGCTGGCTTTAAGTTAGGGGCACCTACATGGGCGGCCCACAATAAGGAACGGTTAAACATCGGCCTTAGATTAGCCGAAGAATACGCTGGTGATGATAAAGGCTTTAGTAAGGCAATCTACGAGACAGTCGGGACCGGAACAATGATTTCAGAAAGTATTCCAGCGGCAGTTGCGATTGCTTACTATGCACGAGACGTCAAGAAGAGTGCAATTATTTGTACAAATTTAGGTGGTGACACAGATACAATTGGTGCCATGGCGACCGCGATTTGCGGCGCTAAAGTTGGTGCTAAAGCAATTCCAGCTGATTGGAAGAATTTAATTGATCAGAAAAATCCACAGCATAATATTAAGGAGTTTGCCCAACAAATTAGCAATTTTAATGGCTAGGAAAATAAACGAGGTGTTTTCTCATGAATAATGACTTTGTTAAGGTTCCAGAGAAAGATAAGACGTTAAGTCCAGGAAAATTGTTTTACAACTGGTTTGCAGCGAATATTGGAATAATGGGGTTTGTTTATGGGGCAATTATTGTTAGTTACCGTTTGTCCTTCTGGCAATCTGTTAGTGCGGCGCTTATCGGGGCACTGACTTTCGCCATCCCCGGTTGGGTAGCGATGATTGGTCGGCGTGAAGGAGTAACGACCTTCAAGATGAGTCGGGCGGCATTCGGCACCTATGGTAATAAGATTCCGAACTTTATGGCATGGCTCAATATGGTCGGTTGGTTAGCCGTCAACGTAATTACTGGGACATTGTTATTCTCAGCGATGTTGAAGACCATTCGCGTTCCCCAAACGGGTTTTACTAAGTTTATTTGCCTAGTGATTTTCGCCGGCTTGGTTATCTTATCGGGGATATTTAAGGAGGACACTCTTGCTAAAATTCAAACTTGGCTGAGCTGGATTTTTGGTGTCTTAACCTTGGTAATGCTCATTATGTTCTTAATAAATGCCAACTGGGGTGAAGCCTTCTCGATGAAAGCAGGGAGCTGGCTTACGGGGTGGCTACCAGCAGTTGCCTTTGTTGCAGCAGGGTCGAGTATTTCCTGGTCAATGGCAGCGGCCGACTGGGGAGCTTATGTCCGGCCTGACACCAAGTTATCTGCAACATTTTGGAATACAACGATGGGGGCCGCAACACCGCTGTTCATTTTAATGGCCGGTGGAGTTCTCCTGAGTACGATTTCACCTAGTTTAGCGACGTCTAGTGACCCCTATCAAGTGATGTATAATGCGATTCCGAGTTGGTTTGGCTTCCTGTACTTCCTGGTTGCGGCAGGTGGAATTATTCCACAATGTCTAGTATCTTTCAGGTCTGCGCGAATCAACTTAGCAACGATTGGAATTGAAGTTACCCAGAAAACTTCCCTGATAATTCATGCGTTAATTATTGTTGTCATTTCCATTTATGTTTTATTTATCTCCGGTGACTTTTTAACCAACTTTGAGCTCTTTTTGAACTTCCTGGGGATCTGTTTAGCCTCCTGGGTAGCTATTTTCCTTGTTGATAACGTGATTTATCGTCGCCAAGGTTATGACGTCTTTTTAATGAAGGAGGATTCGCCAGTTCGCTATAACTGGCCAGGGATTATTTCCTGGGTCGTTGCTACTGTTTTTGGCTTCCTCTTTACATCAAATGCTGTCTACAGGGGACCATTTGCGCACGGGATCTTTGAAAATAACAGTAGTTTAGCAGTCTTTGTTTCGGGAATTGCTGCAATTATTGTGATGTTTGTGCTTTCCCTGTTTGTAAAGAAGGATAAGAGAACAGGGGATGAGCAGCATGGCTAGTAAAAGTCTTATCCTAGGAGCAGCGTTTGTTGATGTCATTATGGATATTGCACAGATGCCAGAATCTGGCGGTGACGCTACCGCTAAGTTCAAGTCCAATAACGTTGGTGGCTGTGCCTTCAATGTCTATGGGGCAATTAGCCATTACTTAGGAAAGGGCAGTACCGACTTGCTGGTTCCCGTTGGTGATGGCCAGTATGCGGAGATTGTCCGACAAACGTTGAAGGAAAAAGGGATTCCGGTTATTTTGCATGAAAATTCGTTTGATAATGGCTGGGATCTGTGCCTGGTTGAGCCTTCGGGAGAGCGGACCTTTATTACCGTTCCGGGAATTGAACAGCACTGGGATGAGCGCTGGTTTTCAGGGATTAACTTAACTGATTATGACTATTTCTACATCAGCGGGTACGAAATGGAAGACCCAGAAGCAGCACGAGTAATATTGAAATGTTTAAGTAAGCGAAAGCCGGGGGCACTGGTTATGTTTGACGCTTCACCCCGGATTAGTCATATCGAGTCAGCAATTTTAACCGAATTTTTGAAAGCGGATACAATTGTTAACGCAAACGAAGACGAAATTAGCTATCTGAGTGGAAAAAGAACTCTTGCTGAGCAGGCGGCTGATATTTACCAGAAGACCAAGACGCCTGTCATTGTTACCCTCGGAGCACGAGGAACGTATCTATATGACGCAAACGGTGGACGGCTAATTCCTGGCAAAAAGGTTGAAGTTGTTAACACGATTGGCGCGGGGGATACTCACTGCGGTGGTGTGCTCGCTGGTTTACAAGAAGGGATGGTGATCGATGAAGCCGTAAAGCTCGGAAATCGATTGTCCGCAAAGGTGATTCAACAGGAAGGCGGTAGTTTATAGTAGTTATCCAATCAAAGGCAGCCGTGAAATAGAGTTTGGAAATTTACATCCCTCATTCGATTGTGGGGGATGTTTTTGCTATGTGTCCACAATTATTACTTACGCGCAAGTGCCAGGCTGGGTAGGCAGATCTGAGACTGACCGTAATCCGCCACTTCCAAACGGATGGATAAACGCTACCCAGTGGCTTTTTGATTTGCCGGTGGTGGATGGATAATAATGTTAGCCTGCCGGTGGGCATCTGGCTGGGGGTGACGAATGGCCGCAAAGAGTTTGATAGCCTCGACGTTTCAAGAATTACCCAGGTCGAGTTTCCGTTTTATGGTGTCGTGGATCCGCTGAGCGCCAAGCAGGGTAGGGCAACAGATGACTTTGACTTCGTTTATCTCAGACTGCTCGGGGTTGAACTCGAAGTGGCACCAGATTTGGATTAGGCGGCGAACCCGCTGACATACATCGACCAGAATACCGTGCTGTTTCTGATCTTCTTCGGCAGCGAGGATAAGGTAGCGCCAGTGCGGGACAGTGAGCGCCTTTACGATGAATTAGCTGAGAAGCACGTCCCGGCCGATCTGTATATCCTCAAGGGGGCCGAGCACATGGACGTGAAGTTTTTGCAGCCGCAGGTCTTTAAGATTATCGAGGACTTCTTGGCAGAACATTTGAAGTAGGAGCTGCCTTTTGGCAGAAAACGGAAACTCTTACGTTGCCTTAGGGAGTATCTGCTCAAACAATTACTGGTATAATTAAACCAGTAACTAGTATTGGACTGAATTTCGATGAAATATACAATGAAAGATATTGCGCAGGCCGCGGGTGTGTCATTGAGCACGGTTTCTTTAGTGCTCAATGACCGCCCGGTCCGCGTCAGTGACAAGACCAGGAAGCGGATTAAGCAGATTGCGGCAGAAACTCACTATCAGCCTAATTCTGCGGCGGTTTCGTTAAGCCGGCACGTTAGCTATAACATTGGCTTAATTGTTCCCGACATTACCAACCCCTTTTTTGCCCAGATGACACGGGAAATCAATGAACAATTAGCGCAGCATGGCTACTCTACCTTATTTGCTGATAGCAATAATTCGGCAGAAAAGGAAAGACATATTCTTCACAACATGGTATCGCGAGGAGTTGATGGTATCCTGCTAGTGCCGTCCAACGAATTTTTCTACCAAGACATGGAGAAGCTGCAAAAGCAGATTGATGAGACCGGGAAGCCGTTCGTGCTAGTTAACGCAACTGCGGATAAATTAAAGGTTTGCTCAGTCAATTTTGATAACTTTCAGGGGGCCGCTCTAGCCACCCAGGAGCTGATTGATCATGGTCACCGTAATATCGCTTTTATCCAAGGGAAAGCTCAATATGTTAACGCACCGGAGCGTTACCAAGGTTATCGTCAGACGCTAGAAAAGAATGGCTTGACGTTTCATCCCGACTTCCTTTATGAAGGCGACTATTCGATTGAAAGTGGGTACCAGGCAGCCAGCTCTATTATTAATAATAATGAAGTCACCGCTGTCTTGAGTTCTAGTGATATGATGCTCTTCGGAATTATCAAGTGGGCTAATGAACATCAGGTAAACGCCTTTAACCGGTTCTCAATGATTGGTTTTGATAATGATCCTTACGATGTGATTACTCAGTATCCATTGACAACAGTTGACCAGCAAATTTCCAAAATGGTTAGTGAGAGTGTCGGAGCTCTCTTAAAAATGATTGTTGATAAAAAAATTACGCACCAGAAATTAATCGTAACTCCCGAGTTAATCAGGCGTCAGTCCGTGCGAATGATCAAAAAATAATTCTTTTGTTCAATAAAAGCGTTTACATTTCGCAATTATGTGTTATATTTAAGACGAAGTTTGCTAATGATTCTTTTAATTTGAATGTCACTTAATATCAAAATTGGTCGATTTTAAATACATTCGGATTAAAAGATTTTTTTTAGCAATTTGATAAAGCGCTTTATCACTTCAAGAATCATTTACTTACTTCAATTTTAGCTTGAAGGAGGGCTTTAGATGGCAAACGTTTTGATTGCAGGCGAATCATGGATTTCTTCGACGATTGAATATAAGGGTTATGACTCCTTTACCAGCACCAAACTTGAAAATGGGTGTGCGCACCTCGTTAAAGAACTAGAAGCACATGGTCATTCAGTGACGCACTTATTTGCCCATGATGTTCCTGAACTATTTCCGTGGTCTGACAAGGAATTGGATGAATATGATGTAGTTATTCTCTCGGATATAGGTGCTAATTCTATTTTGCTTCCCGATAAGGTTTTTAATAAGGGAGAAGCGGCCGTTAACCGACTTGAACTATTAAAAAGTTGGGTTTTAAATGGTGGGGCCCTGATGATGGCAGGTGGCTACCTATCATTTGCCGGCTTTGAGGGGAAAGCGCACTATCACGGGACCGCGGTAGAAGATGTCCTGCCGGTCAATATTCTTCCGTATGATGATCGGCGGGAGGTTCCACAAGGGCTACTTCCACAGACCGCTAAGGCTAGCCCAATTACTGAAAAGCTGGGCAAGTTCCCGCCAATTCTTGGCTATCAATTAGCCACCCCTAAGGAGGGGAGTGAAGTTTTACTTACCGTGGATGATAATCCGTTGTTAATTACCGCAAGTTTTGGAAAGGGCAGGTCATTGGCCTATATGAGCGACATCGGTCCTCATTGGGCGTCAAATAAATTTATGGATTGGAATAATTACGGGGAGTTTTACTCCCGTTGTATTAACTGGCTTTCTAATAACTAGATCTGAAATGGGAAGAAGGTTTGAAAATGAATTCCTCAAACAATAGGGTGAAGAAGGACGTTGTGGTTCCCTTACTTGTACTAGCAACTATTTTTGCCGGAATGCTCTCACCGTTACAATCGGCTGTAAATGGTCAGCTCGGTAACACTTTGCATGGCGATGGAAATGCGGCAGCAGTCATTTCGTTTGGCTCGGGCTTAGTCGTGATGACGGTTATCATCCTCGCCCGGCATTCGACTAGGGCGCAGTTTGCCTCTATTCCGCGAAAAATGCGTGCTCATGATCTTCCATGGTGGAACTGGATTGCTGGAATTTGCGGAGCAATGGTAGTCTTTTCTGAAGGGGCATCCGCTTCAGTTCTTGGTGTTGCCACCTTTCAAACGACGTTAATTTCCGGACTGGTGATTTCCGGATTACTTTGTGACCGTTTTGGAATTGGGGTGGAGGTAAAACAGCCGTTTAATTTTGCTCGGATCCTGGGCGCGGTATGTGCGATTGCTGCGACGATCCTGGTTGTTTCGCCAAACTGGTCAGCTCCGAAAGTAATCGGTCTTGCCGTTTTACCGTTCTTAGCGGGAATCCTTGCTGGTTGGCAACCGGCGGGTAATTCCGCAATTGCCAAGGAAACTGGTTCAATGCTAGTGTCGATTACTTGGAATTTCATCGTTGGCTTTTCTATTCTGACGGTTATTTTGCTGGTCAGAATTGGGATGGGCCAAGTCAGTTTCGAGCTTCCCCACGTTTGGTGGATGTACTTGGGCGGACCCCTGGGACTTTTGTCGATTGCCTTGATGGCATTGCTTGTGCGTGGACTGGGACTGCTTCTACTGGGCTTGGCTTCGACTGCTGGTCAGCTGATTGGTTCAGTCTTGATGGATTTGCTGATTCCCCAACTTGGTGCTCATGTGTATATGGTAACTGTATTGGGAGCGTTAGTAGCCCTGATTGGTGCCGGAATTGCAATGATCCCTTCGCAAAAAGAAGCGGAATCCACGAATAATTAAGGAGGCGGCTGCAGATGGCTTGTACCGGAATAGAATTAATTAGCAAGCAGGGGAATCCCTATTGGGGACGAACCCAGGATTTTGAACAGCATTTTGAATATTCAGGAGTTAAGATTCCCAAGGGTTACAATTTCTCATCAATGTCTTCGCCTTTTATTACTCAGCAAGCGGTGATGGGAATTGTCTGGGCGAAGGACTTGCATAAGTCTCCCGTCTTATTGGATGGAATCAATGAAAGTGGTATTTGTGGCGGTTCATTTTATTTTGATCATTTCTATCGCTATGTATCTACGAAAGAAGTTAAGGATAGTGGCAAGACGCCGATCCGGGGCGAGGAAATTTGTAGTTGGATTTTAACTCATTACGGCAGTTTAGATGAGATTAAAGAAAAATTGAATCAGGACGTGGGGGTTACGAATGAAACTGGACCAATGATGGGGATGTCGGTACCTCAGCACTGTGTCTTTGTTGACGAAACTGGCCGTTCAATCGTTGTGGAGCCTTCTGTCCCCAATGGATTTAAAATTTACGAGAATAGACTGGGCGTGTTCACGAATGCACCGACCTTTGATTGGCAGATTAATAATGTCAAACTATGGTTAGAACGCACAACTGGGCGTAGCTATGATTACAAGATGGATGAAGAAATTGCGCCAATTGCAATGGATGAGGCGACTAGCGGCATGGTTGGCATTCCAGCGGATTATAAACCAGAATCACGCTTTCTGCGGGCAGCGTTTGCTAAATTACTTTCTCCGACGGTAAGTGATAACGAAGCGCTTAACCAAATTTTTCAATTGATCACAACGGTTAACACGCCGAAGGGCTCGCTAAGAATAGGCGGTGATAAGAAAACAATTTATGCCTGGACGCAGTATACTTCTGGCTATGATATTCGGCACAAAAAGCTATTTGCCTTCACCTACGATAACCGTAATTTACGAGAACTAGATTGGGGAGATACCGCAGATTGGGGTAATCAGCTTAGCTTCTTCTCGTTTATTGCTCCACAAAAGACGGTGCCATTTATCGCAAAGAATAGCTGGAAAGAAGGTGAAAACACCCTTTAAGACAACTGTTTAATCTAAAATAAACACGCCCAAGCGAGATTATTACCCCTTAAATCTCGCTTGGGCGTGTTGTGGTGATTTGACGAAGTTGGCCTATAGTGGATTACTATGACTGTGAAGATGCGTTGGGGAAGAACGTCCAATGTTTTGACTGTTTCGAAAATAATTAAAAACGTTCACAAGGAGTGCGATAATTTGCATCAGCCAATTTTTGGCGACTGGAAAAAAGGATTAAGGCCGACCGCCGCTCACCAGGAGTGGTGTGCGAAGTATCCCGCCGGTCAATGCTGACGATTCTTGCCCAGCAACTAGGCCAGCAGGTCATTACGCCAGCCGACCTAGTTGACTTTAGTCCCGAGTTGAGAGCGCAAGTTGACGACCTCAGTAATCTATATAATTAAGCAGAAAACAAACCAAGCCCGCTACTGGCATATCAGCAACGAGCTTGGTTTGTTTCTTTAACGGAGTGCTTTCCGGTATCCGGCGGCCTGTGCCTCCGCTTCTGAGTTAAAGTACACGGCATTGCCAGAGTTCATCCGGTAACCCTGCTGGCCCGGTGTGTGGTAAACCATCGTCCGGCTGTTACCGACAATGGTTCCCGCCTGGTCGGTCGTCATATCGCCATTATTATGCAGGTTTGCGTTACCATTCTCCGTAGTGGTTGAGATGTCGGTGCTACTGGTGCGCTCGCTAGCAGTATCTTCAGTTGATCCGGTATCCTCACTGCTATTTTCACTGGATTCTGAATCGAAGTCATCCTTATCCTCATCATCGTCATTCGAATCATCAGTGGAACTACTATCGGCGTGCTTATGGGTAGTTTTAGCACTGCTGCCTGCTGCTTCATGGTGGCTAGTTTGCTGACCACCAGAAAGGGCCCCTGTAAAACCAAAGCACAAGACCATTGCGACCACTGCCGGGAGCAACCGTTTCTTCAGCAGTGTTTGCCGGTTATCCTTATCGCGCACGGCTTGATAAAGAAAGTAGCCGCTGGCACAGAGGGCAACGATTCCGCCCACAACTAAAAAGAACTTGATAAATGCAAAGAAAATAACCAAACCAATAATAGCAATAACTGTATTTCTCATTCTCTTCCTCCCAAATAAATAAAAATACTTTTTCATTATACGGAAATATTATTGTGATGAAAATGCTAAAATTCTTCGTTAACTGAATAAATCAGCAGATAGTAGAAAGTTGCCATATTAAGGCCCGGGTCATTGTATAATATGGGTGATTATCATTAGGGGAGGACTATGAATCCATGAAGGAACATAAGAAACTGTATAAGCATGGAAAATTGTGGGTCACGGCCACGATTTTCGCCGCAACGTTGGGAATCGCAGTCGGTACCGGTCAAGCTCAGGCTGCCACTGAGCCGGCAACGACCACGCCAGCTGTCCAGCAAGTCGGTCAAACTACTACGGGTAGTAGTCAAAATGGGCGGGAGACCAATCAGCAACCTTCTGCCACTACACCTCAGCAGGATACTAACCGGGGTACTGCTGTAACTAGCCAGGCAACTACTGACCAGACTAACATCAACCCGAATGACCATGGGAACTACGGCTGGCTAGACCAGGCGAAGCTGAATTCAGATGGTAGCCTGAACGTCAGTGGTTGGCACGCGACGAATGAATCACAAGGCCGGCAGTACCACTACATCATTGCCTTTGATCCGACGCATAACGTAGAAATCGCTCGCCAAAACATTACTGATCATGAAGTAAGCCGCCCTGATATTGCTAAAAATTATCATGTGGCGGGAGCAGGTCAATCGGGTTTTAGTGCTGTCTTTAATTTTAGTAGTCAGTTGGCTAATCTTGACCGAATTCAAATCATTAGTCGGTACACCGACGATGCAGCTGGAAATGGGAACTCCATCGATTATTGGTTCGCACCAATTATGGTGAGTCGTGCAAATTTGGCTAATCTTGATAAGGCAATTGTTGCTGATAATCAGCTGGTGTTGAGTGGCTGGCATGCAACTAATCTGGCTGCCGATAAGGAATACCATTATATTATTCTGCTTGATCGAACAACTAACAAAGAGGTTACCCGCGTAAAGGTTGACGTTCCAGTAGCACGTCCGGACATTGTTCATGCTTTTCCAGGAATTTACCATGGCAACCAATCCGGCTTCACTGTTAAGCTTCCGATAGAAAAAATTAATTTTAATCACCAGCTTCAAGTTATTAGTCGTTATTCTAGTCAGGATGATGGTAACAGTGACTATGTCGATTATTGGTTTACGCCGCTTACAACTGGTCAGCAGAATAACCAGGGCCATCTTGATAGTATCGACCTGAGCGATGGGGAGCATTTAACTTTCAGTGGTTGGCATGCAAGTCCATTAGCAGCATTTGAAACGAATCATTTCGGTATTCTTTTTGATTTGACGAGTAATGCTCAAGTTACTTCGGTTAATACTGAACAGGTATATCGCCCTGATATTACCCGGTTCTTGGCGGGTGTACCCGGTGCTGGTCAATCAGGTTTTAATGGTCAAATTAATTTAACGGGCTTGAACTTGCAGCCTGGTCATCGCTATGTAATCGTTAGCCGCTATTCGACGAGTAGCGAGGGCAATGGTGGAAATGGGCAATATTCAGACTTTTGGTCTGCACCATTTACCCTCAACCAACGTGCTTCTTACATTGAAGGGATTAAGATGACCAAGGAGGGGTTGCAAGTTAATGGCTGGATGATTAGCGACCAATCTTTGAACAAGAGCCATCCATATTTATTGGTCATGAATGATGGTAAGGAAGTCAATCGGGTAGCCCTTAATTTAACCAGCCGTCCAGATATCGCTAAAATTTACGGCGGAGTTTATAACAGCGCTAATAGTGGCTTTTCGGCGCTAGTTAAACTAAACCCGACCCAAATTACAGGAAATATGCAACTGATTTTACGGTTCTCTGATGATGAACATGGAAATGGAAATTGCGATGACCAGTACAGTCCAGTTTACTTGTCCAGTGCCGGTCACTTCGATGCTATTCAAGTTAGTCCGCAAAGTATTTACGTTGCTGGTTGGCATGCCAGCAATCAGTCAGTTAATAAGCCGTATCAATGGCTAATTTTCATCGATAGTCAAACTGGGCATGAGCTTTGGCGCCAGCAGGTGCTAGATGCTAATCGCACCCGGGGAGATGTTGCCAAGTCTGTACCAGCGATTTACAACAGTGGCAAGTCTGGTTACCAACTTGGTTTCAACATTCCAAACCAGCTCAACCACCATATGGTGCGGATTATCCACCGGATTACTGACGACAAATACGGGAACGGCAACGCGGTTGACGAATGGTCCGGATTAGTTTCCATCAATGCGATGCGGACACCGATTGACTACCGGCAGCCGTCGGAATACTTTGCCTACCCGAACTTGAGCCAGCTCAATAACTTCTGGATCCATGTCCGGATCGGCCAGAACCGGGTCTACCTGATGAACAACAATGACGTGGTTTACACAATGTACTGTACTGCCGGCTACTACCAAAACGGGGTCAGCACCACGCCGCTTGGAACCTACTACATTCAGGCTGAGCGGGGGAACAGTTTCTATAATGGTGCCTTAGGTGAGGGGGCCAACTACTGGACGTCCTTCCTTAACCACGGGGAATACCTCTTCCACACGGTGCCAACTGACCGCTGGGGTAACTACAAGCCATACGAAGCTTCACAACTGGGCATCAACCAAGGTTCTCACGGCTGTATCCGGCTTTCCATCCCCGATGCCTACTGGATTATGCACAACGTCCCAACTGGTACCCGGGTCGTTATTGATAATTAATTACTCTTACAAGAACTCTGCGTTAGCGCGGGGTTCTTTTTCACTTGAACTCATAGTAAAATATTAAAAGATTCACATGAGGAGGAGTATTCAATGAACACCACGGTTGCTAAACTAATTGCTACAGCGGCAATTGCAACCTTTACCGGCCTGATGCTAACCACTACGGGCGCTCGGGCCGATGATGTTACCGTCAGTACGACAGCCAACCAGCCGCCGACTGCTATCCAATCAGCAACAACCAGTCTTAACCTCTATTCCAACAACCTGGCCCAGGTTCAGGCCACGCAAGCCATTAACTTTCCGGCGGGCTACACCCTTGACGCGGTTCGCAACGTCAATAGCCAGGCGGCGGCCAATGCCTTCGAGCAGACCGCCCAGCAGGGAATTTACAATAATAACTACCAGTCCGACCGGCTC
>OLQI01000749.1_pt1 | contig 26774 bp, 32 predicted proteins | sample 1672171 | NCBI WGS metagenome assembly OLQI01 (sample SAMEA3136655, study PRJEB25190) | human gut metagenome
CCTGGATGTTTCACGTGAAACATTTGTGCTAGAACGCCCGATGTTTCACGTGAAACATCCGGGATCTCGCTCTATCCCCGCGTACCGCAGCGCTTGTAGAGCTCCTGCACGTTCTCGGTCAGGGCGGCGCGGAACGAGGGGCGCGCTACCGTGCGCTCGTATTGGTCGATCGGGAGGAATTGGCGTAAGCGTTGAAGTCAAGCTTGGGCATGCAGTTCTCCTTCGTCGACGAGGTCGAGGTTGCGGCGGACTGAGCGCAGGTTCGCGTAAGCGAGCTGCTTGGAGGCCAGGGGCAGCGCGTGGCTTTCCCGTTCGATGAGCTCCGGCAGGATGTTCGCGACGGGCTGCTTCGTGTGGGTGAATTCGATGACGCCGTAGGGCGTGCGGTATTCCCCGCTTCGTCCCGTGGTCATGAGGGTCAATCGGTTGATGGGTATCTGCGAGATGACGCCGTGCCTCGACAGCGCGCTTTCGAGGCTTTCGTAGGTGAGCTCGCCGCGCCTGAGGTTGCGGGCGATGTGCTCGATCGTGGTGGGGCCGAGGTGCCTGCTGTGAGCGAACGCATACACGCCGTGTGCGGGCCGCTCGAGCACCCCGGCCTTCTTGAGGCGTGCAAGCGTCTGATCGAGCGTGCGGCCCGATTCGTCCAGCACGATGGCGAGGTCGTGCTTGCGGAACACGTAGCGACCTTGGATGTCCCAGGATCGGAGTATGTTGAGGGCGTCGTTTTGCTTCATGAGCCTATGGTAAACGTAAACCTATCAAAAAGAAAGTATTTACGTGCATCTGCAACCGGCCGACAGCTAGGCCGACGGCCGGTTGCATTCCGTCGTTGCGATCGGGTGCGCGCCTATTCGGCCGCGTCGGCGTTTAGCGCACCCCCCCCCTCTTCCTCGATGGCGAGCTCGGGGTCGAACATTTCGTCGATGCGCTCTTTGCCGACCTGTGCGAGCCGCAGCTTGAACGGCTCGACCTTGGGCGAGGGGATGGACTGGACGAGGCGCAGGATCTGCTCGGTGGTGCCGGCGTCGGTAAGGCGCATCTTGCCGTCTGCGGACTTCATTTTCAAACCGTTACAATGTGCAACGGTTTGGTTCCCCTCGTCGAGAAGCCTTTTCTTGAGAACGCACCAGTATGTTTGGGGGTTTCTGCTTTCCGTCAACACCGCCACAACGTCCACGATGGAAAAGTTCCCGACTTATGCGCTGCTCTGCCATGAAAAAGGCCGAAAAAGGCAATGTCCGTGACTTATGTGCGCTACGAAAGGCTCCAACCTTCTCTTTTTTGCGGCTCTCGCAATTCAAAAGATTCTGTGACCAGGTATTTCCCTGATCACGTTCACGATGAGACGCGCAGAAGTCTAAGACTTGCTTGGCGGAAGTGCGCATAAGTAGGGGACATTGCCGTTTTCGGCCTTTTTCATGGCAGAGCGCGTTTCACCGCCGGTTTTGCCGTTTGGGCTTGGAGCGAAAAGAGGGTGCATGCGGTTGCGGCTCTCGAAATGCGGGTTCCCGCGTTTGCCTTGCGGTACAATACCCTCTATGAGCGAGCCAGCATCCATAGTGATCATCGAGGACGACGCCGACATCAACGAGGTGGTGGCGGTGCATTTGCGCCGCAACGGGTTCGCTTGCACGCAGGCCTTCTCGGGCAGCGAGGGGCGGCTGCTGCTTTCCGGCTCCGAGCCGTTCGACCTCGTGATCACCGATCTCATGCTGCCGGGCATGGCGGGCGAGGACGTGGTGCGCCTCGTGCGCGCCCGCGGCGACATGCCCGTCATCGTGATGTCGGCGCGCACGACCGCCGCCGACAAGGTGGCGCTGCTGAAGCTGGGCGCCGACGATTACCTGACCAAGCCCTTCGACCTCGACGAGCTGCTGGCTCGCGTGCAGGTGCAGCTGCGCCACGCCGACGTTCGCCGCGCATCCGCGTCCGGCGCGCCTTCCGACGAGCGCCTCCCCGAGCCCGCCGCCGCAGCCGCGATGCGCTACAAAGACTGGACGCTCGACGTCGACGCCCGCACGCTTTCGGTGCAGGGCGAGCCCGTGCGCCTCACGCGCCTGGAGTTCAACATCCTCGAAGCTCTCGTGCGACGTCCGCGCAAGGTGTTCACGAAGCGCGAGCTGTTCGAGATCGCATGGAACGAGGAAAGCGCGGTCGAGGAGAAGGCCATCAACGTGCACGTCAGCAACATCCGCAGCAAGCTGCGCGCCGCGCATTCGGCCGGCGAGATAGAAACGGTATGGGGCATCGGCTTCAAGCTGGCCGAATGAGCGGTTCGCTTGTCTTCGCGCGCGTTCTTACAACTTTCTTAACGTTTTCGGGAAGGTTCCCTAACGCCTTCTCCGTATCGTGGATGGCAGAGCGTTCACGGCAGGAGTAGGCGGGCTTGCTGCAGCGAGCCGCATAACCTTGAAGGTTCTGAGGGTTTGAGCTAAGAGGCCTGATGCGCCTGTGCGAAAACTCTCAGCTTCTGAAAGGCTAAGCGGACGTTGCGGCAAGCCGTCAGGAAGGAGAATCGCGTGCTGGCAATTGAAACGCGTGGCCTGAGCAAGGCGTATCGCGGGCGCAACGTCGTCGACGGGCTGGACATGCACGTCGCCCGCGGCGATATCTACGGCTTCGTCGGCCGAAACGGCGCAGGAAAATCGACCACGATGAAGATGATCTGCGGGATGATCCGTCCCACGGCGGGTGAGGTGCGTCTGTTCGACCGCCTGGCCGCCGACCCGTCGGGCAGCGCTGAGTACAGCGAGGCCGTCCGCATCGGCGCGTTGGTGGAAAGCCCTGGACTGTACCCCAACATGACCGCGTTCGATAATATGCGCTGCAAGGCTATCGCGCTGGGCATCGTGGACGATGTGGGGGAAATCGAGCAGCTGCTGAGCGTCGTGGGGCTGGGTACTGCGGGCGGGAAGCGAACGGAGAACTACTCTATGGGCATGAAGCAGCGCCTCGGATTGGCGCTGGCGATGCTAGGCTCGCCCGACGTGCTGCTGCTGGACGAGCCGATGAACGGGCTCGATCCCGAGGGCGTGCGCGAGATGCGCAACCTCATCATCCGCTTGAACGAGCAGCGTGGCGTCACCGTGGTGGTGAGCTCGCATGTGCTGGACCAGCTGGGGCGCATCGCCACGCGCTACGGCGTGATCGACGCGGGTCGGATGGTATGCGAGATGACGGCGGACGAAGTGACCCAGGCGTGCGGCGATTACCTGGTCGTGCGCACGGCTGAGCCGGAGCGCACGCTGGCGCTGCTGGCCGAGGCATATCCTGATATCGCCTGCACGGTGTTGCCGGACGGGACGCTGCGCTTGCGGGGCGTGTCGGAGGAGCGCGCAGCGCTCGACGCGACCGTGTTCGGCACGTTCCTGGCTGCGAACAATATCCCGGTGTACGAACTGCGTGTCCACGAGCGTGATTTGGAAGACTACTTCCTCGAACTCATGGGAGGGGATGCTGCTCATGTTTAAGTACCTGCGCATGGATGCATATCGCCTGATCAAGACCAAGACGCTGTATGTAGCGCTCGGTATTATCCTCGCGGCGGTGGCGTTTTCGGTGTATATGATGAGCACGGCGGCCATGCCTGACCTTAGCGCGACGGGCGGGGAAGGCCCCTCGTCGATGGCGATCCAAAACGGCAAGGAGCTTGGAAGCTTCACGCAGACCCAGTCCGGTCTGTGGATCTGGACGACGGTCCTCCTCGTCTCCGTGGTGGTCGCCCAGTTCTTTGCGCTTGATTTCTCAAGCGGTTTCGTGAAGAGCCTGCCCCTGTCGCGACGGGATCGCTTGGACTACTACGGCGGGAAGATCGTGTTCGTCGTCATGCTCTCGACGGCGTTCTCGGTGTTCGGTATCGCTGTGTTCGAAATCCTTCTCAAGGCGGCAGGGTTCGCGTACGCCCATGCGGATTCGGTCCCGGAAATCGCCGTCTGGTACGGGTTGCTGCTGCTTGTCCTTTGGACGTATGGAATGCTGGCCGCGACGGCAACCTGGTTGACGCGGAGTAGGGGTGTGGGCATTGTCGTCACACTGCTCGCGAGCACTTCCGTTGCATGGGAGCCCCTCGCTCGCGCAGCGGAATGGCTTCCGTACGGCAGCTGTGCGCTGCTGGTTCAGGGCGGTCAGGCGCTGCTGGCGTCGCCGGGCGACATAGGCCATATCCTCGTCTCGTGCGGCACGGTGCTGGTGGCGTGCGTGGCGGTGGCGCTGGGCGTGTGCGCTCGAAAGGACGTGTAGGAACATGAACGGGTTCGTGCTGGCCGGTGTCGCGATTGCGGCGTTCGCCGCGGGGGCGGCGCTCGTCTCCTTCCGATACGAGCGGGAGCTGCGGCGCATGGCGCGATTCCTCGACCAGCGCGAACCTACCGGCAATGCCCGCATGACGGCGTTCGTGCGCACGCGCGGCGTGCTGGGCATCGCGCGCGGCGTGAATGCGGAGTTGGACGAGCTGCAAAACGAGCGCATCGCTTCCCAGCAGGCGCGCCAGGCGTTCCAAGCGGGGCTCACGTGCCTGTCGCACGACATCCGCACGCCGCTGGCCGGGGCGCAGGGCTACCTGCAGCTGGTGGAGGACGAGGCCGATCCCGCGGCGAAGGAGCGCTACTTGAGCGCCGCCGCCCATCGGCTGGACGACGTGCGGGTGCTGCTGGACGACCTGTTCTCGTTCGCCCAGGTGCACGATCCGTCGTTCGAGGTGGCGTACGAGCCGGTGCGTCCGGCCGACGTGCTGGGAGACGTGCTGGCCGGGCTGTACCCGCAGTTCCGCGAGCGGGGCTGGGAGCCGCGCGTGCTGCTGGACGACGAGGCGGTCGTGCAGGCCGATGCCGAGGCGCTCGCGCGCATCTTCCGCAACTTGACGGCGAACGCGCTTCGCCACGGCGCGGCGGCGCCCGTCATCGAGCAGCGCGGCGGGCGCGTGACGTTCGAGAACCGCGTGGATGATCCGGATGCGATCGACGTCGACCGCCTGTTCGAGCGCTTCTACCAAGGAGGCGGCGCTCGATCGAGCGCGGGGGCAGGTTTGGGCTTGGCCATCGTCTCCCAGCTGGCCGCCTCCATGGGGGCCACCGCCGCCGCCTCTCTCGAGGGAGACTTCCTCCGCGTGACCGTGGAACTGCAGTAGCCGGTGTATAGGGCATCCCGGCGACACCGGCTCAGCCGGTTCGCTTGAAGCTGTCGATGCAGGCATCCAGCACGTCGCGCACGACGCGCGGCGCACCGGGACGGACGTGGGCTTCGTAGGCGAGGGGCGGCAGCTCCATGGGGCGCGCTTCCAGCGGCGGGCAGTGCACAAGGGGCCGAAGCGGTCAGGCACGAACGCGCTTTCCGCGGTCGGCCGTCGCATGCGCGTGCGGAATCCGGTCGAGCACCGCTTGCGCGACGGTGCCGGTGGCGAACCCCGCCGCGATGCCCGCCACCAGCAGAACGGGGAGGTAGAACGCGATCTCGGGCGTGCCGGTGACCGCGACGGCCACGGCGATCTGCCCGATGTTGTGCGCGACCGCCGCCGCCATGGCGGCGAGGCGCACGCGATTCGGCGACGAGAAGCGGACGAACGCCAACGTCACCGCCAGCGCGCAGGCGCCGCCCACGATGCTGAACGGCAGCGTCGCCAGCTGGCCTGTCAAGAAGGCCGCCAGCACGATGCGCACGCCCAGAACCACGGCCACATCGACGGGGCCCAGCCAGAACGCGGCCGCCGCGGTCACGACGTTCGCGATGCCCAGCTTCATGCCCGGCACGGGCATCGGGACGGGGATGAGCGATTCGAGCGCAGCCAGCGCCAAAGCGAGCGCGGCCATCAGGGCGCAGCGGCAGACGCGCAGGGTGGAAGGGGCGGCGATGCTAGCGCGCCACGGCGTCGAGGCCATCGCCATCGTCTCCTTCCCGCGCGACGGTGACGGTCAGCCCGTGGGGCACGCAGGCTATGGGCATGGCAGGACCGTCGATCCAACCCGTGTGCACGCACACCTCGTCGGGGCAGTCGGCTTCGGCCACACGGATGCGGCCCGGCTCCACGGCCACCACGTTCACGCCGCGCTCGTCTTCGAGGCGCAGCGTGTAAGGGTTCTTCACGGCATCGAGGTCGATGGTCTCGATCACGACGCCGTCGCGGGCGATGGTAGCGACGGCATGGCCGCTCGGGTTGGCGGCACCCGCGGCGTGCGCGACGGCGAACCCGCCCATGGCCGCGACCACGACGACGGCTGCGAACAGCAGCTCCGCTTTGCTCGCGCGGCGTTTCATGAGCGCACCACCTGGGCGTTGGTTCCGGCGGCCGGAGTGTACGCATCGGCGATGCCGTCGGTGACGAACGTGCGACCGTCGGAGGCGATCAGCACGAGGTCGAACGCCGCATCGCCGTCCGCCGCGGCCGCGCGCCACAGGTCGAGGGCGCCGTCGAGCCCCAGCACGAAGCAGGCGGTGGACAGCGCGTCGCATTGCGCGCCGTCCGCGCCGACGACGCTTGCGGAGGCCAGGTCGGACGCGGCAGGATAGCCGGTGGAGGGGTCGAGCAAGTGGTGGTAGCGCGTTCCGTCTTTGCCTTCGAAGTATCGTTGGTAGGCGCCCGAGGTAGACACCGTGGCGTCGCGCACCTCGAGCAGGCCCGCCAGCTTCCCGGGGTCGTCCGGGTCGGCGACGCCCACCTTCCAGGGCGAGCCGTCGGGCTTGGAGCCGAGGGCCGTCACGTTGCCGCCGAGGTCGAACAGCGCCGAGGTTATGTCGCGCTCGCGCAGCAGGGCGCGCAGCTCGTCGGCTGCGAAGCCCTTCGCCACGCCGCCCACGTCGATCTGCGCGCCGTCTTCCAACGTGACGGTGCCAGCCGCTTCGTCCACCTGCACGGCGGCGTAGCCCACGCACGGCAGCAGCGCGGCCACCTCGTCGGGGGAGGGCACCCGATGGTCGCCGGTCGTGAAGCCCCAGGCGCTCGTCAGCGGGTACACCGTGGGGTCGAAGGCGCCGCCCGTGCGATGCGCCGCGTCGAGCGACGCGGCGACGAGCGCGGCCGTCGCCGGCGAGACGGCCGTCGACGCGCCGCTTGCGGCGTTGATCCGGGCTATCTCGCTGGTCGCGTTCTCGGGGGCCAGCAGCTCGTCCAGTTCGAGGACGCGCTGCCGGCAGGCGTTTGCCGCGTCGTCAGCGACGGCTTGGCTGACGGCGTGCACGGTGAGGGTCATGCCGGTGTCCATAGCCGTGAAGGAGCTGGTGGCCGTTGTGGTCGGGACGTCCGCCCCGTCGGGCTCGCCGCCCACGCATCCGACGGGGCCGACGGCCAGCGCAGCGCCCAGCGCGCACGCGAGCAGCGCAGCAAACGCTCGTCCGGTCCAAGAACGACGGGACGAGCGGGTGGTTCGGTTCTGTCGCGCGAAACGCTTCACCATGGCATCACTGGAACACCAGTTTGCTGATGGCATGGGTCGGGCACACTTCGATGCACGTTCCGCAGCCGATGCACGTGTCCGTGTCGATGCGCGCGAGGTTGTTCTCCACAGTGATCGACTGGGTGGGGCAGGTTTTCGCGCACTTCTGGCAGCCGATGCAGCCCACGCTGCACACCTTGCGCGTTTTCGCGCCTGCCATGGTGTTCTTGCACGTCACTACGGAGGCGGTTGGCGACGAGGCCTGGTCGACCATCGAGATGATGCCGCGCGGGCATATCTTCGCGCACGTGCCGCAGCCGGTGCAGGCTGCCGTGTCGATGCGCGCCACGCCGTTCTCCACGACTATGGCGTCGAACGGGCACGCTTCGGCGCAGTCGCCGTAGCCGAGGCAGCCGAACGGGCACGACAAGCTGCTGTACGACAGCGTGCTAAACACGCGGCAGCTGGGAACGCCCTTGAACACGAGCTGCGGGTCGATATGGTCGAGCGAGCCTTGGCAGGCCACGAACGCTTCGCGCTGCACCACGCCCGTGGACTCCACGCCCAGGTACGCGGCCAGCGCCTGCGCGACGCGGTCGCCGCCGGTGGTGCAGGCGTTGGGCGGCGCGCCGTTCATCATGGCCTTCGCGTACTGCTCGCAACCGGGGTGGCCGCAGGCACCGCAGTTGACGCCCGGCAGGATGCTCATGAGGTAGGTGAGGCGCTCGTCCTCGCCGATGGCCAGCTTGCGCGAGACGATCAGCAGCAGCACCGACCCTACGAGGCCGACGGCGGCCATGAGCACAACGGTCCAAACGACAGTGTCCATTCGTCCCCCTTCCTACAGCACGCCGAACAGGTTGTCGGCCACGCCCGCGAAGCACATGAAGCTCAAGGACACCAGGGCCGCGGAGATCAACGTGATGGGCATGCCCTTGAACGCCTTGGGCGGCTCGGCCTCGTCCACGCGCCGGCGCACGCCGCTGAACAGCACCATCGCCAGCAGGAAGCCCAGACCGGCGCCCAGCGCGGCCACGAGCGCTTCCGGATAGTTGTAGCCTTCGTCCACGGCGAGGATGGTCACGCCCAGCACCGCGCAGTTCGTGGTGATCAGCGGCAGGTACACGCCCAGCGCCTCGTGCAGCGCGGGAAGAAAGTAGCGGATGACGATTTCCAGCATTTGCACGAGCACGGCGATGACCAGGATGAACGCGATAGTTTGAAGGTAGCCCAGCCCCAGCGCGTTCAGCAGCTGCTGCAAGGGCCACGTGACGGCGGTGGCAAGCACCATGACCACGGTCACCGCGCAGCCCATGCCCGCGGCCGAGTCAAGCTTTTTCGACACGCCGAGGAACGGGCAGATGCCCAGGAACTTCACCAGCACGTAGTTGTTGACCAGGATCATGCTGAATAGGATTGCGGCGTACTCGGCCATTATGCCTCACGCTCCTTCAGGTCGCACATCTGACACGACGCGCACACGTCTTCCTGCGATGCGATGGCCTCGTCTTCCGGCTCTCCCGCGCGCCGCTTGCGGCGCATCTCGAAGACCACCGAGATGGCGATCAGCACGCCCAGCACGGCGAAGCCGCCCGGGGGCATGATGAACACGGTCATGGGCTCGACGATGCCGAGGAGGATAGGGAAGCCCAGCAGGGTGCCCGCGCCCAAGAGCTCGCGGATGGCCGACATGAGGACGAGCGTGAGGGTGAAGCCCGCGCCCATGCCGAGGCCGTCGAGCGCCGCGTCCTTCACCGGGTGCTTCGAGGCGAACACCTCGGCGCGGCCCAGCACGATGCAGTTCACCACGATAAGCGGCAGGTAGATGCCCAGCGCCTGATTGAGGTCGGGCAGGTACGCCTCGACGACCATCATGACGATGGTCACGAACCCGGCGATGACCGTGATGAAGGCGGGCAGGCGCATGGTGGTGGGAATGATGTTGCGCAGAAGCGACACCACGATGCCGGAGCAGACGAGCACGAACGTGGTGGCCACGCCCATGCCGATGCCGTTCGTGACGGCCGTGGTCACGGCGAGAGTGGGGCACAGGCCCAGCATCTGGCGCAGCGTGGGGTTCTCGATGAGCAGGCCCTTGCTGAACACGGAAAGCGCCGAGGGCTTTTGGTCGATGGCTGCCATTATGCTGCTCCCTTCTCCGTCGAGGTTGCGGCGGCGGCAGGCGCCTCGCCGGCAGCGGATCGATAGGCTTCGATGGCCTCGTTCACGGCGGCCAAGGCTGCTTTGGACGAGATGGTGGCGCCCGTGACGGCATCGATGTCGTCGATGGTCAGGGGCTCGGCGGTGCGGCCGAGGAACTGGTCGGTGAAATCGGGCAGCTGCACCTTCGTGCCCAGCCCGGGCGTCTCGGTGTTGTCCATGCCGATGACGTTCGTGATGGTGCCCTCGTCGTCGAAGGCCACGGCCATGGGAACCTGGCTGGAGTATCCCTTCGACTGCGCGATGACGGCGTAGCCCAAATCGTCGGTCGCCTCCATGCACGCGGTCACGCCGGGCACGTCGCAGGGCAGCGCCTCGAAGTCGGTCGCCTCGGGGATGAGCGCGTTGTAGGTCGCCCAGGCGCGCGCCTCGCGGTTCGCCGTGATGGTGGGCAACGTGAGGTTGTCGACCGAGCCCAGCAGGAATCCTACGATGGCGCAGATCAGCACGAGGACGACGGCTGGCTTCACCAGGCTGTTCCAGAGGGTTGGAGCGGGCGCGGCGGGAGTGTCGGGTGCGTTCGCCATCATTCGCCTCCTTCTTTCTTCGCGCGGGCAAAGCGGCGCTTCTTCTCGCCGCCCAACGGCGTGGTTGCCGTGAGCGAGTCGATGTACGGCACCACGAGGTTCATGAGCAGGATGGAGTACGCCGCGCCCTCGTTCATGTTCCCCCAGAAGCGGATGAGGCACGTGATAAGCCCAAGGCCCACGGCGAAGATCACCTGGCCTTTGAACGTGGTGGGCGAGGTCGTGTAGTCGGTCGCCATGAATACGGCGCACAGCAGCAGTCCGCCTGAGAACACCTGGGTGGCCACGTCGTGGCCGGTGAGCAGGCTGCACACGATGACGGTGCCCACGTACACGCCCGGGATGGTGAACGTGACGGTGCGCGTGACCAGAAGCCAGGCGAAGCCCAGCAGGATGGCGATGCCGCACGTCTCGCCCAGCACGCCGGGGTGCACGCCGAACAGGAGGTCCATGAACGGCAGCTGCGCGGCGCCCGGGGCCAGCGGCGTGGCGGAGCTCACGGCATCGACGCCGGTTGCGCCGGGGAGGAAACCCTGGGGCGCGGCGTAGTTCGTCATGGCCGCGGTGAACGACACCGACAGCACGATGCGGGCCACGATGGCCGGGTTCGCGAAGTTGCGCCCGATGCCGCCGAACAGTTCCTTCACCACGACGATGGCCACGAACGAGCCGATCACCGCCATGTACAGCGGGATGGTGGAGGGTAGGTTGAAGGCCAGCAGCAAGCCCGTGACCACGGCGGACAGGTCGCCTGCCGTCTGGGGGGTCTTGCGCAGCAGGCACCATAGGTACTCGAACAGCACGCAGGCCGCCGTGGTCACGGCGGTAACCAGCAGCGCCCGCCAGCCGAATATCACGAACGAGGCGATCAGCGTGGGCACGAGCGCTATCACCACGTTCAGCATGACCTTCTGCGTGGTGATGCCGTCGAACACGTGCGGCGGCGTCGAGAGGACAAGCGGTCGTTTCGTCGTATGTTCCATCTAGCCCCTCCTTGCCATCTCGGCGCGCATGAAGTCGCGCGCAAGTTTGCTTGTCTGGGCGAGCGGCTGTTTGGCTGGACAGACGAACGAGCAGGTGCCGCAGCCCATGCACAGATCTGCCATGAGGTCGTCGAGCTTCTTCGCGTCCTGGACCGTGTACGCCTTCTTGATGGCGATGGGCGACAGCTGCATGGGACACGAGTTCGTGCAGCGACCGCAGCGGATGCATGCGGTGGTGGCGGGCTGTTCCATGGCGTCTTTGCTGAACACGAGCACGCCGTTGTTCTGGCGGATGACCGGGTAGTCCATATCGATCTGGGCGTTGCCCATCATGGGTCCTCCCAGCACCACCTTGTGCGGCTCCTTCGTCAGCCCGGCGAATTCCATGACGTCGCGCAGGCGCGTGCCGATGATGATGTTCGCGTTGCAAGGGCGAGCGATGGCGTCGCCTGAAACGGTGAAGCGTCTTTTGACGAGGGGCATCCCTGTTTTCAGGAAGCGTCCGATGGAGGCCATGGTGGTCACGTTGTTCAACATGACGCCCACGTCGGTCTGGCGCTTTCCGCGCGGGACGACGCGTCCCGTGGCATTGTGCACGAGCACGTTCTCGGCTCCCTGCGGGTAGCGGCTGGGCAGCGCCTTCACCTGGATGGACGAATCGTCCTTCGTGAGCTCGCGCATGAGCTCGATGGCCTTGGGCTTGTTGCTCTCGATGCAGATCATCGCGTTCGGAATGCCGAGGTGCCTGCATGTCTCGCGAATGCCGAACAGCACGTCGTCGGGGCTCTCCATCATCTCGCGGTAGTCGGTGGACAGGTACGGCTCGCATTCCGTGGCGTTCACCACGTAGAGGTCGATCTCCTCGAGGTTGGGCGGCGCCAGCTTGATATCGGTGGGGAAGCCCGCGCCGCCCAGGCCCACCAGACCGCTTTTCTTTATTGCCGCGAGGAACGACGCCTGGTCGGTCACCTCGGGGGGTGCCACCGTGTCCGCGACGGTCTGGGCGCCGTCGGATTCGATGATCACCGTCGTGTCGGTTTTGCCGGTCGAATAGAAGACGGGCTGTATGGCCTTCACGGTGCCCGACACGCCGCTGAAGATGTCGGCGGACAGACCCCGCGGCGCGTGCCCGACGAGGCTGCCCACGTCCACGTGGTCCCCTTTCTTCACGACGGGTTCGCATAGCGCTCCGATATGCTGCTGCATGGGCAGCACGATTTCGCTTGGGACGGGCATGTCGATGGTTTCCAGTTCCGCCGTGTCCTTGCGATGGGGCACGACGGCGCCTCGCGTGCGTCGGAATCGCGACAATAGGGCGGTGGCGTTCATGGGCGTTCACTCCCCTCGAAGGGCGTTGGCTGGCGCGGTTGGCCGGTGCGCGGATAGGACTGAGCCTCACCTGGCCGTTTGCGGGCAAGGCGAAGCGCTCAACTCGTTGCGTTATGAGATGCTGGTCATCCTACGTGAGCCGCACGTCCGATTCCAGGAATCGTCGGTGAAGGGAAACCACGTCGCTCGCCAAAGGCGCGTGCGCCGATTCTCGCGTGCGCAATTCGCCGGTGGACGGTGCCGCTCACGATGGCGCGGCATGCGTCCGGGGATCGATGCCTTCCATGCTGCGCCGGTCGCCCGCCCCTCTTTGGCCGCTCTCTCTAAAAATAGAGAACATAAGTTCTTAAATTCCCGATCAAAGCATGCTGCAGTGTGATATACTGCGTCTATTCGCCCCTGAAGCTAGGAGGATGCCCATGGCGGCTTGGCACGAGCTGTTTCCCCTCGATCGCGAGCCGACGATGGAAGACATCGCCGGCTATATCGACCATCCCCTGTGGGACGCGTTCACCGCGTTCATCGACGAAAGCTACGGCGCGAAACCGCGCATCGAGTACAGCCGGTGCGGCGGCGCTCCGGGTTGGAACGTGAAGTACAAGGCGCGCGGCCGCGCGCTGTGCACGGTATATCCGCGCGACGGTTTCTTCATCTGCATGGTGTCGGTGGGCTCGAAGGAGAAGGATGAGGCCGAGGCGCTGCTCGCGACGGCCGACCCGTACGTGCGCGCCCTGTACGAGCGCTCGGCCGACAGCAGCATGGGCCGCTGGCTCATGATCGAAATAACCAGCGAGGGCATATTGCGCGACGCCGAGGCGCTCATGCTCTTGCGCGCCGCGCCGAAAGGAGCGCGCTCATGATGCGAGACCCCGAACAGACCATCGGCAACCTCATCGACCGCCAGAACACTTCGTTCGTCGGCTCGGTGGACGAGGACGGCTACCCCGAGATCAAGGCCATGCTGCCGCCGCGCAAGCGCGAGGGCATCCGCACGTTCTACTTCACCACGAACACCTCGTCGATGCGGGTGCGACACTATCGCGCGCACCCGCAGGCGTGCCTCTACTTCATGGACCGGCGGTTCTTCCGGGGCGTCATGCTCAAGGGCACGATGGAGGTGCTCGAGGACTCGTGGGCGAAGGAGCTTATCTGGCAGGACGGCGACACGACGTACTATCCGCTGGGCGTGACCGATCCTGACTACTGCGCGCTGCGCTTCACGGCCGATGCGGGGCGGTACTATCAGAACTTCGGGTCGGAGGACTTCGTCGTGCCGGAGCCTGCTGGCGAGGAACCGGGCGCACCGGAGGCGTGACGCGCAGGCCGCTTGACCCACCAGGTTGCGGCCACGCTGAACAGGAGCGTCTGCGCGAGTATCTCGAGCGTTCCTCCGATGCTGATGCCCAGGGGCGCGTCCGTGGGCGCGAGGTAGATGAAACCCTCGATGGAGTCGGGCGAAGGGGCCGGCGTGTTGAAGATGCCAACGATGGCTATGACCGCCCACACGACGAGCCAGCCGTGCTTGCGCTCCATGAACGCGGGGCGAATGAGCCAGAGCACGAGGGCGAACAGAGCGCCGCGCACGATCTGGAACACAGGAGCCAGCCCGACGATGGGGTCGTCCAGGGGGCGCATACCGATGGCCTCTACCGAGGATTGGTAGTCGAACAGGAACATTGCCGCAAAGCCGCACAGGGTGTAGGTGAGGACGTGCGCGACCGTGACCTTCGTGCCGAAGGCGAGCTTCTCTTTCATGGGTATGCCTTTCTGTTGGGTGAGAGACGGGCGGGTGCAGGCGGCCGCGCTCAGCGGCGGTTCTTCTCGCGGTAGCGGGCGAGGGCCTGGTCGTAGCCGCCGGCAGTCTTCTTGAAGTAGACGGTGTAGCCTGCCGTGACGCCCGCGAGGATGAACAGGTACACGATGGCGAAGGCCGCCCAGACGCCGGGATCGTCGAGTGGGAACCACGGGCCCGCCCAGGCGCAGAGTGCCAGCACGGGCAGGCCGCAGGCGCCGAAGCCCGCTATGCGCGCCGGGTAGGCGAGCTTCCTGAACACGGCGCCGGTGAACCAAAGCGCCTGGAGAGCCGCCATCCCGAAGGCGGCGCCGAACACGCTCATGGTGAGGTTGAGCCCGTAGCTCGGCCCGGCGAACAGATAGCCCATGCCCGTGAACCACAGCATGACGATGGTGAACATGATGCACGCGGCGGAGGCGGCTTGGACGATGATCTTCTTCATGGCGAACTCCTTCGAAATGAGACACGGGGACGGGGTTGACGTCTCATGCGGTGGCTACAGCCCGAGCTTCCGCTTGATGGCGGGCGCGTACTGGCGCGACACGATGACGGCCTCGTCGTTGTCCAGCATGAGCTGCAGGCGCGCGTTCAGGGCGGGCCGGATTGACGCGACGTGGTCGAAGTTCACGAGCATCTGCTTCGATGCGCGCACGAACTCGGTGCCCGCCAGCCGCTCCTCCAGCTCGTAGAGCTTGAACGGCGCCTGGTACACGGCATCGGCTGTGTAGAGGAACGTTTTGCCGTCCACGGTCTCGGCGTAGCAGACGTCGTCGACGTCGAGCCGGTACGTCGCCCCGTCGCGCTCGCCGACGAGCACGCGGTCGAACGCGCCGAGCGAGGCCACGATGCGCTGCACGCGCTCGTCGATGCGCGGGCATGCGATGGCGACTTCGACGTCGTCGAGCGCGGGGTTCTTGGTGATGGTCACGTTCATGGTGCGCGCCTTCCGTCGTCAGTTTGCGGTGGTTGGCCAACGACGCCAGTATGCCCGACCGCGCGGGGCCCGCGCAAGGCCGTCGGGGCCCAGTTGCATGCGGGGCCGCGCAAGTTGCACGGACGCGTCGTGTGGTATGCTCGGGAAGCAAGGCGAGGCAGGCGAAGGGGAGGGCGCATGGACGTGGAGGCGAACGTGGATCTGGGCCGGTTCGAGGCGGCCGTCAAAGTGGTGGACGTGCATGCGGCCGGGGAGCCCTGCCGGGTGGCCGTGGGAGGCTTTCCGGAGCCTGCGGGCGCCACGATGATCGAGAAGCGCCGCTGGATGGAGCGGCACGCCGACGACCTGCGGCGGGTTCTCATGCTGGAGCCGCGCGGCCACCACGACATGTTCGGCGCGTTCCTGTGCCGGCCGGTCGACCCCCGGGCCGACGTGGGCGTGCTGTTCATGGACACGGGCGGTTACCTCAACATGTGCGGGCACGGCGCCATCGCCGTGGTCACAGCCGTGCTGGAGGCCGGGATCGTGGAGGCGCGCGAGGGAGGGAACGAGGTCGTGCTCGAGGCCCCCGCCGGGCTTATCCGTGCCACGGCCTTGGTGCGCGGCGGTGCGGTGGAGTCTGTGTCGTTCGAGAACGTGCCGTCGTTCGTCTACCGGGATGATGTCGCGGTGCAGGTGGAAGGGCGTACCGTGCCGCTGACCATCGCCTTCGGCGGCAGCTTCTTCGCGCTTGCGGACGCTGACGGCCTGGGTCTCGGCGACATCGGCCCCGAGACGGCTCCCGCCTACGCGCGCCTCGGCATGCTCGTGCGCGACGAGGTGAACCGCACGGTGGCCGTGAGCCATCCGGCGCTCGACATCGACACGGTGGACCTTGTGGAGTTCTCGGCATCGGGGGCGCCTGCGGCATCCGATGCTCCGACGGCGCTGCGCCATGTGGTGGTGTTCGGTGCCGGGCAGGTGGACCGCTCGCCGTGCGGCACGGGCCTGAGCGCAAAGCTCGCCGCGCTCCACCGCGCGGGCAAGGTTGCCGTGGGAGAGCCGGTGGTCTGCGAGAGCGTGATCGGGACCCGCTTCACCGGCACCATCGCCCGGACGACGCAGGTTGGCGACCGTGCGGCAATCGTCCCGCGTATAACGGGCAGCGCGTACCTTACCGGCTTCGGCACCTGCCTCGTCGACCCGAACGACTCGCTCGGCCATGGCTTCCTGCTGCCGCGCTGACCTTACCGTGCTGTCGCCCGGTCAGAACAGGCTGCCCTGCGTGCCGATGGGCTGGACGGGCTTGTACGCTTTGATGATGTCGGACATGCGCCACAGAAGCCCGTGCTGCTTGCACAACGCGCGGAACAGGGCACGGTTCTCGTTTGCGCGCGGGCTGTTGCAGAAGTAGCGCTCGCCGTACGCGGCGCGGTAGCGCTCGGGCAGCGCGGGGTCGACGGCGGCGATGCGCTCGAGGAAGTGCTCGCGCTGGCGGTCGCGCATCGTGACGCCCGTCATGTGGAAGACGAACCGCGCACCGGCCGCTGCCGCGCCCTCCACGACGTCGCGAATCGTGGCGTCGTCGTCCGTCACCCAGGGCAGCGTCGGCGTGAACAGCACGCCGCAGAACACGCCGGCGTCTGCCAGCTCGGCCAGCGCTGCGAAGCGCTCGCTCGGCGAAGGCGCGTGCGGCTCGATGATGCGCGCAAGCTCGTCGTCGGCCGTGGTGACGGTGACCTTCGCGATGGCGCCGCCCTCGCGCCCGATGGCGCTCAGCAGGTCGGCGTCGCGCGTGACGAGGGTGCTCTTCGTGTCCACCGAAACGCCGAAGCCGAACTCCTCCATCAGCTCGAGCGCTCCGCGCGTCACGCGCAGCTCCCGTTCGAACGGGTTGTAGATGTCGGACATGGCGCCGATGCCCACGACCCCGCGCACGCGGCGGCTACGCAGCTCGCGCCGCAGGATGGCCAGCGCGTCGAGCTTGACGCTCACCTGGTCGAAGTCGTCGATGCGGTAGCACTCGCTTCGGCTGTCGCAGTAGATGCAGCCGTGGCAGCAGCCCCGGTACAGGTTCATGTTGTAGTCGATGCCGAACCACTCGTCGCCGTGCGCGCGCACCTTCTGGAGAATCGACCGCGCGCGCACGACGGGGCAGGGGCTTGGCGCGGCATCGCTCATGCGGATGCGGGCCTCACGGGGTGGCGCAGCACGGTGCGCAGGTTCTCCGGCTTCGTGCGGCGCGGATCGCCCAGGTAGATCTCATGGTGCAGGCGCACCGAGGGAACGCCGCCGTCCGCGTCGAGCATGTCCATCAGGGCCTCGGCGCTCGGCGGGTCGGCGATGTCCTCCGCGCGTCCCGTCGTGCGGACGAACTCCTCGAGAGCGGCAACCGTGGCGGGCTCGTCGTCGTAGGGCCCCTTGTGCATGATCTGCGCGCAGGGTCCTTCGGCGAAGCGCACGAGCCGCGCGCGGCCGACGTCGAGCCCGGGCTTCTTCGCCGCGACCTGCTCGCGTGCCCAGCGATGCACCTCCGACGTGACGAAGTCGGGCTGGCGGATCATCGACACCCAGTTGAGCGCATCCTTGTCCTCGATGCGCCTTCCGTCGAAGCCGCCTCCCCACCACAGCCCTTCGAGCGGCGGCACGACGTAGTCGAAGTAGTCTTTCGGCTGCCAGTCGCCCATCTTCGCCATCTTCACGGTGAACGAGAAGGCGTACAGGAGGCCGAGTGCTTCGGTGTAGTCGCCGTTCTCCTCGTTCGGGTTGCCCGAGCCGGCTACCGCGATGAACGTCATTGCCGGCACGTCGATGAGCATCGGCTTCGTCTTCGGCAGGTAGAGGTCCTTGTATTCCTTCTTGAAATCGAATGCTGCGGCCATGGGGTCCTCCTTCTTCGTCGTTCAGTCGGCGGCTGCGCCTTTCCAGCGTTCGAGCGTGGGCAGCAGCGATTCCATGTAGGCGCGCGCCTCTTCCTCGGTGAAGGGCGCCTCGGGGCCGGCCATGTTCTCCACGCAGATCTCAACCATGTCCTCCATGGAGCATTCGCCCAGGTAATCGCCGTTCGCATAGCACCACTTGCAATGATGTTCGCTGGGCGAGCCGTCCGCTTCCGTGCCCAGCAGGCTTGCGTCCGCGAGGGGCATGCCGCAGCTCTGGCACACGGCTTGCAAGGGCATGTCGAGCAGCTTCTCGATGGGCACGTTGAACGTGGCGGCGATCAGTTTGAGCGCGTCGATGCCTGGCTGCGTGTCTCCGCACTCCCAACGCGACACCGCCTGGCGCGTGACGAACAGGCGCTCCGCCATCTCCGCCTGGGTGAGGCCGTTTCGCTCTCTGATCTCGATGAGCGTGTCCTTGATCGCCATGAAGGGCTCCTTTTCCCGGTGTCGATACTCAGGTTCCATGGAACCATGGCGCACGCGGCCCCGTCAAGCAACAGCCGGTTGCCCGACGGGGCCGCGCGTTCGGCGCGGGCGTTATCGCAGGGCCACGTACACGTCGATGTCGGCGCAGGACGTGTTCTCGCCCGGAAGGTACGCCTCGAAGTCCACCGTGTACGCGCGCTGCGCCGTCAGCTCCTCGTCGGCCCAGATCTCCTCCCAGGCCTTGGCCACGCTCGCCACGCAGTCGCCGCCGCGGATGGCGATCTTCGCGTAGCGGCCTGCGGCGATGGTCCTCGGGCGCGTCAGCGGGCGTCTCGCAGCCCACGAGCATCGTGTAGCCCATGTCGCTCATATCGTAATCGTAGTACAGCCCGAAGCAGCCGTACGGCTCGACGCGCGTCTCGGGGATGGTGCGGTCCATGCCCTCGCCCATGAAGCGTCCCCACAGCTGGCCAATTGCGGCCACTTCCTCGGGAGAGTTGTTCGAGGTGCGGATGGTGGGGCCCACGATGGTGCGCTCGGGAAGCTCGACTATCTCATACTGCATGGTTCGGATCCTTTCGAAGCGGTGAATGTTGACAAGGAGCACGATACCGAACATAACCGGACAGGGCGTGTCCGGTTATGCGGGAAAGTTAGAAAAGACAAGGGGAGACAAGGGAGACAAGGGGACGGTTCTCTTGTCTTGCTCGGCGATTTCAGCTCCGTCGTGGATTTGGGGACGCTATAATTAAAATGATGCAAAGCATCATCTTCTTCATTCAGGGAAGGGAGATGCGCATGCCGAGACAAGCACGTAGGAAAAGCGAGTCGGGCCTGCACCACGTGATGGTGCGTGGGATAAACCAGACGCAGCTCTTCTACGACGATGAGGACCGGCGGGCGTTCATGGAGCGACTCCGCCGCTATAAGCGCGAATGCGGCTTTATGCTGCATGCATGGTGTCTGATGGGGAATCATGTCCATCTTCTTGTCGAGGAGGGGAGGATCGATCTGTCCTCGATGATGAAGAAGATTCTTCTGAGCTATTCGCACTACTTCAACAGGAAATATGATCGAAGGGGCTATCTTTTCCAAGATCGTTACAAAAGCAAGCCGATCGAGGGTGACGAATATCTTTTGTCCGTTGTCCGCTACATACACAGGAATCCGCTCGAGGTGGGGCAGACGACGGCGTACTGGACGAGCTTCGACGAGTATATGAAGACGCCCCGACTTGCCGACACGGAGCGCGTGCTCGAAATGCTTGACGCTGATCCGAGCAAGGCCAAGTCGGCTTTCAGACTTCTCGTGGAAGGCGAATCGGATGGCGGCCTGCCGCCTTGCGGGACCGACAAGCCGGCGTGGGTGAGCGATCGGGAGGCGATGTTGCTCATCCGGGAGCTTGCCGGTGTCTCGGAATGCGCCGAAGTATGTTCGCTCGACAAGGCAAGGCGAGAGGAGGCGGTGCTTCTTTTGCGGGCGCGCGGTCTCTCCATCAGGCAGATTTCCCGACTCACGGGATTGAGCAAGGGGATCGTCGAGCGAGTGAAAGCGGGGAAAGGCCAACTTCCTCGCGGCTAGCTGGAGCAGGCGAAAAGGATAAGCAGGACAAGAGAACCGTCCCCTTGTCCTGCGCTTCTGCGTTGTATCCCGCAGCGGGAAGCAGGCATGCTGCTGCGGCCCTTGCGCGAATTGCCGAGCTGCGCGAGAGTTGTTAGGCACCGGCACCGGGATCGGTGTCGGGCTCGTCCTCTGCGTAGCGCCGCGCAACGGCTTGCGCCTGCTCGCGCAGCCAGGCGCGCACATCGGCGGGTTCGAGCACTTCGAGCAGCTCGCCGAATGACAGCAGGTAGTAGCGCGTGCGCTCCCCGATGTCGCAGACGAGCGTCACCAGCCAGCTGCCGTCTGCCTCGCGCTCGATCGTCTCCGGTGCGAACTCCTCGCGCACCCGTGCTTCCGCTTCGGGGGCGAAGCGCATGACCAGCCGGTCGCTTCCCCTCATGTGGCCGCCCTCGTCGAACGCGGGCATCGGGCGCGCCTCGAACGTGTCGGGCGTGACGCTTATCGTCTCCCAATCGATGCGGAACAGCTTGAACGTGCGCCATGCCTCGCGTTCGCGGCACCAGGCGCGCAGGTACCACGACGATTCCTTGAACACGAGCTGCGCGGGCTCCACCGTGCGCTCGGTGCGGTTGCCCGCGGCGTCGAAGTATGCGAACGACAGCGGGTGCCGGCCGATGGTGGCGCTGCGGATGGCGTCGAACGCGGCGCGGTAGTTCGGCGGCGCGCCCCAGAACGAGAAGTCCATGTCGAGCCAGTCGACGTTCTCGCGCTGGAACAGCCGTCCGAGGCGCGCAGCCGTCTCGTCGCTCGCCTCGCCTGCCGCGCCGGTGCGGTTGAGCGCCGAGAGCGCCGCCATGATGTCGCTCTGCTCGCGCTCGCTCAGCACCGAGCGGTCCAGCACGTAGCCGTCCATGAGGTGCACGCCGCCGCCTTTGCCGCGCGTCATGTACACCGGCACGCCCGCGGCCGACAGCGCGTCGATGTCGCGGCGCACGGTGCGCTCGGACACCTCCAGCTTGCGCGCCAGCTCGCCCGTGGTGGCGGTGCCGCGATCCATCAGCAGGTAGACGATTTCGAACAGACGTTGAGGCTGCATGGCTTCGTCCTTATGCGCAGTCGGTCGGGACGTTGGCTTCCAGCGCGGCGTTCGCTTCGTCAAGCACCTGCTGCACGAAGTCGGGGCGCGTGCGAGCCAGTTCGCTGAAAGGAACGGGATCCGCCGGGTCGTCGTCGAAGGGGGCGAGCTCTTTCACGTACCAGGTCACGTCGTGCCACGAACCCGCCTTCCAGCCGGCGTGCGATTGCACCCAGCAACGCTGGAACCCGCAGCCGGCGTGCAGACGCTCGCTTGCCTCGTTCGGCACGGTTACCAGGCCGTACGCGCTTTTCACGCCCTGCGCGCGCAGCAGTTTCAGCAGCGCGTCGTACAGCGTGCGCCCCCGGCCGCCCCCGGTCGCGCCTTGTTCGAGGTACACCGAGAGCTCCGCGTTCCATCGATAGGCCGCCCGGCTGGCTTGGGCGTGTGCGTACGCGAACCCGATGACGCGCCCGTCCTGCTCGAGGACGAGGCACGGATAGTCGACCATCGCGTCGGCCATGCGCGCGGCGAATTCGGCGCGCGAGGGCGCGACGGTGTCGAAGGTGACGGGCGTCTCGACGTACGGCGCGTACACCGCGCGCATGGCTTCCGCGTCGCCGCGCGCCGCGATCCGTACGTTCGCGCTGGTCGCACAAGGGGAGAAGTCCATCGGTTCGATCCTTTCGTGCCGGAAGGGAAGGCGGTGCGCACGGTCTGGGCAGAACCGCGTCCCCATACTACCACGAGCATGCAACCGGCGTCCGCGCCCTCGTTTGGCGCGTTCGAGGCTTCCGATCGAACCTGCGTCGAGCGTGCTTCGGAGAAGGATGGCTGCGCCCTGTTCGTCAGCTGGCCCCGCTGGCACGATTTCGCTCATCTATATGCTGCAGAATCGAGGTTTTGGCACGCTGGGCGCTCTCCATCTAAAAAGGTTCGGACAAAACCCCAGATCACGTTTTTCTCGCGGTGGCGAAACCATCGTTGCAAGGGGGTCAACTGCCAAAAACTCGATTTTGCAGCATAGAGGTTTCATCCGTGCTGTCGAACGGCCATGATTGGGTTCCCGGTGGATCTCCTTGCTACTCCTCTTTCGCGAAATGCAATATATATTTGACATTATGTTGGATAGATCGTATAGTTATGGAAAAGAACGAGTGGATTCGCGAAAGGGAAACAATCAAGATGAGCGCTGTATCGTGGGCGGTTTCCGGCAGCATCGGACGTAGGGCCGGCGTTGCGCCGGTCACGGGCGCGTCGTCGACCGCCCCCGCCAAAACGGGGAAGAACCTGCGCATGAAGGCCGCTCGCGTGGCCGCCGATCTGTCTCAGGCCGACCTGGCCGCGGCGGTTGGTGCCACCCGCCAGACCATCGGCCTCATCGAAGCCGGCGGCTACAATCCCACGCTCAAGCTGTGCATCGCCATCTGTAAAACGCTGGGATGCACCCTCGACGACCTTTTTTGGGAAGAAGGGAGTGCGACATGAAGATCATTGAGCGATGGAGGGAGCACCGCGGGTCGGTCGACGAGCGCGTAGAGGCGGAAAGCAACCGCGTGTACAAGCTCGGCTTCGTCATGCTCTCGTTCGGCGTGCTCGTGTATTTGTACTACGATTGGTCGCTCAAACAGGCGATGTGCATGCGCGACGTGCTGGCGAACGGCGCGGGGCGTATGGAATTCACGTCGGCGGACTTGTTCCTGTACGGATGGTTCGCGCTGACGATGATCGTCGGCATGGTGCTTCTCGTTCGCAAGGGGTTCGGGGACGACAACCGGTTCGCCGAAGCCGAGCAGTTCCCCATCGGCTACTATGCGATCGCTTCGATCGCCTTCGCCGTCGCCGTGGACGTGTTGACGACGGGTCTGCGCGTGTTGGCGGAATTTCAAGTGCTGGGCGCGGGGGAGATCATGTGGCCAGCAGTGGCGTTCGGCAGCGTGTTCGCGCTCGTGGCGGGGATACCGCTTTTCCTGCTCGGGTTTTGGGTTGCTTTCAAATCCGCGCAAAGCCGCCGCAGGCAGCTTGACATGCGCTTGGGCGAATAGCTCTTTCGTGCGCCTCTTCCGACTAGCACGACCCCGTGGCGCTCCTATGTTGTTTGGCCGTTGCGTACTTGTATACTCCTGTTCGTTAGGGAATACTGCACAGACGGAACGACCCGGAAGCGCGAAGCGGCGAGGCGAAATCGTCGGAAAGGCTGTTGTGGCAAGGATTCTCAAAACGATCAAGCATCGGTTGAAGCATCGGCCGGCCCTCGTGGCGGGCGTGATCGTGGGTGCCGTGGCGGTGTTGGCCATCGGCGCGTGCGCGATGGCTGCGAGCGCCGTGCGACCCGAGGATCCCGTCGCCGTGGCCGACGAGGTGGTTGCCGCGCTCCCCGAAGCGACTGCGCAGACGGGACAGGCTGCGGCCTCGCAAGCGCAATCCGGGGATGTCGTCGACCCGCGCGCCGTCGCCGAAGATGCGCGCACAGCGCTCGACGCCGCATCGGGCACCGAAGACGTGAACCTGTTCAATTCGGTGACCGGCATCGCGCGCACCCTGTCCTCCGACGAGATCTCCGATGTGGAAGGCGCCATCGCGGCATACCACGATGCGGGTTACGAGGTGGGCTTTGTCATGTACGACCTGACCACGCACGAGGGTGTGGGGTACAACGCCGATCAATGGTTCTTCTCTGCCAGCACGGTCAAGGCACCGTTCGTGGCTTTCGCGTCGCAGGATATGGTGGACGGCGGCCGAGCCTCTCTTGATGAAGAGGTGGTCGAAGACGTCATCCTCGACGGTACCGGAATCATGTCGTCGGACGATATAGATCGCTACGACCTGCAAACCGTCATGGCCAACACCATCGTGCATTCCGACAACACCGGTTACGGGCTGTTGCGCGAACGCTTCGATCAGAACGATTTCCAGGCTTGGTGCGCTGCGGCCGACGTGGACGCCGCCGCTTGGCAGGGCGAATGGTATCCCTATTACACGCCGCGCGACTTGGCGAAGATGTGGCTGAACGTCGGCGCATACGTGGCCGAGGGCCAGGGCAACGCGCCGTGGCTCGCCGACGTGCTGCAGCAGACTGAACTGTCGTTTCTGCGCACGGCACTGGGCGAGGGCCGTCGTGTTTTGTCGAAGCCCGGCTACGAGATCGATACGCCCTGGTACGACATGGGCGCGCTCAACGATGCTGGCCTCGTGGTCACCGATACTGATGTTTACGTAATCGCCATCATGTCTGATGCTGATTACGATGACGAATACTTCACCGACAACGAGCACCTGATCGTCGATCTTGCGTCCGCGTTGGGGGCGGCGCACGATCGCCTGCTGTTCGAAGGAGGCGTAGCATGAGATCCGCACGCTGGAGCGTACCGAACGCGATGCTCGCGGGAGTTCTGGCGCTTGCTCTGTGTTCGGGCGGAACCGTTTTCGGCGGCGGGGTCTTCTCGCGCGCCTGGGCAGACGAAGCGGAAGAGGCGCAGAGGGCCGTCGACGATGCGCAGGCCACGCTCGACGACGCCGAGGCGCATATGGAAAGCATCGCGGGCGACTACGACGCCCTCAAGCAGGACGTCGAGGAGCTGCAAGCGCGCGTCGACGAGATATCGGCCCAGGCCATGGATGCCCAGCAGGCGGTCATCGAAGGCCGCGCGGCTCTCGGCAAGACGGCGGTGCACGAGTACCTCAACGGGGGAGCGTCGCAGTCGCTCGTGACCATGGTGCTGGAGGCGCGAAGCTTCAGCGACCTTATACGCAATCTCACCTATCTCGATTCGATCATGCAGTTCCACGCCGACGAGGTGGAGGCACAAAAAGAGCGCTCGGCGAAGTACGAGAAGCTCATCGACGACCTGAACTTCCAGAAAGACGAGCAGGAGAAGAAGCTCGAAGAGCTGGAAGCGAAGCGCGCGGAAGCCGAAACCGTGCTGTCCCAGGCGAGCTCCAAGCTGTCGAACGCCCAAAGCGACCAGGCCGCGCGTTTGGAAGCGCTCAGGCAGAAGGCCGAGGAGCTGGCGGCTGCCGATGGCGCCACCGGGCCGGTCATCGACGAGAATGCGGATACCATCGGCCGCGAGGACGTGGTCGATTCCAACACCCCGGTCCAGCCGAACCCCGATCCGAACCCTCCGGCGCCGGCTCCCGAGCCCTCGCCCGATCCCGATCCGGCGCCAAGTCCCGCTCCTGATCCCGGCATCAGCTGGTCGACCGGCATCGCGTCCGCGTACGGCGGTTCCACCGATCCGTACACGCCGAACCCCGGCGCCACGGCGAACGGGTCGGTGTGCGACGACAACTCCATGGGCGTGGCCATCCCGATGTCATGGCCGAACTTCCGCTCGTATTTCGGCCGCACCGTCGAGATCTCCTACAACGGGCAAACCGTGCTGGCCACCGTAAACGATTGCGGTGGCATGGGCGGGGGCAGCCGATCTCTCGACCTGCAGCCCGGCGTATGGAAGGCCTTCGGCTTCTCGTCGTGCCTCGACTGGGGTCTGCGCACGGTCAACTACCGCTTCCTGTAGAACGCCGCGACGCGTCCTTGTGAAATTTCCCGCACGGCGTGCGCTCATGTGCTAAACTGCATCGTTACATGCGATGACGAAGACAGCGCCGCGCAACGCGGCTGCCGGCAGAGACGGGTGCCACCGGCTGAAAGCTCCCGGGCAGCAAGCGCGACGATTCCCTTCCGAGCAGCGCGTTTGAATGCGGATGCGGCCCGGCGGCAGCGGGGCGGCAAGACGTGCAGTAGGACGCGACGGGTGCTCCCGTTACCGAGCGCAAGAGCGGGCGGCTTTAAGCCGCACCCTGCGTCGCCGTAGGGCGGGCGGGTGTGCAGCGAAGGCACGCCAACCGAGGTGGTACCGCGAGAGCCTTCTCTCGTCCTTGGACTTTGGGCGCATGCCCTCAGGAGCAAGGACGAGAGAAGGCTCTTTTTCATATGCGCCGCCGGGCGGGCGGCGCGGGGCGAGAGACGGAAAGGGACGGCAGAATGGCAATCGTGGAGGAACTGGAGGCGCTGCGCGAGCAGACCATCGCGCAGATCGCGCAGGCGGCCGACACCGCGGCGCTCGAGCAGGTGCGCATCGGCGTGCTCGGCAAGGCCGGCACGCTGACGGGCTATCTGCGCAGCATGGGACAGGTGCCGAAAGAGGAGCGCGCGGCCGTCGGCAAGACGGTGAACGAGGTGCGCGAGGCGGTGGAGGAGGCGCTGGCCGCACGCAAGGCGGCCCTCGATGCCGCCGAGCTGGCCGCGGCCATCGACGCGGCGGCCGTGGACGTGACGCTGCCGGGCCGCGCCCAGCAGATGGGCACGCGCCACCTCATCAACCGCATCACCGACGAGATCTCCGAGATATTCCTCGGTCTGGGCTACACGGTGGCCGAGGGCCCCGAGGTGGAGACCGACTACTACAACTTCGAGGCGCTCAACGCCCCGGCCGACCATCCCAGCCGCAGCCTGGCCGACACGTTCTACGTGGTGGACCGCTCCGGCGACGAGGCCGCCGTGCGCGGTGAGTCCGACGTGCTGCTGCGCACGCAGACCTCGGGCGTGCAGGTGCACGCGATGGAGGACAACGAGCTGCCCATCTTCGTCATCGCGCCCGGCAAGGTGTACCGTCGCGATGTGGCCGACCC
>OLQI01000757.1_pt1 | contig 26490 bp, 25 predicted proteins | sample 1672171 | NCBI WGS metagenome assembly OLQI01 (sample SAMEA3136655, study PRJEB25190) | human gut metagenome
ACCTGGTTGCCGCGCTCCATGGAGGAAAGAGAACGTGAAAACACCGCCCGGACGAGGAATCGTCCGGGCGGTGTTTTTGAATCGTATGAACAGCAGTGCGCCGGCTCAAATCGCCTCCGCGATCCGGCGGCCCATCTCGGCGGTGCCGATGAGGGTACCCTCCCCGGCGAAGAGGTCGGGGGTGCGGTAGCCCTGGTCCAGCACGGCCTTCACGGCGTTCTCCACAGCGTCGGCCTCCTGCAGCAGGCCGAAGGTGTACCGGAGCATCATGGCGGCCGAGAGGATGGTGGCCATGGGGTTGGCCTTGTCCTGGCCGGCGATGTCCGGGGCGGAGCCGTGGACGGGCTCGTACATGCCAAAGTTGCCCTTTGCCAGGGAGGCGGAGGGCAGCATGCCGATGGAGCCGGTGATCTGGCTGGCCTCGTCGGAGAGGATGTCCCCGAAGATGTTGCTGGTGACGATGACGTCAAACTGCCGGGGGTTGCGCACCAGCTGCATGGCGGCGTTGTCCACGTAGAGGTTGTCCAGGGTGACCTCGGGGTAGTCCTGGGCCACCTCGGCCACCACCCGCCGCCACAGGCGGGAGGACTCCAGCACGTTGGCCTTGTCCACGCTGGTGACGTGCTTGCTGCGCTTCATGGCCATGTCGAAGGCCACCTTGGCGATGCGGCGGACCTCCTCCTCGGCGTACTGCTCCACGTCGTAGGCGGCAGGGCCCAGGTCAGTGTCCTTAAAGCCCTTTTCGCCGAAGTAGATGCCGCCGGTGAGCTCCCGCACCACCACAATGTCCAGCCCCCCGGCCAGGATCTCGGGTTTCAGGGGGGAGGCGTCCGCCAGCTGCTCAAAGAGCAGGGCGGGGCGGAGGTTGGCGAAGAGCCCCAGGGCCTTCCGCAGGCCCAGCAGGGCCCGTTCCGGCCGCTGGTCGCCGGGGAGGGTGTCCCACTTCCAGCCCCCCACGGCCCCCAGAAGGACCGCGTCGGAGGCCTTGCACACGTCGATGGTCTCCTGGGGCAGGCAGGCGCCGGTGGCGTCAATGGCGCAGCCGCCGGCCAGGACCTTTTGGTAGTGGAAGGTGTGGCCGAACTTTTCCCCCACCTTGTCCAGGACCAGGAGGGTCTGCTCCACCACGTCGGGGCCGATGCCGTCCCCGGGGATCACGGCAAGTTTGTATTCCATGGGGTTATGCCTCCTGTCTCTTCTTGATGTCGGCCATGAGGCCGCCGGCCTGGATGATCTCCTTGATGAACGCCGGGAAGGGGTTGGCCTGGTAGGTCTCGCCCTTGGTGAGGTTGGTGATGAGGCCGGTGTCAAAGTCGATGGCCACCTCGTCCCCGCTCTGGATGTTCTCGCTGGCCTCGGGGCATTCCAGGATGGCCAGGCCGATGTTGATGGCGTTGCGGTAGAAGATCCGGGCGAAGGTCTTGGCGATGACGCAGGAGATGCCGGACTCCTTGATCACCATGGGGGCGTGCTCCCGGGAGGAGCCGCAGCCAAAGTTGAAGCCGCCCACCATCACGTCCCCGGCCTTCACCACGTCCACGAAGTGCTTGTCGATGTCCTCCATGCAGTGGGTGGCCAGTTCCTTCTTGTCGGCGATGTTCAGGTAGCGGGCGGGGATGATGACGTCGGTGTCCACATTGTCCCCGTATTTGTGTACGAATCCTTTTGCGTTCATGGGTTTCTTCCTCCTCCCAGGTGTCAGTTCCGCGGGTCGGCGATGTAGCCGGCCACGGCGGAGGCGGCCGCCACAGCGGGGCTGGCCAGGTAGATCTCCGAGGTGATGCCGCCCATGCGGCCCACGAAGTTGCGGTTGGTGGTGGCCACGCACTTCTCGCCGTTGGCCATGACCCCCATGTGTCCCCCCAAGCAGGGGCCGCAGGTGGGGGTGGAGACGGCGCAGCCGGCGTCGATAAAGGTGGTGAGGTAGCCCTTCTCAATGCACTCCTTGTAGATGTGCTGGGTGGCGGGCATCACGATGCACCGCACATGGTCGGCCACCTTCTTGCCCTTGAGGATCTGGGCGGCCACGGCCATGTCCTCCAGCCGGCCGTTGGTGCAGGAGCCGATGACCACCTGGTCGATCTTGATCTGGCCCACTTCGGAGATGGGGTGGGCGTTCTCCGGCAGGTGGGGGAAGGCCACGGTGGGCTCGATGGTGCTAAGGTCGATCTCCACGGTGCGGACGTACTCGGCGTCGGAGTCGGCCTCGTAGGCGGTGTAGGGGCGGTTCACCCGGCCGTCCAGGTAGGCCCGGGTGATGTCGTCCACGGGGAAGATGCCGTTCTTGGCCCCGGCCTCGATGGACATGTTGGCGATGCACAGCCGGTCGTCCATGGACAGGGCGGCCACGCCGTCGCCGCAGTACTCCAGGCTCTGGTACAGGGCCCCGTCCACGCCGATGAGGCCGATGAGGTGGAGGATCACGTCCTTGCCGCTGACCATGGGCTGGAGCTTGCCGGTGAGGTGAACCTGGATGGCCTCGGGGACCTTGAACCAAGTCTCCCCGGTGGCCATGCCGGCGGCCATGTCGGTGGACCCCACCCCGGTGGAGAAGGCCCCCAGGGCCCCGTAGGTGCAGGTGTGGGAGTCGGCGCCGATGATGCACTCCCCGGCGGCCACCAGACCCTTTTCCGGCAGGAGGGCGTGCTCCACCCCCATCTGGCCCACGTCGTAGAAGTTGTCAATGTCAAACCGCTGGGCAAAGGTGCGGCACTGCAGGCACTGCTCGGCGGCCTTGATGTCCTTGTTGGGGGTGAAGTGGTCCATCACCAGGGAGATCTTGCTCTTGTCAAAGACCCCGGTGAACCCCTCCTTGTCAAACTCCCGGATGGCCACGGGAGAGGTGATGTCGTTGCCCAGGACCATGTCCAGCTTGGCCCGGATCAGCTGGCCGGCCTTCACTTCCGGCAGGCCGGCGTGGGCAGCGAGGATTTTTTGCGTCATTGTCATTCCCATAGGAAAAACCTCCTCTTTTGAAGTTGCGATGGATGTCAGGGGGAACCCGGCGGGGGTTCAGTCGTGGGTGGGGATAAACTGCTTGACCTTGTTCTCCCGGTTCACAGCGGTGATCAGGGCATAGACCGAGGCCATGGTGATGTCGCTGTCCACCCCTACGCCCCAGTAGTGGTTGCCCTCGTCGTCGGCGATGACCACGTAGGCCGAGGCCAGGGAGTCAGAGTCGGTCTCCAAGGCGTGCTCCTCGTAGTCCACAAACTGGTACTTGATGTCGGGGTTGGCGATCTTCAGCACGTTGCTCACAGCGTCCAGGGGGCCGTTGCCCCGGGCGCTGAGGTAGAAGAGCTGGCTGCCGATGGCCAGGGTGACGTCGGCCACGGTGGAGCCCCCCTCCCGCAGCCAGGAGATGTCCTGCAGGGCGATGGGCTCGTCCTTGTTCTGGTACTCGTGCTGGAAGGCCACCAGGATCTCGCTGGGGGTGAGCTCCTTGTGGGCGTGGTCGGAGATGCCCTTGATGAAGTAGCCCACCTCGGTGGCCATCTCCTTGGGCAGGTCGTAGCCGAAGTTGTGCTCCAGGATGTAGGAGATGCCCCCCTTGCCGGACTGGCTGTTGATGCGGATGACGTCGGTCTCGTACTCCCGGTTGACGTCGTGGGGGTCCAGGGGGAGGTAGGGGACGGTCCAGTATTTCTCCTCCCGCTCTTCCCGGAAGTGCATCCCCTTGGCGATGGCGTCTTGGTGGGAGCCGGAGAAGGCGGCAAACACCAGGTGGCCGGAGTAGGGCTGGCGGTACCCCACGGACATACCGGTCAGGCGCTCATAGCACTCCACGATCTTGGGCATGTCGGAGAAGTCCAGCTGGGGGTCCACCCCGTGGGTGAAGAGGTTCATGGCCATGGTGATGATGTCCACGTTGCCGGTGCGCTCCCCGTTGCCGAAGAGGGTGCCCTCGATCCGCTGGCCCCCGGCCAGCAGGGCCAGTTCCCCGGAGGCCACGGCGGTGCCCCGGTCGTTGTGGGGGTGGATGGAGACGATGACGTTCTCCCGGTCATGGAGGTGCTTGCTCATGTACTCAATCTGCTGGGCATAGACATGGGGCATGGACATCTCCACGGTGGAGGGGAGGTTGATGATCACCTGCCGCTCCGGCCGGGGCTTCCACACGTCGATGACGGCGTTGCAGATCCGCAGGGCGAACTCCATCTCCGTGCCGGTGAAGCTCTCGGGGGAGTACTCGAAGCGGAAGTTGGTCTCTGGCATTTTGGCGGCGTACTCGTCAAAGAGCTTGGCCCCGGACACGGCGATGTCCACGATCTCGTCCTCGCTCATCCGGAAGACCTGCTGCCGCTGGGCGAAGGAGGTGGAGTTGTACAGGTGGACCACCACGTTTTTGGCGCCCTTGATGGCATCGAAGGTCTTTTTAATAATATGGGGGCGGGACTGGGTGAGCACCTGGATGGAGACATCCTCAGGGATCAGGTGGTCCTCGATGATGGTGCGCAGGAACTCGTACTCGGTCTCCGAGGCGGCGGGGAAGCCCACCTCGATCTCCTTAAAGCCCACCTCCAGCAGCAGGCGGTAGAACTCCAGTTTCTCCTCCAGGTTCATGGGGGTGATGAGGGCCTGGTTGCCGTCCCGCAGGTCGACGCTGCACCATTGGGGGGGCTGGGTGAGGCGCTCCTTCTGCATCCAGTCCAGGCAGGGTTCCGGGGGCATGTAGTATCCCGGGCGGTACTTGTTGTAGTTTTTCATGGCGTGGGTCCATTCCTTTCATGGTGGGATGGCCGCGGATGCGGCGTTTTGTTGGAGAAAGGGGCGGAGACGACGAAAAAGCCTTCGTCTCCACCAGAAGAGACGAAGGCCAAACAGCTTCCGCGGTACCACTCTTATTGGCGTCCAACAACGCCCACTCAAATAGCTCACACTCCGGGGTGAGACGCCAGCTCGCTCCATACGGCCTTGCACCCAACGGCCGCTCTCTGAGATGGAGACAGAAAAGGCATATTCCCTTCATCGCGTGTCGATATTGAATTTTCACTTCCTACAGGATAGCGGATAACCCCCTGGTTTGTCAATGGGGGAAGGTCAAAAATTTCAAAAAATCCTGGGGGAGATTTTTGGCGCCCTCCCGCCGGGTGGGTGAGGCAGGTCACGCCAGGACCTGCCCCAGACCCTTTGCTTGGGCGGCCAGGTAGACGTTCCGGGCGGCGATGGCATCAAACACCGCCATGCCCACGGATTTGAAATACCGGGTGTGGGGGAGGGGCGGCGCAGCGCCGGCCTGCTTGGCCAGAAGGTAGTCCCCCAAATAGCGCAGGCCCTCTGGGTTTAGGGCGCCGGAGGCCAGGGGCTGGCACAGGTCGCCGCTCTCCTGGCAGGCGAAGGGGAGCTCCAGAAAGACCTCCCGGGTGGCCGACCAGATGGCCTCGGGAATCTCCCGCATGTCCGGCTGCCAGGAGCCGATGGCGATGAGGCACTTGCCCCGGAAGGGGGCGGGGTCGTCGGCGAAGAGGGGGGCCTTGGCGGGGGTGGCGGTGACCACGATGTCACTTTTGGCCAGCAGGGTGTCCGGGTCGGGGCAGGTCTCGATGGCAAGCGGCTTGGGGGCCACCATGGCCTCCAGCTGCCGGCAGAAGGGCCCCAGGTCCTTGCTGCCGTGGTTGTACAGGTAGACGGTGCGGATGGGCCGCACCTGGCACAGGAAGGTCAGCTGATGGAGCCCCTGAACCCCGCAGCCCACCAGGCCGGCGGTGGCGGCATCCTCCCGGGCCAGGTGCTTGGCGGCCAGGCCGCCGATGGCCCCGGTGCGCAGGGCGGTGAGGGTGTTCCCCTCCAGCAGGGCCACCGGCTGGCCGGTGTCCCCCTGGCTGAGCAGGACGGTGCCGTAAAGGGAGGGGAGCCCCCGGCGGGGATTGTCCGGGCAGGAGGCGAGGAGCTTGGTGGCAGCATACCCCCCGGCGAAGCAGGGCATGGTGGCCAGGGTGGTGGACCCCTGGGTCAGAGCCGACCGGTCTGCCATGGCGCACCGGCCCTGGGCAAAGAGGAGGAAGGCCTCCTCCACAGCGGCCATCATCTCCTCATAGGAGAGGGCCTGGCGGATGTCGGACGGGTTAAGATAGCGCATGGGGAACCTCCTTTTCCCGGAGGGGGTGCAGCTCGGCGGCCCCCTCTACGGTGTTTTTTCTCTAGGATACCACATCGGCGGGCAGGGGGGAAGGGGGCAGTGGAACGTGAGCCGGGCCAGCTGGGCTGCCCCGCCGGACAAAGTGCACAAAGGGGTTCTGCCGGCGGAGGGGAAAATTTTTTCGACCCCGAGGGGGAAAATGGGACTTCCGCCCTTTACTTTATCAAAGTAGTGTGATAATATACTAAATAACCAAGAGAAAGGGGACCACGCCATGGAACTGGACTGGACCATCCTGCGCAGCGAAGAGCAGACCATGTACCGCCTGCGGGGGTTATATGAGAAGTACGGCTACCGCCGTTTTAAGATGAGCAAGTTTGAGGAGTATGACCTCTACGTCCGCAACAAGGACTTCCTGGTCAGCGACCGGATGATCACCTTCACCGATGCCCGGGGGGTCCTCATGGCCCTGAAGCCGGACGTGACCCTCTCCATCATCAAGAACACCCGAGAGGGGGAGGCCAGCCCCCGGAAGGTGTACTACAACGAGACGGTCTACCGCTCCGGCAAGGGGGACGAGGCCTTCCAGGAGATCCTCCAGACCGGCCTGGAGTGCATCGGGGACCTGGACCTCTACCACCTTTACGAGGTCATCGCCCTGGCGGTGGAGAGTTTGGCGGCCATCAGCCCGGACTATGTGCTGGACGTGTCCCACGTGGGGCTGGTGTCCGGTTTCATGGAGGCCGCCGGGGTGGAGGAGGCCGACTATCCCGAGGTCATGTCCGCCGTCCGGGCCAAGAACCTGGCGGCCCTGGGGGACTTCTGCCGGCGGAAGGGCCTCAGCGGCACCGTCCAGGCCCTGCTGGAGCGGCTGGTGACCACCTACGGCACCATGGACACCGTCCTGGCGGAGCTGGCCCCCCTGTGCGTAGGGGGAAAAAAGACCCGGGAAGCCTGGGAGGAGCTCAGCAGCCTCTGCACCCTGTTAAAGGCCAACGGCCTAGGGGATAAGGTCTACCTGGACTTCTCCGTAGAGGGAGACATGAACTACTACAGCGGCCTGGTGTTCCGGGGCTTCCTAAAAAATTTGGCGGCGGGGGTGCTCTCCGGCGGGCAATATGATAAAATGGTAGAGAAAATGGGCAAGCGATGCGGCGCCATGGGCTTTGCCATCTACCTCAACGAGCTGGAGCGCCTGGGCCCCGCCCGGCCCCAGTATGACGCAGATGTGCTGGTGCTCTACGATGACACCACCGACCTGCAGGCCCTCACCCGCCGTCTGGCCGCTCTGGCAGGCCAGGGGAAGCGGGCCCTGGCCCGCCGCCAGGCCGAGGGGCTGCAGGGGAAGGAGACCCTGGACCTGAGAGGAGGGAAACAGGCATGAAGGAATTTCTCAACGTGGCCCTGCCCAAGGGCCGGCTGGGGGAGCGGGTGTACGCCATGTTCGCCCAGGCGGGCTTTCCCTGCGAGGAACTGCTGGACCCCAAGCGGAAGCTGATCTTTGAAAACCCGGAGGCCGGGGTGCGGTACTTCTGGGTAAAACCCTCCGACGTGCCGGTGTACGTGGAGCGGGGGGCCGCCGACGTGGGGGTGGCCGGGAAGGACATCCTCCTGGAGTACGGCCCGGACATCTACGAGCTGCTGGACCTGAACGTGGGCAAGTGCCGGATGTGCGTGGCCGCCAAGAACGGCTTCCGGGACGACCCGGACCGCACCCTCCGGGTGGCCACGGAGTTTCCCAACATCACCCGGACCTACTACGCCGCCCGCAGCCGGGACATTGACATCATCCGCCTCCACGGATCCATTGAGATCGCGCCGATCTTAGACCTCACCGACGTCATCGTGGACATCGTGGAGACGGGGACCACCCTCCGGGAGAACGACCTGACCCCCATCGAGACCATCGTCCCCATCAGCGCCCGGCTCATCGCCAACAAGGTGAGTTTCAAGTTTAAGCACGAGGCCATCCAGACCCTCTACGAGGGCCTTACCGCCCAGGTGGCCGCCAAGGAGGCAGAAAAGAAATGATACCCATTCTGAGAGAAGCGGACACCGACCGGGCCAAAATCTTCGCCCGGGAGGACCCGGTGGACTCTGTGGCCGAACCCGTCCGGGCCATCCTGGCCGACGTGAAGGCCAACGGAGACGCCGCCTTAAAGAAATACACCCAGGAATTTGACGGGGTGGAGATCTCCACCGTGGAGGTGGGCGCCGGGGCCCTGGAGGAGGGCCTCCGGGCCGCCGACCCCACTCTGGTGGACATCCTCTACCGGGCTGCCGAGCGGATCGCCGCCTTCCACCAGCACCAGGTGCGCAACAGCTTTCTGGTCAACGACGAGGAGGGCATCCTCATGGGCCAGAAGGTGGTCCCCCTGGCCCGGGTGGGGCTGTACGTCCCCGGGGGCACGGCGGCCTACCCCTCCAGCGTTCTGATGAACGCCATCCCCGCCAAGCTGGCCGGGGTGAAGGAGCTGTGCATGGTCACCCCGCCGGGGAAGGACGGGAAGATCCCCCCCAACATCCTGGCCGCCGCCCGGGTCTTCCGGGTGGGGGGCGCCCAGGCTGTGGCCGCCCTGGCCTACGGCACCGAAAGCGTGCCCAAGGTGGACAAGATCGTGGGCCCCGGCAACCAGTTCGTGGCCGAGGCCAAGAAGCAGGTCTTTGGCCAGGTGGGCATCGACATGGTGGCCGGCCCCAGTGAGATCTTGGTGATCGCCGACGGGGCCTGTAACCCTCAAATCGTAGCGGCAGACCTCCTCAGCCAGGCCGAGCACGACAAGAACGCCTCGGCGGTGCTGGTCACCGACAGTGAGGACCTGGCCCTGGCGGTCCAGGGGGCCATTGAGGAGCAGCTGCCCAAGCTCAAGCGGCAGGAGATTGCCCGGGCCTCCATCGACCGCAACGGCAAGATCATCGTGGCCCAGTCCCTGGACGCCGCGGTGGACATCGCCAACGAGATCGCTCCGGAGCACCTGGAGGTCTGCGTGGACCAGCCCTTCGACTACCTGGACAGGATCCGCAACGCCGGCTCCATCTTCCTGGGCCGCAACTGCCCCGAGGCCCTGGGGGACTACTTTGCCGGGCCCAACCACACCCTGCCCACCAGCGGCACCGCCCGGTTCTCCAGCCCCCTGTCGATGGATGACTTCGTGAAGAAGATGCAGTACACCTACTACACCAAGCCAGCCCTGGAGAAGGCCCAGTTCTCCGTGTCCACCTTCGCCAAGAAGGAGGGCCTCACCGGCCACGCCCGCAGCGTGGACATCCGCTTTGACCCCAAGGTGGCGGAGGGGACGAAATGAGCCGCTTCCTCCACCCCCAGTACGCCGGGCTGGAGGCGTACACCCCCGGGGAGCAGCCCCGGGACCGGCAGTACATCAAACTCAACACCAACGAGTCCCCCTACCCCCCCGCCCCGGCGGTGCTGGCGGCCCTGACGGAACAGGACCTGGCCGACCTGCGGCTGTACTCCGACCCGGAGGGCACCGCCCTGCGGGCCAAGTTGGGGGATCTCTACGGGGTGGACTCGGGGCAGGTCTTCCTCTCCAACGGGTCGGACGATATTTTAAACTTCGCTTTCATGGCCTTCGGGGCCGACGGGGCGGTGTTCCCCACCTTAACTTACAGCTTTTACCCCGTGTTTGCCAACCTCCACGGGGTGGCCTATGAGACCGTCCCCCTCCGGGAGGACTTTACCCTGGACGTGGCGGGGATGCAGGGGAAGGGGAAACTCACCGTCTTCCCCAACCCCAACGCCCCCACGGGCATCGCCCTCCCCCTGGACCAGGTGGAGGCCATCGTGGCCTCCAATCCTGAACACGTGGTGGTGGTGGACGAGGCCTACGTGGACTTCGGCGCCGACTCCGCCGTGCCTCTGCTCCAGAAGTACGACAACCTTCTGGTGGTGATGACCTATTCCAAGTCCCGGTCCATGGCCGGGGCCCGGCTGGGCTTCGCCCTGGGCAGCCGGGCCCTGATCCAGGACCTGGAGAAGCTCAAGTACTCCACCAACCCCTACAACGTCAACCGCCTCACCCTGAAGCTGGGGGCGGCGGCGGTGGACTCCGACGGGTACTTCCGGGAGAAGGCCCGGGAGATCATGGCCACCCGGGAGAAGACCGCCCAGGCCCTCCGGGCCATGGGCTTCACCCTGCCGGACTCCCAGGCCAACTTCCTCTTCGTGGCCCACCCCAAGGTGGCCGGGGAGACCCTGTACCGCAAGTGCAAGGAGAAGGGGGTTCTGATCCGCCACTTCTCCGACCCCGCCATCGCCGCCTACAACCGGGTGACCATCGGCACCCCGGCAGAGATGGAGGCCTTCCTGGCGGTGGTCCAGACCATTTTAAAGGAGGAGGGAGCCTGATGCGCCAAGCCCAAGTCACCCGGAAAACCGGGGAGACCGACATCACCCTCACCGTGAACCTAGACGGCACCGGCCGCTATGACATCCGCACCGGGGTGGGGTTCTTCGACCACATGCTCACCGGCTTTGCCCGCCACGGGAAGTTTGACCTCACCGTCACCTGCACCGGGGACACCTGGGTGGACGACCACCACACCGTGGAGGACGTGGGCATCTGCCTGGGGCAGGCCTTCGCCCAGGCCCTGGGGGAGATGCGGGGGGTGGAGCGCTTCGGCCAGAGCCTGCTGCCCATGGATGAGACCCTCATCCTGGGGGCGGTGGACCTCTCCGGCCGGGGGATGCTCTGCTGGGACGTGGCCCTGCCCACGGACAAGGTGGGCACCTTTGACACAGAGCTGGCCAAGGAGTTTTGGCTGGCCTTCACCCGGAAAGCCGGCTGCACCCTCCACCTGCGGAAGGTGGCGGGGGAGAACAGCCACCACATCCTGGAGGGGGTCTTCAAGGCCGCCGGCCGCAGCCTGAAGCAGGCGGTGGCCCTCACGGGGGACGACGACATCCCCTCCACGAAAGGAAGTCTCGTATGATTGCAGTGATTGATTACGGCGTGGGGAACCTCTTCTCCCTCTGCCGTTCCTTGGAGGCCATCGGCCAGCAGCCGGTGGTCACCGGCGACCCAGCCCTCCTCCGCCAGGCGGATAAGCTCTTCCTGCCGGGGGTGGGGGCCTTCGCCGACGCGGCGGCCAAGCTCCGCCAGACCGGGCTGGACCGGGTCATCCAGGAGGAAGCCGCCGCCGGCAAGCCCCTTATGGGCATCTGCCTGGGGATGCAGCTGCTCTTCGAGGAGAGCCACGAGTTTGGCACCTGGAAGGGCTTAGGCCTGATCCCGGGGAAGGTGGTCCCCATGGAGGGGGTCATCCCCGCCGACTATAAGATTCCCCACATCGGATGGAACGCCCTCCACTTCCCCGGGGGGGTGCGCCACCCCCTGCTGGCCTCGGTGGAGGAGGGGGACTGCGTCTACTTCGTCCACTCCTACTATGCCACCGACTGCGCCCCGGCGGTGATCGCCACCACAGAGTACGGGACGGAACTCACCGCCGCCGTGGCCAGGGGCAATGTGATGGGCTGCCAGTTCCACCCGGAAAAGAGCGGGGACGTGGGCCTGGCCATTCTGAAAACCTTCTGCGAAGGGAGCTGGTGAGATGATCATTCTGCCTGCCATCGACCTCTTCGGGGGCCAGGCTGTCCGCCTGTACCAGGGGGACTACAACCAGATGACGGTCTACGACGCCGACCCCCTGCACACCGTGGCGCAGTTTGAGGCCGCCGGGGCCACCCACCTCCACCTGGTGGACCTGGAGGGGGCCAAGACCGGCCAGACCACCAACCTGCCCACCATCGAGCGGATCGCCGCCCAGACCGGCCTCTTCGTGGAGGTGGGGGGCGGCATCCGCAGCATGGACACCGTCCGCCGGTACCTGGAGGCCGGGGCCAGCCGGGTGATTTTGGGCACCGCCGCCGTCACCGACCCGGACTTCACCGCCCAGGCGGTGGCCCAGTACGGCGACAAGATCGCCGTGGGGGCCGACCTGAAGGACGGCAAGGTGGCCATCAAAGGCTGGCTGGAGACCAGCCAGAACACCTGGGAGACCTTCTTTGACCAGATGCAGGCCCTGGGGGTGCGCACCATGATCTGCACCGACATCTCCCGGGACGGGGCCATGGAGGGGACCAACCGGGCCCTCTACCGCACCCTGGCCCAGCGGTATTCTATGGACATTATCGCCTCGGGGGGCGTGTCCTCCCTGGAGGACATCCGGGCCCTGAAGGCGGCCGGGGTGGCCGGGGCCATCATCGGCAAGGCCTACTACACCGGGGCCATCGACCTGGCACAGGCCATTGCCCTGGGGAAAGGAGCGCAGCTATGATCACCAAACGCATCATCCCCTGCCTGGACGTGAAGGACGGCCGGGTGGTGAAGGGGGTCAACTTTGAAGGCCTCCACGACGTGAACTCCCCCATCGAACTGGCGGAGTACTACACCAAGAGCGGGGCCGACGAACTGGTGTTTTACGACATCACCGCCTCCGCCGAGGGCCGGGGGCTGTTCACCGACATCCTCCGCCAGACCGCCAGCCGGGTGTTCATCCCCCTCACCGTGGGGGGCGGCATCAACACCCTGGAGGACTTTGACCGGGTCCTCAAGTGCGGGGCGGACAAGGTGAGCGTAAACTCCGGGGCCATCCGCAACCCCGACCTGATCCGCCAGGCCGCCCTGCGGTACGGCAGCCAGTGCGTGGTCCTCTCCGCCGACGTGAAGCGGGTGGAGGGCCAGTTCCGGGTCTTCGCCCGGGGAGGCCGGGACGACACGGGGATGGAGGCCATCGGCTGGATCCGCCACTGCGTGGACCTGGGCGCCGGGGAAGTGGTGGTCAACTCCATCGACACCGACGGGGTCAAAGGGGGCTTTGACCTGGAGATGCTGGCCGCCGTGTGCCAGGCGGTGAAGGTCCCGGTGATCGCCTCCGGGGGCGCGGGGAAGGTCCAGGACTTTGTGGACCTCTTCCAGACCCTGCCCGGGGTGGACGCGGGGCTGGCGGCCTCGGTGTTCCACTTTGGGGAGATTGCCATCCCCCACCTGAAACAGACCCTGCGGGACCACAGCATCCCCGTGCGCTGACGATTGGGAAGGAGAAAAGCCATGCTGGACAAGCAGACCATGGAACAACTGAAGTTTGACGAGAAGGGCCTCATCCCCGCCATCGTGGTGGATGGGACCACCGGCCAGGTGCTTACCCTGGCCTACATGAACAAGGAGAGCCTGGACATCTCCATCAAGGAGGAGCGCACCTGCTTCTGGAGCCGCTCCCGCCAGGAGCTGTGGCGGAAGGGGGAGACCTCCGGGGCGGTGCAGCACATCATCGACATCACCGCCGACTGCGACTACGATGCCCTGGTGGTCCGGGTGAACAAGGAGGGGCCCGCCTGCCACACCGGCGCCGAGTCCTGCTTCCACCACCCCCTGTTTGAGAGTGAGGAGAACACCGCCTTCACCCTCCAGGGCCTCATGGACATGCTCCAGGGCCGGAAGGAGAGTCCCAAGGAGGGGTCCTACACCTCCTACCTCTTTGAGAAGGGCATCGACAAGATCCTCAAAAAGGTGGGGGAGGAGTCCACCGAAGTCATCATCGCCGGCAAGGCCGAGGACAAGAAGGAGACCATCTACGAGATCGCCGACCTGGCCTACCACGTGATGGTCCTCATGCTCCAGCTGGGCATCAGCCTGGAGGAGGTCCGGGACGAGTTGGCCTCCCGGCACGTCATCGACAAAAAGGTGAAGCAGGAGAAGATGACCTGAGGGGAAAGGAGACCGCTATGGACGAAGCCTCCGGCCTGCCCCTGGCCCTGATTTTTGAAGAGATCCTTGACCAGGACAAGAAACCGGACGAGACGAAAGACACGAACCAGGAACAGACCCCCAAAGATCCCACCTAAAAACCATCAAGACCACCGGGAAAACCGGTGGTCTTGATGGTTTTTCTCCACAGGATGGGGCTTACGTTTGCCCCACCCGGGCCCGCAGCACCTGCCGCACCTTCTCCAGGTCCTCCTCGCAGAGCAGGGGCAAGGTGGCTGCCAGTTCCTTCGAGGGCAGGTCCCACCACCGGAAGGCCAGGAGCAGCTGGGTGAGCTCCGGGTCAAACCGGGGCTTCAGGGGCCGGGCGGGGTTGCCCCCGGCCAGGGTGTAGGGGGGCACGTCTCGGGTGACCACGGAGTAGGCGGCCACGATGGCCCCGTCCCCAATGGTCACCCCGGGGAGGATCACGCTCTCCCGGCCGATCCACACGTCGTTGCCCACCACGATGTCCCCCTTCCGGGGAAGCTGGTCCAGGTGGGGCGGGGTGTTCTCCGCCCACACCCCGCCGAAGACGTGGAAGGGGTAGGTGGTGACGCTGCTGATCCGGTGGTTGGCGGGGCCCATGATGAACTTCGTCCCCGCGGCGATGGCGCAGAACTTGCCGATGATCAGCTGGTCCCCAAACGCGGGGTAGTTGAAGAGGACGTTGCGCTGCTGAAACTCCGTGGGGTGTTCCAGGTCGTCGTAATAGGTGTAGTCCCCCACGTGGATGTTGGGGGCGGTGATGACGTTTTTCAGGAAACAGGACGTCTTGTATTCGTTGGGAAAGACCGCGTTGGGGTCTGGAATGTCACACATGTTTCGTTCCTCCTTGGTGTTGTGGGATGGCATCACTTCCTTTCTGTGGGATTTGCCGTGGCTACGGCCTTCTTGGTGCGTAGATATTGCATGGAATCCTCACTCCTTGAGAAAATGAAAGTCGAAAAAAGGGTTAAAAAACGGCGCCGTTGCCCTCTAGAGATAGATAAAGGCTTTCGTCTCGCACGATCAGGACAACATCTGGCTGATAGGTTTGAACATAGTCGATCAAGGATTCCCCTTTGTAATGCCGATAATCTAAACTTCGGGTCTCGTCAAATCCGGTCCAGAGAAGGGTTTCCAAGGCATTGGTAAAAGAGTCGCCAACAATCAGGGCAGTTTTTAGAGATGGGCGGTTGGTTTGCAGAATGGTTTCCCCAATATCGCCTCCCATATATGTCGTATAGTTTGCCGTGGCATCCTCTTGTTCTGGAATGGTATAGAGTTGTGCAGGCACGGGGTTGCCGTTGTCCGTTCTGGAGAAAGGAATCTCGGTTTTGGGATAGGCGATTTCTACTTTGTCATCCGTGGGGAATAACCCATATAGTTTCCGGTTTGAACTTCCCAAAAACGGGTTGGGAAGGGTTTCCCAGATGAGATCCTCTTTTTCCATGACGGGGATGTCCCACCCGGTTTGTGCGTGGATGATCTCCAAAATCGTTTGGTAGGCAGCGTAGGCGCCGAGATAGGAATAGTGGTGATCTGTTTTGAAATAGTAGTTTTCAGGGTTTCCCATGGCTTGGTATTGCTCCGTCATATTTAAGAACGGAACCGATGCCTCCGCCATGGCAGAGGAAAACTCGGTGCGGATCACGGTGGTCTGCCACTGCCTGCTGTCTAAATACTCGGGGTAGCTGGAGGAAAAGTATGTGTTATGCTGTGGGAGTCCTACATAGAGGAAATATCCACCATAGGATTGGATGGCTTCGTTCAATGCCTGATAGTCTTGGGCAGCTTTTTTCGCTTCTTCAGAAAGCGCAGACAGGTCCCAGTGGGTGAACTCAAAAAAGGGAAGCAATTTGTCCTCTGTGGTTACCATTTGGTTGACGACTGGTCGTCCCAAAAGAAGGTCTAAGCGGGTGTGCGCTTTCAGCATGGTGTCTCGCAGCGCAATGTGGTCTGACAGGACGGTCTCCCATTCGTTGAAGTAGCTGCCGTCCCATACGCCTTGACCAGAAAATGTCGGAGCAGTTGCCAGAGTCCTTTGCTCATAGATAGAGATCTGTTCCACCGGTTTTAAGAGGGTCACCAGAGGAATTGCAAAGAGAGCGAAAAGGAATCCGCCGATAAAAAGAATCCGTGACACGTATTTCATGCAGACCCTCCTTAAAACTGGAAATAGATGAACGGGTTATACCCTGTGCTAACCAGGGAAAGGACGGACAAACCGCCTAAGGTCAATGCCAGAGCAGGTTTTCCCCAAGTGAGCAGGAATGTGCCTGCTTTTGGGTGGGAATCCTTTTCGGCCAAACGGATGACATATTTTTTGAGCGGTAAAGCCGCAAGTATGCCAAAGAGAAACTCCCAACGGAACTCCAATAAATAGTAAGTTGTTTGGTGGTCCCAGCCCCCTGTCCCTGCGGCGCCGAACAGGATAGAGAGAAATGTTTGTATCTGGTGCAGATCCGTGGACCGGAAAATCAACCAGCCAAGGAGGATCAAGAACAGGGCGTAACCATGCTGCACTACTTTAGGCAGCCGTTTTAAGAGATCCCCCCAAAGGTATTGCTCACCGATGAGCAGTACGGCATAGTATAGCCCCCACAAAAGAAAGGTCCATGCGGCTCCGTGCCAAAAACCTGTCAGGCCCCAGACAATGAGAAGGTTACGGATATGCTTGCCTTTGGAACCACGGTTTCCGCCCAACGGAATATACAGATAATCTCGGAACCAAGAACTTAGGGAAATATGCCACCTGCGCCAAAAATCTTTGACCGACGCTGCAATGTAAGGGTAGTTAAAGTTTTCTGGGAAATGGAAGCCGAAAACACAACCCAGACCAATGGCCATGTCAGAATAACCGGAAAAATCGAAATAGATTTGCAAAGTATAGGCTATTACGCCAAGCCAAGCTGCGCTTGTGGCCAACTGATCTGGATTCTGGCCAAAAATCCCGTCTGCGACCTGACCAAAGGCATTGGCCAAAAGGACCTTTTTCGCGAAACCAAATAGGAAGCGTGAAATGCCTTGCTCAAAATTTTCCCAGGTTTCCTTCCGGTGACGTAATTCCCCCTCGATGGTGGTGTATCGAACGATAGGCCCTGCTACCAGTTGAGGAAACAGCGCAATATAAAGCGCTAGTCGAAGGATGTTTTTCTCAGAATTTACCTCACCCCGGAAGACATCAATGGTGTAACTCAGGCTTTGGAACGTATAGAAAGAGATCCCAATAGGAAGCACGAGTTCCGCCACTGGAATTCCAGGAAACAACTGGTGAAGCATTTCTGTGGTGAAACCGAGATACTTGAACACAAATAGTAAGAGAAGATTGCAGACGACGGAAGCGACTACGGCTGCTTTGCGTACACGTTGCGCGTGTTCTGCGTCAGCCAAACGCCCGAAGACGTAATTCATAGCAATGGACAGAAGGATGATTGGCATCAACCGCCAGCCACCAAAACTATAGAAAATTAGGCTGAACACAAGTAAGATCCCATTCCGTATAGACCGCTTTCGAAACAACGGGAAAAAATACACAATCAACAGCAACGGGAAGAATAGAAATAAAAAGGTGAAACTGCTGAATACCATGTTTCTGCTCCTAACAACAAAGGGATTTCAACAGCCTTGAAGTGTGACTACGGAAATCCCTGTTTGATTGGAATTTAACTTTTTTATGAGATAAGAGAAAATATCGTGAGTTCGATCGCTTGGGAATCGGAAAAGGGAAGCCTACTCTTGCTACCGCTCCTCACCAAAGGTCCGCTTCAACGCGTTTTCCACCACCGCCACAGACAGCAGCAGCACCGCCAGCTGCACCACCATCACCACGGTGCCGAAGAGGCCCACGGTGCCGGTGTCCCGCCCCCACACCAGGAGCATCAGCCCCACCGTCACCGGCAGCAGCACCAGGCCCCAGCGGAACCAGAGTTTGCCGCAGGCGTGGTGGGCAAAGTTCCAGGCCTCTTGACTGGCCATGGACCGGCGGGTGCGGTAGCCGAAGACCGAATTGATCTCCTCGGGGCAGTGCTGGAAGAGTTTGCCGAACACCACCATGATCAGGGGGAGCAGAAAGTCCATCACCAACATAAAAATCCAAAATCCTGTTTCCATAAAAAGCATCCTTTCTGCAATGGTCGTTTCTAGGATACTACGATGGGCGCTTTGGTTCAAGGGGGGCCTTGTGGGAATGTCCCAAACCGTCTCTAATATAATCTTAAAATTATGATATAATAAGCTGAACTAACCTCTTGACGGGGTAGGGAAAGGGTGATAGAATGTACACGGTTAAACCATGTAGCAGGAGGACCTTCCCATGAAGTCCGTTATCGTTAGCCACAACCAGTTCGCCTTTACCTACTATTACTTTATGACCTCCAAGGGAATAGGGTAATGGCAATTTGTGCTGGATAATATTCATGGGGTCTTTCCGAAATGAAGATCACCCACGCCACACAGATTTCCATCTGTGTGGCGTTTTTATTTTGCAAGCGCCGCCCAGAAGGGCGGCGTGAGGCAAACCGAGAAAGGAGTTATGTCGTATGATCGCAGTCTTAAAGCCCGGCGCTTCGCCGGAACGCACCCAACACCTCATCCATTGGCTGGAGGAGCAGAATTTAGGGGTCCACGTCTCCAAGGGGGAGTACCAGACCGTCCTGGGCCTCATCGGCAACACCGCCAAGGTGGACATGGAGATGATCCAGAGCCTGGACATTGTGGAGTCTGTCACCCGGGTGTCCGACCCCTTTAAGGCGGTCAACCGGAAGTTCCATCCCGAGGATTCCGTCATCCAGGCCGGCCCGGCCGCCATCGGCGGGGGGCACTTTGCCCTCATCGCCGGCCCCTGCTCCGTGGAGACCGAGGAGCAGATCACCTTCGTGGCCCAGGAGGTGAAGAAGGCCGGGGCGGCCTTCCTCCGGGGGGGCGCCTTCAAGCCCCGCACCTCCCCCTACGACTTCCAGGGTCTGGGGGAGGAGGGCATCCGCCTGCTGCTGGAGGCCAAGAAGGCCACCGGCCTGCCCATCGTCACCGAGCTCATGGACATCCGCAACCTGGACCTCTTTGAGGAGGTGGACGTCATCCAGGTGGGGGCCCGGAACACCCAGAACTTCGACATGCTCAAGGAGCTGGGCAAGACCAACAAGCCCATCCTCCTCAAGCGGGGCCTGGCGGGGACCATCAAGGAGCTCCTCATGAGCGCGGAGTACATCATGGCCAACGGCAACGAGAACGTGATCCTCTGCGAGCGGGGCATCCGCACCTACGAGTCCACCTACACCCGGAACACCCTGGACCTGTCGGTGGTGCCCGTCCTGAAGGGGCTGACCCACCTGCCGGTGGTGGTGGACCCCAGCCACGGCACCGGCCACGCCTACCTGGTGGAGCCCATGGCCATGGCCGCCGCCGCTGCCGGGGCAGACGGGATCATGATCGAGGTCCACAACGATCCCCCCCACGCCCTGTGTGACGGGGCCCAGTCCCTCACCCCGGAGCAGTTTGCCCAGACCGCCCGGAAAATCTTCCGGATTCGGGAGGCGATGCAGGAATGACCGTCGGCATCATCGGCTTAGGGCTCATCGGCGGGTCCCTGGCCAAGGCCTACCGCCGGGACCCCTCCGTCACCGTTCTGGGGTGGGACACGGACCGGTCCATCACCGAGTTTGCCCAGATCGCCCAGGCCATCCACGCCCCCCTCACGGAGGAGCGGCTGGGGGAGCTGGACCTCCTCCTCCTGGCCACCTATCCCGAGGCGGTGGTGGAGCACATGGAGCGGCTGGCGCCCAAGATCCAGCCCCACACCATGGTCATCGACTGCGCCGGCACCAAGGAGAAGGTGTGCCAGAAGGTCTTCCCCCTGGCGGAACAGTATGGCTTCCCCTTCCTGGGGGGCCACCCCATGGCGGGGACCCACTTCTCCGGCTTTAAGTACAGCCGGGCCGACCTCTTTGACGGGGCCCCCATGGTCCTGGTGCCCCCGACCTTTGACGACATCCGTCTGCTGGACCGGGCGAAAAAGCTCCTGGAGCCGGTGGGCTTCGGCCGGGTGTCCATCACCACGGCGGACAAGCACGACCAGCGCATCGCCTTCACCTCCCAGATGGCCCATGTGATCTCCAACGCCTACATCAAAAGCCCCACCGCCCGGGAGCACGACGGCTTCTCCGCCGGCAGCTACAAGGACCTGACCCGGGTGGCTTGGCTCAACCCCTCCATGTGGGCCGAGCTCTTTCTGGAGAACAAAAAGAACCTCCTCTTTGAGCTGGACACCCTCATTGCCAGCCTAAACCAGTATAGAAAAGCCCTGGAGGAGGAGGACTTCCCCGCCCTCTGCCGCCTGCTGGACGAGGGCCGCCGGATCAAGGAGGAGGTGGACGGGAAATGACCAGGGTACACGTCACCGCTTCCCGCGCCTACGAGGTCACCATTGGCCGGGGGCTGCTGGCCTCGGTGGGCCAGACCGCCGCGGGACTGTGGAAGGGCCGCACCGCGGCGGTGGTCTCAGACACCCATGTGGCCCCCCTCTACCTGGACCAGGTCAAGGCCAGCCTGGAGGGGGCGGGGTTCCAGGTGCACCCCTTCGTCTTCCCCGCCGGGGAGGCGCATAAGAACGGCGCCACCTACCTGAACCTGCTGGAGTTCCTGGCCCAGGCCCACCTCACCCGGGCCGACGGGCTCATCGCCCTGGGGGGCGGCGTGGTGGGGGACCTCACCGGGTTTGCCGCCGCTACCTACCTCCGGGGGGTCTCCTTCCTCCAGCTGCCCACCACCCTGTTGGCGGCGGTGGACGCCTCCGTGGGGGGCAAGACCGCCATCGACCTGGAACACGGCAAGAACCTGGCGGGGGCCTTCTACCAGCCCCGGGCCGTCCTCTGCGACCTGGACACCCTGGACACCCTCCCCGAGGCCGACTTTGCCGACGGCTGCGCCGAGGTCATCAAGTACGGCATGATCGGGGACGCCGGGCTGCTGGACACCCTGGAGAGGGCCGACCTCCGGGCCGACCCGGAGGAGGTGGTGGCCCGGTGCATCGCCCACAAGCGGGACCTGGTGGAGCAGGACGAGTTCGACACCGGGGCCCGGCAGCTGCTGAACCTGGGCCACACCATCGGCCACGGGGTGGAGGCCTGCAGCGGCTACCAGACCTCCCACGGCAAGGCGGTGGCCATCGGCATGACCCTGGTGACCCGGGGGGCGGTGGCCGCCGGCCTGTGTCCCCCGGAGGTCCTGCCCCGGCTGGAAGCCTTGCTGGCCCGGTACCACCTGCCCACCGCCACCGACTACGCTGCCGCCGACCTCTACGAAAAGACCCTCTCCGACAAGAAGCGGGCGGGGGACACCCTCTCCCTGGTGGTCCCCACCGCCTGGGGGAAGAGTGTGCTCCACCCCATCCCCGTGGGCCAGCTGCTGCCCTGGATCGAAAGGGGGCTGGGGCAATGACCGTCACCCTTCTCCCCGGCCCTGCCCAGGGGACGTTGGCGGCCATCCCCTCCAAGTCGGCAGCCCACCGGCTGCTGATCTGCGCCGCTTTGGGGGACCGCCCGGTCCGGGTGGTCTGCCCCCAGACATCCCAAGATATTGAGGCCACTGTCCGGTGCCTGGCCGGCCTGGGGGCGTCCATCCGCCCTTGGGACCAGGGGTACGATGTGACCCCGCTGGACCGGGCCCAGACCGCTGGCCCCTGTGACTTAGACTGCGGGGAGAGCGGCTCCACCCTCCGCTTCCTCCTGCCGGTGGCGGGGGCCCTGGGGGCCCAGGCCACCTTCCACCTGGCCGGCCGCCTGGCCCAGCGCCCCCTGGGGCCCCTGACGGAGCAGCTGGAGGCGGGGGGGTGCACAGTGGACCTCCGCCCCCAGGAGAACCGGCTGACCATCCAGGGACAGCTCCAGCCGGGGGACTATACTTTGCCGGGGGACGTGTCCTCCCAGTTTATCTCCGGGATGCTCTTTGCCCTGCCCCTGCTGGAGGGGGAGAGCACCCTCACCGTCACCGGCCCCCGGGAGTCCGTGGGCTATGTGAACCTCACCCTCCGGGCCCTGGCCCAGTTCGGGGTGGTTCCGGCGCCTGAGGAATCGGGCTGGCGGATGGCCCCCCAGCCCTACCACGGTCCCAGCCGGGTCCAGGTGGAGGGGGACTGGTCCAACGCCGCCCCCTGGCTGTGCCTGGGGGCGTTGGGGGGAGAGAGCGTCACCGTGAAGGGGATGGACCCCGCCTCCCTCCAGGGGGACAAGGCCGTCTGTGACGTGCTGGCCCAGATGGGGGCCCGGCTCCACATCACCGGGGACCGGGTGACCGCCTTCCGCGGCCCCCTCCGCCCCACCCAGATCGACGCCCGGGACATCCCCGACTTGGTCCCGGTTCTGGCCGCCGTGGCCGCCGCCATTCCCGGCACCACCACCATCACCGGGGCGGCCCGGCTGCGGCTGAAGGAGTCTGACCGGCTGGCCACCACCGCCCACACCCTCCGGGCCCTGGGGGCCCAGGTGGAGGAGCGGGAGGATGGCCTGGTGATCCAGGGCCGCTATCCCCTCCCCGGGGGCACCGTGGACGCCGCCGGGGACCACCGGATTGCCATGGCCGCCGCCGTGGCCGCCGTGGCCTGCGAGGCCCCGGTGACCATCACCGGCGCCCAGGCGGTGGACAAATCCTACCCCGCCTTTTGGCGGGACCTGGCCGCCCTGGGCAAGGGGGTGGAAGGGGCAGATGCCCCTTGACGGATGGCCCCGGATCTTTCATAATAATGAGGACAATACCATGAGCAGTATTTATTACGGTCAGCTGACCGTTTCCCTTTTCGGCCAGTCCCACGCCCCGGGCATCGGGGTGACGATAGACGGCCTGCCCGCCGGGGAGGCCATCGACCTGGAGGAACTCCAGGCCTTCCTCAACCGCCGGGCCCCGGGCCGGGGCCCCTGGGCCACCACCCGGAAGGAGGAGGACCGGCCGGAGATCCTCTCCGGCCTGGCGGGGGGGTACACCTGCGGGGCGCCCCTGGCGGCCCTCATTCGCAACACCAACACCCGGTCGGGGGACTATGACAACCTCCGAGACATCCCCCGCCCTGGCCACGCCGACTACACCGCCCAGGTGAAGTACGGGGGCTTTCAGGACGTGGCGGGGGGCGGCCACTTCTCCGGCCGGCTCACCGCCCCCCTGTGCATCGCCGGGGGCATCTGCAAGCAGATCCTGGCCCGGAAGGGGATCTATGTGGGGGCCCACATCGCCGCCGTGGGGGGTATCCCCGACCAGAGCTATGACCCCGTGAACCTGGACCGGGAGACCCTCCTGGCCCCGGGAGGGCGGGACTTTCCCGTCCTGGACCCGGCCGCCGGGGCAAGGATGCAGGGGGCCATCGCCCAGGCCAAGGAGGATTTGGACTCCCTGGGCGGCCTGGTGGAGTGCGCCGTCATCGGCCTGCCCGCCGGCCTGGGGGACCCCATGCTGGATGGGATGGAAAACCGCATCGCCCGGCTGGCCTTCGCCATCCCTGCGGTGAAGGGGGTGGCCTTCGGCGCCGGCTTTGCCGTGGCCGACCGCCGGGGCAGCCAGAACAACGACCCCTTCTACTTCGACGAGGCCGGCCAGGTGCGCACCCGCACCAACCACGCCGGGGGGATTCTGGGGGGCATCACCAACGGCATGCCCCTGGTCTTCCAGGCGGCGGTGAAGCCCACCCCCTCCATCGGCCAGCCCCAGGAGAGCGTGTCCCTGTCCCGGGGGGAGAATACCACCTTAGTGATCCACGGCCGCCACGACCCCTGCATCGTCCCCCGGGCGGTGCCCTGCTTGGAGGCAGCGGCGGCCATTGCCGTATACGACGCATGGCTAGAACAGCAGAAAAGGAGCAACGCGAAATGAACTTAGAGGAACTGAGAGCGAAAATCGACGGCATTGACGACACCCTGGTCCAGGCCTTCCTCCAGCGGATGGAGGTGGTGGCCCAGGTGGCCCAGGAGAAGAAGGCCCAGGGCCTGCCCACCCTGGACCCCGCCCGGGAGCGGGAGAAGCTGGCGGACATTGCCGCCAAACTCCCCCCGGAACTGGCGCAGTACGGCTATGCCCTGTGGTCCATGCTCTTTGAGATCAGCCGGGGGTACCAGCACGCGGTGAACCCCCAGCCCTCCGCCCTGCGCAAGGAGATCGAGAGCGCCATGGAGAGCACCCCCAACCTCTTCCCGCCCTCTGCCACGGTGGCTTGCCAGGGGGTGGAGGGGGCCTACTCCCAGCTGGCCTGTGAGAAGATGTTCAAGCACCCTCAGGTGATGTACTTCGGCAGCTTCGAGAGCGTCTTTTCCGCCATCGAGAACGGCTTCTGCGACTACGGCGTGCTCCCCCTGGAGAACAGCACCGCCGGCTCGGTGAAGCAGATCTACGACCTGATGCTCCGCCACAGCAGCTTCAAGATCGTCCGCTCCACCCGGCTGAAGGTGGACCACAACCTGGTGGCCAAAAAGGGCACCAAGCTGGAGGACATCAAGGAGATCTTCTCCCACCCCCAGGCCATCAGCCAGTGCACCGCCTTCCTGGAAAAGCTGGGCAAGGACGTGAAGGTCACCCCCTGCGAGAACACCGCCGCCGCCGCGGCCGCCGTGGCCCAGTCCGACCGCACCGACGTGGCCGCCATCTCCTCCCACCGCTGCATTGAGCTCTACGGCCTGGAGCGGCTGGCCGCAGACATCCAGGACCGGAGCAACAACTACACCCGGTTCATCTGCATCTCCAAGAAGCTGGAGATCTATCCCGGGGCGGACAAGACCTCCCTCATGGTGGTCCTGCCCCACCGGCCCGGCTCCCTGTACCAGATCCTGGCCCGGTTCTATGCCTTGGGCCTGAACCTGATCAAGCTGGAAAGCCGCCCCCTCCCCGACCGGGAGTTCGAGTTCATGTTCTATTTCGACCTGGAGACTTCGGTCTACTCCGACGAGTTCATCCGCATGGTGGACGACCTGTCCGCCATCTGCGAGGAGTTCCAGTATCTGGGCAGTTACAGTGAGGTGATTTGATGCGATGCGGACTGTTGGGAGAAAAACTGGGGCACAGCTACTCCCCGGCCCTTCACGCCCTCTTTGGCGACTACGACTACGAGCTTTTTGAGGTCTCCCCGGACCGGCTGGGGGACTTTCTCCGGGTCCGGGATTTCCAGGGCCTGAACGTCACCATCCCCTACAAGACCACCATGCTGGCCATCTGCGACGACCTCACCGAGACCGCCGCCACCATCGGCAGCGTGAACACCGTGCTCAAACAGCTGGACGGCTCCCTGCTGGGGGACAACACCGACGCGGCCGGCTTTGAGGGCATGGTGTGGAAGAGCCGCATCCGCATTCTGGGCCGGAAGTGCCTGGTGCTGGGCTCTGGGGGGGCCAGCCTCTCGGCCCAGTATGTCCTGCGGAAGCTGGGGGCGGGGGAGGTTGTGGTGATCTCCCGCACCGGGGAGAACAACTATGACAACCTGGACCGCCACCAGGACGCCGCCGTCATCGTCAACGCCACCCCGGTGGGCATGTATCCCAACACCGCCGCATCCCCTGTGGACCTGCGCCAGTTCCCCCACTGTGAGGGGGTGCTGGACCTCATCTATAACCCCGCCCGCACCGCTCTGCTGCAGCAGGCGGAGACCCTGGGCATCCCCCACCTGGGGGGGCTGTACATGCTGGCCGAGCAGGCCCGGTGCGCCGCCCAGCTCTTCACTGGGGAGGTGATCCCCGCCATCCGCACCCAGGAGGCCTACCGCACCCTGCGCAGCCGGATGGAGAACCGGATCCTGGTGGGCATGCCCGGCTGCGGCAAGTCCACCGTGGGCCGGGCCCTGGCCGCCCAGCTGGACCGCCCCTTCGTGGACACCGACGCAGAGCTGGAGAAGGTCCTGCACATGCCCGTGGGGGAGTACATCACCCACTATGGGGAGGAGGCCTTCCGCAAGGAGGAGACCGCCCTTCTGGCCCAGCTGGGGAAATCCTCGGGCCTGGTGATTGCCACCGGCGGGGGCTGCGTCACCCGGCCGGAGAACTACCCCCACCTCCACCAAAACGGCGCCATTTTCTTCCTGGAGCGGGCCCTGTCCAAACTGCCGAAGAAGGGGCGCCCCCTCTCCCTGAAGGGGAGCCTGGAGGACATGTACACCATCCGTCTGCCCATGTACCGCCGCTTTGCGGACATCACCGTGGCCAACGACGGCCCGGCCGAGAAGGTGGCCCAGAAGTTGGAGGAAGCCTATGAACATTTTAGTGATTAACGGCCCCAACCTGAACCTCCTGGGGATCCGGGAGCCCGACCTCTACGGCAAGGAGGACTACGCCGCCCTGGTGGCCCTGGTGGAGGACACCTGCGCCCAGGAGGGCATCGGGGTGGAGGTCTTCCAGTCCAACCACGAGGGGGCCATCGTGGACAAGATCCAGGAGGCCCTGGGGACCTTTGACGGCATCGTCATCAACCCCGCCGCCTACACCCACACCAGCGTGGCCATCCTGGACGCCCTGAAGGCGGTACAGATCCCAGCGGTGGAGGTGCACATCTCCGATGTGTCCAAGCGGGAGGACTTTCGCCAGGTGTCCTATGCCCGGCTGGCCTGCCTGAAGACCTACATGGGGTTGGGGCTGGACGGGTACCGCCAAGGCATTCTCTACCTGAAAGAATACCTCTCCTCCCATCGGTGAGGGAGAGAGATTCGGC
>OLQI01000761.1_pt1 | contig 26352 bp, 22 predicted proteins | sample 1672171 | NCBI WGS metagenome assembly OLQI01 (sample SAMEA3136655, study PRJEB25190) | human gut metagenome
TGTTCCGCTTTCGGGAACGCACGGTTCCAAGGCGATGACGCGGCGGGTAGAATGGAAGCATGGAGAAAACGGACAGAACATATATCGCGTGGGGCCTGAACGACGGCGCCCACGAGGCGCGGAACCTCAAGCCTATGCTCACGCCCGAGGAGCAGGTGGAGCTCTTGAAGGCCAAGGGCGTCACGTTCGAGCGTTGCGACGAGGCGAAGGCTACGGAGGCGTTGGCTCGCAGAGGAACGTTCCTGCATCTGACAGCTTGCAGGAGGCTGTTCCAGAGGTTCGCGGACGGTCCGGATGAAGGGCGCTATGTTGGCCTGGACTTCGCGGACCTGTTGGACATGGATGAGCTGGACGCAGCGCTTCGGCGTACCTTCCTGCTTGTGTCCCAGGACGTGGAGCGTCTGGCAAAGACCGCCATCATAACCCGCGTATCCGAGAGCGAGAATGAGGACGGCTACGGCATCGTCGCCGATTTCATGGAGTCACAAGAGCCGCGTTACCGCGGCTACATCGTGCGCGATTTGCGCCTCCGCAGGAGCGAAGAGAGCGAGGGGGACGTTTATTCGGGCCGCATCATCGACCACTATGGAGAGGCCATGCCCGTGTGGGCATTCCTAGAAGTCGTGACGTTCGGCACGCTGCTCGCCTTCTACCTTTTTTGCTCAATGCGCTGGGATGACAACCTGATGAGGGAGGAGCACTACATCCTCAAAGGCGTCAAGACGGTGCGGAACTGCTGCTCCCACGGAAGCTGCATCCTGAACGGGATGGACAGAAGCTATGAGTCTGATTACGCATTGTCGAGCGTCATCTACAATTGGCTCAAAGAAAAAGGTGTGCCGAATAGCAAGACGCGCCGGACGAAGCTGAAGAATCGTCGCGTGCAACAACTCCTCGAAGTGCTGGTGATGTTCGATCGGCTGGGCGGGTCGACGCTCTGTGCCGATACCGACGCTATGCTGGAGCGGTTAAAAGGGCGACTTCTCGATGCGTGCGACGGCTACGGGGAGCAAAACGGCTTCGTGTCATATCTGCGCTTCCTGGCGAATCTCATTGACAAGGCGACCTGAGGCTGGCATTATAATCGCAGATTCAAAAACCTTCGGGTTTTGCATGGGCCGGTCCCACTGGGACTGGCTCTAGTTTTATCTAGGCCCGTTCCAAGACCGCATCGAGATCGCTTGCGCAGGCTTCCACTATGCAGCGGACGGCGGAAAGCTCGGAGGCGGTTATCTGCTCGCTGCCGGCCCCGACTAATAGATAAAACCACAATCTTGCTCGGCGGAACGGATGTAGTCGATGCACCTTCCCCTATGCCCATGACCGTGTTCGGGGCGTATCCTGTATAGCGGCCGAGCGTGTACGACGGGCTCTCGTGCCTCATGAGCACCAAGGCAGCAGGCCTCGCAGCCGGATTAACACCTGGAAAGCTGCACTACAGTTTTGAAGCCGCCTTCGACGGGAGCTGAGAAGGAGAGATTTCCCTGGTGCGCCCTTATCACCCGTGACGCGATTTGCAAGCCGAGCCCGTGGCGAAGGTCGAGGTTTTCGTCGGTGCTGCTCGCGTGTTCCTGAGATTTAAGAAGGGCGAGCAGGTCTTTTCCGGCCGCCCCCGCCCCGTCATCTTCAATGGTGATGAGCACATGCTCATCGGTCGCATTCAGCCCTATGCGTATGCGGCAGCCTTGCGGGTTGTGCGTGACGCTGTTCTGCAGGATATTCCCTATCGCCCGCCCGAGCAGGCGCTCATCGCACTCAACGGCCGCCTTTTCGGCCTCCTGTTCGATTTCCATCTCATAGGAATACCTCGTTTCCGGGCATGCGTTGATCGCATCTGCCACCGCCTTGCGGACGATTTTCGAGGGCTTCGCTTTCGCCTTATGCAAGGGCTGCATGTCGTACTCCAGCTGGGAGGCAAGATTCAGGTCGTTGATCAGGTTGCTGATCTTGGCGCTCTGCGCGCTGATAAGGGCAGCGCGGCCAGACGCATCCGATGGGGCAGAGGGGTCGCTGGCGATGCGCTCCGCATTTCCCATGATGAGGGTGAGCGGGGTGCGGATGTCATGGGATATGCCGGCAATCCAGTTCGCGCGCGCCTCATTCTGCTTGGCGATGAGGTCGGACGCGCGAGTCACGCTTTCCGAAAGGTTCGCAAGTGTCCCCTTCGGCAGGGAATGCGCCGCCTTGCCCGTCCCCAGTGCCTCGATGGCATCCTCGATGGGCTCCAATCCAGACAGAGTGCGCCTCTTTGAGAGCCAATAGGCTAGAAAGAGGCAGCCGACATCGAGGAGCGCCATCACCACGAGGAAAGACGGGAGAGCTTGCACCGCCCGCATGGGGATATAGTTGCCCGTGATCTTCATGTAGCTGTCCTTGGGATAGCCCAAGACCAGCAGGCCGGCGTCAGTGACGCGCGTGAAAACAGGATAGTCGGAGATATATCCCTTCGAGAAGCACGCGACATCCTGCAGAGTGTAGTGGAGGGGAACGCCCTCGGGAGCGTCAACCGACCACGAGCAGTCCCCATCCGGCTTTATGAATAGCGCCCATAGGCCGTTTTCCCGTAGCTCGCTCTTCGCCTCCGGAGATGCCTCCGATGCGCTTGTTGTGTCCTCAATGGCATGAAGCATGGCCGCGGGCGAGGCATCTCCGGCCTCATGGGCGACTGCTCCAGAGAAGAAGATGCCGAACGCCGCCGCATTGAACGCCAGCAAAGCGACCATCAGGGCGGCGAAGAACGCGAGGTTTCTCGCGATATAGGGGCGCAGGGACTTCACGGCATCACCTGCAAACTATCAGCTTGTACCCGAGCCCCTTGCAGGTGATGAGCGACACGGGATGCGAGGGATCGCGCTCGATCTTCTCCCGCACGCGCCTGATGTGGGCATTGAGGGGATTCTCGTACCCGAATGCGTCCCCGCCCCACAAGGCATTGCAAATGGCGTCGGTTGTGACCACCTTGCCCTGATTGCGGGAAAGGATCTCCAGTAGCGCGAACTCCTTTGCCGTGAGCGAGACCGGGCCGTCTTCGCGCACGGCTTCGGCCCTGTCGAAATCGATCACGCAATAATCAAGTTGGACCTTTGGCTCAACCGCGGGGTATGACCTCCTGAGTACTGCATAGATGCGCAGCAAGAGCTCCTGGGGAAGGAATGGCTTGGGAATGTAGTCGTCGGCTCCCAGGCCCAGGCCCGATATCCTGTCGATGGGCTCGTCTTTCGCCGTGAGGAATATCACGGGGATGTCGGACGACTTGCGCACCTGCCGCATGAGCGAGAACCCGTCGCCATCGGGAAGCATCACGTCCAAGATTGCCAGCTCCGGATTAACTTCATCGAAGCGCTCAAGCGCATCCTTTGCATTTGCTGCGGTGAATATCTCCCCGAACCCCGCGTCGGTCAGGATATCTGACACGAGGGCAAGAAGCTCCGGCTCGTCGTCCACGAGCAAGATCCTTTTGCTGTGCAAGAGAGCGTAATCCACGAGGTGCCTTTCTCAAGCCTATCCACTGTACAGAATACAGTCCCGCGCCTGGGCCGTACGCGAAAGTAAGGAAAAAGTCAGGTGCGCAATCGAGGAATGTCAGGCGGGGCGAATACCTTGATCTCCGTCGAAAGGAGCAACGATGAAACATGCGCAACCAGGGCGTTCGAGGCGCCATCCTCTCATCATCGAGACCCGCAATCTGACGAAGCGCTACAAGGACTTCGTCGCCGTCAACGATGTCTCAATGCATGTGCGGAAGGGGAGCATCTACGGGTTCCTCGGGCCCAACGGAGCAGGAAAGTCAACGACCATGAAGATGCTGCTCGGCCTCACGGCACCCACATCGGGCGCCTTCGAGATCGATGGCATGCGCTTTCCGGACAGTCGGGTGGCGATCCTCAAGGAGGTCGGCTCCTTCATCGAGTCCCCCTCTTACTACGCCAACCTCACCGGAAGGGAGAACCTCGATATCATCCGGAGGATACTGGGCCTGCCTGCGAGCTCCGTGGACGAGGCCCTGGAACTCGTGGGCCTGTCGGAGTTCGGTGGCCGCCTCGCGAAGAAGTACTCGCTTGGCATGAAGCAGCGGCTGGGGCTTGCCGAGGCTCTTCTTGGAAGGCCTCCGATCCTCATCCTCGACGAGCCGACGAACAGCCTGGACCCTGCCGGAATACACGAGATCAGAAACCTCGTCAAATCGCTGCCGAAGGCCTTCGACTGCACGGTGCTCGTCTCTTCCCACATGCTGTCGGAGATCGAGCTTGTGGCTGACGATATCGGCATCTTGAACCATGGAACGATGCTCTACGAGGGAAGCCTCGACAACCTGCGCGCCCAGGCGCTTGCCTCGGGCTACGCCGCCGAGAACCTGGAAGAGCTGTTCTTGGCGATGATAGAGCAGGACAACCTCTTGCGGAAGCAGAGGGCCGTCCTATGAGCGCGCTGTCGATCGAGCTGCGCAAAGAGCGCAGGACGGGCATCGTTTTCGTGCTCTTGGCGATCGGCGTCTTGGGAGCCCTTTACGCATGCGCGAACTTCCTCGTCCGCGGAGAGGCGCTGCTCGGCATGCCGCTCGACCCGATGGACATCCTGCTCACGCAGCTCTACGGGATGATCGTCGTCATCAACATGTTCGGGGTCATCGTGGCGACGTGCATGATCTACGGCATGGAGTTCAAGGGCGATGCCATCAAGAAGATGCTCGTGATGCCCATGCAGATGCCTTCGATGTACGTGAGCAAGTTCCTCGTCCTCACTGTTGGGCTGCTCATCTCCGTCGCGATGCAGAACGGGGCGCTCGCCCTGATCGGAGCGAGCAGCCTGCCCGAGGGGGCGTACGATCCCGGCGCTGTGATCGCCTTCGCCGGCTACTCGCTCATCACCAGCATGCCCGTTCTCACCCTCATGCTGCTCGTGTCGTCGCGCATCGAGAACATGTGGATACCCCTCGGCATAGCCGTGGCGGGTTTCCTAAGCGCCATGGCGCTCGCCAGCGTCGACTCGCCCCTCGTCTTGGCTCACCCCTTCGTCCTGATGCTGAAGCCGGCGATCGCCATGAGCGCCCAGCCGGACTTCCTGGCCATCGCGGTTTCGGCGGCGCAGACGGTCATCTTCCTTGCGGCCGGGCTCTGGCTTTCCGGCCGCAGGCGCTACGAGTAGGAGGCAGTTATGGGATTTACAAGCCTTATCGGAATCGAGTTCATGAAGGTGCGCAGGTCGAAGATCGTCCCGCTCATCTTCATCGCGCCCATCCTCGTGGTCGTATCGGGGGTGGCGAACTTGAGCCGCTACTTCACCCCCGAGTACACAAACGCATGGCCCGCGATGTTCGTCCAGAGTGCGCTCGTGTACGCGTATTATCTGCTCCCGCTCAGCATGATCGTCGTGTGCGTGATGATTGCGGGTAGGGAGACGTCGCACAACGGCATCCTGAAGATGCTCGCGCTCCCCGTCAGCCGCTACAAGCTCTCCCTGGCGAAGTTCGTGGTCGTCGCGTTCTTCCTTCTCATGGAGATCGCCGTGTTCTTCGCGGTCTTCGTGATCGTCGGGCTCTTCGCCACTCAGATGATGGGGGTGCGGGAGGCATTGCCCATCGGCTACCTGCTGAGGTCCTGCGCGGGCCTTTTCCTGACCATGCTGCCCGCCGTTGCCGCCATGTGGGCGATAACGGTGGTCTTCGAGAAGCCCCTCATCACCGTCGGGCTCAACCTGCTTCTCGTCATCCCGGGCGTTCTCGTCGCGAACACCCCCGCCTGGATAGCTTATCCGTACTGCTATAGCGGCTACCTCGTCTCGTGCTCGCTCCATGACTTCACGACCGGAATGGCATCGACCGCGTTCCAACCGTTCCCGTTCGCCCTCTTTGCGGCGCTGCTCTTCGCGGCGTTCCTCTCATTGTCGGTGCTTCGATTCGGAAAAAAGGAAATGAGGTAAGAAATGAACACGAAGATCGTTTCACCCTCGGGGCGCAAGAGAGGGCAGGCAGCACGCGTTGGGTCAGTTGCGCATAGGGAAACCGCTCGTCATAACTCAACTGGAACCGTTCGACCATCCGATTTCAGAGTGGCGGAGAGCTCGCCGCCTTCATAATCGACCGACAGGGCAGGTCCTTCCAACACCACCACAGCATCGGAGCCGTCTTTGGCGCAGGTGCAGACTGCATCGCCGTCCAGGCGGTTGACGAAGCAAAGGCCGTCCTCGGTGAGACAGAAGCTGCGGGCGACGATGTTTCCCACGGGAGCAACTTCCCGGGTTTGGGTGTCGTAGGCTTGGAGCCGAGAATCCTCGTCTATAAAGTAAATGGCGCGACCGTCGAAGGCTATGTTGTCGCTGGCGGGGATGGCGAGCGTCTGCACCGACCGCGTGCCCCGGTCCACCTCGACGATCTTATCGTTCACCACGAAAAAGAAACTGCGGTCGTTCAGGAAAAAACTGCGGCAATCTGGAAGAAACGCCCAGGTATCGCCGACCGTGTAGTCGATTCCCAGCAGGGAGCGGTCGCTGTCGGCGATCTGCTCGAAAATCACGTGGCGCTCCAGCGTGTCCGCATTAAGGCGCACGATGCTGAACTGCGTGAACGTGCTGTTGTAATTACCAACCCGGTCGATGTATTGTTGGGTTCGCGAAGTGAGGTAGTAAATGCAAGAGCCGGCCACATAGGCGCCCGTCACGGACTCCCCGTCCGAAAAGGCGCCGAAAAGCGGCGATGTTTCCACGGCCATCGCTGCGCCGCCTTCGCGTTCTAAGGTGTAGGTTCGGGTTTCGTCGTCGAGCGCCACGGCAAAGCCGTCGCCTGCCACGCTTTGGGCGGCAGAGTTGTAGACCACGGTCTCGGCGGCCTCGGAAGAGCATCCGGTTACGGGCAGCAGAAGGGCGACGGCAAGCAGAAGGGCGGCCACGGGCTTTGCCTTGCTGCCGAAGCGGCGCCTTTTCTCCAAGAGCCAGCAGTTCGTGCTGCGCCGCACCGTTCCGTACAGCGCGAGCATCGTAAGCGCCGCCGAAATTCCCGCCACCAGCGCAAATTCCCACGGGGACACTTCGGCAAACACGGCGATTGCCTCCCCTCCGTCGCCCTGAGCAAAGCGGCCGCCCTCCAAGAATCCCGTCGCCAGCAAGAACGGCAGGGGAAGGGGCAGGCGGAAGATGAATTGCTCCGGCAGTCCGATGAGGGGGATGAGGGTGGCAGCGGCGCCGATAAGAGCCGTCAGTGCGTACTTCCTCACTATAACCGAGGCGAAGAGGAGCAAGGCCGCGAGCATCACCGCGCCGAAGCAACGGAGGGCGGCGGCCGCTACGAACGCCTCTGCAAGAGAGAGGCTCTTCTCGCTGGTGCCGAAAAGCGGAACGCTCTGGAGGGGATAGTCCCCGTGGGGCAGCCCGTATTTCACCGCGAAGAACGTGAGCTGGAGAAGGGAGAGCGCGACACAAAGGGCAACGGCGGAACCGATGACGATGAGCACCTTGCACCGGGCGCTTGCGCGGCCCTCGGGGGTCGTACGCAAAAGCGCGTCCATCTGGCAGGCGTATTCCGAGCAGAAAGCCGCGGCGGCCAGATACAAGACGGCCAGCAGCACCGCGAAATCCAGCGTCTGGACAGAGAGAAGCCCGGCCCAGCCGTTCGTCTCAAGGAAATATCGGTTGGTCGGGCTCTCCGATACATAGAGGTACTGCTGGAAGGCGGCGTCGAAGCCCCGCTCGTGGGCCAGCACCTCCCCGGCCTGGGCTGCCGCACTTTCGTAATCCTCAGCCGAGGTGAGGCCGCTGTAGTAGCTTTCCTGCGCTTCGGCACGGGCGGCTTTCGCTTCCGTGATGGCCTCGCTCTCGTCTTGAAGCCAGGCCTCCTTCTGGTCGTTCAACGCCCCGTCCAGCCTTTCCAGGCACCAGGCGTAATCGGATCGGTGCTCTTGCATGGCGATGTTCTGGGGCTGTTCGGTCGCCGCCAGCCAGACCCCGCTGACCACCAGGGCCGCCAGCAGACAGGCCAACCCTCGCTGCCCGATCATGAGTTTCTTCCATTCATAGGCGAGCACCATCATCGCAGCCTCCTTATGGGGCAGTAGGTGTTTCGGGGCGAAAGCAGATAGATGGCTGCGGCAATGACGAGCCCCGCAACCAGGGAGATTGCGAGCGCTGCCTGCCAGGGCAGGACGGGGAAGCCGCCGATGTCCAGAAACTCCGTTTGGGCCAGGAGGGGGCGGCCCGCCAGCAGCGAATAGGGATCGAGCGCTTTCGCCCAGACAAAGTGGGAATAGGCCGCGCTCGCGCCGCCGATGACGAGCACGGCGGTGAGCGCGAAGTTAGCGACAAGGGGAATGAGGGCGTTTCTGCCCCGCAGCGACATCGCAAGCCAGACCATGCCCAAAGCCCAGAGCCCGACGCTTCGCAGCGCCGCCGCCAGCACCGCGAATTGGAGGACGCTGAGGTCGACCGGTGCCTCGGCGAAGCTGGGGATGGCGTACACCGGCAAATCCAGGCCCTCTAAGGTGCCGAAGGCGGCCCCGAAGCCCGCCAGGTCAAGCAGCGAGAACCACATAGTCACCAGCAGCAAAAATCCGCTGGCTGCCACCAGCTTCGCGAGAACGGTGCGGCTGCCGCCATTGGGATTCGTGAGCAGCAACCGGTCCATCTGCGTTTCACGCTCCTCCACAAAGGTGCCGGCCACGCCGTAGAGTCCCAGAAGCAGCACGAGAACGAGGGAGAAGTCGTAGTTCAGGTAGTAGTTGGCCATCTCCGTGTAGGCGAAGTCGGGCACGGTGCGACCGGCGTAGATCTGGTACAGGGCGGCGCTTTCCCGCTGTTGGTACAAGGCCCCGGCCTGAGCCGCGGCCTCGGCGTTCTGGCGCGCCTTTTCCGCCACCGATGCAGCACGGTCACCATATTCGTAGCAATACTGCATGGGGTCGACGAAATACTTCTCCAGCAGATTCCGATCGCTGTAGAGGTTTCCCGTCAGGGAGTTGGCGTCGTCGGTGGCGGTGCTGGCGGTCATGTCCGCCGTGGCCTGGGCCAAAGGCTGCCACGTCGCCAGCAGCTGCTGCACCTTTTCGGGCGTAATGGGGCCTTGGTACTGGTCGTAGAGCTGCCAGTAGACGGTGTGCCAGCTGCGCTCGCCGCTTCCGTCGGCCAGAAACGAATAGGCATCCCACTCGCTGTAGATCTTGGCCAGGTTTATAACGCTGAACAGGACAAAGAGCACGAGAACCGATCGCCGACAGAAAAGCTTGGCGAATTCGTACCAGACTAGGCGCATGGTGCATCGTCGTCCTGGCAGAAATACAGGAACACGTCTTCCAGGTTCGGTCGCGCTGGCCGAGCCCCCGCACAGGGGCACTCGTCGCTGACGATACGAAGCGAGAAGAGGGCACCGTCCTGTTTCATGTTGCCGATGCAGCAGCGTTCGGCCAGCCGCCGGGATTGTTCCAGGTCCGCCGTTACCTCCCACACTTTGCCCGCGATGCTCTGCTCCAGTGCGCTCGGGGCTCCCTGCATGAGCAGCTTGCCGCGGCGCAGCAGCAGGATTTCCGTGGCAATGCACTCAACGTCGGGCACGATGTGGGTGGCTAGAAGGATGGTGCGCCCAGGGGCGAAGCGGGAGATAAGGTTGCGAAAGCGGATGCGCTCGCCCGGGTCCAGGCCGGCGGTGGGCTCGTCCAGCACCAGGACCTTCGGGTCGGATAGCATGGCCTGGGCAATGCCGAGCCTTTGGCGCATGCCCCCCGAAAGGGCGCCGATCTTCTTGTCCCGCGCGTCGGACAGATTCACGGTGTCCAGCAATTCCGCCGCGCGGCTTCGCGCCAAAGCCGGGGACAGGCTCTTCAGCGCTCCCATGTAGAGGAGGAAATCCCCCACGGTGAAGTCGCGGTAGAAGACCGGGTACTGCGGCATATAGCCCAAATCGGCCAGAAACGCGCGGCCCTGTGCCCCAACGTCGCGCCCATCGGCTCTCACTGTCCCGCCATCGGCGCGCAAGATGCCCACGAGGATGCTGATGAGCGTCGTCTTCCCGGCGCCGTTTTCGCCCAGCAGCCCGAAGACGCCTTCGCCCAGCGTGGCGCTAAAGTCTTTGAGGGCGTACTTGCCCTTGTAGCATTTCGCTACGTTATCGAACCGAATCTCCATGCTAGGCTCCGAAGCTGAACGTGGCGACTGCCGTGTCGATTTCCTCTATGCCGCAGCCCAGAAGCACGATGGCGGCCTGCGCATCGTCTAGAAGGATCACCTGGGGAATGCGCCCCACATAGCGGGAGTCGTCCACCTCGATGGCCTCGGTGGCCAGAAGCTCGCCGGAGTCAACGGCATAGACCCGCACGGTGAGCACGTCGCCCAGTTCGGCGGTGGCGACGTATTTGCCCTGTTCGGACACGTAGACGCCGTCGCCTCCCTCGTCGCTCGCGGAAAAGGCGAGCCGATGCGCGGCGCCGCTTGCCGCATCGACCCAGGGAAGGCTCCCGTCGACATGGGAAATCGCAGGGGGAAAGAACAGCCGGCCGTCGGTTCGCAGCATCTCCTCGACGCCCTCCGATTCCAGCCAGTCAAGCTCAAGCTCGCTGCCGTCGATGCCTATGGTTCCCCATACCGGCGCGCTGTCCTCGCCATTTCCGCTTTCGGCGGAAAAGCCGTCGCCGAAAAAGGCCACGCGGTCGTCGTCGGGGGTGAATGCGGCGCCGTTCAGCGAGGTCGCCATGCAGCTGGAGCCGCCGATGCCTTGGGTAGTGTCGAGCAGGGTAGTCAGCTGGCCGGCCGGGCGGTCGTAAAGGTAGAGGGCGCTAAGGCCTGCGATGGCCAGCCGATTCCCGTCGCTCGACGCCGCCACGCAGCCGGGATCGACCACCGGATCGCTGGACAGAAGCTCTTCCAGCGCCAGAGTTTCTTCCAGCTTCAACTCGCTGTCGTAGATGTACGCGACCGCCCCCGCATCGCCCATAACCGTGAGGACGATGCCGTCTTTGAACGGTGCTGCGCCGAAGTCTCGCATCGGTGCCGGAGCCGGGCAGTGGGCCAGCACCGTGCCGGAGGCGGTATCGTAGAGGTACAGCTCATCAGCGCAGACGAGCAACGTGCCCGCCTGGGCATAGGAACAGCCCGTTAGCTTTCCCTGGAAAGGAGCGCTGTCGAAAGCGAAGGAACCTGACGTTTGGGCGGGGTCGTCGTCCTTCATGACATCGGAAGCCGGCAGTGGGGCGGCCGGTGTTTCCGGCATCGCCTTTTCGGAGTTGTCCGTTGGTGCAGGCGCGCTACAGGCTCCTAGAACGAGCAGCGACAGGGCCAATGCGGCGCAAAGTGCTTTTCTCATGATCTAGGCCTCCTGGAAGAGCAGTATCGAGTTGGTTTTAAAGAAGGGCGCGCCCGCGTTGTCGGCAGGCACCGCCACGCAGTAGAACGTGCTGAGCTTCCCTAACAGGGACGGGTCGATGACGCCCTCCACCACGGCCACGCCCCCTTTGCTCAGCTCTACGGCGCTCGATGCCTCTCCGTTCATCGCCATCGGCTGGTGATCGAGGAAAAAGGAAATGTGGTAACGCGCGCCGGGAGTGCCGCACAGGGTGAAGCGCACTGCTACCGGCTCGGTAAGGGGAAGGTTGTCGAATACCGTGTCGCCATCGAGGGTGAGCGTGTAATAGATCCCGTCGTCCAGCGTGTCCATGGTTGTATCCGGCCATCCCGCCTGGGCCAGGTCGTTCTCCAGGTACCGGGCCGTGACCTTTTCCTCGTGCACGCTGCAGGAGGAAAGAGCCTCCACCGGGTTCGGCGCCGTGGCGGCAGACGAAGGGGGGTCGGCGTTGAAGCGCATCTCCACACTGGCGGAAAGTGCGTTGTGATACCACCCGTAGCTGGACGTGCTTTCCATGTCCGGCTGGAAGTCGGGGTTCGTGATGCTGACGATAGTCAGGTTCAGCGTGTCGCCGCCGTGCCCGGCCACCGGCTTGAAGAGGAAGGCAATGTCTTGATCCTCTGCCGCATCGAATGTATGGCAAAAGGCATAATCGGACGATTGGCCGTCGATACGGTAGGGCTGGGGTTTCCCGTCCAAGAACAGGAGAAACCCTACACTTTCCAGGTCTCCGCTGACAGAAAAGCGATAGTCCAGGCGAAACTCTCCGCCATCGTAGGGAAACGGCTCCCGCTCACCGCTGTCGGACAGGGGCGGATTGGCGGCCTCGTGGCTGAGCATGGCCATAAGGCTCGCGTCGTCTTGGGCTTCCTCGAAGGGGTTCGACGCATCGCTTTGCGCGGGTGCGGGAGCTTCTTCCGGAACGTCGTAACCGCTGCAGGCGGAGATAGGCAGAAGAGCCGCCCCCAGCAGCATGGCCAAAATAGGTTTCATTCGCATACAGGACCTCCTTTGCATCTTCTGCTCCAGCCTAGGGCGCAAAAGTCAAAAACCGGTCAAGCGGCGAAAAAAATTTCAGAGATGCTGAAGGGGCGCCGGTGAAGATCGACGGCAGCGGTTTTGCGTTAGCTTTTCTCGACGCCTCCTTGGGGGCGATTGACGGCAATCAGCGCCTTTACGCAGGCACCCGTATCGCCGTTCGACAACTCCAAGGATCCTCCCAGCTTCCTGCAGAATATCCGGCTCATGGCAAGCCCCAGCCCCAAATGGCCGCCGGAGGCATCTTCGGTGAAGAACAAGGCGTCCCTCTTTCGGAGCGCTGTCTCTGAGAAGCCGGGGCCGTCATCGGTTACCGTGGCTGCTAGCAATTCTCCTTCCAGGTGGAACTCAAGGACGATCTCGCGGCGGGCGAAGCGTTGGGCGTTGCCCACGAGGTTTTCGAGAATACGGTACAGAAGCTCGCCGTCGAAGACAGCTGTGCGCTCCGGCACGGAGATGCGATAGGTCAGCTGCACGGAACTGCCGCGGCACAGCACGGCCAAAGAATCGCCCAGCCCCTCCAGAAACCCCGGAAGGCTTACCTCCTCGAGGCGAACCTCCACCTCCTCGATGGCTCCCACCTCGCGCATGGCTTCGGTGTAGCGCCCCATGCGGTCGGCGGCGGATTCCAGGTTGGCAAGTGCCCGGTCGAGTTCCTCGTCGGTCAGAAGGCCCGCCTTGCGGCTTTCTTGCAAGTGCTCCACATAGCCTCCCATGATGGCGATGGGGTTGCGCAGATCGTGGGCCACGGATGCCTGGAGGGCTCGGCGCTCTTCCAGCATGTCCCACAGAAGGCGGTTGTTGTCGACGAGGGCCTGACGCATGCTCTCGAAGGCAACGCAGAGCTGGCCTAACTCATCGGCGGAAGCGCAGCGCACCCGAAAGTCGAGGTCTTGGCGACGGACGTGGGCGGTCGCGTCGGCGAGCGCGCGGATGGGAGGCTCCAGCTTCTTCCGGTAGAACCATTGCCCCGCCAGGGCGATGCCGAGGATGGCGAAGAGAAGCGGCAGCCCGACCATGGCCACCTGCGAGGCGCGGTAGGCGGCTTTCGCCTTATCCGTGAGCATCGAGAAGCTCGAGTCTATGCGGTCGATGGTGTAACTCGCCGTTTGGTCGGGATCGCCTTCCGCGCCGTCCTGGACAAGACGGCCGAGCGACTGCGCCTGTCCGCCGATCTCAACTCGGGTGGTCGCTTCCGAGACCGTGCCGTCGGCCGCGGTGATCCTTTGGGTGAGCCACGCCTCGTTGGAATCTGGCAGGATGGATTTCTGCAGCTGGCTGCAGCCGAAGATCGCGAGGCCGCTGGCCAGAGCAACGGCGAGCATGGTCACCGCCACGGTTCGGGCGAACTCGCCTTTGAGGGACTTCTTCTTCATGCCTTCCACCGGTACCCCATTCCCCAAACCGTCTCAATGGGCTCGCTGCCGCAGGCCTCCGAGAGCTTCTGGCGTATTTTGCGCACGTGCTCTTTGACGACGCTGGCATCCCCTTGGCCGTCGATACCCCATACCGCCGCGTAAATGCGCTCGCGGTCGAAAACCTGGTTGGGGTGGGATGCCAGGAAATCCAAGATGTCGAACTCGCGCTTCGAGAAGGCTATTTCCCGATCCCCGGCGAACACCTTCCGCTGGGACCGATTGATGAGAAGGCCCTGCGCGGCCACCACTTCCGATGTCTGGCGTCCCCGGGCCTCCCGGCGCAGGTGCGCCTCGATGCGCGCCGTCAGCTCTCGCAGGCTGAAGGGCTTCGTGATGTAGTCGTCCCCGCCGACTGCAAGGCCGTCAATCTTGTCCTGCTCGGCGATACGCGCCGTAAGAAACAAAATGGGGCAGCCTATGTGGTTCCTGATGGTCTGGCACAGTTGCAGCCCGTCTGTCCCCGGCATGCCGATGTCCAGCAAGATAAGGTCGGGCTTCAAGCCCAGCTTCGCTAGGGCCTCTTCTGCGTTGTTAGCCTTGCAAACCAAATATCCGCGCTGGGTCAGGTGCGCGTCCAGCAGGTCGGTGAGCATGGGCTCGTCATCAACCACGAGAATCTTTTGGGTCATGCTGTCGCCTCCAATCTTACGAATCATAAGACGGGAAAGTCAAAAAACTGTCAAGCCCGAGTAGTTCTCCGTGGCAGTAGCATAGGGCGGCAGCACGGGGGACAAGCAGCTCGGGGGCAGCAGCACGTCGGGGCCGCGCCTGTCGTAGACGCGCCCGGCAACTGGTGGGACGATGCGCGAGCAGAGGATCGCCGGGAACAGTGCGAGCGATGCGACGAGTGGCGGCGTCCCCAGGATAGACTGCATGAGGGCGGGCACGAAACAGAAGGCGCGCCGCGCATCTACTAACCATGGTTGAAGACTGTCAACCAAAGCTGCCGTATGCGTAAAGGGTCGGTACCCTATCTGCTATGCTGGGCTCATGTGTGCGAATGCGGTAGGATGGAGCCTGAGCTATGACCGTCGAGCCTTTCCGGTATTTCAAGTGGAACGACGATATTGTTGGCCTTGTTGCGCCCGATCTGTCGGTGCGATTCGTCGAACCGCGCTACAACACGACAGTGGCCTTGTATACCCATGGCCGCTCAGCATGGTCACCCGATGAATTTTTGCAGTTCCTCTCCGAGCGTATCATGAGCCCGAGCCGCCGCGACGTCGAGCGCCTCCTGCTCCGCTGCGGTCTTTCAGAGTACGATGTGTTCAAGATTGCCGACGCGACGCATGCCATTAACCCGCGCGATGAGCTGTGGATGGCTCGGGAAGTCGACGAGACTATGGCCAGTGCGGTCACTGCGGTGTTCGACGATGTCTTCCTGCAACGCATCGACGCGGTGGGCGACAGCGTGGACACACCTGAGGGGGCCAACGTGAAGCGCTATGGGGCCAGCGAGGGATGCTACGGCATTGTAAAGCAGCGCATCAGCCCTCTTTCCACTGACGTTGAATCCGAGGTGGCCGCGGCGCTGCTTGCCCGAGAGCTAGGCGTGCCATGTTGCCGCGCTTGGCGCTTCGACAAAGATGCGGTATTCAGCGTCTTCGAGTACGACTTCACCCGCGAGTACTTGGTGCATATGCGCCGTCTTTTCGACGGCCCGCGTGGCGAAAACGAGTTGGAAAACCTGCTGGCGGTACGCCCTCAGTATGCTGAGAATTTCTGCCGCATGATCGCCTTCGATTTCATCACGCGTCAGGACGATCGGCATTTGTCGAACATTGCGGTGCTAGTGACGGGCGAGGGGGAGCGCTTCTACCCGCTTTACGACAACGGGCGCAGCCTCTTTTACGAGGATACCGAGGAGTTCGCACGTAAGGCCGCAGCCGACCCCCGCGCTTTCGCCACCACCTTCGGCTACACCGGCACCTATTGGGATCACGTCTGTGATATAGCGGCGCAGGGCGTGCGCTTCGGTGATCTTATGAGCCTGGATATGGATGAGGGTCGTATCGGGGAAATCCTCAGTGAGGCAGGTTTCGCAGGTTATCGTCTGGAGGCCGGCACCCAGTGGATTGCGAATGCCCTCTCGCTCCTTCGCGCGTTGGATGCGGGAGCAATACGGATGGATTGAGGTGCGGCTAGAGGGTCTGGGTTTGAAACGCCTTCTTGCTTTAAGCAAGTGGAGCGGACTCCTAGTCATTGTAGGAGCCCGCTCTGGGGAGGGAACTACGGCCAAGCCACCTAAGCTATGAGCGCGGTAAGCACCGTATCTTTCGCAAGAGCCTCGCCTACAAGCTGCCCGAACACGAGGCATCGGCTGTGGCTGATGCCGGGGCAGTGCACGGGGTAGTCTTTTCCAAAGAAGTCACCTTGTACGTTGTCGATGGCAAACAGGCCGTCGATAGGCTCGTCTTCTTCGGTGCAGACCTGGGAATTGTTGTCCACGTGCAATCCGAAGGGGATGGTTAGCGTGGAGCAAACGAGCGGGGTCGCGTAGAATGGCGCTGTCTTAACTTCTGAAAGGAATTGGGCCGGCACGTCGAACTTCGCATCAACTCCTGCCTGGTAGGCTGCGTTGTATTCATCGACAGACTTTTTCAGCTGATCTGCCGGCACGCCGATCTTTTCCGCTAATTCATCAAGGGACTCTGCTTTCACCAAGCTGCCGCTTTCGATGCGCTTCTCCATCTCTTTCTCGATGCCGTTCAGCCACTCTTCGAACGCGGTGATGAACTTGGTGTTCGGAGCGGCCCAGCCTGCATTCGACATGGGGGCGGCCTGGTGCTTGAATTGCCTTATGCCGCTGGCCATCAGCCTGCTGGACATAGGGTGATTCATTCGGTCTGGGCGCTCTTGCTGTCGTTGGGTCTTCTGTTTATCGCCCTTGCGGCGATCCTCCCCACGCCTGCAGGTGATTGCCCTCGTGAATACCTGTTTCCTCGATCAATTCGTCCCCGATGACCGCCCGCGAGGCCGCACCGCCCTCCTCTTCGGTGCGTTGGCAAAAAAATGGGCGCGGAGGGCGCACGTTAGTGGAACAATGGTTTTTGAGAGTTCCCAGTGAGCGGAGGCAACCATGACCACGACTGAAACCACCACCGAGTTCGCCATCGACGAACTGCTTTCCGACGGCATCAAATCCACCCCGCCGTCGTTTGTGCGCGCCATTCTGAAGGCGGCCTCCGATCCCGATGTCACTTCCTTTGCCGGCGGCCTGCCCAACCCCATTTCTTTCCCGCAGGAAAAGCTGATGGAATCGATGCAGCGTGTGGTGGCCGAGCGCGGCGCCGAGGCCTTCCAGTACTCTGCGACGGCGGGCATTCCCGAGCTGCGCGCCTGGATCGCCGAGCGCTACAACCACCGCTTCGGCACCGACTACACTGAAGAAGACGTGCTGGTCACCACTGGCTCGCAGCAGGTGCTCGACCTGCTGGGAAAGGTGCTGCTCGATAAGGGCGACGGCGTGATCGTGGAGAAGCCCACCTACCTGGCCGCTATCCAGGCCTTCGCGCTGCAGCAGCCGGTGTTTCGCGAGGTGGAGCTGACCGACGAGGGCCTGAACATCGACGAGTTGAGCACCGCCTTGGACGCCGGCGCGAAGATGATCTACCTCATTCCCAACTTCCAGAACCCCACGGGCCTGACCTACACGGCCGAGAACCGCGCGAAGGTGCGCGAGGCGCTGGCCGGCCGCAACATTGTGATCGTGGAAGACGACCCCTACGGTGAGCTGCGTTTTGAAGGCGAGTCGCTGCCCTACATCGGCGGTACGGCGCTGCCCCACGGCGTGGTTATGGGTTCGTTCTCGAAGACGGTCACGCCGGGCTTCCGCATGGGGTATCTGCTGACGAAGGACCACGAGCTGCTGGCGAAGCTGAACACCGCCAAGGAGGCCGCCGATTTGCACACGAACGTGTTCGCCCAGTTCGTGGTGCTGGATTACCTGCGCCACAACGACCTGGACGAGCACCTCGTGAAGATCCGCGACCTGTACCGCGATCAGGCCCAGGCCATGACCGACGCCATGGCCGAGTTCTTTCCGGCCGAGGTGTCGTTCACCAAGCCCCAGGGTGGCATGTTTTTGTGGGCCACGCTGCCCGAGGGCATCAGCACTATGGACCTGTTCCCGAAGGCACTCGAGCGCGGCGTGGCGTTCGTGCCCGGCGACCCGTTCTATGCCGAGCCCGGCGCACGCTCCACGATGCGCCTGAACTTCACCAACGCCGATGCCGACACCATCCGCGACGGCATCCGCCGCCTGTCCGAGGTGATCGCTGCGGCGCTGTAACCGCGGAAGGCCGAAAGGATATCTATGTTGGGGGTCGCTCCGTGCGGCCCCTTTTTACGTTGCACAAAGCGAGAGGCCCTCGGCCACAGCTGGCGTCGTTGCTTCGGCTGGTAAGCCCCGTGAACATTTCTGCGCGAGATCGGATGCGCCCCGTCGGCGCTTCTTTTCCCGCGGAATAGGGGATGCGCACCCGGGTCCTCCCCTCTTTTCCACGATGTCGCGAGCGAATAAGGGCAAAAAAGCCGATTGACGAGGGACGCAAGGGCAAGACGGTGTAAAATATGCCCATTGTGCAAGAGGAAAGTAGGACCTATGAGAACTTCCAGAGAAACCGTGTCTCGTGTTTCTCGTGAAACAAGCCACGGCGAAGGGCGGACGCCACAGCCCCTGGCGACCGACGAAGTTCTCCTTCTTTCCCGACGAGCCTTCGTGGCCGCGGCCGCCTGCGTTGCTGCTGGCGCGTTGGTCGGCTGTGGGTCCGATGCCTCCACCGACGCGTCTTCCGTTCAGGACGACCCCTGCCCCTACAACTGGAACGACCTCATCTGGGACGGCGGTCGCCCTGTGTACCGCGTGAATGACCAGGTGCTGTCCCGCTGGGGCGTGGACGTGTCCGAGCATCAGCTGGAAGTGGATTGGAGCGCTGTGGCCGAGGCGGGCGCCACCTTCGCTTTCGTGCGCATCGGCAACCGTGGCGCCACCAAGGGGTCGCTCGGCGTGGACGAGTATTTCTTCCAGAATGCGAAGGGCGCCCACGAGGCGGGCATTCCTGTGCACACTTATTTCTTCTCGCAGTCGGTGAACGAGGAGGAGGCCCGCGAAGAAGCGGCTTATGCGTTGGCGCAGGTGCACAAGGTCGAAGCCGAGGGTGTGTCGGTGGGCATTGTGGCCTACGATCACGAGTCGGTGGAAATCGACGGCGCCCGGGCCAATAATATCTCAGCCGAGCAATTTGCCGCCAACGCGCGGGCGTTCTGCGAGGTTATCGAGCAGAACGGCTATGCGCCCATGATCTATGGCAACCAGCAGGACTTGCTGCGCCTTACTCCCGCCGAGCGCAAGGAATACCCGCTGTGGCTTGCCGAGTACGGCATCGACGAGCCCACCGTTTCCTTCAACTTCGCCATTTGGCAGTACACCAACCAGGGTGAAGTTCCCGGCATTCCCACCAACGCCGACCTCAACGTCTGGTTCGAAATCGCCTAAGGGAGACGCGCGCAGCTCGGCTATAATGGCAGGCTGCGATTAGTTGATTCTTTGGGAAGGCTCCTCATGAACATTAACAAGGCGATTCTGCATGTGTTCGATTTCGTGTCCTGTGTGAATGTGTTTGCCCAGGCCGAGATGGATTTGGGGAACAAGACGGCGAAGCGCTACGTGACGAGCCAGGCGAAGCGGGCCGTGGGGAACCTGGACAGCAAGCGCGGTACCTTCGCGGAGAACAGCCTGTTTGCCGAGGAGCTGCGCGCCTATTTCCGCGGCGAGCGCGATTTCGTGGGGCTGTCGCAGCAGATCGGCGAGTTTTTGGTGAACGAGTTGTCGCGCATGGAGAAGACCCCCTCCACCGATCTGCTCGTCATCGACTTCGAGGGAGACCTGGACCAAACGGTGCGCGAGATGACCGACGAGGAGGCCGAGGCCGCCTTCAAGGGGCGCAGCACGCGGTACTTCGCCATCATTTTGCTGGAGAGTCGGCAGGCCTACATGCACGAGGTGGGCAGCAACGACTTCGGCGACACCGCTACCACCATCGCGCGGCACCATGCCATTCTGCCGAATCCATCCCAGAAAGTGGCGTCGTTCGCGCTCATCGACGGCGATGCCATGACCGTGTGGTTCGTGGACAAAGAGCGCGAGATCGCCGGCGATACACGCTGGATCATCCCCGACGGTCTGTTGCAGTGCTCCATGGAGGCGTCCAGCAAGGAAGTGCTGCAGGCGGTGACCACGGTGGTGGAGGAGGTGGCCGAGGAATACGGCGCCAACACGGCCGTGGCGCTGTCGAAGGCCAAAGCCTACGTGGCCGAGAACGCCGAGGAGTCCGACGAAGTGGACGCCCACGAGCTGGGCCGCGAGGTGTTCGCCGACGAGCCGGTGCTGCAGGAGCGCTTCGACCGCGCGGTGAGCGAGGGGGCCATCCCCGAGCGCGTGGTGGTGGAGGCGGCCGTGGCCAAGCGGGTTACGCGCAACCACAAGATTCGCACCGACACGGGCATCGAACTGACCTTCCCCGCGGAATACGGCGAGAACCCCGATTTCATCGAGTTCTCGAGCGCCGCAGATGGCCGCATCCAAATCGCCCTGAAGAATATCGGGCACATCGAGAATCGCTAGGAGCGCCTCCGCGAGGTGGTGTCGCTACCGCTGATGTCATCGGCGCTGCCGGGCTACTTGGCGGGCAGGTCCTCGGTGGCGTAGTCATAGGCGGTGCGGCCGCGGGGGTGCAGGGTCACTTCGAAGGGGAGGGCCCCTTCGCGCAGGGCCTGCTTCACGAACACATTGACGGCGGTGGTGAAGCTCATGCCCAGTTCGTCGAACATTTCGTCAGCTTGCTTTTTCAGCTCGTCGTCGATGCGGATGGTGACATTGGAGTTTGCCATAGGACTACCTTTCTGTAAGAATCGCTGAAATGCAGTGTACACCTTTAGGCACCCTTCCGTGCAAATTGCGCGATGACGGCGGTGCGGCTTTTTGCTATGTGTCCTGGCGCTCTTTCAAGTGGCGTCTGCAAACAACTCGCTGGCATTCGGAAAAACCTAAGGAGCTGGGGCCGTGCCAAAGGGTAGAATCGGCGGCGACCATTCAACGGAAGGAGCGTTTCCATGACCAACGAGCCGCAGGCAACGAATTTGTACGAGCGCCGCGAGGCGTATATTCCCCGGGTGGCGGCTATCCACGACCTGTGCGGCTACGGAAAGTGCTCGCTTGGCGTGGCTATTCCCGTGCTGTCGGCCGCGGGCTGCGATGTGTGCCCGGTGCCCACGGGCCTGTTCTCCAGCCACACGGCATTTCCCGGGTGGTACATGCACGACACCACCGATATTTTGAGCGACTATCTGGCTGCCTGGGCCGGCATCGGTGTGGATCTGGACGCGGTGTACTCGGGCTTTCTCGGCGCGGCCGAGCAGGTGGACATCATCCACCAGGTGTGGGAGACCTACCCGAACGCCCTGCGCGTGGTGGATCCGGTCATGGCCGATCACGGCAAGGTGTACCCCACCTACACGCCCGAACTGGTGGCCGCCATGTGCGAGCTGGCCAACGGCGCCGACGTGCTCACGCCGAACCTGACCGAGGCGGCGCTCATCCTGGGTCGCACCTGGGAAGGGGCCGACGTGGACGAGGAGACCGTGCGCGCCATGATGTTGGAGCTGCGCGAGCGCGGCGCAAAGAACGTGGTGCTGAAGGGCATCGAGCATGGCGATGGCCTTATCCACAACTACGTGTGGGGCGACTCGGTGGATTTCACCGAGACCACCAACGCGAAGCTGCCCTACATGCTGCACGGCACCGGCGACGTGTTCGCCAGCACGCTTTTGGCCGCCGTCATGGCTGGCCGCAACCTGGCCGAGGCCACGGCCTTCGCCGCCGACTTCACGGCTGATGCCATGGTGGTATCGGCCAAGCAGCCCGACTTCGAGGCCCGCGGTGTGAGTTTCGAGCCCCTGCTGGGAAAGGTAACGGCGCTGTTGGGGTAGAAGGCCGTCCTAGAAGGCCATCCGCAAAGATCGGGCTTCGCGCGCTTTCGAGCGCCGCGGAGGCTCCTCTACGACAAGGCGCTCTTCCCGCCGGTTGAATAGGGCCAAGCCCTCTGGAGCCGATGCGCCAAGAAAATCAATTCAATTTCGGAAGTTTTCCGATCAGCAATCGGAAAACTTCCGAAACCTGGGCTCTCTTGCAGCGGTGCGGCACAGGAAAAAGGACGCGCCCCGCGGGAGGGATGCGGGGCGCGCAAGGGGAGGGTGAGGTTCAGGGGCGATACTGGCCTCGAGCCGAGGAGGGCGGCCTGGATCCTAGTTCCCGGCGGCGTGCTTGCCGGCGACGCGGCCGCTGGTCATGGCGTTGCCCATGTTGTTGCCGGCCGAGGGGCAGTTGTAGGCGTTGCCGTAGCGTTCCCCCATGGTGTTGCCCACGGCGTACAGGCCGGGGATCACGTCGTTCTTGGAAGCGGTCAGCACCTGGTAGTTGCCATTTACGCACAGGCCCGCCAAGGTGTTCAGGCCCGGGCCGTACAGACGAGGCGTGCCCTGGGCGGCAATGTAGAACGGCGCCTCGTCGATGGGGATGAGGTTGTTGGCCGGCTTGCCGAAGTCGGTGTCCTTTCCGGTAGCGCACAGCTCGTTGTAGCGCTCCACGGCGGCCTTGGCGTTCTCCAGCGCCTCGCCTTCCAGGCCCGCGTTTTTCAGCGCTTCCTCCACGGTGGCGCCCACGAACACGTCGTTGGTCATGGCCATGCCTCGGTTGGCGATTTCCAAGCCGCGCACCGTCACGGTGCCGGCCGCGGGGTCGGCGGCGTCCATCTGAGCCTGGTACTCCTCGATGCCCTCGGGGAATCCCCAGTTGGGGGCGCCGTGATCCAGGCCGCCCGCCTTGATGTAGTCCATGTGCTTCTTGTCCATGATGGCGAAGTTGCCCTGCATAGCGCCTTCCAGATTGATAGGCTGGCGCACGGACTGGGCCAGCACCAGGCCGGCGAAGGACTCGTTCATGAAGCGCTCGCCCTTGCAGTTCAACCACAGGCAGGGCGTGGAGCCCCAGGGGCCAAACGAGATGGAGGGCGCGTCGCCGGCCACGGGGCGCGGATGGCTCTCGATGGCGCCGCCGGCCCAGCAGCCCATCTTGTGGCCGCTGCCGTCGCAATCGGTCATGCCCGTCAGCGTCTCGCGGTCCACTCCGTGGCGCATGGCGTTCTCGGCACATTCCGTGCACAGCTCCCAGACCATGTTGCTGTTGGCACCGAAGTCGCCCGTGGCCAGAATGACGCCCTTGGCGGCGTCGAACTGCACGTAGTTGCCCTCGGCGTCCTTGGCGATAACCCCGGTCACGGCGCCGGCGTCATCGGACAGGCAGCGCACAGCAGCGTGACCGCAGAACCACACGGCGCCGAGCTCTTCAGCAGCATCGCGGCAGTAGGTCTCGATCTCCGACAGACGCGAGATGCCGGTCAGCCCCGCCTTGCCCACGGGGTTTGCGTTCTGGGTGCCCACAGTCTGCACGGTGGAGGCCCACATCTTGTAGCCGGAAATTTCCACGGGGTAGTCGGTGCCGCTGGGCTTGTCGTAGGCGATCTGCACGATGCACTCGCCGCCCGCGTAGTCGAACACGTTGGAGGTGTCGGGGATGAGCGAGGCCAGGTTGTCCATCATCTCGCCGGAGTTGTACACGAACGAACGGATGACCTCGGTGTTGCAGCGGCCGTTGGCGCGGCGCACGTACTCGTTTACGATCTCGTCCAGATCATAGGGTCCGAAGCCCCAGCTCTCCAGCAGCTGGGAGTTGTAGGAGCAGATGTCATCGCCGCGGTAGACGATCTCGCCGTCGTTGTGCTTCTCGATGACGGCCACCTTCGCGCCGGCCTGGGCCGCGGCCAGGGCCGCCTGGGTGCCCGCGTGCCCGCCGCCGACCACCACGACGTCGAAGCTCTCCGTGGCGGTGATGGCATCGGCTGCGATCTCGGGAGCGGCGCCCAGCCAGTCCTCGTCGCACATATAGAAGTCGGGACGCGCGGCTCCGGCACCCGTGCTGCTCAGCTCGCCGTTGCCTGTGGCCTCTGCGGGCTCGGACTTCGCCTGCGGTGCGCAACCGGCCAGGCCCATTACGCTCATCACGCCAGCGGCGCTGGCACCTACGAGAAAGTTCCTACGAGACAGTTCCATGATTCCCTCTCCTTATCACTTTGACTATCGGAATCGGCGACCCCGCGGCTCTCGCCCGAGGCGCTGTATCCAGCATGGCAGGCAGCATCGGCCGTCGCTATCCGACGAAGCGTCGATTTTCGAGTGGTGAGCGGCGCGATTTGTCTCAACGTTTTTACGTATTTTCCCGATGAGCGAAAGCGTTTTCCCAGGTGGGGAATGGTGCGGAGGCTACGCGATCAGAAAGGGCTGCTATAATGGCCCCTGCCTGGTCTGGACGTCAATTCTCTTTGGAGACTGCCGTCGAGTCAGGGAGAGGAGGTCCGCGGGCGGCGTGAGAAGCGCACCGCGGCTGAGGGAAAGAGGGGCGCGCGATGGCAACGCCGCTGGCTGCGGACAACCATAGGCAACCGACCGCTGGAGCCATGGGGCTTCTGGTGGTGGGCCTCGCGGGGCTGTTCTCGTCGCTGCTCATTTATTCGGGTACCGTGATCAGCTTTCTGCGCTTTCCCTTGTTCGATCTGGCGTTCGGCCCGGCCGGTTACATGGCGCTGTTCGCCGAGACAACGCTGCTGGCATCTACGGTGCTGGGGGCCGCCATCGCGATGGCCAGCTTGCGGAAGCGCCGCCCGCTGCCCTTCATGGTGCTGGGCGCGCTGGCGGCGGTCGCCTACCTGTGCTGTTCGCTGGGATTCGGCTTCGCCTGCTACTTTCAGGTGACCATACCTGAGGTGTACCCCCTGCTGGGCACGGCTGCTGCGGTGGCCGACTGCGGCATGGTGCTGGTATGGGGGCGCGTTTGCGCGCGTCGTTTGACCATGCGCCCGGCTTTGGTGGTTGTCGGTCTGGCCTCGGTGCTGTCGGCGGCTTTCTGTTTCCTCTACAGCTGGCTGCCTCTGGAGGGCATGCTCGCCCTGTTCTTTGTGGGCTCCACTCTAGCCGCCGTGATTCCCCTGGCTGTGCACGATTCGCGTGGAGGCGTGGAGGGGGATGAGGGCAGCGCGGCTTCGGCGTCGGTGGCCGGACGAGTCGCGGCTGTGCCTGCCGATGCGGCCGCTGAGGCTGGCGAGGCTGGCGAGGCCGATGCTCCCGACGCGCGCTCGCGCATTGCGTCGCTGTTCGAGGTGGTGGGAACGCCCAGCCTGGGGCTTGTCTCCTTCGCCTTCGTGATGGCGGTGATGCGCACGTCCTTCAACGAGAGTCAGAGCCTCTACTTGGCAGCGCTGGCCCTATCGGGCACGGGCATCGTTGCCTACGCGCTGCTGAAACGCGGCCGGTTTCTGCTGCCGGGTGGTTTGCAGCAGACGTTCCTGCCCGTGGTGGCCCTAGTGGTGCTGGCGGCGGCGAATATCACTGCCACGGTCGGTCAGGGCGTCGCGGTGTCCGACTGGCTTACCTATGGGTTGTATTCTCTGGCGGCCGTGCTCACCCTGGCAACGCTGTGCGCAGTGGCCCATGCGGGAGAGTTCTCGCCCGATCTGGTGTTTGCCGTTGCCATCTGCGCTTTCTGCGGGGCCTCGTTCATCGGCCAGCAGGTCGGCGGCGCGCTGCCCAACGATATGGTTTCGGTCGTGGTCACTATCACTACGACGCTCTATGCCTTCGCATTGGTGCTGGTATCGCACTTTTGGAGAAAGTCCGCGGCGCCTTTGGCTGCGGAAGGAGGGGAAAGTGACGGCGCCGGGCGTTCGGTTTCGGTTGCCTCTGCGGGGGAGGTGCCCGGGGCTGTGGAGGTTGGGTCTCCGGTGGTTGCGGTCGACGCGGAAGGTGCATCGGGGGTTGGTGCCGCGGGTGCCGCGAGTGCCGCGGGAGATACCTCCTCTTCCGATACCCTGGCTGCTCGCTGCGCCCGTCTTGCCGAGGCCCACAGCCTCACGGCTCGCGAGCGGGAGATTCTCGAGTACCTCGCCGAGGGGCATAACGGCTCCTATATCGCCAGCGTTCTCTTCATCTCTCCCAACACGGCTCGTACTCACATTTACAACATCTACCGCAAGTTGGACGTGTCGTCCCGAGAAGAGATCCTGCGCCTTACCCGCCGCTAAGAGTCCAAGAGGCCTCGCAGGTTGCGGAGGGGCTTCAGGCCGCCCGCAACCTGCCCGGATCCTGGGAGACTCTTCCTTCTCATCCGCGTACCCGCTGCCACCGCAACGCTTATCCCCTGCGAAGGCCCGCTTTTGGCGGGCCTTCGCTTTCTTACGACAATGAAAGGCGCTGCGTAAGGTTATTGGCGGGGAAGGGGCTATACTGGTCGCAGACCATTTCGATACAGGAGGTATCTGTTATGACCGAACCGCAACTCAACCCCAACCAGCAGGCCGCTTCGGCGAAGCCCTATCAGGCAGGCAGCGCTGCGGCCGACGCGACGGGCACCGCGGCCTCGAGCGCTAGCGCGACGGCCGCTTCCATCGCCGATGAGTTTACCGCCCCGGC
>OLQI01000763.1_pt1 | contig 26254 bp, 17 predicted proteins | sample 1672171 | NCBI WGS metagenome assembly OLQI01 (sample SAMEA3136655, study PRJEB25190) | human gut metagenome
TATTTAAATTAGTTGTTGCCATACAGAACACCTCCATTCAAGTATAGTATACTCAGAAATACGCCTGATGTCAACATATTGTCATTATATAAGATGCATAATGTGCTTCTGGTCATCATCAAACTCGAACAGAAGCGCAAATGCTGCAAGATCCAGATCTCCGTCATAGCCGGGACATGAAAAAGAAAATATTTGCGATTGCAAATTTTCGCTGAATGTTAACGTTCAAAATATTGCCGCTCAGTGAAAAACGTGATATGATTAGAAATAGATTTTGTAACACCTTTCATGAGCTTGCTGGAGAATTAAAAACATACATACCGGATGGAACAATTATTTGTTTATGAAACACAGGGAACAGTGATGGATGGTTTTTTCCGGCATTACTTGACTATGAAGATTTCTCATATTCCCAAACAGGGACAAGTCTATGAAGAGTTTAAGTTGCATCATTTAAACTGTGAATTCAATGGTCAAGACCGTGATATGGATGTCATTTTTGCCATAGATTGCATCTGTTTGAAACTGTGAATGCGCGATATCAGAGGTGTGGATATGTTTCCGTTTTGACAGGATATGTTTCCGCGAACGGGCACAGAATCAGAAGGTATCGTGCCATGTGGAATGTATCGTGTCGATGGTGAAAAAAGAAAAATAAAGGAAAGTAGAGGGAGGAAGATCTGGCAAGATTCTCCTCCTTTTTTTTGAAGTAAGGAGAAAATCATGAAGAATCATATAGAAATCACAAATTTCAATGATCCCAACCTGGATCTGTATGCGCGCCTGTCGGAGGTACAATTGCTGCGGTATGCGGAGCCGAAGCAGGGGATTTTTGTTGCGGAGAGTCCGAAGGTAATCGGACGGGCTCTGCAAGCGGGGTATGAACCGATATCTTTCCTGATGGCGCATCAGGATCTGGACCGGGAAGCGGTGGAGATTCTGGAACAGTGGGAGGATATTCCAGTCTATACGGCAGAGGATGCGGTGTTACGGAAATTGACCGGATTTGCTATGACGAGAGGGATGCTGTGTGCGATGAGACGGCGAGAACTTTCTTCAGTGGAAGAAATCTGCCGTGGAGCAAGGCGTATCGCGGTTCTGGAAAATGTTGTGAATCCGACGAATGTGGGGGCTATCTTTCGTTCGGCCGCGGCGCTTCATATGGATGCGGTACTTTTGACAGGAGGATGCAGTGATCCGCTTTATCGTCGGGCAGCCAGAGTCAGTATGGGGACGGTGTTTCAGATTCCGTGGACGTATTTTGATAAAAAAACAGTCTGGCCGTCACAGGGGATGGCGCAGTTACAGAACATCGGTTTTAAAACGGTGGCGATGGCTCTTCGGAATGATTCGGTGGAGATCGATGATCCTGAACTGAAAAGGCAGGAAAAACTGGCGATCATTCTCGGAACAGAAGGTGAAGGGCTTCTGGCAGAGACGATGGAAGCGTGTGATTATACCGTGAAGATCCCGATGAGCCACGGTGTGGATTCTCTGAATGTGGCAGCGGCGAGTGCGGTGGCGTTCTGGGAGCTTGGAAGATGAAATTAGGTAGTAAGATATAGAAAAGATATGGTACAATATAAAAAGGCGTTAATGGGTGGAAAAGACGCAGTCTCTTTTTCATAAGACATTATAGGGTGATTATGAAGATTGTGAAAATGTAAGCAGCAAAGGAAGTACGAAGCATTGTTGTAAACCAGGAGGAAAAACGGTGGAGAAACAGGAATTGCATATAGATTTTAAAGTGGCAAAAGCAGCTTTTGAAAAGTATCTGGATGAGTATGACAGAACAGATGACAAGATTCATCTGAAAATCGTACATACCTATTGTGTAGTGGATGCCGCAGAGGAGATTGCTACCCGGATGCATCTGAGAGAGGAAGACGTTCAGCTGGCCAAGATCATTGGCCTGCTTCATGATATAGGAAGATTTGAGCAGATCAAACGATTTCACAGCTTTGAGCCGGGGACTATGGATCATGCGATGTACGGAGCAGATCTTCTTTTTGGACCGGAGCAGATGATTCGTCGGTTTGTAAAAGATCCGTCCTTTGATCAGCTGATCTGTGTGGCAATCGCAAAACACAGTGACTTTAAGCTGGAAGGTATAGAAGATGAACGGACATTGTTGCATGCCAGACTGATCCGGGATGCGGATAAGCTGGATAACTGCAGAGTAAAACTGGAAGAATCCATGGAAACACTTCTGGATATGGATGAAAAGACAGTGGGCGCAAGCCCCATATCCCCAAAGGTGTGGGAGTCCTGCAAGGCAGAAAAATCTGTCCTCTCCGCAGATCGAAAAACCGGAATGGATTACTGGATGTCGTATCTTGCTTTGTACTTCGACATTAATTTCCTGGAGACTTATCAGATCATAAAGGAGCAGGATTATATCCGGCGGATCGCAGAACGGGTACCCTACAGCCGGGAGGATACAAAGGAAAAAGTTGCGTATACAGTAAAAAAACTGGAAGAAAAGATGAATATTCAGCCGTGAAGTTGCCGGTACTGAGAGGGCGATAATCCAAAGTGCTTTTTAAAAGCCTTGCTCAGATGAAATTCATCGCAGAAGCCATAGTTGATGGCAGCTTCCCGCAGTTTGGTATCCGGCTGGGTAAGCAGGAACTGCCGGACCATTTCCAGTTTTGCTTCCATCTGGAAAGCAGGAAAGGTTTTTTTGCAATACTTATGAAATCGATTGTTTAAGGTACGTTCGCAGATATAATACCGGGAAGCTATTTCTCCAGCAGTAAAGAAAGTCTGTGGTGTGGAATGAATCAGCCTGATAATCTCTTCAATCATGGGATCGATGGGAGTCAGGCTGCTTTTTTGTGCTTCCAGCCGAGAAAGTTCACACAGAAAAAGAGAGAACAGAAGGGAAAGTCTGTTTTCGCGTTCCGGATCGTGACTCCAGGAGACAGAGATGATCTCCTGCATATATTGACGGACTTTTGGATTATGTTGACAGTGGAGAAGGCTAGAACAGGGAAAAAGTCGGGAAGCTTCTGAAGGATCCAATGCAGATGTGGATAGATGGTTATATTTCTTTTCAACATCGGTAGGCAGTGCATGGACATACATGTGGCGGTTACCGGGGTTACACAGCTTTTTTCCGTAGTGATGTCTTCCGGCAGTGAGAATCAAAAGATCGTCACTTTGCAGAGCGTAGGAAGTATCATCCTCCCAGATTTCCCAGGTACCGTCCAGGATATATAAAAAATCATGTTCGCCGATGATTCGGTTAGGATGCACCATACCATGGACAGAGGTTACATAGTTTCCGCTGGTAATGGTATGCATTTTCATTTTCTCAAGATATAACATGGTACCACCTTTCCAATTTATACATGCCGGTTTCCATCCGGGCAATGTTATAAAATTGATCGTTGTATTAGTATAATGCCAGGTACTGAACAGTTACAAAGTCAAAAATAAGTAACTGCGACGATACTGACAGTTACGAAATAATAAAAATCCGTATCATAAGTATAATCGGAAACAGGAGGTATTGCAAATGGAGAAAAATATGTATTCTCGTCCGCTGTCACTGCGCAGCATGAAGATCAATGACAAATTCTGGAAGCAGGAGATGGAAGTAGTACGTAAGGAAGTGATCCCGTACCAGTGGGCAGCCCTGAATGACCAGGTGGAGGGAGCAGCTCCCAGTTTCTGTATGCGAAACTTTAAAGTAGCGGGAAAACAGAATAAAGAGAGAAAAGAGCAGGGCAAAGCTTTTATAGAACCAAAATATACATTCCGTGGATTTGAATCATTACCGGAAGATCCCAATCATCCGGAAGATAAGTTTTATGGTTTTGTATTCCAGGATTCAGATTTTTCCAAATGGATCGAAGCAGTCGGTTATTCTCTGACCCAGCATCCGGATCCTAAACTGGAGGCAATCGCAGACGAAGCCATCGATATCGTGTGTGCAGCTCAGCAGGATGACGGATATCTGGATACTTATTATATTATCAACGGAAAAGATAAGATTTTCACAAATCTGAAGGATCATCATGAACTGTATTGTATGGGTCATCTGATCGAGGGAGCCGTTGCATATTATGAAGCTACCGGAAAAGACAAATTGTTGAAAGCAGCAGCTCGTTTTGCAGATTATGCAGCAGCTCATTTTGGTCCGGAAGAAGGAAAATGTAAGGGATATCCGGGACATGAGATTGCAGAGATGGCACTGGTACGTCTCTATGAGGTGACAAAAGAGCCAAGATATCTGGAATTGAGCAAGTTTTTTATCGATGAGCGTGGAAAACGACCTTATTATTTTGATAAAGAGCATCCGGAAGAAGTGAAAAAAGGTCTTGAAAATGATCTGCGTTATTTTTATAACCAGGCTCATCTGCCGGTACGCCAGCAGGATGAAGCAGTCGGTCACGCAGTACGTGCCGTATACCTGTATTCCGGTATGGCAGATATTGCAAGACTGACAGAAGATGAAACCTTGTATCAATCCTGTGAAAAACTCTGGGACAGTATGGCAAATGAAAAAATGTATATTACCGGAGGCATCGGTGGTACACAGATCGGTGAGGCATTTTCTTATCCATATGACCTGCCAAATGATACTGCATATGCAGAAACCTGTGCTTCTATCGGTCTGGTTTTCTTTGCAAGAAGAATGCTTGAGATCAAGCCGGATGCAAAATATGCCAATGTTATGGAAAGAGCTTTGTACAATGGAATCCTAAGTGGAATGGCTCTGGACGGAAAGAGTTTCTTCTATGTAAATCCTCTGGAAGTTCTGCCGGAGGCCAGCCACAAAGATGAGAGAAAATTCCATGTAAAACCGGTTCGCCAGAAATGGTTTGGATGTGCATGCTGTCCGCCGAACCTGGCTCGTCTGGTAAGTTCTATCGGTTCTTATGCATATACAGAGAAAGAGGATACTTTATTTGTACATCTTTATATGGGCAGTGAACTGACCAAAAAGGTGGGAGATAAGGATGCGAATGTAGCAATTACTTCGGAACTGCCATGGGATGGAAATGTGGAGATCGCTGTGGAAGCAAAGGATACAGATTTTGTACTGGCACTTCGTATTCCGGACTGGTGTGGTGGAAATTATACTGTAGATGGCATTGAGAAGGATGAAATGTCTGAAAAGGACGGTTATCTGTATGTGAAGAAAGCCTGGAGTGAAAAAGATGTTCTGAAACTTCATTTTTCCATGCCGCTGCTTTTGATGGAGGCAGATGAGAAGGTACGTGAGGATGCAGGAAAAGTTGCAGTATTGCGTGGACCGATCGTGTACTGTCTGGAAGAAGTGGATAATGGTAAGGATCTGCATCTTTTAGAAGTGAATCCGGATGGTAAGTATGAGATCAAGGATAGTGAGATCTGTGGTAATCCGGTGAAAGTTGTGGAGATGGATGGGTTCCGTGTTGTGGATACAGCGAAAAAGGATGGAGAACTGTATCATGTGTATAAGAAAAAGGAGAAGGAAGCTGTTGAACTGAAGCTTGTTCCTTATTATACCTGGGCAAACAGAGGGGAAAATGAGATGATGGTTTGGGTTCGGGTTTAGGAACTCTTTGAAAATGTCGGGTTAGTCTAAGGAGGACGAACCGGAGCCGCCCCTGTGTTTTGGAAGAAGGCGATAAGTTGATCAGGGTATGCCCCTCTTACCGCCAAGCAAGTGAATTTTCGGACAAGAACTTGACATCTTTTGGTTCTTTGCTATACTAGGCTTTGACAGAGTTTTCCAGTGCCTCAAAGCGATTGTAGTTGCGAGGATAATAGGGAATCAGGTGAGAGTCCTGAGCGATCCGGTCACTGTAAGCAGGGAGTGATGTCATATGTCGGAGATTTTCGAAGGCAGCCATTGCGTGGGAGATCCATGTGAGAAGGTTTGGCAAAGCGTTGATCTGTAAGTCAGGAAACCTGCTGGGAGAGTTGGTGAAGAGCTTCCGAAGAAAGTAGAACTCCAAAAGATGGGAAAGCAGTGGTAGGTTAATCTGTTGTTTCAGTCTGAAGACATTTTTTGTCTGTAGTTGTATCTGATTCTTGCGAAAGAAGGGTATGGCTGCAGACTTTTTTGTGGAAAATGGGTAAATGTTCAATATCATTATGAATGAAATGAACGGTTACAACATTGTTTTCAGGCATGACTTCCCCAGGGAATATGTTATACTATGTGCATCTTTTTTTGAAAGCGATTTGACGGACAGTTTTGCGGTCTTTTCTCTGTTGACCGTGGCAGACAATATGTCGAAAGAAAGGAAATGTGAGATGAAAGGAACAGGAAAGAGAATTCTCTCCGTATCCCTGTCTGTTATGATGGCATTGGGTATGCCATCAGGAACATTTGCAGCGACTCCTGATGAAGCTGCAGCAGGACAGGTAAGCGAAGCAGAAGTTCCGGCAGCAGAACCGGAGGTAACACAGGAAGTCAGTCAACAGGCCGCAGAGGAGCCAAAGGCTGAGGAGAATGTTGAGAAAGAAAAAAATGAAGAACAGAAGGTTGATGCAAAAAAGGAGCAGGAGAGTGTGACAGAACCGACTGCGGAACCAGCTGCACAGCCGGAAGAAGTTAAAAATAATGAGAATACAAATGCCGAAACCAAGCCGGAGAAAGCACAGCCGGATGTACAGGTGACAAAGGCAGAACTGGTTGAGACAAAAGAGAAATGTTGGGTTACAGTTTATACGGACAGCGATGTTTACGATCAGTTATATATCGGAAAGAAAGAAGATACAGAGAAAACATCGGTGATCGCCGGGGAAACGGATCTGAACGGAAAGTATAAGTTCCGGTTTGCAGTCAGCGAGGAAAAGCTGGGAAGTAAGCTGCAGATCGTTCCTGGGATAAAAGAATCCGGAGAGTGGTATACAAAACAGGATCTGTTCTGTCAGGTTCCGAAGAGAACACAGAAGGAAGACTCTGCAAAACCTTCAGAAAAACCGGCGCCGTCAGAGGCACCAAGTACAGAACCTGTAGTTTCAACAATTCCCAGTGTGCCTGACATGGCATCACCAAATACAGAGAAATCACAGGTGATCAAAGAGGATGGTTCAGAATTTAAAATGTTTAAGGTATCCTCATTTGAAGCAAAAACAGTAGGAAACAAGATTGAATTATCATTAAAAACAAAAAATGTATCTTTTGATAAGATATATTTTGGAATGAATGCAGATGCAGAAAAAACATCGACTATTAATGGCACCTGGACAGAAACAGAACAGGAGTGGCAGTTTCAGTTCAATGTCGATAGAAACAAGTCAGGGAAAGCCATTCCTATAGTTTTAGGAAAGAAAGATGGAACCTGGTTTAGCAAATATCAGTTGTATTTAACAATTCCAGAAGAAGCAATGAAGTCACCGGATGTAACGAAGTCCCAGGTAATCAAAGAGGATGGTTCAATATTCAAAATGTTCAAGATATCCTCAGCAGAAGTAAAATCTGCAGAAAATACGATGGAATTAACAGTAAAGACGGCTAATAGTTCCTTTGATAAACTTTATTTTGGATGGAATGAAGATACAGAAAAAAAACCGACAGTCAATGGAACTTTGACAGGGAAAGAGTGGACTTTTCATTTTTCTGTTGATAAGAAAAAAGCAGGAAAAGCTATTCCTGTAGTTCTTGGAAAGCCGGATGGAACCTGGTTTAATAAATATCAGTTATTTCTGACGATTCCAGAGGAAAAAAATAGTGGTGAGACAGAAGTACCGACAACACCTGTAACACCTACAAAGCCTGCGCCTTCTACTGCGCCATCTCAACCAGCACGTCCGGCAGGTGTTCCGGCGGATGGCGTTTATACAACGACCGCAGAAACGGGAACTATGATGTTCCGTGTGGTAGAAATCATCTTAACGGTAAAAAATGGAAAAATGAGTGCAGAAATCACTTTAAGTGGAACCGGATATGATTATCTGTACATGGGAACCGCGGCAGAAGCAGCTGCAGTTCAGGAGAATCAATGGATTAAATGTAATAATTCATCAAAGCCTTATGTAGAAAAGGGTGAGAACAAAACCGGAAGAACCTATACAATCCCAATATCTTCATTAGACACTCCGATTGTCATGGCATCGCATTCGGAACGTTATAAAAAATGGTATGACAGAAGCATTACAGTAAGCTCGAATAATCTGAAAAAGATATCTTCTGGCGAAGCAGGAAACGGCGAAGGCGGAAGTCTGAATCCAACCCCAACTGTGGTTGAAACCGCAACAAAAGATTCTGTAAAGGACACAACCCCGGCTGAAGAATCCAAATCAGAGTCCGATACCAGCGGTTCCACCAGTCAGGTAAACAGCAAAACTAAGCTGAAAGACGGTGTTTACACTCCGGACAAATTCACCTGGTCCGGTGGTACAGGAAAGGTAAATATTACCTGTGATAAAGTAACCATCAAAAACGGTCAGGCACTGGCAACTATCGCATTCAGCAGCTCTGCATACCAGTATGTAAAAGCTAACGGAAAGAAATACTTCCCAACTCACACCGGCGGAAAATCTATCTTTGTAATCCCGGTGGAATTAAATAAAAATAATAAGATCATTGGTATGACCACCAAGATGAGTACAGCTCATGAGATCGAGTATAGCATTATGGTTTACCTGGCAGCGGCTGACGGAGACGGAAGTGGTGCAGCAGCTGGAGAAGGCAACGGCACGAATTTTGGAAGTAAGGACAAGCTGGATGAGAAGGCACCGGATATCATCGGCCTGAAATACAAATCTGAGACAAAGCTGGACTATGCCGACTATTTTAAAATCTATCATTACGACGATGACATAACTCTTCTGGAGATCGATCTGTCCAAGGATACCGATAAGGATCCGGAGAAGCTGGAAAAGGATGCACAAGACAAGGACACAGCTGATACAGATAACAAAAAGGACACCAAGAAAACCAGTAAGAGTGGCAAAAAGAAAGTTGCCAAGATTACTATCAAGAGAAACGATGAGGAAAAGAAGACCACAGACACCCAGAGCGTAGCTTATAACGATGAGGGAGAGGCAGCAGTGCAGACCCAGGAAGAGATCACAGCGGATTTGTATAAGGCAAAGGTTGTAAAATATCTTATCGTTCCGGAAGATTCCGATGCAGAACTGCCGGTAGGTATCGAAAAAGAAATGATTGTTGTAAAACTGCCTATCAAGCATGCTTATGTGGATTCTGAAGAGTCTATCGATACTCTGGAAACTCTGAAACTCCTGAAAAAGGTCAAAGCAGTAGGATTTGACCAGGATGAGACGGATATCGATGCAGTCAATAAAGGCTTGGAAGAGGAAAAAATGGTATATGCAGGGGCAGCCGATGATCTGAAATTCCGGGAACTGGTAAAGAATAAGATCGATTTTGCAATCGTTTCTTCCGAGGTTCTGCCGGGAAGCAAAACAGCAGAAGATGCCAAAGAAAAAGACAGAGATACAGACAGCAAGAAGAACAGCGACAGCAAGGATCAGAAAAAAGCAGATATAAAAGACACAGACGATAAGAGTGCAGATACAGACAGCAAAAAAACAGCGGATAGTTCCGATGAAAATGAGGAAGAAGCAGTGCTGGATCAGCTGGCAGACAATTTTGCAACCCTTGGTATCCCTATGCTGATCGACCGATCTGCAGACGAAGAGTCTGATCTCGGCAAAGCTGAGTGGCTGAAGGTATATGGTGCATTCTTCGGATGCAGCGACAAGACAGATAAACTGTATGCCAAAGCAGTTAAAGCTGCCAAAAGCAAAAAATAAGGATTGTCGTATTTGTTAACAGATACAGAACAGTTACAGACGAAAAACAAACGGGGAAAAAGAATGAAGAAAAATATTTATCAGAAATGCAGCCGGATGACGGCGGTGTTCCTTGCAACAGCCATGTTGCTTACCGGCTGTGGCGGCAGTGGGGATACTCCATCTGCTTCTGAAAAGGCAGAGAGTACGACCCGGGAAAGCACGGATATAACGAAAGAAACCGATTCTGCAGACACAAAAAAAGATACAGAAAAGCAGCAGGATGCAGAACAGAAAGAGGTATCCGGCGATACAGCTTCTTATCTGACAGATGCATCCGATGCGCCTGAGGTGGCAGGACTTACCTGCCAGGGAAAGCTGAAACTGGAGTATGCAGATTGCTTTGATGTGTATTATTATGAAGATGATTATCAGCTGATCGATGTACATGACAGTGCTCAGTATCTTCTGGTGCCTGAGGGAGCGGAGGCTCCCGAAGGCCTGGACGACAATATCATCGTGCTGCAGAAACCATTGGATAAGATTTATCTGGCAGCCAGCTCCACTATGGCGCTTTTCCGTGCACTGGATTCCATGGATAACATCAAGATGAGTGGAATCGACGCTTCCGGCTGGTATATTGAAGAGGCAAAACAGGCCATGGAAGACGGTAAGATCCAGTTTGCAGGAAAATACAGCGAGCCGGATTATGAGATGCTGGTAGATCAGGATTGCGATGTGGCTATTGAATCCACTATGATTCTCCACACACCGAAAGTACAGGAGATGATCGAAGACCTGGATATTCCGGTATTTATCGACCGCTCCAGCTACGAGACCCATCCTCTGGCAAGAACAGAATGGATCAAGCTGTATGGCGCTATGTTAGATAAGGAAGAAGAGGCATATAGCTTCTTTGATGAACAGGCCAAGGTAATCGGCGACCTGAAAGACTTTAAAAATACGGAAAAGACGGTGGCATTTTTCTTTGTAAGTACGGACGGTTCTATTGTAGTGAGAAGAACCCAGGATTATATTCCAAGCATGATCGAGCTGGCAGGCGGAAGATACGTATTCCAGGATCTGGACAGTGTGGAGACAACCAGTGCTTCCGTATCCATGAGCATGGAGGAATTCTATGCAGCTGCAGCAGATGCAGATTATCTGGTATACAATGCCACTATTGACAATCCCATCCAGTCCGTAGACGAACTGGTTGCAAAGAACGAATTGTTTGAGGACTTCAAAGCTGTTCAGGAAGGCAATGTATGGTGTGTAGGAAAATATATGTATCAGGCAACGGATATCGTTGGTCAGCTGATCACAGATTTTCATCTGATGTTAACCGACGGAGATGAGAAAGACATGACATTCCTTACTAAAGTAAGTGATAAGTAACAGGAGAAATCATGAAAAAACGAAAAGAAGCCCTTCAGGGGGCAACCGATTTTCATTATGAAAATTTTCTGCGCAGAAGCCGGTATACATCGGTATTTCTCGTACTGCTGGCGGCATTCTGCGTGATCACTGTTTTGAATATCAATACCGGAAATGTGGATATCTCTATCCCAAAGATTTTAAAGATTATTTTTCTTCGGGAAGGAAATAAGATGGAATATAACATTATCTGGAAGATCCGTCTGCCAAGAATTCTGATGGCGGCCATCCTTGGGGGAGCACTTTCTCTTTCCGGATTTTTATTACAGACCTTCTTTGAAAATCCTATTGCAGGTCCCTTTGTACTCGGTATTTCCTCCGGAGCCAAAATGGTGGTAGCTCTGGCGATGATTTATTTTCTGGGACGGTTTCAGGTGGTATCTTCTTATACGCTGATCATAGCAGCCTTTATCGGTTCCCTGATCGCCACAGGTTTTATCCTTTTGGTGTCCAGACGGATCAATCATATGGCAACACTTTTAGTAGCAGGTATCATGATCGGTTATATCTGTTCAGCGGTCACGGATTTTGTGGTGACTTTTGCAGAGGACTCAGACATTGTCAACCTGCACGGATGGAGCCAGGGAAGCTTTTCCGGTATGAACTGGAGCAATGTGAAGGTGGCGGCAGTTGTCATCGGAGTGACGATCCTTATTACATTTTTCATGTCCAAGCCGATCGGAGCTTACCAGCTGGGAGAAGCATATGCCCAGAGTATGGGTGTGAATATTCGCTTTTTCAGGATTATGCTGATACTGACTTCCAGTGTGCTTTCTGCATGTGTGACTGCATTTGCCGGACCGATTTCTTTCGTGGGAATCGCTGTTCCCTATCTGGTAAAGAGAAGTCTTGGAACTTCCCGGCCACTGATCGTCATTCCTGCCACATTTTTGGGTGGCGGTGTCTTCTGTATGATGTGTGATCTGATCGCGCGTATGGCATTTGCACCGCTGGAACTGAATATCAGTACCGTGACTTCGATATTTGGTGCGCCGGTGGTTATTTTCATGATGTTGCACCGGAAGAAAGGAAACTGACATGGGAGAATATTATTTTCATCTGGATCAGCTGACGGTGGGATACAACGGAAAACCTCTGATTGATCAGATTCAGGTAGGTATCCATAAAGGAGAGATTGTTACACTGATCGGACCGAACGGATCCGGAAAATCAACAATTTTAAAGAGTATCACCAGACAGCTGAAGATACTTGGTGGTAAGGTTCTGTATGAGGAGAATGATCTGCACAAGCTTTCTTACAAGGAACTTTCCACCAGAATGGCAGTAGTTCTGACAGAGCGCATGCGGCCGGAACTGATGACCTGTCATGATATTGTGGCAACCGGTCGTTATCCTTATACAGGTCGCCTGGGCATCTTAAGCCGGAAAGACGAGGATAAAGTGGATGAGGCCATGCGGATCGTCCATGCAGAAGAACTGGGAAGCCGGGACTTTAATGCCATCAGTGACGGGCAGCGTCAGAGAGTCCTTCTGGCAAGAGCTATCTGCCAGGAACCGGAGATCATCGTGCTGGATGAGCCTACCTCTTTTCTGGATATCCGTCATAAGCTGGAACTGTTATCCATTCTACGCTCTATGGCAAAAGAAAAGGGCATAACCGTGATCATGTCCCTTCATGAGATCGATCTGGCACAGAAGATTGCAGATCAGATCCTTTGTGTAAAAGGAGATCATGTCTGCTATTACGGAACTCCGGAACAGATCTTTGAAGAACAGACCATCCGGGAATTATATGGAATCGAAAACGGATTTTATGATCCCAGATTTGGCAGCATTGAGCTTCCAAAGGTTGATGGAGAGCCGGAGGTCTTCGTGATCGCCGGATGCGGAAGGGGAATACCCATCTACAGAAAATTACAAAAGGATAATATCCCCTTTGCAACAGGCATCCTGTACACCAACGATGTGGATTATCAGTTAGCCCGCCTGCTAGCCGCCAGGGTGATCACAGAGGAACCTTTTTGCCAGATTACTCAGGAGCATCTCCGGGAAGCAATACAGGTTATGGAAAACTGTAAAAAGGTGATCTGCGCCGATGTTCCCATCGGAGAATGCAACAAAGGGCTGGAGGAACTGATCCGGGCCGCAAAAAAGAGAATGTAAGAGAAGAAAACGAAGAAAGATCCTGATGAAATCTATTTTCACCGGGATCTTTTTGTTGCATTGCATATCAATAATTGGTCCGGTGGACCAATTTTGATTGCTGTTCGCGGGTGTCTGTTATGACTTGAGATATAGAGAGAAGATACGGTATAATGTATATACTTAAAGTAACTGTGTGACGTATAGCAGTTACCATGCAGTCATTAAGCAAGGGCAAAAGTCCTTAGCATTATCAGGAGAGGAATTCTACAAATAGATGAACGAAAAAACAGAAAAAATCAAAAAAATCCGGAATCTGCTCCTTGCCGGGGGGTGTGTAATCACTGCCATAATATGCCGTCATCTTCCAACGAACAGAGAATCAGGCTGGGTAGCTTTTTTTCAACTGACGAGGGCATACTTGTATATCACTTTATATTGTGTCTGGGGAATTTCCCTTCAGCGAAGGATCGTCAACAGGACAGCACGAAGATGTCTGTGTGGTATTGCATCTCTTATGGTTTTCTGGTTTGTTATCCGTACTCTGAAATACAATGTATTTTATGAACCGGTATTGCGGCGTTACAGTTGGTATGGATATTATGTCCCGCTACTGGCTATTCCATCTCTGAGTGTGATTGCGGCATTGAAGATGAGAGAAAGTGAAAATCAAAAGAGGAGACAATGGACCGGTATTTTCCTGGTGATCACAGTGGGCGTGATCCTGCTTGTTATGACCAACGATCTTCATCAGCTGGTATTCCGCTTTCCTGCAGAAAAGCCATGGACAGATGATGAGTATTTTTATGGTCCGGGATTTGTGCTTTGTGTGGCATGGATTGCTATCGGTTTTCTTACTATGCTGGGCATATTAATCGCAAAATGCAGAAACCCCGGGAAAAAGAAAATATGGCTTCCCTTTGTGCCATTAGGACTGTTTTTTATCTGGTGCATTGCCAATATTTTCCGTATTCCACATCTGAAAATCATTGCAGGAGATATGGCGGCGGCCTGTTGCCTTTTGATCGCCGCTCTTTTTGAAAGCTGCATCCAGTGTGGTCTGATTCTGGTAAATAACCGATACGGAGAATTGTTTCAGGCTTCCAGAGGAATCAATGCACAGATCAGTGACCGGAATCTGAACATCCGTTATACAACCGGTGACGGAATCGAGCTGGATAAAGAAGAGATGAAAGAAGCACTGGAGAATCCGGGATATGAAAAAGAAGGGATCCGTCTGAACAGTATCCCTATCAATGGAGGGTATGCTTTCTGGATCGAAGATATCCGTCAGCATCGAGCTGCTTATGAAAGTCTCTATGAGCTTCGTGAAGAACTGAGGGATCGAAACCAGCTTTTGAAACTGGAATATCAAAAAGAAAAAGAGAGAAAACAGGCAGAAGAAAAGAACCGGCTTTACGATCTGATGCAAAAGCAGACGGCAGAACAATTTCAGCAGATCGCCGGATATGTGGATCAGCTGGAACAGTGTACGGATCACAGGGAATATCACAGACTTCTGGGGAAAATCCTGATCGTAGGGTCTTATCTGAAAAGAAGGAAGAATCTGACACTTTCCGCACTGGAAGGTAAGGAATTAAAGGAAGAAGAACTGATCCAGAGCCTGCGGGAATCCTGCAGTAATCTGGTCTTTTGTGAGATTCAAGGACAGTATTATATAGAAACCGGCAAAGAAACTTTACCGGCGCAACTTGTCTTAAGAGCTTATGATTTCTTTGAGCAGATAGTAGAACTGCTTCTGAAACAGGGCGGTTCTTTTTTCTATCGGCTGACAGAACTGAATGGTGCCCTTCGAATCTCGGTGAACCTGGAGGGTGATTGTCAGACGGAGAGTCTGCAAGAAAAATATCCTTTGTTACATATGGAACAGGAAGAAGAAAAAGAATGGTTTCTGGCTTTGCAACTGTCAGAGAAAGGAGGCAACGATGAAATCCTTTGAAACATCCGGTATGTTTGTCCAGGAAATGATTCTGGTTGCGTTTTTTCTTCTGATCCTGGTGGAGATCAGGCTGTTGTGTATTCAACATTCCAGAAAGCGGAAAGTGGAGGTTATGGCTGTCAATTTTCTTTTGCTGAGTGTCACCTATGGAATTCTTACGGATCTGCTGAGTGATTATCTGGCTATTTGGGAAGGGAAAAACAAGCTTCTACATATTGCAGCCGGTTGGCCTGCAGGAATCCTTTTTTTTCTCATTTTTGCAGATACCGGTTATCTGATTTGTCGTATCCGGCGCGAAGATGAAAAATACAAAAAAGAATTGTCTGTATACTCCATCAAACAGACCCTGGATCATCTGAAGTGCGGAATCTGTTTTTGTGATGGCATCGGACAGATCGTATTATGTAATGAGAAAATGTACCAGTTAGGCTATATGCTTACCGGGGAGAATCTGCAAAGTTATCTGCTTTTAAAAGAAGCACTGGAGGCAAAACAATATTCCAACGGAATCTCAAAAGTAGGGAAAAAGAAAAATCTGTATTATTTTCCGAATGGTACCGTATGGGATTTTCGCCAGGAAAAACTGGAGGATCCCAGTCTGCAGGGTTATATACAGGTGCTGGCATTGGATGTGACCAATCTTTATTTTAACAGTGAGAAGATTCAGAAAAGCAATGAAGAACTTATCCGGCTGAATAAAGAAATAAGAAAAATGTATGAATGCATCGATGATCAGATCAGGGAAGAGGAAACTCTGGCTATGAAGATCCGTATCCATGACAGCTTCGGACGAAGCCTGCTGGCGGTCCGGCAGCTTCTGGAAGAGGAAGCGGAACCGGAGAAAATGAAAGGGCAGTTAAAGACCATAAGGCAGACGGCACAGATTTTGCTGGGAAATATGGAGGAAGTACAGGACGAGAATAAAGAGTCCATCACAGAAAAGGCAGAAAAGCTTGGAATCACTGTATTTGTCACCGGAAGCATGCCGGAGGAAGAATATCAGAAGTTATTGATCGACCAGGCGATTATGGAATGTATGACCAACTGTGCAAGGCACGCCGGTGGAACCAGGGTGTTTGTAAAGATCACAAACAATAAGATGTTTTGTAAGGTACAGATCACAAACAATGGAAAGAAACCCGCAGAAGGATCCCAGGAGGGCGGAGGACTGACATCTCTTAGAAAAACAGTGGAGCGGGAAGGAGGAAAGATGCAGGTGATCTTTTCGCCTGAGTTTGAACTGATTCTGTTACTGTCTCATGAAAAAGACAGAGAGATCAAAAGTTCAGAGGAAGTAACTGTGAAGATACTGAACAGTTAAAAGAAGAATAAAAAGGGAAGTGATGAAAAATGAAAATACGAGTGTTACTTGTGGAAGACCAGAAGATTATGCAGAAGTATTTCGCCAGCATGGTGCAGGGGGATGAAAGATTCTTGCTGGTGGACGTTCTGAACGACGGAGAAAAGGCTGTTTCTTACTGTAATCATACGGTGGTGGATCTTGTCCTGATGGACGTCCAGACCTTCCAGAACCATGACGGATTGCTGGCAGCAGAAACTATCAAAAAACAACATCCGGCAGTGAAGATCATCGTGATCACATCTCTGGTGGATCCGGAGATCCTTACACGGGCAAAAGAGAAGGGCGCAGACAGTCTGTGGTATAAGGATCACGGACAGGAAGAAATTATGGAGGTGATCGATCGGACTTTGGAGGGAGAACATGTCTTTCCGGACAAGGCGCCGGCCGTGGAACTGAAGTGGATGAAAAGCGATGAGATCAGTCCCCGGCAGCTGGAGATGCTGAGACTGTATATCAAAGGCTATTCCTATTCGGAGATTGGGAAACAGATGAACTGTTCGGCAGCAGGAGTTCGATGGAATTTTCAGGATATGATAGCAAAAGCCGGCTATTCTTGTAAGGAAGAATTACTGGCCGCAGTGCTGGAAAGTAAGCTGGTCGTAAGCACATTGAAAGATTGGCAGACATTATAAAATATCAAGAAGTATTTCATTTGCTATCACAAGTGTTAGTGACTGACAATAAGATATCTGTAATAATAATATTACAAAAAAAGGAAAAGATGTAATTGTCAGTAGCCACTGTTTTGCAAGGTGTTTTGGTATGACTATGCCAGGATCCCGAGATATACAAGCCAAAATGCGTCACCGAAGGTGATTTTACATGCATTTTGGCTCGTGACTGTGAAGGCACTGAACAGTTACGAAAAACTATGTATAAAGAAGGGAGAAAATCGTATGGGACTTATAAAAGCAGCTATGGGCGCAGCAGGCGGCGTAATGGCAGATCAGTGGAAGGAGTTTTTCTACTGCGATTCCATGGATAAAGATGTAATGGTAAAAAAGGGACAGAAACGTGTTTCAGGAAGATCCTCCAACACAAAAGGCAGCGATAACATTATTACAAACGGAAGTGGAATCGCTGTTGCAGACGGTCAGTGTATGATTATCGTAGAACAGGGTAAAATTGTTGAAGTTTGTGCAGAACCGGGACAGTTTACCTTTGATTCTTCCACAGAGCCATCTATTTTTACCGGCAGTCTTGGATCAAGTATCGAAGCAACCTTCGCAACCATCGGAAAACGATTCACCTATGGCGGAGATACCGGAAAAGATCAGAGAGTATATTATTTCAATACAAAAGAGCTGATCGATAACAAGTTCGGAACACCGAATCCGATTCCGTTCCGTGTAGTAGATTCCAAGATCGGACTGGATGTGGACGTGGCAGTACGTTGCTCCGGTGTATATTCTTACCGTATCGCGGATCCGCTTCTGTTCTACAGCAACGTATGTGGAAACGTAGAAGACGAATATCGAAGAGAAGAGCTGGAAAGTCAGCTGAAAACAGAATTTATCAGTGCACTTCAGCCGGCATTTGGAAAATTATCTGATCTGGAATTACGTCCGAATCAGATCGTCACTCATAATACAGAACTGGAAAATGCCATGAATGAATCTCTGTCCGCCAAGTGGGGACAGCTTCGTGGTCTGCAGGTAGTAAGTATCGCTCTGGGTTCCGTAACTTTACCGGAAGAAGATGCGGAGATGATCAAACAGGCACAGCGTACCGCGATCATGAGAGATCCTACCATGGCAGCAGCTACTATGGTTGGAGCACAGGCAGACGCCATGAAAGCAGCAGCATCCAATGAAGCAGGTGCAATGACAGGGTTTATGGGAATGGGCATGGCCATGAACGCAGGAGGCGGCGGTATGAATCCGCAGAATCTGTTCGCTATGGGTCAGCAGCAGGAAGAAGCCAGACGTCAGGAAGAAGCACAGAAAAAAGCCCAGGAGGAAGAGATCCGCAGACAGGTAGAAGAAAGACTCCGTGCAGAAGCAGCGCAGCAGCAGGCAGCAGCTGCAGCGGCAGCACCGGTAACAACACCTGCAGCAGACACCTGGACCTGCAGCTGTGGAAATGTAGTAAGCGGAAAGTTCTGTCCGGAATGTGGTTCCAAGAAACCGGAACCAAAACCTGTAGAAGGATGGAAATGTGTATGTGGCAATATTGCCACAGGAAAATTCTGTCCGGAATGCGGAGCACCGAAGCCGGCAGAAGAAAAACCAGCAGAACCGAAAGGATGGACCTGTTCTTGCGGAACTGTCAATCAGGGCAAATTCTGTATGAACTGTGGAGCAAAAAAACCGGCGGATGCACCGTTATATCGCTGTGATAAATGTGGATGGACCCCGGAAGATCCGAAAAATCCACCGCGTTTTTGTCCAGAATGCGGAGATCCTTTTAACGAATCTGATATTCAGTAATCCGGAAGGGAGGAAGAGGTATGGGTTTATTTGATAAAAAAGTATGTGATATCTGTGGTGAGAAGATTGGTCTGTTAGGAAACAGAAAACTGGATGACGGCAATCTGTGTAAGGATTGTGCAAAAAAACTGTCTCCCTGGTTTGAGGAGCGTCGCCACAGTACAGTAGAAGATATTAAGAAACAGCTGGCATACAGAGAACAGAACAAAGAGGCAGTTCGTAATTTCCGTGTGACCAGAGATCTGAAAGCAGACAATAATTACCATGTATTTATTGATGATAACCATCAGAAATTTGCGATTGGCACCAAGATGGATGTAGAGACCAATCCGGATATTCTGGATCTTTCTCAGGTTACAAGCTGTCGCATGGATGTGGAACAGGATCGTACAGAAGAACAGTATCGGGATCAGAATGGCGAGATGAGAGATTATGTGCCTCCAAGATACAAATATTCTTACAAATATAAAATGATGATCGGTATCAACAGCCCCTGGTTTGACGATATGGATTTCCAGTTACATAATTTCGACATCGATGCAAATGACCGTGGAAAGATCATGGCAGTAGAGCAGATCGGTAATCAGATCATCGCAGCACTCTCCGGCGGCAATATGGCAGGCAACATGAACACCGGAATGTACGGTCAGCAGCTGGGAATGATGGGAAATACCCCAATGCACGGCAATCAGCAGCCCGGTATGATGAATCAGGGCGCATATGGCCAACAGGGCAATATGAATGCCGGTATGTATGGCCAGCAGGCAGGCATGATGAACCAGGGAGCATACGGCCAGCAGCCGGGAATGATGAATCAGGGAGCATACGGCCAGCAGCCGGGCATGATGAACCAGGGAGCATACGGCCAGCAGCCGGGCATGATGAATCAGGGCATGTATGGCCAGCAGCCGGGCATGATGAACCAGGGAATGTACGGCCAGCAGCCAGGAATGATGAATCAGGGCAACTATGATCCGCGAGCAGGTGTTCCAAATCAGGATTACAGCCAGCCTGTACAGGGAAATCTTGCAGCAGCCGGTGGTGCCTGGGTATGCAGCTGTGGCGCATCCAACACAGGAAGATTCTGCGAATTCTGTGGACAGCCAAAACCAAATCAGTAATCTAAGCCGGTGTGTCTGTCCGCATAATATGCGGTCGACATTATACAAAAATATCTGAGCTACTGTCCCCGGAAAACTTTTTCGGGGACAGAGCATAAAAAGGAGGGAGAGGGTGAGCTATGGCAGATATGATGGAGTACAAATGCCCTTCTTGTGGCGGAGCCATGGAGTTTGACAGTACGACTCAGAAAATGAAATGTCCCTACTGTGATACGGAAATGGAAGTAGCCCAGTATCAGCAGATGCAGGAGAAAGCCGAAGGAAATGCCGGTGGCAATCAGGCTGGCGATGCCGGAGGAAACAATGAAAACTGGTCTGATATGGGCAACAATCAATGGATGGAAGGCGAGACAGACGGAATCCGGGTCTATGTCTGTCAGTCCTGTGGAGGAGAGATCGTTGCAGATGCCAATACCGGCGCAACAAGCTGTCCGTTCTGTGGAAACAGGGTTGTCATGAAAGGACAGTTTGCCGGAGATCTGAAACCGGATTATATCATTCCGTTTAAGAAAGATAAAAAAGCGGCAAAGGCAGCTTATTTCAACCATCTGAAAGGGAAAAAATACCTTCCAAAGGTATTTAAAAAAGAAAATCATGTGGATGAGATGAAAGGTGTCTATGTTCCTTTCTGGATCTTTGATGTAGATGCGGAAGGAAGTGTCGCATATAACGGTGAGCGTATCACCAAGTGGAGAAATGGAGACACAGAGTACACAAAAACCGAAATGTATTCCATGCAGCGTGGAGGAAATCTGAGTTTCGCCCGCGTTCCGGCAGACGGATCCAGGAAAATGGATGATACTTTGATGGAATCCATAGAGCCTTTTGAATTCCGTGAGGCGGTTCCTTTTCAGGCGGCTTACCTTGCGGGATATATGGCAGATCGATACGATATGGACATGGAAGAACGTATGGAACGTGCCAGGGAGCGAGTGAAAAAAGCTACAGAAGATGCATTTCGAAAGACCCTGCCTCATATGGACCGTGTGACGGTGGCCAGCAGTAATGTAAATGTATGCAATGCCAGATACTGGTATGTACTGTATCCGGTATGGATCCTGAACACCACCTGGAATGGTGAAAAATTTACCTTCGCCATGAACGGACAGAGCGGAAAACTGGTAGGCAACCTGCCGATGGACAAAAAGAAGTTCTGGATCGGCGTATCGGTTCGCGGCGGTATCATCGGACTTGTGATCTATTTGTTACTTTGGATCATTGCACTGATGTAAGAAGGAGGGGGAGAATATGAAGCACAAATTAAAAATTACGATACTCTCCATTTTATTCGGATTGCTCTTCGGCATACCTGTATATGCAGATAGTAATACCTATATCATTGATCAGAGCGATGTGCTGGGGGAATATATTTCGACGCTGAACGAAAAAGCAGAAACAATATCGGAAGAAGCGGGACTTCGCATTACCTGTATGATCACTAACACCACGGAGGGCATGGGAACTCCGGCGGTATCTGAGCAGGTGTACAAGGGACTGTTTGCCGATGATCCGGGCTTTATGCTGATCTACAGTATCGATGATCAGGAATGGTTTATCTACAGCTCAGGAATGGAGTCAGCTCCACTGACGGAGGAACAGGAAAATGAACTCTGGAACGAATTCGCCATTCAGGATTATTATGTAGATTGTGTAGATGCTTATCTGGATGCGGCAGCTGCTATCTGCAGCGTGGATTCTCAGGGAGTGACAGAACCGGCTGCTACAGACAGCCAGGGCGATGACCAGACGGCAGGTGCCGATACTTCGGAAACTACAGAAGCTTCCGGTGCGAACACTCAGGAAGCCAGCAGCGCGATTCCGCAAGAAAGACAGCTTCCGCTGCTTGTGGATGATGCAGGTCTGCTGACTGAGGAAGAAGCAGATGCTCTGCTGGATAAACTGGAGGAAATCAGTGAAAGACAGGAATGTGAAGTGGCAGTAGTCACCGTGGATTCCCTGGAAGGAAAGACTTCACAGGATTATGCAGACGATTTCTATGATTATAACGGATACGGATACGGAAAAGACGATGACGGTATCCTGTTGCTGATCAGTATGGAAGACAGAGACTATGCTATCACTACCTATGGTTTTGGTATCACAGCATTTACCGATGCAGGTCTGCAATATGTGGTAAATGATTTCAAACCTGCCTTAAGTGGCGGAAGGTATAGAGATGCCTTCAACGACTTTGCAGACTGCTGTGATAAGTTCCTTACCCAGGCCCATACGGGAGAACCATATGATGGGGATAATATGCCAAAAGGGACAGTCCATCCCGTATATATCCCCATCTCCCTTTTATTTGGTTTCCTGATTTCTTTACTGATAGGAAGATCGAAGAGTGCAAAACTGAAAAGTGTACGGAAAAAAGAATCAGCAGCGGATTACCAGGTGGCAGGAAGTATGCGCCTGTATCAGAATTCGGATGTGCTGGTTGCATCCAACGTGACATCCAGAGTGATATCCAGCTCCAGCGGAAGTTCATCCGGCGGAAGCTCCACACACACAAGCTCTTCCGGAAGAAGCCACGGAGGAACATCCGGAAAGTTCTGATGGATGGAAACAATCGACAGCCAATATGAAAAAGGAAAAAGACGAATCATACATTTTCAGTAGATTCGTCTTTTTTGTGCGTGCAGATCGCGGGAATGATTTTTCAGACACGCTCTAAAGTACGTACATCTGGATAAACATTTGGTGTGTATGATAATACAGGCATTTACCAATGGATCATTGGGAAAGCTGTAAGAGAAAAAAGTAGCAGAGAAATGCACAGAGCGTTTGACAGTAATGCCGGGAAAGGGTAGAATAAAATGATGTGTGGTTAAGAGAATAGTACTTCACAAACATGGAAGAAATGGAGAAAAAATTATGGCATATTATCTCGTAGATTATGAAAATGTAAAAGCTGACGGAATGTACGGGGTGGATCAGCTTGGCAAGAAGGATTGTGTGTGTATTTTCTACAGTGAAAACGCATCCACACTTACCTTCGGTCTTCACGAAAAACTGAATCAGACAAAAGGAAAGATCGTATTACAAAAAGTTGAAGTCGGTGTGAAAAATGCACTGGATTTTCAATTGTCCACATATCTGGGATATCTGATCAGTGAAAATGAAGGTAAAAACGAGACATATTATATTGTGTCTGAGGATAAAGGTCTTGCGATCCTGACAGGTTACTGGGCAGAACGTGGAGAAAATGTGAAGACTGCGTCAGATATTGCAGCAGCAAAGGAAGATCTGGAAGAAGAAAAACCTTCAAAAACAGAAAAAAAAGAAAAGAAAGAAAAACCAGGAAACCCGGAAAAAATGGAAAAAGCGGAAAAGGAATCCGGTGAAGAGAGAGAAAAACCTGATAAGCAGAAGAAATTCCATGGAAAAAAACAGCAGAAGAAGGGAAATGCACATCCGGGGCAGACAACAAGACTGCAGGTACACACAAGAAAACAGGAAACAAAATCACAGAATCCGGCGCAGCAGAAACCGGATGTGGAAAACACAGAGATTCCGGTGGCAGAAAAGGTGCTGACAGAAGAGAAACAGGAACAGCAGGTAAAAGAAGTTGCAGTCCGTCAGGAGAATAACGGTGCAGAAATCAGAAAACCGGAACATCGCAAATACAGAAAATACCACAATTACCGGAAGTATCCGCAGAAAAACAGAAAAACACAGGAATCTTCCAAGGTAATCCGTCCAATCCTCTCAGCAGGAGAATAAAAAAAGAAAAGGATAAGTCATATGATAGCGATAATTGAAAAAGTATATCAGTTTTTATGGGGTGACTGGATCGTGCTTCCGCTTCCGGGAGGAAGTTCTTTTCGGTTTTCACTGCTCGTACTGATATTGATTCCGGCAGGAATCTGGTTTACGATCCGGACGAGATTTCTTCCCATCCGTCTGTTTCCGGACATGCTGCATACATTGTTTGAAAAAAAGGGAAAGGCGGAAGGGGAGAGCCATAACAGTACATTGTCGGCATTACAGACACTGATCGTCTCTACCGCTACACGTGTCGGTATGGGAAACCTAGTCGGTGTGGTTGCGGCAATTTCCGCCGGAGGAGCGGGTGCGGTTTTCTGGATGTGGGTGACGGCACTCATCGGCTCGTCCACGGCCTTTGTGGAAGCAACTCTTGCACAGATCTATAAAGAAAAAGACCCGGTATATGGTGGCTACCGTGGTGGACCGGCCTATTATATGCACAGATTCATACAGGAAAAGCGGGGAGGAAAAAAGAAACGTTATGTGGGAATATCCGTTCTCTTTGCAATGTCCGGACTGATCTGCTGGTGTGGAATCAGTCAGGTTATCAGCAATTCCGTAACTTCTGCATTCCATAATGCCTTTCACATTCCGCCAATCTATACCACAGTGGTTCTGGTGGCACTTGCAGCAGTGATCATTTTTCGAAAAACTGCAACGGTAAAAGTGCTGGATGTGCTGGTACCGATTATGGCAGGATGTTATTTTCTGATTACTGTGATTTTGATCTGTATGAATTTTTCTGCCCTTCCGGGGGTGTTTTCCAGAATCTTTGAGGAAGCGTTTGGTATTCGTCAGGCAGTGGCAGGAGGACTTGGCACGGTGGTGATGAATGGTGTGAAACGTGGTCTGTTTTCCAATGAAGCCGGTTCCGGATCAGCACCCTGTGCGGCTGCGGCAGCAGAAAGCGATCAGCCGGTAAAACTTGGCCTGACCCAGGCACTGGGAGTTTTTATCGATACAATTGTAATCTGCAGTTGTACGGCGATGATCATGCTTTTGACGCCGGAAAGTCTGACCGAAGGGGCGGTTGGTATGGAACTTTTACAGGTGGCAATGGGTTACCATCTGGGACAGTTTGGTGTGATTTTCATTGCAGCAACACTCTGGCTGTTCAGTTTCTCTACTTTTCTCGGTATTTTATATTATGCAAGATCAAATATATCATATCTGTTTGGAGATGGAATGCTGCCGCAGAATCTCTATAAAGTACTTGCATTGGTGATGATGTTTATCGGCGGACTGGCAGCATACACGGTGGTGTGGGATCTTGGAGACGTCGGCGTGGGTCTGATGACCGTGTTTAATATTATTATGCTTTATCCGATGTCCGGAATCGCCATGAAGGCACTGAAATCTTATGAAACAGAGAAGAAAAACAGAAAAAAAGGATAAAAAACACAAGATATGGAAATTGTTCCTGAATAAATACAATATCTGCCCCAAATTGTACAAAATTGCATACATGCCTATATTTCATGGATTTGGGATTATTTTCTATTTGTTTTTTGAAAAAAGTGATGTTATACTACACCTGACAAAAAGATAACAATTCAAATACACACAAACACAGGAGGATATGCAATGGCTAAGTTTGAACAGTGGGAAGGCTTCCAGGGTAAAAACTGGGTTAATTCTGTAGATGTACGTGACTTTATTCAGTGCAACTACACACCATATGACGGAGATGAGACTTTCCTGGAGGGACCTACAGAGGCAACAGATAAACTGTGGGGAAAACTGCAGGAGCTGCAGAAAGAGGAACGTGCAAAAGGCGGCGTTCTGGATATGGAAACAGAAGTAGTTTCCGGTATCACAGCATATGGCCCGGGATATATCGATGAAAGCATGAAAGATCTGGAAGCAGTCGTTGGTCTGCAGACAGACAAACCGCTGAAGAGAGCATTCATGCCTTACGGTGGAATCAAGATGGCTGAGAAAGCCTGCACAACACACGGATATACACCGAGTGAGAAACTGCATGAAATCTTCACAAAATATCATAAAACACATAACCAGGGTGTATTCGATATCTATACTGACGAGATGAAAGTTGCCCGTCACAATAAAATCATTACCGGTCTGCCGGATACTTACGGTCGTGGACGTATCGTAGGCGATTACCGTCGTGTAGCTCTGTACGGTATCGATTTCCTGCTGGAGAAAAAACACTACGATATGAAACGTTACGAAAGACATGGAATGAAAGGAACTGATTTCCGTCTTCGTGAAGAACTTGCAGATCAGATGAAAGCTCTGAACGAAATGAAAGAAATGGCTGCATCTTACGGATTCGATATTTCCGTACCGGCGAAAAACGCAAAAGAAGCAGCACAGTGGCTGTACTTCGGATATCTGGCAGCAGTCAAGA
>OLQI01000782.1_pt1 | contig 25893 bp, 25 predicted proteins | sample 1672171 | NCBI WGS metagenome assembly OLQI01 (sample SAMEA3136655, study PRJEB25190) | human gut metagenome
GATAGCGTCAATTCTGGCGGTTATTTCCGTCCTTTTTAGTGGGACATATTGGTTAATTAGGCATGGTGCCAAAGTATTAAATAATGCAATCACTGCTGGTACATATCCGTTGCGGCAGCAATCTCAAGAATTAACCAATACAATCAAACGACTTAATAAAAATTTTGAAGAAGAACATGAAAAATTACAAAGACTAGAGCAGGAAGTAGAGCAACACGATAAAGCTATCATACTTCATGAAGAAAAAATCAAACGGTTGGAGGAGAGAAAATGAAAAAAGTATTATTCGATAAAGACGGTAAGCTAAATCGTAAGACAGTAACATCATTAGTAGTATTGTTACTAGTATTGCTTCAGCAATTATGTGCAATTTTTGGGCTTAAATTTACAGGAGATACGGGACAAATCATGAACCTTGTAAATACAGTTTTAACTATTGGCGGTATTTTAGGTTTAGTTGACGGAACAACAGTTGATGTTGATACAGTCAATACGATTGAACAAACAGCAAATAAAGCTTTAAAACTTGCGAAAATAAGCAATGATACTCCTAAATCTTTAGCAGAAACGATTGATAAGGATGGTAATGTAAAATAGGAGGTAGTATCGTGAAGAAAAAGAAAATATTAATTACTTTAGCAACGTGTGCAGCGTTGCTTTTTTCTGTGCAGTTAAACACTCCAAGTGTTCAAGCAGCTAGAGGAGACCATGGCGTTGATTGGTCTGTTTATCAAGGAGCAAATGGTAAATGGGGTTACGCCAGAGATAAATTTATGATATCTCAAATCGGTGGTACCACAACTGGCTGGAACTTGTACGATCAATGGACTTATCCAACGCAAGTAAGTTCAACTATTGCACAAGGTAAAAGAGCACATACATATATCTGGTGGCAAAATGTAACTTCAAACAGTCAAGCGGATTATGTATTAAATTATTTCTTGCCAAAAATTCAAACTCCAAAAGGTTCAATTGTAGCTTTAGACGTTGAATCTGGTTATCAGAATACGCAAGCAATTGCTCATGCTATTCAACGAATTAAAGACGCTGGATATACGCCTATGATTTATGGATACAAGAATTACTTAGTTAATAATACTGATTTGAGTTATCTATCTACCTTGTGTCAACTATGGTTAGCTGAGTATCCGAACTACGCTGTAACTCCTGAGCCAAACTACAATTATTTCCCAAGTTTTAACAACATTGGCATTTTTCAATTCACTTCAACTTATGTAGCTGGTGGATTAGATGGGGATATTGATTTGACTGGTATTACTGATAACGGTTATAAGAATGGTAATCCGGAAAAGCCTAAGACACACACGCCAGCGGTTGATGCAGGTATTAAAGCTGATAATACACCTAAGCGTGATATTACAGTAGGATATACTGTTAAAGTAAATTATTCTGCTAGTCGTTGGGCTACAGGTCAATATATACCAAGCTTTATCAAGGGTAATTCTTATAAAGTAATTCAAGTATCTGGCAATAAGGTATTGTTAAATGGTGTTATGTCTTGGATTAATAAATCTGATGTTGAGATTTTGCAAACAACAGCTCCAGTTCAAGCTAACAACTCAAGTTACTATACTGTTAGATATGGTGATACTTTAGGTGGAATTGCTTATAGATATGGAACAACCTGGCAAAACTTACAAGCACTGAATGGTTTAAGTAATCCTAATTGGATTTATCCAGGACAACGTTTGAAAGTAACAGGTAGCGTATCTACTCAGCAAACATATACAGTACGTTACGGCGATACTCTATCTGGTATTGCTTATCGTTATGGTGTAAATGTGTACACACTAGCACGTAACAATGGTATCAGTAACATTAACTGGATCTATCCAGGACAAAAATTGAATATATAGTATAATCTAATTATTGATGGATCGTTCCTTCAATTTTTAATTTTTTTAACATATCTACAGCTCACCTTTATTGGTGGGCTTATTTTTTTTGCACTTTTTTCATCTAAAAAATTAATGTAAAATGGTATCTAAAGGTGGGATGTAAGATGAACAATGCAAGTTATGATAACGAAGAGTTATTAGCAGAAGTAAAGCAAGATATGGCTGAGTTCGGTAGTGATTTAGAAGTTATTGCTATCTATTCAATTTTTCCAGAAGACCAAGACAAATACTATATAACTGACTATGTCTGGGGAAAGCCAGTACATGACAGTGATATGGATATCTATGAAGAAGAGCTTAAGCTATACGAAAAAGAGCTTGAAACAATAAAATTTACTAAACACGAAGAGATGAATATCGAAGAACTGTATACTAAGCTTCTGGAACAAGCTAAAACTATATAAAAAGTCCTAAATTATAGGACTTTTTATATATTTTATATTAACTTTGACGTTAAAGTGTGTTATAATATATTTGTTAGTTAAAGAAATTAAAAAATTGGAGGATGAAAAAATGAGTAAAAGGAGTTTGATGAAGCAAGCACATAAGCTTGCTAAGGAATTAGTTGAAAAAGTTGGCAATTACATGATTGCTTTAAAATTAGCTTTAAAGAAAATTTGGGCTATGGTTAAAGCAGGCAGAAAAAGAATGCCAGACAGTGCATTCAAAAGTGCCGTATATGAATTGACACATAAAAAGAAAGAATACAATGGACCAGATTTCTTCTGGTTAGGTAGCAAAGGTATTCCAGTTTGGTTAATGGAAAAGAACCTTGATCCAACAGAATTGTGGGGAGCTCAATTAGTTTATAGCATCGGTATTGAAAGAGAAACTGAAAAAGCAGCCTTAATTGTTTTCGAAACAGATTTCGGAAGCATAACAATGTGGGCTCCAAAGTCAGTAATTAAAGGTTTTTAAAAAAGGAGAGTTAATTATGATTTATGAAAAAATAGAAGTTAAATACTACATCAGAAAAGATAATAGAAAAATATTCTTTGATTATAAGAAAATTGCAGAACCAGGAGAAAAAGCTTGGTTAGTCGACACAATTGATAGAACTGAAAAATTTACAGCCTTTACAAACAAGGGTAAAGTAAGTAAGCCACAACGTAGCAAATATGAGGTGGTTAATGAAGAAGCTGAACGTAAATTACAAGAACGTTTAGCTTTGAAAGCTCAAACGGCAATAGACTTACCTAGAGCTATTGAGTTAGCTAAGGTAGTCGATGAAGCTTTCAAAGATAAGATGGGCGACTTGTTCTTAGAATATGATTACGTTGAAGAAGGCGAGTTTGACGATAGTAAAACACCAGGCTGGGTTACTATCAAAGTTAAAAACAGCCACTCCAACTGGTATCAAGATGTTGATAATGCACCATCGATGTATTATTACCAAGTGCCTATCGAAGTTGAAAAAGAAGCTAGAGAGCTACAAGCAATTCGCAAGAAACATCAAAATGATGATACGTTTAGTTTCTGGAAATGTGATTATTATAAACGTGAAGTTAGAGTAGCAGACCACTCTAACTATTAAGGAGGATATAAGCGATTGAAAATAAGGATATTGAAAACCCAAGTTGATAAAGAAACGGAAAGGGGTTTATGGATTAAATTGCCACGTTCAACCAAGAAATTTTGGCTGAGTAACAAATGCTACTTTCCAAATGGTGGGAGTGCGTCCATATATATAAACAAGAATTTTGATTATCTAGCCAGAAGTGGTTCTAAAGGAAAGAACCAATTTGAAATAAACGGCGAAGATATAATCGAAATTTTAGGCTGTACTCCTATAGAACATACACCTAAACGCTTAAAAGCTGAAAAAGTTTCAGCAGAAGATGACTTGTTGAGGTGATTACATGGAAATATTGGAGGTGGTAGAAGTTGAAGTACCAAACGAACTTAAGTGTTGATCAAAAATCAGCTATCAAAAAATTAGAAAAGTTAAGGGTTGGAGCGTTATTTATGGAACCTGGAACAGGTAAAACTCTAACAGCCTTGAAATTGATTGAATCATCAAAGGCTGATTGGGTTCTGTTTATGGTTCCTTTTCAAACTAAAAAAAATTTAAAAGATGAACTTGATAAATGGAGTTTTAAAATGCCTTATAGAATTGAAGGAGTTGAATCATTAAGCAACTCTGATAGGTTGTATCTGGAGTTGATGGCAGAAATAAAGAAACACAAAAGAGTGTTCATGGTAGTTGATGAGTCTCTTAAAATTAAAAATCAATCTGCTAAGAGGACTAAAAGAATAATGACTTTAGGTGGGCTAAGCTACTATAGGTTAGTCCTTAACGGTACTCCTATCAGCAGAAATGTTATGGATTTATGGACTCAAATGGAATTCTTAAGTCCTAAAATTCTTAAAATGAGCTTTAGAGAGTTTAGAGATAATTTCCTAGATTGGAAATATTATCCAGATACTCATAAAACAATAATAGGAAAACAACATAACATTGATGCACTCTATTCATTGATTGAACCTTATGTATTCGATGCAAAATTAAATCTTGAAATTTCAAAATTGAATAAAGAAGTTGAATTTCATGTACAGGATGATGAAGAGTATCAAATGATTAAACAAGAGTTTCTGTTTAATTTAAGCACAATGAAAGATATTGAATTTCTAACGTACACTCAAAAAATGCAAATGAGCTATACGTTAGATTCAGGCAAAATAAAATGCATTGATGAATTGCTTAAAGATAATCCAGAACCAACAATTTTATTTTGTAAGTATGTTAAAACACAGGATTATCTTAAGGAGCGATATCCACAGTGCAAGGTTCTAACGTATGGTAAAGGTACGTTCGGTTTAAATCTACAAGCATATAAGAACATGATATTTGTAGATAAGACTTGGGATTATGCTCAATTGGAACAAGCCCAAAGACGAATCTATCGTATTGGGCAAGAAAAAGATGTTAAGTTTTTCTATTTAACTGGCAATGTTGGATTAGAAAAAATGATTGATAAATGCATTTCCAAGAAAATTAATATCTTGGATGAATTTAAAAAATCAAGCAAGGAGGAGTTAGCTAATGTCATCTAAAAAGTATTTAGATATTAATGTGTATGATGCTGCAATGAATAGAATTAAAGCAGCATTTGATGAATTTGATAACATTTTAGTTGCTTTTTCTGGTGGTAAAGATAGTGGAGTCATGCTAAACATGGCTTATGATTACGCTAAGGCAACTAATCAATTAGATAAACTAGGAATGTATTTTCTAGATTATGAAGCACAGTATCAGCTGACAATCGATTATGTCCAAGACGAATTTGACAGGCTATCAGATATCAAACGCTACTGGTTATGCTTACCTAACTCAGTTCCAACTGCCACATCAATGTCTACAGGCTATTGGATACCGTGGGATAAGCAAAAGAAAGATATTTGGGTTAGAGATATGCCTAATCATGATTATGTAATTAATGAAGATAACGTACCATTCGATTACACTGTAGGACGTGATGATTACACAGTCCAAGAAGATTTCACAAAATGGTTCAGCGAAAAGTACGGGACTACAGGAGTTCTAATTGGTATTAAAGCATCTGAAAGTTTAGACCGTTATCGAGCAATTAAGTCTAAACATAAAACTAATGGCTATAAGAACTATAATTATATGATTAGCAGAAACGATACAACCGTCAACGTTTATCCAATCTATGACTGGGAAACTCAAGATGTTTGGATTGCTAATGCAAAGAATGCTTGGAACTATAACAAGTTGTATGACTTGTATTATCAAGCTGGTATTGGAATTGAACAGATGAGAGTAGCTAGTCCATTCTTATCTCAAGGATTAGGAACACTCAAGTATTATCAAGTTATCGAACCTAACACTTGGGCTAAAATGCTTGGTAGAGTCAATGGTGTAAACTTCAGTGGTATCTATGGTGGAACTACTGCAATGGGTTGGAAATCTATCCAACTGCCAGAAGGACATACTTGGAAATCATATCTTAAGTTTCTGTTATCTACCTTGCCAGAAGAAACAAGGAAAGACTATGAGAAAATTTTCAAGACGTCAATAGAATTTTGGGACAAACGTGGCGGTGTTTTGTCTGATGAAACAATTAAAGAATTGCGGGATATTGGTATTCCGTTAGAAGTTAAAGGTAAGACTAACTATAAAACTGACAAGAAAGCTGTACAGTTCCATGAGTATCCAGATGACGCTCCAGTTAAAGAATTTAAAACAGTTCCATCCTACAAAAGAATGTGTATCACAATCATGAAGAACGATCATACAGCTAAATATATGGGCTTTAGCAGAACTAAGGAACAACAAGAAAAGAGAAGAAAGGCGATGGAAAAATATGCAAACATCCTTTAGAAAAATAATCGCAAGAAATGAACATTCAAACGATACTTTCACATTTTCTAGCATAGAAGAAGCATGTTCAACTTTGCATATTAAAGATAACAAATTAAAAGAAGTTTTAAATGGCGAACAAAAATCAGTTAATGGCTTTACAGCTTGGTTCGCAGAAAGTGCAGTATATGGTGTTCGTGCTGTTCCAATAGAATTAATTGATGCTAATACTTACAACCCTAATCACGTAGCTCCACCAGAAATGAAGCTACTATATCAATCAATTAAGAGTGATACGTATACTATGCCAATCGTTTGCTATCAAAAAGAAAATGGCAGATATGAAATTGTTGATGGCTATCATCGCTATACAACGATGCTAAATCACAAAGATATTTATGAACGTGAACATGGAGTATTGCCAGTCTCTGTTATCGAAAAACCTATTGAAGATAGAATGGCATCAACTATTAGGCACAATAGAGCTAGGGGTAGTCACGATGTAAATTTAATGGTTAATATTGTTAAGGAACTAACTGAGTCAGGTATGAGCGATACTTGGATCATGAAAAACATTGGAATGGATGCTGATGAACTGTTAAGATTAAAACAGATTAGTGGTTTAGCTAGTTTGTTTCAAGATAAAGATTACAGTCATGCTTGGGAGTGATAAAGTGGAAAAGATTATAAAAGGTAGGAAATATAATACTGATACTGCTAAACTCATTGGTGTCGTTGGTGAACAACAAAAATTATATAGTAAACGTACAGGAGAATTCTTTCTGTATTTTGTTGATGAAAAAATAGTTCCATTGAGTTTTGACAAAGCTGAAAAAATTGTCAAAGAGAAATTAGACAAAAAAACTTATAACAATCTTTTTAATAAGAATGGAATAGAAAAAGTAACATTGCTACTTGATAGCAAAGTAGTTCAAGATGCTAGGAACAAAGCAGTAGCAAGAAATATAAGACTAAATACTTTAGTTGAAGAAGCAATACGTATTTTTTTAGATAATAAATCCATAAAAAAATAAAAACCTTTCGCCTACAGAACGTATCTGCCACTTTAACGTGGAGCGAAAGGGATTGATATCTACATGCGTATTATATGATAATATTCCTACACACGTCAATTTAGGTATCAGATAACTCCACATAGGTGGGGTTATTTTTTTGAAATTTTTTCTGATTTTATTCAAAAATCACTTTACTTTAACGTTAAAGTAATGTATTATAATAGATGTATAGGGAAGTTAAATAAATTAAAAATTGGAGGTCATCAAAATGATGGATAAAATGACAACAAAATTTGTAGGAACAATCGAGTTCCTAGATAGCAAAGGTAATGAAACAAATTTGCGAGTTTTAGCAATTCTGAACAGTATTAATGATGAAATCATTAGTGCTATTCCGATTGAAATCTTCGAAGGTGGAAACGTAACATTCCACCAAACAATTGAAAATAACGAATTTAAAGTTATCTCAATTGACGGAGATAAAATTGATGATATGATGAGTTTCATTTCATCTGTTTTATCTGAAGATGAAACTGAAAGCAGAAACGAAATTACACTTGATGATTTCGTTTCTGCTGAAGAATAAAAAATAAAACTCCACTTTTCCAGAGTGGAGTTTTTAAATTAACCATTAATGTACCAATAACATTGTAACACATAATATATGCTATAATACAGTTGTCTATATCTTAGAATGAGTCTGCCTTAATTTGCAGGCTTTTTTTATATCTTTTTATTTTTGGGTTTTGCATTTTGAAAATGCTAAACCTATTATTAAAAAATAGCCTATTTTTAACGATAGCATGTCATAAGTAAGTTGTTATTAAAAAATAAGCTTTTTTAATTTTAGATATAAAAAAACAAGCCCTAATTACAGTAATTAGGACTCTGTTAGTTTAACTCCTACACTTAGGGTTTGCTAAACTTGAGCTTTCAATAATATTATATCACAAAAAAATTTAGAACATGTCGTTTCAATGAGAGTAAAACCTTTTATAAGATAATTTTAATAAGGGAATAATTAGCGTGAATTTTTCTAAAATTATTTATTATGTATTTGAAAAATTTGATAAAAATTATTGTATAATTGAAATGTAATTTTTCAGAGGGAGGAATAAAGTTTATGGAAAGATACCATATTGGCCTAGATATAGGAACTTCATCCATAGGTTGGGCGGTAACAGGCGATGACTTTAAAATTAAGAGAAAAAAAGGTAAGAATTTAATAGGTACCCGTTTATTTAAAGAAGGAAATACTGCCGCAGAACGTCGAGGCTTTAGAACCCAAAGAAGACGACTTAATAGAAGAAAATGGCGTTTGAAACTATTAGAAGAAATTTTTGATCCATATATGGCAGAAGTAGACGAATATTTTTTTGCTAGATTAAAAGATTCGAATCTTTCTCCAAAAGACAGCAACAAGAAGTATTTAGGTTCGTTATTATTTCCAGACATATCTGATTCAAATTTTTATGATAAATATCCAACAATTTACCATTTACGAAGAGATCTAATGGAAAAAGATGAGAAGTTTGATCTAAGAGAAATCTATTTAGCAATTCATCATATTGTCAAGTATCGTGGTAATTTCTTAGAAAATGTTCCTGCAAAAAATTATAAAAATAGTGGGGCATCAATTGGATTCCTTTTAGAAGAAGTTAACAATTTATACAAGGATATTGTCGGAGATGAAAATGTTACTATTCTTAATAGTGAAAAATTTGAAGATGTAGAAAAAATAATCTTAGATGATGGAATTAGAAATCTTGATAAGCAAAAGGGTGTAGGAAAATTATTAGTAGAAGACAAAAAGAATAAGAATTTAGTTACGGCATTTTCTAAGGCTATTTTTGGATACAAATTTAATATTGAAGACTTATTATTAGTAGAAGGTGATGAAAAGAGTAAGTTAACATTCAACGATGAAAATATTGACGATATCTTTAATGAATTGTCACATTCCCTAGATGACAGAAGAATGGACTTACTAACTAAGACTAGAGAAATCTACTTTAAGTTTAAATTGAATATGATTGTCGCAACTGGATATACGCTATCTGAATCCATGATAGAAAAGTACGAAATACATAAGGCACATTTAAAAATGTACAAGGAATTTATCAATACCCTAAATTCAAAAGATAGAAAGATCTTGAAGAATGCTTATACCGATTACATTAATAATGAAAAAGCTAAAGCTGCCAATGCACAAGAGAATTTTTATAAAACTGTAAAGAAGACTATTAAAGATAATGATTCAGATATAGTTAAAAAGATCATAGATTTAATTGATGAAGGTAATTTTATGCCTAAGCAAAGAACTGGTGAAAATGGTGTAATCCCTCATCAATTGCACCAAATAGAGTTAGATAGAATTATTGAAAATCAGGCTAAGTATTATCCATGGTTGGCAGAAGAAAATCCTGTAGAAAAGAATAGAAAATTCGCTAAATATAAATTAGATGAACTAGTTACTTTTAGGGTGCCATACTATGTTGGACCATTGGTGGATAAGACAGAGTCTAATAAAAACGAAAAAGAAACAAAATTTGCATGGATGGTTCGTAAATCAAAGGGGACAATAACTCCATGGAATTTTGAAAATTTGGTTGATAGAACGGAATCCGCTAATCGTTTTATTAAACGCATGACTTCCAAAGATACATATATAATTGGTGAAGATGTATTGCCTGCTTCTAGTTTGCTATACGAGAAATTTAAAGTACTTAATGAATTGAATAATATCAAAGTAAATGAAAAGAAATTAGATATTGAACAGAAACAGAATATCTATTTAAAATTGTTTACGACTACCAAAAATGTAACTAAGAAAAATCTAGCTACTTTTTTGAACTGTAGTATAGAGAGTATTTCAGGCCTATCAGATGATAAGAAGTTTAACTCCTCGCTATCAAGCTATATTGATTTGAAAGTAATATTAGGAGATATAGTAGATGATTACAGTAAAAACGAAGATTTAGAGAAAATTATTGAATATTCAACTATTTTTGAAGATGGCAATATCTATAAAGAAAAATTAAGTGAAATATTATGGCTAACTGATGATCAAATTGAAAAGTTATCTAACATCCATTTTAAAGGATGGAGAAGACTATCCAAACGACTATTGATGCAGGTTACTAATGATAATGGTGAAAGAATTATTGATGCGCTATGGAATACATCTAATAACTTTATGCAAATTGTAAATGATGAAAGCATTCAATCAGAATTAGCTAAAATTAATGGTGAGTATTCTACAAAATCTGGGCTAGAAGATATATTAGATGAGGCATATACATCTCCGCAAAATAAGAAGGCTATTAGGCAAGTGATTAAAGTTGTCGAAGATATTGAAAAAGCTATGCAGTGTGAACCAGCATCTATATCTATCGAATTCACCAGAAGAAAAGAGAAGAGTAGATTAACGAATACTCGTTATAAGAAAATATCTGAAACTTATGAGAAAATTACAGATGAACTAATGTCTGAATATGAATTGGGAAGATTGCAGTCAGAGTTAGAAAATAACGCTAATGATATGAGAGATAGGTATTATCTTTACTTTATGCAACTAGGTAGAGATATGTATACTGGCGAAAAAATTAATATTGATGAATTGCATCAAAAATATGATATTGATCATATTCTTCCACAATCCTTTATAAAAGATGATTCTCTTAATAACAGAGTATTAACTCGTAAAGATATAAATAATAAAGAAAAATCAGATAAAACAGCTGTGGATTTGTATGCAACGAAAATGGGTAACTTCTGGCGTAAACTCTATGAGCAAGGTTTAATAACCAAGCAAAAATATAACAACTTATTAACTAGGACGGATAGTATAAATAAGTATGTTAAACAGGGATTTATTAAACGTCAATTAGTAGAGACAAGCCAAGTTGTGAAATTAGTTGCTAACATATTACAAGACAAATATGCTAACACGAAAATCATTGAAATAAGAGCAAAATTGAATAGTGATTTAAGAAAAGAATATGAATTGATAAAAAATCGTGAAGTTAATGATTATCATCATGCTATAGATGGGTATTTAACAACATTTATCGGACAATATCTATATCGAACATATCCTAAATTACAAAGCTATTTTGTATATAATAATTTCAAAAAGTTGGATAGTAAGTATTTAGAGCGTTTAGGCAGATTCAACTTTTTATGGCAATTAGAAGATAATAAGACAATTGATGTTTATGATAATACAAATAATGAATTTGTATTAAATGTGCCAGAGATGAAAGAGTATATACAAAAAATTAATAATTATAAGTATATGTTAGTTTCAAAAGAAGTAACTACTGAAAGGGGTGCGTTTTACAAGGAAACTAAGTACAAAGCGGGTGGAACAAGTTTAATTCCTATAAAGCAGAATAGGCCAATTAATATTTACGGTGGATATAAAGAAAAACGTAATAGTTATATGATGTTAGTTAAAATTAACAAGAAAAAAGAAACTATTTATAAAATTGTAGGTATACCAAGATTGTTATCTGACAAATTAGATAGATTGAGTACTGCAGGTGAAAAACAATTATTGTTAGAAGAAATTGCGAGAACTAGTCTATCTAAAACAGAACAAGATTTTAAGATTATATTAGATAAAATCTATTACGGTCAGTTGATTGTAGATGGAAATCAGAAGTATACTTTGGGAAGTGTTATATATAAGCATAATGCAATGCAATTACATTTATCCAAGAAAGCTCTAGAGGCTTTAGCTGTAGGGAAAACTAGGAGTAGGGAGATAAGCAATGAAGAGTTAATAGCAGTATATGAAGAAATATTATTAGCTGTTAATAAATATTTCGAATTGTATGATATCTCTAAATTTAGGCAAAAATTAAATAATGGATTAGAAATATTTAAAGAACTTCCTATCTACAATATATATGAAAATAATAAGATAAAGAAAGTCGGAAAATTTGAAGTATTAAACAGAATCTTAATTGGATTACATGCTAATGCTATGAGAACAGATTTGAGTGTTTTAGGGTTTAAAGATTTGGGTAAATTGCAAGTGAATGGTGGTATAAAATTATCGCCAGATGCTAAATTAATATATCAATCACCAACAGGAATTTTTTCAAGAGTTGTTAGAGTAAAAGATCTAGGATAATTATTTTTTAAGAATAAAAAAATAAAGGAGTCAGATGACTCCTTTTTTATGTATAGTCCATATTTATATGGATCAAAAAGAAAAACTCAGCTATAAAAGCTTTGTTTGATTTCAACTCAGAATGTTAAATCAATGAGGTTAAAACCTACAAAATTAATTATAAACCATTTAATGGTAGAAAGGCAAGGGAAGATTATGGGATTTAGAAATGTGATTATAACACAGCATTCCAAATTATCGTATTCTAACAATGCGATGATAGTACAAAATAAAGATGGGGCTAATCAAATACCGTTAGTAGATATGGATATATTACTTATTTCAACTACCCAAGCAGTTATCACTAGTGCATTAATAAGTAAGTTGGCAGAATCTGGAATTAAGGTAATTTTCACAGATAATAAAAATGAACCTGTGACTGAAACGGTTAATTATTATTCTAACAATAGGTCGTTAGATACGTACTTACAACAATATGAATGGAGTGATCATGTAAAAGAAATTTTGTGGACAAAAATTGTTAGAAGTAAAATTATTAATCAGATAAAGGTTCTTAAGAATTATCAAATAGATTGTCAGGATTTGAAAAACGAACTAGATAAGCTGGAAATAAACGATATGACCAATCGTGAGGCTGTAGTAGCAAGAAAGTATTTTGAAAAGCTATTTGGCAATAAATACAGTAGAAAAGATTTTACACCTATGAATGCAGCACTAAATTATGGATATTCAATTTTATTATCAGCTGTAAATAAAGAAATTGTTTCTGCAGGTTATGTAACATATTTAGGAATTCATCACCAAAGTCAAGAAAATATGTTTAACTTTGGATCAGACTTAATGGAACCGTTTAGACCGGTTGTAGATTATTGGTTGGCAGATAAGAATTTTCTAGAGTTTACACCAGACATTAAATATGGATTAGTTGATTTATTGAACTTAGAAATTAAATACAATAAAAAACAAATGCTGTTAAAGAATGCAATTACTAAATATGTAAGAAATGTAATTGAATACTTAAATCAAGAAACTGTTGAATTTGATATGGAGGTAAAATTTACGAATGAGGTACCGAATAATGCGATTAATGATAATGTTTGATTTGCCAGTGGAAACAAGTGAGGAAAGAAAGGAATATAGAAAGTTTAGAAAGAATTTAATAAATGAAGGATTTATTATGATTCAATATTCTGTTTATGTAAGAGTTTGTGTAAACAAAAAATCAGCGGAATTTACAGAAAAACGCATAGAATCTTTCTTACCTTCTAAAGGGGTAGTGCAATCTTTAATATTAACTGAAAAACAATATAATGATATGCATTTTTTATTGGGTAAAAAGATAAAAGAAGTTAGAAATAGCGCAGAAAGGACAATTATTCTATGAAATTATATTATACTGGGCATAAGAATATTGAAATAAATGCTGGAAAAATCACTGTATTGGGAACGAATAATGTGGATGTTTATAGAGAATTTATTGATACTTTTTTAAATGGGTACGGAAGTAATATTCAATTAAGCGACGATAAATATAATCGAAAAGATATAAGTACGAGTATTGATTGGGATGGGGATGTAATGTTAACAGACCGAATTAGTAAAAAGTATATGAATGTATTGATCAAGAAGATTATTGAAGACATCACAGATGATGAAAGACAAGCAATACTAAAATCAGTAAATAGTTTGTATGATCGTATTCGTGAGATTTTGTATAAAATTGATATACCCTTACAAGTAGATTATGACAATGATTTAACGAGATTATTCAAGTATTGTCAAGTACATACAGAGACGTTGCTATGGAAAAATGCATATGATAGAATATCCTCAGATGTTAAATTACATGTGGAACTAAATAGAAAACGAATTATAGGTCTAACCAATGTCGTACATTATCTTACCAAAGAAGAGTTTCAGGAACTTGTAAGTCTTGTTAAAGCGACTAACTTATTAGTATTTATAATTGAATTCACAGAAAAGGATGGTCAGAGATTCTTTGAAAACTGTGATAATTACTATATTGATGAGGATTATGTTGATTGGCACTAATGAATCGTTAAATTTTGATTATAAAATAACTGTTTCAGAAGGATGTTAAATCAATTAGGTTAAGACTAAATGCAGCTAAGGGAATTATAGATATTGTGTTTCAGAAGGATGTTAAATCAATTAGGTTAAGACTAATCGTCCATTTAATCCAGACGGAACATGGGTTTCAGAAGGATGTTAAATCAATTAGGTTAAGACTAAATATGTACAAGAAAATTTTGTTGATGAGGTTTCAGAAGGATGTTAAATCAATTAGGTTAAGACTTCATTTGGTTAGAAAACGGGGTTACATATTGTTTCAGAAGGATGTTAAATCAATTAGGTTAAGACTTTGGTAAAGGTTAATAATCATCAAGATCGTGTTTCAGAAGGATGTTAAATCAATTAGGTTAAGACTCTGCAATTCTTGGAATGTTTCAAAATAAGTGTTTCAGAAGGATGTTAAATCAATAGGTTAAGACTACACCATGATTATCAGACCTGATGTTTATGGTTTCAGAAGGATGTTAAATCAATTAGGTTAAGACTAAAGCTTTATTTCTTTGACCCTGATCACCTGTTTCAGAAGGATGTTAAATCAATTAGGTTAAGACTAAAACAGATGGAACTCCACCCGCATATAAAGTTTCAGAAGGATGTTAAATCAATTAGGTTAAGACTGCATGTTAGCATATTTAGTTAATGCGGCTGGTTTCAGAAGGATGTTAAATCAATTAGGTTAAGACTCTTTAGGATCAATAGGACGAATAAAACTAAGTTTCAGAAGGATGTTAAATCAATTAGGTTAAGACTTAGTGCTTGAATATACAGTCCTGATCCATCGTTTCAGAAGGATGTTAAATCAATTAGGTTAAGACTGAAAGGACTTGTTACAATGGATAATAATATGTTTCAGAAGGATGTTAAATCAATTAGGTTAAGACTTATACAAATACGTTAAAGCTAACGTGATACGTTTCAGAAGGATGTTAAATCAATTAGGTTAAGACTTGTACTAGCAACAGCACATCAGATTGATAAGTTTCAGAAGGATGTTAAATCAATTAGGTTAAGACTTAATATTCTCTTTGATTTTTTTGTCAATAGGTTTCAGAAGGATGTTAAATCAATTAGGTTAAGACTTAAATTACGTTGAGCATACATCTTGTGTAGGTTTCAGAAGGATGTTAAATCAATTAGGTTAAGACTTAACCAAGATATATTAAGCAATTCAACAAGGTTTCAGAAGGATGTTAAATCAATTAGGTTAAGACTGAAGTCGTTTGACGCCAAGTTAAAGCTTGAGTTTCAGAAGGATGTTAAATCAATTAGGTTAAGACTTTGCCACTTCGATAAGCGGCACTAGCAATCGTTTCAGAAGGATGTTAAATCAATTAGGTTAAGACTCAACGGGCGGTCAACGAACAGCACCCAACGGTTTCAGAAGGATGTTAAATCAATTAGGTTAAGACTGAAATTCAAGGCTACAATGAAGACTAAGAAGTTTCAGAAGGATGTTAAATCAATTAGGTTAAGACTCAATTCTTCCAGCTTTCCATTAGTTTCAACGTTTCAGAAGGATGTTAAATCAATTAGGTTAAGACTAACTTATATTTCTTAGTATGTTCTTCAATGGTTTCAGAAGGATGTTAAATCAATTAGGTTAAGACTCACCAGCAACAGTCTTCCTGTTGATATGCGGTTTCAGAAGGATGTTAAATCAATTAGGTTAAGACTGGATTGTTATATACGATTGATCCCTATAGGGTTTCAGAAGGATGTTAAATCAATTAGGTTAAGACTCGAAAAAATCCTTGAGCAAGTAACTACTCAGTTTCAGAAGGATGTTAAATCAATTAGGTTAAGACTAAAATGCAAATATTAAAGATGGTTATAGCTGTTTCAGAAGGATGTTAAATCAATTAGGTTAAGACTGCAAGCATGCAGATATTGCACATTATCATGGTTTCAGAAGGATGTTAAATCAATTAGGTTAAGACTAATCTCGTTAACAATGTACGTCACTGGCGAGTTTCAGAAGGATGTTAAATCAATTAGGTTAAGACTTGCAGATGACATCATATTATACGTGAATGAGTTTCAGAAGGATGTTAAATCAATTAGGTTAAGACTTAGATGAATGGTTAGCATTGCATAAAGAAAGTTTCAGAAGGATGTTAAATCAATTAGGTTAAGACTATGGCTACTTGCCAACTGGCGTAAGCGTAAGTTTCAGAAGGATGTTAAATCAATTAGGTTAAGACTTGGCACTTCAATCACAAAAACAGTAAACAAGTTTCAGAAGGATGTTAAATCAATTAGGTTAAGACTATGATAATTTAACGATTGATAGCCCTACTAGTTTCAGAAGGATGTTAAATCAATTAGGTTAAGACTGTATATTGGAAAGCATGTAAAAACACGTCAGTTTCAGAAGGATGTTAAATCAATTAGGTTAAGACTAGTTAACGGCGAAAGCTCAACAACGACCGGGTTTCAGAAGGATGTTAAATCAATTAGGTTAAGACTTGCTTATATTGTGTTTCCTGATTACAAGGAGTTTCAGAAGGATGTTAAATCAATTAGGTTAAGACTATAACGATTTTAATTACATCTGGTTGCTTTGTTTCAGAAGGATGTTAAATCAATTAGGTTAAGACTTCCATCAATTCCATTGTTTTCTTCCTCCTCGTTTCAGAAGGATGTTAAATCAATTAGGTTAAGACTAGGAGGAAACAGAATGGAGACAATAAAAAAGTTTCAGAAGGATGTTAAATCAATTAGGTTAAGACTTCATAGCTAGGAACATAATGCTTAATTGCTGTTTCAGAAGGATGTTAAATCAATTAGGTTAAGACTCGTATGTGATAGTAGATCCGTAGCCTTGCGGTTTCAGAAGGATGTTAAATCAATTAGGTTAAGACTCAAGCAAACCTTTATAAGACTAGTGTTTGAGTTTCAGAAGGATGTTAAATCAATTAGGTTAAGACTAACATTTCATTGTTGGGTCAATGTTTGGCTGTTTCAGAAGGATGTTAAATCAATTAGGTTAAGACTATCAACAGTTACTTTGTCAGTGTCAATGAAGTTTCAGAAGGATGTTAAATCAATTAGGTTAAGACTAGAATTGAGTTTTAGCATAAGGCGTTGTATGTTTCAGAAGGATGTTAAATCAATTAGGTTAAGACTATACGTATATCGGATACTTTATGGGAACACGTTTCAGAAGGATGTTAAATCAATTAGGTTAAGACTATTCAATTAATGCGACTGATATGTTTAAAGGTTTCATAAGGATGTTAAATCAATTAGGTTAAGACTTGGCAAGTAACCATATTGTCCGTTACCTCTGTTTCAGAAGGATGTTAAATCAATTAGGTTAAGACTCATCACTTTCTTTTCCACTTAGAACTTCAAGTTTCAGAAGGATGTTAAATCAATTAGGTTAAGACTCGTCTGTCCATTGCTTGCCTCCTGTTTACGGTTTCAGAAGGATGTTAAATCAATTAGGTTAAGACTAGACAAACTTTTAGAATTAATAACGAGTGTGTTTCAGAAGGATGTTAAATCAATCAGGTTAAGACTTAACTAGTTGATTTAAAAACAACTCTACTTGTTTCAGAAGGATGTTAAATCAATTAGGTTAAGACTTTCAGAAATATCATCAGTGTTGTTACGTAAGTTTCAGAAGGATGTTAAATCAATTAGGTTAAGACTAACAATCCGTATAAATTGTGTGATTTCTTGGTTTCAGAAGGATGTTAAATCAATTAGGTTAAGACTAGGATAAAAAATAAATTAAGAATTAAAGGGGTTTCAGAAGGATGTTAAATCAATTAGGTTAAGACCTCTTCGTTCAACCGCTTAATTGATTGGTTTGTTTCATAAGAATGTTAAATTAATAGGGTCGAGGCCTGAAAAACAAAATATTTCATAATATTTATAAATCTATCAGAAATTTTCTGGTAGATTTTTTTAGTGTAAAAATTTTTGAGTTTAAGATATATTATGGTTGATAACATAATATTATATGATATATAATATAGTTGAAGATAAGATATAAAAGAAAGTGAGGGATGATGATGAAAATTCAAGTTAGTTCTGATTTACTAGATGGTTTAGTATTAGCGCTTTTAGATAAGCAAGATTATTATGGATACTCATTGACACAGGATATGCAAAGAGCAATTTCAATTTCAGAATCAACACTCTACCCAGTATTACGAAGGTTAAAGAATAATGGTTTATTAGAAACATACGATCAATCATATCAAGGGAGAAATCGTAGATATTATCGCATAACAAATAGTGGGGAAGAACATTTAGGAAGAGTTAAAAAAATGTGGAGTGACTATAAAGTTAGTTTGGATTCAATTTTCGAAAAAACTAGAGAGGGGGAATAATAATGAACTCAGAAATAACAAAGTATCTACAAGAATTAAAAAAATATTTAAGACGTTTAGATGATAGTGAAATCAAAGATATTGAGGATTTCTACACAGAATATTTAGAAGATGCAGGGGTACAAACACGTGCAGAAATTGAAGAAAAAGTTGGAACACCTAGACAATTAAGTCTACGAATACTAGCAGATTATTCATTGAAGGATGATGGTAAGGAAAGTGGTGGCATTTTACCTAAGACAAATATCAAGACTGCTTGGTTAATCATTTTGGCATTACTTGCGACACCAGCCACTTTAATTATAGGGGTAGCCTTACTAGGAGTTTTAGTAGCAGCGATTGGTGTAGCTTTTGCAGTAGCAGTAACGATTATTGCCTTAGCTGGAGCAGCTATCTTTATAACTCTAACTAGCTTATATGTGGGAATATTCCTATTGTTTACAAAATTAGGAGTGGGACTATTTTACCTTGGAATAGGAATTATTGGTATCGGAGCATTAATGGTTATTCTACCAATAATTTACTTGATAATAGTAACAGTTGTAAAAATGGTAGCGAACTTCATTCGATATATTTACAGACGTTTCAACAAAAAGGGGGTTAGATAGCTATGAAAAAGACAATAATAAGTGGTTTTATAATTTCCATTATTGGCGCTATTTTATTAGCAATTGGCTTTGGGCTTAAAGGAAATAAAAGTATTGTTTTTGAAGATTTAAAACCTGTTATTGCAGATAGTACTAAAGTTACTCAAGCTCATACCTATAAAGACATTAACAAACTTGATATAGATGTTAAGGATGTTAATGTGGAATTTAGAGAAGGAAAGAACTATTCTGTAAGATACGAAGGTGCAAAATCTAGCTCCCCAACGGTAAAGAAGTCTGGTAATCAACTGCAAATTAAAGGACGCTTAAGTAGTCATAGCATAAGATTTAATGGAATGAGCATGTATGATGATTATTATCGAAATTCTGATCGAAATAAGATGATAATTACTTTACCAAAGGATGGTAAATTAGATGAACTAAATCTTAAATTATCTGATTCTTTATTATCACAGGTTAATATGACAGGAATTGAAGCAGATCGAGTTAAGGTATCTATTCATGATACTAAACTAGATTTAAGAGATGCTAATTTTGGAAATGTAGAATTATCTGCAGGTGATTCAGATATTAGTATGACTAATACAGTATTAAGTAATGGTAAGTTAGACTTAAATGACACAGATGTACGTTTAGATGGCGGATCATTGATGCAAGTTGCAATGAATATTACTGATGGAGATGTGGATTACAATAATTTGTCTATTCAAGGTGGTAACTTACGTAATAATGATGGTGACATTAAGATGAGTAATACACAAATTCAAGGTGGATACAAGATAGATGATACTGACGGAGATATACTAGTTTCTCGTGTTACAGTTGATGGCTATCGAGTTCAAAGTAATGATGGTGACGTAAGATTATTTGAACAAACAACAAGTAATGGCAATGTTTTAGAGAAGAATTCTAACTCAGATAATGTATTAGATATTATAAGTAATGATGGCGATATTACTGTAAATTAATTAAGGAGGTAGATTAATATGAAAAAATTGACTAAATCAAATGATAAAGTTTTAACTGGTGTATTAGGTGGCTTTGCAGAATATTTTGGAGCAGATAAGGCACTAGTTAGAATTATTGGTGCTGCATTGATGATGGTAACTGGATTCTTCCCAGGAGTATTTCTTTATATTATTGCAGCAGTAATAATGCCAGAAAAAACAGACAAAGATAATGACGACGTAATTGAAGGCGAATTTCACGAGAAATAATGAGTATCAAAAAGTATGTTTAGGAAACTGAGCATACTTTTTTATTAGCAAGCATTTCGGATTTTAAATAAAGTAATTACTGAGTGATAGCAAAAGAGCAACGCCTTAGTCAGTATTATAATCATGATATACTTTCAAATGCTGATATGTTTAAAAAGCATGAGGCTAAAAGGGTTAAATATTACTTTGACGTATGATACAGTAGACTTGTAGGAAGAAAGATAATGATTTCTCGAGAAAAAAAGATAGGAAAGTGCACAAAACTATCAGTAATTATCATTGTCCTACTTGAAAATAGTAGTGAAGTTAGAGCTAGATTTAAGTATGGAGTGATAAAATATGGAAAAAGTACAAGAATTACAAAGATTAGTCGCAGAGCTATATGACAGTTTTGAAAATGATAATCGTAAAGGTGTAGAAGAAATTCGTCAAGTTCTAGCAAATGTAAATGAAAAGTATAAAACAAGTAGTCATCCATTGGCTTGGACAGGAAGATTGGTACTTTATCTACAAGTGAATGCTGTGAAAAAAGACTTATATTTGACACCAGAACAAAAGGATATTATCAAGAAATTGGCTAGAATTGGTAGGAGAACAAATTTGAATTATGTTTATCTTAGTCCAGTGGATGATGCTAAACAATTTGTTTAGTTAAATAATTAGTAATAGTTTGAAGTCAGCGAATCAAATTTTTGATTAAATTTGGTTCGCTGATTTTTTTATAGATTAAATATACGAAATTATACATTGTAACATAAATGTAATATTTTTAACTTTATTTACCCAACGTGTGCAATGAGGTCTTGTAAGTATTGGTAGAAGTGGCTTTTTGCGACTTGCACATATTGAGTAAAAATGATTAGATTATGAAAAAATATCTCATTCACAATCAAATGTATTGTAGAATAAGCGTTTTCATAAGTTATATAAAGATCTTTGTGAATTTTGGGATAATTATTTTATATGTTGAAAAACAATATTTTGCATGATATTATTATCTCGTAAATTAAAGAAAACGTTTTCTTAAAAGGGGTACATAAGGAGGTCTAATGATGTCAGATAAATATATTATGGCTATCGACGAAGGTACTACAAGTACACGTGCGATTATCTTCGACAAAAAAGGAAATAAAGTTGCTGAAGGACAAAAAGAATTTCGTCAATATTTCCCTCAACCAGGTTGGGTAGAACATGACGCTAATGAAATTTGGAACGCAGTATTATCAACAATAGCTAATTCTTTTATTAGCTCAGGGATACAACCAAAACAAATTGCAGGTATTGGTATTACTAACCAACGTGAAACAACTATTATTTGGGACAAAGAAACAGGATTACCAATTTATAACGCTATTGTTTGGCAATCAAGACAAACAAGTGACATTGCACAAAAACTAATTGATGAAGGTTATTCTGATACTATTCATGAAAAGACAGGTTTAATCATTGATGCCTACTTCTCAGCAACAAAGATTCGTTGGATCTTAGATCATGTAGAAGGTGCACAAGAACGTGCTGAAAAAGGTGAATTGTTATTCGGTACGATTGATACATGGCTTACATGGAAATTAACAGGTGGTAAAGTTCACGTAACAGATTATTCTAATGCTAGCCGTACAATGTTGTTCAACATTCATGATTTGAAATGGGATAAAGAAATTTTAGAATTATTGAATATTCCTGAAGCTTTATTACCAGAAGTTAAAGGAAATTCTGAAATTTATGGTCAAACTGCAGCATATCACTTCTTTGGTAGTCAAGTTCCTATTTCCGGTATGGCTGGTGACCAACAATCTGCTTTATTCGGTCAATTAGCTTTAGAAGATGGAACAGTCAAGAATACTTATGGTACAGGTTCATTTATCGTAATGAATACAGGTAATAAACCAGTTCTTTCTAAGAATAACTTGTTAACAACTATTGGATATTCTATTGATGGCAAGATTAATTTTGCTTTAGAAGGTTCAGTATTTGTATCTGGTTCAGCACTTCAATGGTTAAGAGATAGTATGGAAATTATTGAATCAGCTCCTGAATCAGAAAGAGCAGCAAATGAATCAACTAACCATAATGAAGTTTACGTTGTTCCAGCCTTTACAGGTTTAGGTGCTCCTTACTGGGATAGTGATGCTCGCGGGGCAGTGTTCGGATTGACACGTGGTACAACTAAGAATGACTTTATTAAAGCTACTTTACAATCACTTGCTTACCAAACAAGAGATGTATTAGATACGATGGAAAAAGATACAGGTATTAAGATTCCAGTCCTTCGTGTTGACGGTGGAGCTGCCATGAATAATTACTTGTTACAATTCCAATCTGATTTGCTTAATAAGTCAGTTGAAAGAGCTGGAAACTTAGAAACAACAGCTCTAGGTGTAGCTTTCTTAGCTGGATTGGCAGTTGGTTTCTGGAAAGACACAGATGAATTGAAAGAATTATTTACAGTTGGTCGCAGATTTGAACCAGAAATGTCCGATGATGCTAGAGAATATCTATATGCTGGATGGAAGAACGCAGTAGAAGCAACACGTATATTCAAACATAAAATAAACGAAAATCTTTAGGAGGAAGATACAATGACATTTTCAATTAAAACACGTAAAAACACAGTTGATAAATTAAAGAATGAAGAATTAGATTTGTTAGTAATTGGTGGGGGAATTACAGGTGCAGGTATTGCCCTCCAAGCTACAGCTTCCGGTTTGAAGACTGGTTTAGTTGAAATGCAAGACTTTGCTGAAGGAACAAGTTCTCGTTCTACAAAATTAGTTCATGGTGGTATCAGATATCTAAAGACATTTGATGTAGGTGTTGTTGCAGATACTGTACAAGAACGTGCAGTTGTTCAAGGAATTGCTCCACATATTCCAAGACCTTTCCCAATGTTATTACCTATTTATGATGATTCAAGTTCAACATTCGACATGTTCAGTGTTAAGATTGCGATGGACTTATATGACCGCTTAGCTGGAGTAACAGGCACACAATATGCTAACTACACAATTTCTCGTGAAGAAGTATTACAACGTGAACCAAACTTGAAGAGCGACAAGTTATTAGGTGCAGGTGTTTACCTTGATTATGTAAATAATGATGCTCGTCTAGTTATTGAAAACATTAAAGAAGCTGATGAATTAGGTGGCTTAATGGCTAGTCACGTTAAGGTTGTAGGTGTTCTTCATGATGATAATGGTCGCATCAATGGCGTAAAAGCTAAAGATTTATTAACAGATGAAGAATTTGAAATCAAAGCTAAGATGGTAATTAATACTACAGGTCCATGGGTAACTAAGACATTAGGTTTAGATGACAAGAATGGTGAAGGCGAAGTAATTCGTCCAACAAAGGGTGTGCATTTAGTTGTAGATAGCTCACGTCTAAGAGTTCCTCAACCAACATATTTTGATTCTGGAATTGGTGACGGTCGTATGATTTTCGTTGTTCCACGTGAAAACAAAACATACTTTGGTACAACAGACACAGATTACACTGGTGATTACAAGCATCCAAGAGTTGAACAAGCTGATGTAGATTACTTATTGAAAGCTATCAACAACAGATACCCAGAAGCTGAAATTACAATTAATGATATCGAAGCAAGCTGGGCAGGTTTAAGACCACTTCTATCTGGTAATGGAAGTTCTGACTATAACGGTGGTGGATCTAACACTGGTAAAGTATCAGATGAAAGTTTCGAAAACTTAATTAAGACAGCTGTAGCATACAGTAAAGATGAAGCAAGTCGTGGCGAAGTTGAAAAATCAATCAGCAGCTTGAAGACAGCTTCAGCAGAAAAGACTCTAAGCCCATCACAAGTATCTCGTGGTTCTTCACTTAAAGTAGGTGATGATGGGTTAATCACACTTTCTGGTGGTAAGATTACTGACTATCGTAAGATGGCAGCTGGAGCAATGGAATTAATCCGTAAGTTATTCAAAGAACTATTTAATAAAGATGTACGTGAAGTTGATTCTAAGAAATTACAAGTTTCAGGTGGACACTTTGATCCTACAAACGTTGATGAAACAATGAAATTCTACCAAAAGATTGCGATGGACAAAGGTATGCCAGCTGCAGATGCTGCTGACTTAGCAAATCGCTTTGGTTCAAACACAAGTCGTGTAATTTCTTACGCAGACGATGTAGAAGCAGCTCCAGGTTTAACTTTAGCTGACACATTGAGCTTACATTACTCTGTAAATGAAGAAATGACCTTGAATTTAGTAGACTTCTTATTACGTCGTACAAACTATGTTCTCTTCCATAAAGATGAATTAATGATGAAGAAAGATGCTTTTGTTGATGAAATGGCACGCATCATGGAATGGAATGAAGAAGAAAAAGCAGCTGCAGCTAAGCAATTAGATGAAACTATTGCAGAATCAAGCTTAGCATATTTGAAGTAAACAGCTGATAAAACTAAATTATAGAGGTGATTTGTGTGAACGGGTTTTTAGGAGAATTTTTAGGGACAATGGTCCTAATCGTACTAGGTGTGGGCACGGGTGCTGGTGTTAACCTCAAAACATCATATGCACGCAATTCAGGTTGGCTATTCATCACAATTGCTTGGGGTATGGCTGTAACATTTGGTGTTTATGTAGCTGGTAGCTTTGGTTCTCAAGGACATTTGAATCCTGCAGTTACAATTCCATTCGCAATCTTTGGATTCTTCCCATGGGATCAAGTATTGCCATACTTATTAGGTCAATTCTTAGGAGCTTTTGTTGGTGCTGTTTTAGTAATCATCCAATATGGAGCACAATTTAAGAACGCAAAAGACGCTAATGACGGTAATGTAGTAGGAATTTTTGCAACAGGTCCTGCTATCAACAATGGTTTATACAATTTCTTAAGTGAAACAATCGCAACTTTTGTATTCATCCTAACATTATTAAACTCAGGAGACTTTACAAAAGGATTGAAGCCATTGATTGTTGGTTTACTAATCATGGTAGTTGGTCAAGCTTTAGGTGGAACAACAGGATTTGCCTTGAATCCAGCTCGTGACTGGGCTCCAAGATTTGCTTACTCAGTATTACCAGTACCTAATAAAGGTGACTCAAACTGGGGTTATGCTTGGGTTCCAATGTTTGGACCATTAGCTGGTGGTTTAATCGCAGCTTGTGTTCAATATTTCTTAATGTAATAAGTAAATATATATTTCAGAGGAGAAGTGGAGTGACCCCTGTCAAGTAGACAATTAAATATGTAAAACTTTATGCGGCCTGA
>OLQI01000783.1_pt1 | contig 25757 bp, 19 predicted proteins | sample 1672171 | NCBI WGS metagenome assembly OLQI01 (sample SAMEA3136655, study PRJEB25190) | human gut metagenome
GGCGCCGTTGTCGTGTGGGCGGCTATGTCGTGCGGGCAGCCGGCGAGCGTCCGGGCCCGTGCTCTACAACGAGTCTATAAAGCGCTGCTGGGCAGCGCGTCCCGCCTCGTCCCATTTAAAGACGCCGGCGTTGTCGAGCACGTGGCCAAACACCACGCCGACCTCCTCGTGCAGGATGTCGATGGCGTTGTCGGCCGTAAGCTCATCGGCACGACGGGCGTAGACGTCCAGGGCCCACGCGGTGTGGCTGCGGCAAAGGTCGTCGCCCTCGAGTGCGGCGGCAAGATCGTAGCTTGCGTCAGCCTTGGCTGCCAGCAGGTGCTCGCGAACGGCACCAAGCTCGGGAACCAAACGCGGCGGTAAAATGGCCAGGCCCATGACCTCGATCAGGCCAATGTTCTCCTTCTTAATGTGGTGGTATTCGGCATGCGGGTGGAAAACGCCCAGCGGATGCTCGTCGGTCGTGATGTTGCAGCGAAGCGCCAGGTAGGCCTCGTAGATCTCGCCGCCGGCATTGCCGCGGGAGTCCACGCGGCGAATGACGGGCGTCACGGTGTTGTGTGCCACGCCGTCGGCCGTGTGCGCGATGACGCCAACCGATTCATCGGTCCACTCGCGCCAGGCGAGGATAATCTTCTCGGCGGCGTCGAGCAGCTGGGCGCGGTCGTGTGAGCGCAGTCGCAGCACCGAAAGCGGCCACTGCAACACGGTGCCGCTGACCTGGTCAAAGCCGGGCACGTTAAACTGCGAGACCTCGGCGGCATGCATCATGGGGAACTCGTGCGCGCCGCCCTGGAAGTGGTCGTGCGACAGAATCGAGCCGCCCACGATGGGCAGGTCGGCGTTGGAGCCAATAAAGTAGTGCGGGAACAGGTCCACAAAATCGAGCAGGCAGGTCAGACCCTTGCGGTCGACGTGCATCGGACGATGCTCGGAGCTCATGGCAATGCAGTGCTCGTTAAAGTACGCGTACGGGCTGTACTGGAAGCCCCAGCGCTCGCCATTGAGCTGAATGGGAATAACGCGTAGGTTCTGACGGGCGGGATGGGCGCCGCCGTCGGCTGAGGCGGAGCGTCCGGGATAGCCCTCGTTTTCGATGCAGAGCTGGCAGGCGGGATACTTCTCGCCCGTGTTCTTGGCGGCGCCGGCCGCGGCAATGTCGCGCGGGTCCTTTTCGGGCTTTGACAGGTTGATGGTGATCTCCAGGTCACCCCAGTTGGTGGGGGTGCTCCATTTGATGTTGCGCGCGATGGCGGCGCGGCGCACGTAGCCGGCGTCACAGCACAGGCCGTAGAACCAGTCGGTCGCGGCGCGGGGCTCGTTGACGCCCATACGGCCGTTGAATTCCTCGTTTACAACCGAAGGTCTCGGCATCAGCGCGCCCATGATGCGCATGGCGATGCGGTCGCGGCCCGACACCGTGTCCTCGGCAGCACCGTTGGCAACGGCGGCCTCGGCAAGCGCGGCGAGCGTGTCTTCAAGGTCAAAGTCGGGCAGGGTATCGGGGTGCAAGAGCGAGAGTTTCTCAACCTGGAGCGCCCAGGCCATGTCGAGCGCCGGGCCCGTAGCACCGATGCACTCGAGAATGGTGTTATACGCCCAGATGCGATCGTCCTGGCCGATCATCGATCGGTGGATAGCGTACTCGATCAGGTTTTGCGCGGCCTCGCGCACGTCAGTCATTACAGCCATGCCGCGTAAGCCCCCTTGTCAGAGATGGCGTAGTGACGGGCAGAGCCCTCGCCCAGCCAGCTGTTCATCTTGGTGATAAAGGTGTCGACTAGGTCGAGCGGCACAAAGGCCTGGATGGTGCCACCAAAGCCGCCGCCGTGGATGCGGACGGCGCCGCGGCCGTCAAGCACATGCTCGGCCAGTGCTAGGGCATACATCGAGGGCTGCTCGGAGCCCAGCTTGGCAACGACATTCTGCAGGTACATGGCAGAGCTGGCGCCGGACTTGCGCGTCAGGACCAGGAACTGGTCGATGTCGCCGGCGTTCAGGGCAGCCCAGCGCTTATCGACCAGGCCGTTTTCGTACCAGTAGTGAACGGCGCGCAGGCAGGCGCGGTCGCCCAGCTTGGCGCGCAGCTCGGGGAGCTTGGCGTCAAAGTCGGCAACGTCGACCTCGCATAGGCGTGCCTTGCCAAACTCGGCGGCGACGTCCTGCATCTCGCGCGGAACGGCGGCGTAGTCGTCGGTGGCGGCCACATGGTCGGCGCCAACCTTAACGAGCACGAGCGCGTAGCCGTGATCCTCAAAGTTGAGTTCGAGCTTCTGGGTCTTAGGCTGGGCCTGATCCTCAAAGTCCATGTAGGCGAGGCCGCCCAAGCAAACGGCGGCCTGGTCCATCAGACCGCAGGGCTTGCCGTAATAGTTGTTCTCGGTGCGCTGGCTCATCTGGGCGAGCGCGACGGGCTCGATGGCGGGTGCGCCCCAGAGCGTCTCCATGGCGCGACCGTACGCCGCTTCGACAGCAGCAGAGCTGGAAAGGCCGCCGCCCGAGGGGACGGAGCAGGTGAAGGCGAAGTCGAAGCCCTGGGGCTCAACGCCCAGAGCAGCGATTTCGTGGGCCATGCCGCGGACGAGGCTTGCGGACGTGCCTTTCTCGGACTCCTGAACATCCAGCGTGTCGAGCGCGATCTCAAAGGTGGGGTAGCCCTCGTCGGCAACGCGGACCTTGTTGGAGTCAGTTGCCACGGCGATGCCGTCGACAGCGACATCGAGCGAGCCGGCGATGACGTGGCCGCCCTCGTGGTCGGTGTGGTTGCCACTGATCTCGGAACGGCCGGGCGCGTGCACATAGAGCACCTGGCGATCGCTGATGGGGCCAAACTCCTCCTCAAACAGCTTGGTGAGCGTGGCGAGTGCCTTTTCGTCGGGGGTGGTCATGGGGATCCTTTCCTTGGCGCGCATGGATAAGTTTTGCGTCGTTATGAGTACGTTAACAACTTGGAGCGGCATGGACCAAGTGTTCACGATGCCGCACGTTACGGGCTATGTTAACGTACTCATAACACAACGCTTGTCACTTTTTGAGAATCTGGTAATCGGTAGAAATACAGCCGTGAACGGTACTGCCGTATGGACTTATAAAGCAGAAGAGATGCAGATAGAAAAAGTAGAGTACGTTAACATGCGTCCGACGATAGCGGGCCTCGGTGCGGGGCGTGTTTCCGTTCGGGTCGGCATTCACGCTATTCAGATCTCGCAAGGGTGAAGGTGATTTTGTGGCAAGGCGCCCTTCCAACGATACAGGTACGCGTCCGGTATCCATGGCTGACGTTGCCCGCGCTGCCGGTGTTTCGCAGCAGACGGTTTCGCGCGTTGCCAACGGCTTGCCCAACGTTAACGAGCAGACGCGCCAGCGCGTGCAGGCCGCCATGCAAGAGCTCGGCTTTCGTCCGAGTTATGCCGGTCGCTCGCTGCGCGATGGCCGTTACCATTCGGTCGGCCTGTGCGTCAACGATGTCACCAAGTTTGGCAACCTCTCAATGATTGACGGCATCGCCAGCGCTGCTCGCGAGCATAATTGCGCCATCACGCTGGTTGAGATGTCCAAGACCGAGGAGTTTTCGCTTGCCGAGGCCACGCGTCGTATGGCCGCGCTGCCCGTGGACGGCATCATCATCGGTATGAGTCGCATGGCGCCCGATTTTGAGACGTTCGATCCACTGCCGGGCATTGGCACGGTCATCGTTACCATGTATGCGCATCCGCGCGTGACCACGGTCGATTCCGACCATTACGGCTGCTCGCTATTGCTTATGGATCACCTGTTTGAGTTGGGGCACGAGCAAATTCGTTATATCGGCGGCCCGTCGTTCTCGGTCGACGAGCAATTTCGTCGCGCCGGTTGGCAGGATGCGCTCGAGCGTAAACACATCGAGCCGGCAGAGCCGCTCGAGGGCGACTGGTCTGCCAACAGCGGCTACGAGGCCGGCAGGTACCTGGCCGAGCACGATCGCACCATGACGGCGATCTATGCGGCAAACGATCAGATGGCAAATGGCGCGATTGCCGCGCTGCGTGATAGCGGCCTGCGCGTGCCCGAGGACGTGAGCGTGGTGGGCGTCGACGATTCGCTCGATGATTTTGTAGCACACAACGAGCTCACGACCGTGCGATTCGATCTACATCAGCGCGGACGCGAGGTGTTTGAGCATGCGGTTCCCGAGGCGGGTACGGCGGGCAAAACCGTTGCCATTCGTATTCCCGGCCAGCTCATCGTTCGACATAGCACAGCGATACCGCGCGCATAGTTTGTGCAGGTAAACGGCAGTATATTCCGCCTCAAAAACAATCGGTAAGGATGCTGACAGATAGCCGTGGCTATGAAGGCGAGTGCTATGATAGACGGGCTTTTTTGTCTATCTAGGAGGCTTTGCCTGATGGAGATCACCAAGGATATCCGCTACATCGGTGTTGACGATCACGACATCGACCTGTTCGAGGGCCAGTACGACGTGTCCGAGAACGGTATGGCATACAACAGCTACGTTATCTTGGGCGACAAGATCGCCGTCGCCGATTCGGTTGACGCTGACTTTGTCGACGAGTGGCTCGGCAACCTCGAGGCCGTGCTCGATGGTCGTACGCCCGACTACCTGGTCGTTCATCACATGGAGCCCGATCACTCCGCCGGCATCGCTGCCTTTATGGAGCGCTATCCCCAGGCGCAGATCGTGGCCAGCATGGGTGCCTTCCGCATGATGGTCAACTACTTTGGCACCGACTTCCCCGAGCGCAAGATGGTCGTCAAAGAGGGCGATGTGCTCGACCTGGGCGGCCACAGCCTGACCTTTGTCGGCGCCCCCAACGTTCACTGGCCTGAGGTGATCTTCTCCTACGAGTCCACCGACAAGGTGCTCTTTAGTGCCGACGGCTTTGGCAAGTTTGGCGCCAACGACATCGAGGATCCCGAGGGCTGGGCTTGCGAGGCTCGCCGCTACTACTTTGGCATCGTCGGTAAGTTCGGCAAGTTCGTGCAGACCGTGCTCAAGAAGGCCGCCGACCTGGACATTCAGATCATCTGTCCGCTCCACGGCCCCGTACTGACCGAGAACCTGGGCTATTACCTCGACACCTATAACACCTGGTCGAGCTATCAGCCCGAGGACGAGGGCATCACGATCGCCTATGCGAGTGTGTATGGCCATCTGAAGGCTGCCGTCGAGGAGCTCGCCGCAGCGCTTGAGGCTCGCGGCCAGAAGGTCTCCGTCTTTGACCTGGCTCGCGACGACATGGCCGAGGCCGTTGAGGATGCGTTCCGCTACGACCGTCTGGTGCTCGCTTCCATCACCTATCAGGGTGAGATCTTCCCGTTCATGAGCACCTTTATCCATACGCTTGCCGAGCACGCCTATCAGAACCGTACGGTGGCACTCGTCGAGGCCGGCTCCTGGGCGCCCACCGCTGCCAAGGTTATGGCCAAGGAGCTCGAGGGCATGAAGGACATCACCCTGGCGCAGAACAAGGTGACCGTGCTGGGCTCGCTCAACGACGCCTCGCGCGCTCAGATCGAGGTCCTCGCCGACGAGCTTTCCAAGTAGCGACACGTTTACTTTTGACGCTCAACCACCACAACCACCACAAAGGGGACAGGCACCTTTGTGGTGGTTTTTATTTAGTTAGCGGCGATGATGAGTGCTGGACGTGCGCCGTCGGCGGTCTTGGCGATTGAGGTGGCGACGGCGCCTTCGGGGTCTCGGTCCATCACGATGGCGTCGACATCGGTCAGCTCGGCAAAACGGTACATGCCGCGTCCGTTGACTTTACTGGCGTCCATGAGGGCGACGCTTTGATGGGCTGCGGCGATCATAGCCGTTTTGGTCTCGGCCATCTGGGGAAAGTCGGTCGTAAAGCCGCAGCCGGGAACAAAAGCGCCAGGGCACATGACGGCAAGATCGGCGTGGACCATTTGGAGAGCCTGCATGGTAAGTGGGCCGTACAGATAGCGATGACCTTTGCGCAGTGCCCCGCCCAGCATGACGACATCGACCGAGGGCATGCTCTCGTCAATATAATCGGCGATGGTAATGTCGGCCGTGATAACGGTGATGCCGTCGCGCTGATCAAGGAGCCGGACGAACTCGAGCGCCGTGGTGCCCGAGTCGACGAGCAGGGTGTCACCGTCATTGACGAGTTCAATGGCGCTTTGTGCGATGGCTTGTTTGGCGGCGACGTTGACATTGATGCGGCGATCCTGCGTGGAAACAGTCAGACGCTTGTGGAGCGATACGGCGCCACCATGCGTGCGGCGCAGCTTGCCTGCTTCGGCGAGCGCGTCCAGGTCGGCGCGGGCGGTAACGGAGGACACGCCAAAGGTCTGGGCGATTTCTGCTACTTGCACCGAGGCATTATGCTCGAGCATTTCCATGATGGCGGCACGACGCTCATCGGCAAAAGCACGGTTGGTAGCTTGGGTCATGTCTGCTCCATTCTCGGCTAAATTTGCAGGAATTGTGTTGACTCTATTTTCGTTCATTTTCTTTTTGAGTAAGAAAACACCTTTCGATTACTTATCTTTTCTATAAAAGAAAGACGCTCAACGCCCAAAATTCAATATCGAACACGCCCACTCGGCTCCAATTCCTTCCGTTTACTTTTCAAAAACGACGGTATTGACCTGCATGGGCTCAATATCTCGCACGTGCAAAGACGCTGAATTTCATACAATGAGCGCAGTAAAACGCAAGGTAAAACGCCTTGTGAACAACTACGCCCGATGTCCAGATGCGGGCGAGGGAGAGGAGCAAACGCTCATGGCACTTGTTACCACCGAAAAGATGCTCAAGGACGCTCAGGCCGGCCACTACGCCGTCGGCGCGTTCAACGTTGAGAACCTCGAGTTTGTTATGGCCGTTCTGGCTGCTGCCGAGGAGACCAAGTCCCCCGTCATCATGCAGACCACCCCGGGCACCATCAAGACCGCTGGTCTGGACTACTTCTACGGCATGGTCAAGGCTGCCGCCGAGCGCGCTTCCGTGCCCGTCGCTCTGCACCTCGATCACGGCGATGGCTATGACCGCTGCATGCAGGCTTTCCGCACTGGCTACACCTCTGTCATGATTGACGGTTCGCACGAGTCTTTCGAGGACAACATCGCTCTGACCAAGTCCGTCGCCGACGCTGGCCGCGCCATGGGCGTGCCCGTCGAGGCTGAGCTCGGTAAGGTTGGCGGCAAGGAGGACGACGGTCCCGCGGTTGAGGGCGAGAGCCCCTACACCGATCCGGCCGAGGCCAAGGAGTTCGTCGAGCGTACCGGCTGCACCTCCCTCGCAATTGGCGTTGGCACCAGCCACGGTGTGTACACGAGCGATCCGCACATCGAGCAGTCCGTGGTCAAGGCCATCCGCGACGCCGTCGACGTGCCGCTGGTCCTGCACGGCACCTCCGGTGTGCCCGATGAGCAGGTTGCCGAGGCTGTGAAGAACGGCATCTGCAAGGTTAACTACGCCACCGAGCTGCGTCAGGCCTACACCAAGGGCTTCATGGCCTACATGGCCGAGAACCCCGCCTGCTTCGATCCCAAGAAGCCGGCCAAGGAGGGCATGCGTGAGATCACCGAGCTGGTTAAGATCCGCATGACCAACCTCAACTCTGTGGGCAAAGCAGAGTAACAGCAAGGGTACTCTGATCCCACCGGACGGCTTGGGCGGGTCCCCGTACTTAGTTTCCAAAACGTCCTCGCGCATGAAGGCCCCCGTTGCCTCGCTTCTACGAAGCGTTGGCAACGGGGGCCTTCGCGCTGCGGAATGATTTTGGAAACTAAGTACGGGGACCCGCCCAAGCCGTCCTGCTCGATCGCCCTTGTGGCGTTGGGGCTGAAGGGGTGGGGCGCGAGGGGCGCTTTGTTGATGAGGGGTTAGTATGCCCGGGCTTGGTTGGGGAATGACTTGTTTAGGGATGCTTGGAGCTTTTCGAAGGATGCTCGCAAGTTGTGGCTCTGGTTGGTTGAGCGTTTGGGTTTTGTGGTGGGGGAGTCGAGGAGGCTGTTTCTCTGTGTCGGGGGGAAGGAGAAAAGGTCTGCATGTTTTAGGGATGGCTGCTGTGCTGCGTCATTGGAAGAATGCATGCTTATGCGGCCTCCTCGATGTCCACCAAAAGGTTGCGCACGGGGTGTGCTGCTAGGTCCCGTGCGTTGGCAGTATTATGCCGCGGCTGTCGCAAAGAAGCGCTAAAGAAAGGCTTAACCTGGTTTGATGTTACGATGAAACCGCAGGTCAAAGCCATCGAGTAACACTCTTGAAAGGTTTTGAGCTTAAGGGCTTTCTAAGGTTTGTGGTGCGGATGTGGCGCGGACGTGCGGGGCGTGTGGACGGCTCGTTCCTAGCGCTGCGGTGCGGCGGCGCGTACTTGTTCGATGACCTTTTCCATCGTGGCGTCGATGTGGTCTTTTTTGAGCTCGCATTCCCAGATGGTTATGGGCGTCCAGCCCATTTGAGTGAGTGCTGCCACGGCAGCGCGGTCGCGCTCGACGTTGCGACGGAACTTTGCCTCCCAAAACTCAACGTTGCGCTTGGGCTGGCTGGGGTTGCACTTGGGGCAGCGGTGCCAAAAGCAGCCGTTGACGAAGATGGCGATCTTCCGCCCGGGAAAGGCGATGTCGGGCTTGCCGGGTACCTTCCATTCCAAACGATAGCCCGTAAGGCCCGCTGCGCGCAGGCGCTGTCGTACGAGCAGCTCGGGCTTGGTGTTGGCGCGCTTGTTGCCCTTCATTGACTTTTTGATGGCGGCGCGACGGCGCACGAGCTCGCGCTCGTCAGCGGAGAGGTCCGAGGTATCGATGCCGTCGAGCAGGCCGGGCTTGGGACGCTTCTTGCTGCGGCGCTTAGGTGCGCGCTTGGGTTTGGTGGCGGGCTTGTCGGTCGCGGTGGCCTCGGCATCGTTGGCGGCGCCGTTGGCCTCGAGCCGGTCTTCCTTCAGCTCAATCAGAGCATCGATAAGCCCTTTGTCGGCGGGCATCCACTCAACCGTGGCAAGCGAGGTGCGCGGAATCCAGCGGATATCGAGCTGGCGGTCGTGCTTCTGGGGTTCATCGGATTCATCGGCGAGCGAGCAGTAATAGCACTCCATGGAGAGATGAAAATTGGGGTAGTCATACTCAACGGTGTAGAAATCGCGCAGGTTGGTGACTTTTACCTGCAGCTCTTCCATGAGCTCGCGGCGTAGGGCGTCTTCGGGTGTCTCGCCGCGTATGAGCTTACCGCCGGGAAACTCCCAAAGCCCCTGCATGTCGCCGTAGCCGCGCTGCACGGCAAGCAGCTCATCGGATCCTTCCTTGCGAATGATCCCAGCGGCAACATGAACAGTCTTCAACAGGAGTCCTCTCTCAACATCAACACGTGGCAGGGTAGCTACCCGTACCTTACACAACGGTAAGGCAAGCGTAAGCCATATCGATGGTAGCCGACTCGTCTTCTTGCGACTATAGATGCCGTAGACTAATTGCAAGAAAGGACTCGGTATGCAAACCACGCACATGGCGACCCCGGTACTGGAGGTCGCGCATCTCGAAAAGGTATACGGAGCGCTGGGCAACGTGACCCGCGCGCTCAACGACGTCAGCTTTACCGTCAACCGCGGCGAATTTGTTGGCATCATGGGCGCTTCGGGCTCGGGCAAGTCGACCCTGCTCAACTGCGTGTCGACCATCGATAGCGCCACGAGCGGCACCATTCGCATCAACGGGCAGGACGTTACGCGCATGAAGCAGGCCAAGCTTTCGCAGTTCCGCCGCGAGGAGCTCGGCTTTATCTTCCAGGACTCCAACCTGCTCGATACGCTCACGGCACGCGAGAACATCGCCCTGCCGCTCACCATCGCCCGCACAAATTCGGCAGAGATCTCGACCCGCGTGCAAGATGTGGCAGCGCGCCTGTCCATCAGTCAGGTGCTCGACAAGTATCCCTACCAGATGTCCGGCGGTCAGCAGCAGCGCGTTGCCGCGGCTCGCGCGCTCGTCACTGACCCCACCATGATCATGGCCGACGAGCCCACCGGCGCCCTCGATTCCAAGAGCGCTCGCCTGCTGCTCGAGAGCCTGGAGGCCCTTAACCGCCGCCTACGCGCCACGGTGCTCATGGTCACGCACGACAGCTTTGCCGCCAGCTACACGAGCCGTGTGCTGTTTATTCGCGACGGCAAGATCTTTACCGAGCTGCGCCGCGGCGACACCGACCGCCGAGAGTTCTTCGACCGCATTATGGAGGTCGTTGCCATGATGGGCGGTGAGGGCTCCGATGCTCTGTAAACTCGCTTGGGGTAACGTCCGCCGTGCCGGCCGCGACTACCTCGTCTACCTTTTGACGCTCACCCTGGGCGTCACGGTCTTCTATGCCTTTAACACCATCTCGATGCAGGTCGACATCGCCGGAATCGATGAAAAGGGCTTGGCGCAGGTAATGGGCAGCATGCTCGGCGACCTGACGTACTTTTTGGCCGGTGTCATGGCCTTTTTGATGGTGTATGCCAATAACTTCATCATGAAACGCCGCAAGAAGGAGTTTGGCCTGTACCAGGTGCTCGGCATGGGGCGTGGGCGCGTCGCCACGATCATGGCGCTCGAGACGGTGATAGTATCGGTCGTGGCCTTTGTCGCCGGCATTGTGCTGGGTGTGGGACTCTCCCAGCTCATGACGTTCTTTACGGCCTCGCTTTTTAAGACACAGATCGCCAATTTCCACTTCTTTTTCTCGGTGCATGCGTTCAATCTGACCCTTGCCTGCATGCTCGTAATGTTTGTGCTCACGCTACTGCTGAACCTTCGCGCCGTGCGTCGTACCAAACTCATCGAGCTTATGGGTGCCGAGCGTCGCAACGAGAGCATCAAGACACGCAACCCCTGGATCGCGATTGCCATCTTTGCCGTGGGCGTGGTGCTTGTGGGCGTGGCCTATTACCGTCTGCTACGTGATGGGTTCCCGCTAACCGCGACGGACAGCAAGCTGCAAGAGGCCATGAACCAGTTTGGTATTACGACCGCTATGGTTACCGTGGGCACCTTTGCCCTGTTCTGGGGACTCTCGGGCATGCTCATTAAGCTGCTGCAGAGCCTGCGCGGCGTGTATTGGCGCGGCCTCAACATGTTTACCGTGCGCCAGCTTGCGGCCAAGGTCAACACGGTGTGCTTTTCGATGGGCGTCATCGCGATGCTCCTGTTTTTGGCCATCACCTCGGTGACGTGCGGTATGTCGATTGCCAATGTGATGAACGAGAATCTGGAGCGCTATAATCCGGCCGACATGTCGCAGACGTATGTCTATTACACGCCCGAAACGCTCGACTACTACAAAGAGTATGTCAATCCGTCTGAGGCCGATCGCATGGTGCTGGCCGATACAACGGTCGATTTGTACCCCGCATGGCACGGTAAGGGCAAGTCGGCGGGCAACAACGACGAGACCGGCAAGAAGGTCAATATCGCCGATGTTGCCGGTGAGCATGTGCAGATCGATTTGTATCTGAGTTACCCAGTTGGCGGCTCGAATCCTTCGGTGACCCCAAGTGAGATGTGCAAGATCATGGGCGAAAAGCTTCCCAAGGCGTTCGGGGGTAGCAATGCCGATGCGATGGGTCTGTATGTGACGCCGGCGAGTCAGTACAACAAACTGCGTCAGATGATGGGCGAGGAGCCGGTGCACATCGGTCACGACCAGTATCTGCTCACGTGTGATATGGGTGGCGAGCTGGTCGACCTGTACACCAAGTATATGGCTGGCGGCCATACCCTTACCTTGGGCGGGCATACGCTCAAGCCCGCAACCGATAAGTCGGACGAAGATACGGCGGCCATCGCCAACTCGGCGATGGGCAGTAATGGGGGTACCGTCGTCGTTGCCGACGAGCTGTTGTTCCAACTTAATCTGCAGCCGTATTCCAGTAGCCTGCTCGTTAACTACAAACAGGGGATGGATACGACCGAGGCAGACGAGAGTATTAAATACACTGTGCTCGACAATCTGCTCGTTGACGGCAAGGAGCCGGGGTCGTGGGGAACCTTCATCACACGCTCCGAGATGTACGCGCAAGCAGCGCAAATGAACGGTCTTATCAGCTACCTAGCCATCTATATCGGCTTTGTATTGGTCGTTGCATGCGCGGCGATTCTGTCGATCCAGCAACTCTCCAACGTGTCCGACGGCAGCCGCAGCTATCGTGTGCTGGCACAGATCGGCTGTGAGGACCGCCAGATTCGACATTCGGTGATGGCGCAACAAGCGGTGTTCTTCCTGTTCCCGCTGGCAGTGGGCCTGGCGCACTCCTTTGTGGCACTTAAGGTGATCATCGAGCTGGTGAGTATTTTCGGAAATATGAGCATCGGCGGCACCGTGGGCCTCACCTGTGCAATCTTCCTGGCAGCATACGGTGGCTACTTCCTGGTGACCTACCTCATGAGCACCGGCATGGTGCGAGCCGCCATAGCCACCCGCTACAGCGAGTAACAAGCGGGCAAAATCGTCGCAAAATCTGAGGCGTATGACCGCCGCGAAGGGACCAGGGGCCCTTTCGCGGCGGTTTTTGCCAACCTGGTGCGTCTCAGATACAAGTGAGTAGACTTTTTTGAACCTGCCGAGCACATCGCGACAAATGTTCAATAAAATCGCAGGTCAGAGCCGTGGCATTTTGGGGCGTGCTCGGCCTCCTGCAAAAAGCCTACTCACTTGGTTTTTCTGCTAGAAGACCGCCACGAGGGAAGGCAACTCCCTTACGGCGGTTTGGACGTTTGCCCAGATAAAACCTGCCAAAATAAACCTGTTCCTTTTTGGCAGGTGGTTTCAACTGAACGGCGGGCGGTGCGGCTTGTAGTCATTGGGGACGTTCTTAAACGACTAGTCAAACAAGAACGTCCCCAATGACTACCCCTGAGCCGCCATAGCCACCCGCTACAGTGAGTAACTCACCCAGTTTGGAATTATCGTAGGTTGAGCATAAGTCAGCGAAAACGCCCCTAAGCGAGCAAGGTGACGTGAAAGAGGAGGGAAGCGTACTTTGGTACGCAACCGACGATTGAACGTCAGATTGCCGCTTAGGGGCGTTTGCAGCGTCGAGCGGTCCGCCGTTCGTTAGAACGGCGGAACCAAAGGAGCAGCGTCGAGCCGTTACGGCGTTTGGTAAAACGCCGTAACCTACACCCGCTCCGCGATCTCGTGGATGAGGTAGTCGGTCTTTTCCCAGCCTAGGCACGGGTCGGTGATCGACTTACCAAAGACACCGCCATCGACCGGCTGGTTGCCGTCCTCAAGGTAAGACTCGATCATAAAGCCCTTGACCAGCTTGGAGATGGACTCGTTGCGGCGGCAGCTGTCGAGCACCTCCTTGCAAATGCGATACTGCTCCAACGGACGCTTGCCCGAGTTGTCGTGGTTGCAGTCGATGACTGCTGCCGGATTGGCATAGCCGGCGTGCTCGGTATAGCGCTCGGCCAGACGCTCGAGGTGCTCGTAGTGGTAGTTGGGGTAGGTGCGACCGTCGAGACCAATGTAGCCACGCATGACGGCGTGTGCGAGTGGGTTGCCGTCGCACTCAACCTCCCAGTTGCGGAAGATAAAGCTCTGGTGTGCCTGCGCGGCGTAAATGGAGTTGAGCATGACGGTGGTGGAACCGGCAGTGGGATTCTTCATGCCGACGGGTACCGAAATGCCGCTCGACACCAGGCGATGCTCCTGGTTCTCGACCGAGCGTGCGCCCACGGCAACATAGCTCAGCAGGTCAACGAGGTACTGGTAGTTTGACGGATAGAGCATCTCGTCGGCGGTGAAGAAGCCCGTTTCCTCAATAACGCGCAGGTGCATATGGCGGATGGCCTTGACACCCTCGAGCAGGTCGTCGGGAGCCTCGGGGTTGGGGTTGTGCAGCAGGCCCTTGTAGCCGGTGCCCTTGGTGCGCGGCTTGTTGGTGTAGACGCGCGGAATGATGATGAGCTTGTCCTTGACCTCTTCGGCGGTCTTGGCCAGTCGGTTCATATACTCGAGCACCGAATCCTCGCGGTCGGCAGAGCACGGGCCGATGATGAGCACCTTACGTGCGTCCTCGCCGGTAAAGACTTTGGCGACCTCGGCGTCAAATGCCTGCTTTTTGGCGGTAAGCTCGGCAGAAAGCGGCATTTCCTCGCGGATCTCCATGGGGATCGGCAGCCTGCGTTTGAATTCCATGGCCATAGGGGTCTCCTCAATCTATAGAAAGAGCAAAAAGCGTATTGTCGAATGCACGGAATTATCCGCTGTCGCACGCTAAAGTGCAAGCCCTCGTCACCCCAAAACCTGCCAAAAAGGGACAAGTTTATTTTGGCAGGTTTTATCTGGGTAAACGTTGGCGAATGCCGGGAGGGAGCGGCGCCGCGCGGGACCCTAAGGCTGTTGTCAGTTCCCCAGGAAATACCCTGTGGGCATAAAATGCCAAATATGAGTACGGTTGCTATCTTAGTATCATATTGCCTTCGCAAAATAATAGACATAACAGCAAAATATGTTTATTAACGCAAACACATATAAGTTCGCTATAGGGCTGTTTGATCATTTTAGGGACGCGTGTAAGCCGTGAAAACGGTATTTGGGGCTGTTTTGGCTGTTACTAAAAGGGTAACAGTACTCATATTTGCCATTTTTTGCCCACGGGGCCTCGAAGGGGCTGTCAATCAGGTCCCAGGGGAGGCGGTTTGAGGGTCGCAGAACAAAAAAACGGGGGCACAGGTTGTCCTGCGCCCCCGTTCTCTGGGCATTGCTGCTGCTTGCCGTCGAATCTACGCAGCCTCGTCGAACTGCGAGTTATACAGATCGGCGTAGAAGCCGCCCTGGGCGAGCAGCTCGTCGTGCGTGCCCTTCTCGACGATGTCGCCGTCGCGAATTACCAAGATCACGTCGGCGTTGCGGATCGTGGACAGGCGGTGCGCGATGACAAAGCTCGTGCGGCCCTGCATCAGCGCATCCATGGCGCGCTGGATGAGCTCCTCGGTGCGGGTATCGACGTTGGAGGTCGCCTCGTCCAGAATCAGCGCCGGACGGTCGGCCAAAATGGCGCGGGCGATGGTCACGAGCTGGCGCTGACCCTGCGACAGGTTAGTGCCCTCCTCGTTGATCATAAAGTCGTAGCCACCGGCGAGCGTATGGATAAAGTGATCACAGCGCGCTGCGCGTGCAGCGGCTTCGACCTCGGCGTCGGTCGCATCGGGGCGTCCGTAGCGGATGTTCTCGCGGATGGTGCCGTTAAACAGCCAGGTGTCCTGCAGCACCATGGCAAACTCGCCGCGCAGCGCCGCGCGGTCCCAGTCGCGCACGTCGACGCCCTCGACGCGCAGCGAACCGCCGTCCACGTCGTAAAAGCGCTGCAGCAGCTTAATGAGCGTGGTCTTGCCGGCGCCGGTGGGGCCGACGATGGCAATGGTTTGGCCGGGCTGCGCCTCGCAGCTAAAGTCGTGGATGATGGTCTTGTCGGGCGTGTAGCCAAACTTGACGTGGTCGAACTCCACGTGGCCAGGGCGCTTCTCGGGAATCTGCGCGTCGGCCTTCTGCTCCTCCTCGGGCGCGGCCAGGAACTCAAAGACGCGCTCGGTGGCGGCAGCCATCGACTGCATCGTGTTGCTCACATTGCCCAGCTGCTGCACGGGTTGCGTAAAGTTGCGAACGTACTGGATAAAGCTCTGGATGTCGCCGGGCGTGGCATTGCCGGTCAGCGCGAGTTGCGCGCCCACCACGACGACGCCCACGTAGCCCATGTTGCCCACCAAACTCATGAGCGGCATCATCAGGCCCGACAGGAACTGCGAGCGCCAGCCACTAATAAAGAGGCGGTCGTTTTGGCGGTCGAATTCCTCGATCGAGGCCTCGGCGCGGTCGAACACCTGAATGACGTTCTGGCCGGCAAAATCCTCCTCGATAATGCCGTTGACGGCGCCCAGAACCTGCTGCTGCTCGCGGAAGTACGGCTGCGAGAAGTGAATCATCACCATCAAGATAATCGCAGCGGCCGGCAGCGTGAGCACGGTGACGCCGGTGAGCGGCAGGCTGATCGACAGCATCATGACGAGCACGCCGATAATCTGCGTCACCGACGTGATGAGCTGGGTCACGCTCTGGTTGAGCGACTGGCCGAGCGTATCGACGTCGTTGGTGATGCGACTGAGCACGTCGCCCTTGCTGTGTCCGTTAAAGTAGCTCATCGGCACGACGGCAATCTTGGCGGCGATCTCCTTGCGCATTCGGTAGCAGATCTTTTGCGTGACGCCGGTCATGAGCCAGCCCTGGATTAGACTGCAGATAGAGCTCGCCAGATACAGGCAGAGCAAAAAGCCGAGCGTCTTGGCAATCCAGGCAAAGTCGACATCGCCGGTGCCGTTGACCTTGGCAACCAAGCCCTCGAACAGTTTGGTGGTAACCTGGCCGAGCACCTTGGGCCCCACAATGTTAAAGATGACCGAGCACACGGCAAAGGCGACGGCGGCAAACACGGCAATCTTGTGCTGGCCGATATAGCCGAGCAGCTGCTTCATGGTGCCCTTAAAGTCCTTGGCCTTTTCGCCACGGCGCATGCCACCCATGCGGCCCATGGGACCACGCTGGCGGGTGGGCTTGGGAATCTGAGTCTTGGTCTCGTCTGCCATTAGCGCTCGCCTCCTTCCATGACGGCTGCAATTTCTTCTTGGGTAAGCCCCAGCTCCTCGGCGGAAAGCTGCGACTGTGCGATCTCCAGGTACGCCGGGCAGCTGCGCAGCAGCTCCTCGTGCGTACCGGTGCCCACCACGTGGCCGTCGTCGAGCACGATGATCTGGTCGGCGTGCATGATGGTTGCGATGCGCTGGGCCACGACCACGAGCGCGGCGTCGGTAACGTTTTTGGCAAGCTCTTCGCGCAGGCGCGCGTCGGTCTTGTAGTCGAGGGCACTAAACGAGTCATCGAACACCACAACCTCGGGCTTTTTGGCCAATGCGCGGGCGATGGCCAAGCGCTGGCGCTGACCACCCGAGACATTGGAGCCACCCTGGCTGATGGGGGAGTCGTAGCCGCCCTCGCGCTCGGCGATAAAGTCCTTGGCCTGTGAGATGCGCGCGGCTTGGCGCATGTCATCATCGCTTACCATGTCGCCGGCAAACTTAAGGTTGCTCTCGACGGTGCCCGAGAACAGGCGACCCTGCTGCGGAATATAACCGATACGGCGGCGCAGCTCAGAGAGGGTCATGTCACGCACGTCGACGCCGTCAAGCGAAATGCTGCCGCCCGTGACGTCGTACAGGCGCGGAATCAACTGCACGAGCGTGGACTTGCCCGAGCCCGTGGAGCCAATGATGCCGAGCATCTGACCGGCATGCGTGGTGAAGTTCACGCCGCTGATGACGTCGGCACGGGCATCGGGATACTGGAAGCTCACGTCGCGGAAGGTGAGCTCACCGCGCGGCGAGCTGGCCGCGGGCAGTTTGGGCGAGGCAGGGTCGTTGATGCTCGTGGGACAAGTGATGACCTCTTCCACGCGCTCGGCTGCGACCTCGGCACGGGGCAGGATGACCGAAACCATGGTGAGGATCATAAACGCCATGACGATCTGCATGGTGTAGGAGATAAACGCCATCATGTTGCCGACCTGCATCACGCCGTCGGACACGCCCTGCGCACCAAACCAGACGATGAGCACGGTGATGCAGTTCATGACGAGCATCATGAGCGGCATCATAAAGCTCATGGCGCGGTTGGTGTAGAGCTGCGTGGTCATCAGGTCGAGCGATGCCTTGTCAAAACGCTCGAGTTCATGTTCCTCGCGGTTGAACGAGCGGATGGGCATAAGGCCGTCGAGCAGCTCGCGGGCGGTAAGGTTCACGCGGTCAACAAAGCTTTGCATCTTTTTGAACTTGGGCATGGTGAGGCCCATAAGCACGCCGACGACGGCCGAGACCGCGATGATGGCAACGGCGATGGTCCACTCCAGGCCGGTATGGTTGGCCAGGACGCGCATGACGGCGACGATGCCCATGACGGGGGCCATCAGACACATGCGGATAAACAGAGTTGCGGCCATCTGGATCTGCTGAATGTCGTTGGTGCAGCGGGTGATGAGCGAGGCCTGGCTAAACTTGCCCACCTCGGCCGGCGAGAAGTGCATAACCTTGTTGAAGGTCTCGCGGCGCAGGTCGCGGGCGATGGAGCAGGCGGTGCGCGAAGCCACGGCACCGGTCAGGATGGTGGCGACGAGCGACACGAGGCACAGTCCAAACATCGTGGTCGCCATGCGGCTCAGGTAGGCGTTCTGCACGTCGGCGGGGTCGATGCCCTGCGCCTTGTACTCGTCCTGTACATAGCTCACGGCGCGCTGGGTGACGATGGAGCCCGACATGGAGCCCATTTTATCCGCCATTTGGTTGGCGCCCTCGACGAGCTTGCTTTGGTCTACCAGACCGCCCTCGACACCCAGGCGCAGGCTCTTCATAGTGATCTTACCGCCGTCGGCATCAATCTGCTTTTGCATGTTCTGCGCCGCCGCGGCCTTCTGCTGCATCTCGGCGAGCTGCTCGGGCGTCATCGCTGCCATTTGCTCGGGGGTGGGCATGGCCTGGGCAGCGTTGTCGTCTTTCTCGCTGGACGAGCCCATCATGTCGCCCATGGAGTTGGCGTCGATGCCCTGGTTGAGCGAAAGGACAACAGTCTCGGGCAGGCTCATAATGTCGGCAATCTTGCCTCCATCGGCACGCTCTTCCTCGGTGCCCTCGTACGTTCGAATGTCGTTTTTGTCAGCCTTGCTAAACACGGCCTCCACAGCCTTGGCGTCCTTGGCGCTCATAAAGAGTTCGAGGTCGTCGAGCGATTCGGCGCGGATGGTGTCGGGTACGGGCGACGCGATGCCGCCTTGCTGCACACCCACGTCGACGATGTCGCTCATATAGGTAGGCAGCGCCAGATCGGCGTTGCAGCTGATTACGATAAGTACGATAGCTGCGAACAGTGCCAGGATATGTTTTTTAAAGAGCTTGAGAATCCTCACTCGGCATCTCTCCTTTCTTGATTGCGGTCGATAATTTCGTTGGCACGTCTAAGAAGGCGCACCATCTCTTGGGTATCTGTTTCGCCAAGCTGCTCGAGGAAGGCCGCGGTGCGGTCCTCGAATTCCCGACGTTTGATTTCGATAACCTGGAATCCTTTGTCGGTCACCGTGACGTGTACGCGACGACGGTCGGTCTTTGAGTGCTCGCGCTCGACCCAGCCCTTGGCCTCGAGGGCGCGCAGGATATTGGCGATGCGGGCGCTCGAGACCCAGGCGCGATCAGCGAGTTCGCTCGGCGTGAGCGAGCCGCCGGCGCGCATGAGGGCGCGCATGACGGCCATCTCGCCACCCAGAGCCTGGTCGGCAAAGCGCGAAACGCGCTGGTGCATGCTGCCAAACTCGGTAAAGAGCTGACGCCCAAGCTCATGGAAATCGGTATCTTCCACCGAAAACCCCTAACACTAGAAACTATTTTCGGTGGAAGATGATACACCCGCTCAACCATCCCATTCGGTGGATTTCTAGGCATGTCCCAAAAATCTACTTGGCCGCTAGGCAATATTAAGAGCTCATTAAGACTTAAAATCATTCAATTGCTGAAGCGTTTCAAAGAACTATTATGCCCGCGGTTAGGCGAGGGGTTGTCACCACCATGACGACTGGGACTCATATAATCGCCACGTGCGATGCTCCAACTTCCCGCAAGGAGACACCTTACATAAAGGGGGATGGAGTCATGGCATTTGACTTCACGGGTAAGACCGCGATTGTCACGGGTGGCACTCAGGGCATTGGCCTCGAGATCGCCAAGGGCATCGTCGCGGGCGGCGGACACGTCGCGCTCATCGCAAGGAACGCTGCTAAGGGCGAGGCCGCAGTGGCCGAGCTTGGCGAGGGCAACAAGTTCTATCAGCTCGATGTCGCCGATGCGCCCAAGGCGCGCGAGACCGTCGAGCAGATTTTTACGGACCTGCCGCAAACCAACATCTTGATTAACTGCGCTGGCGTCATCAGCACCAAGAAGTTCGACGAGATCGATGACACCGAGTGGCGCCGCACTATCGATATCAACCTCAACGGTACCTTCACTATGATGAACGCCGTGTACCCGCACTTTAAGGCGGCGCATGCCGGCACTATCGTCAACGTGAGCTCCGTTGCTGGCAAGATCGGCGGCGGCCTGCTTGGCACCGCTGCCTACGCGAGCTCCAAGGCCGGTGTCAACGGCCTTACCAAGGCGGTCGCCAAGGAGGGCGGCAAGTTTGGCGTTCGCTGCAACGCCGTGTGCCCGTCGCTCACGTTGACCGATATGACCTCGATTCTCTCTGACGAGAACTCTCAGCGCATCATCAACGGTATTCCTCTGGGCCGCGCTGCCCAGGCCAGCGAGCCTGCGCAGATGGTGCTGTTCTTCGCTTCCGACCTCGCCAGCTTCGTGAACGGCGAGATCGGTGACTGCGACGGCGGCATCGTCCTGGACGGGTAATACCCCGCGATGATTATTCGGCGACGGCTCCTGCGACTCGGGACCGTCGCCTTCTTTCTGACATAGGCGCGTGCGGCTACGATTCGCATGCATCCAAAGGAGATATATATGAGTGAATCGACTGCGGTGGAGGCGCCGGCGGCAAAGGAGCCGTTCTTTAAGATGTCCTCCATCCCGGGTGCCAATATTTTGGTGCCGCTTTTGCTGGGCTGCCTGCTCAACACGCTATTCCCCGACCTGTTCAAAACGCTCGGCAGCTTTACGCTTGGTATGACCCAGCAGGGCGCAGGCCCGCTCGTGGGCGCTTTTTTGCTCATCGTCGGTACGACGATTTCGTTTAAGAGCGCTCCTGCCGCCGCTGCACGCGGCGCCATCATCATCGCCGTCAAGCAGATCGTGGTCGTTGCCGTGTCGCTGCTCATCCTTTATGTGTTCAACGACAACCTGTTTGGCATCTCTGCCATGGTGATGCTGGCGGCTTGCACCGGCGCCAACAACGCTATGTACGCTGGTCTTATGGGCACCATGGGCAATGAGGCCGAGCGTGGCGCCGTCGCCATCACCACGCTGGTTGTCGGCCCTCCGGTCACGATGATCGTGCTCGGCGCTGCCGGTCAGGCTCCGATCGGCTGGTCGCTCGTGGGCGCCATCCTGCCGATCGTCGTCGGCATTATTCTGGGCAACCTCTTCCCGAGCTTTAAGAAGATGATGGCACCGGCACTTTCCGCCGTCATCGTGCTCGTCTTCTTTGCCATGGGCTCGACCATGACCTTTGGCCAGCTCATTAATGGCGGTCTCCCCGGTATTCTGCTCGGCGTGATCTGCTCGGTGGTCTTTGCAATTCCCGTTATCGCGGTCGATAAGCTCACGGGCGGTACGGGTGTCGCAGGTGCGGCCATTTCGAGCTGCGCCGGAGCCAATGTGGCCACGCCTGCCGCCATGGCAAGCGTCAACGAGGCCATGTACGGTGGTGCTGTGCTCGCGACGGCTACGGCACAGGTTGCTGCCTGCGCTATCGTGACGGCCATTTTGACCCCGCTCGTTACCAGCTGGTGCCACAAGCATTTTGAGGGCCAGGGCAACGGCGATAGCAAGACAACGACCGACAAGGCCGCCGCAGCCGCCTAATGCCAAGCGGCAATCAAAGCTAAAAACTAGCTACGCCACAGGGCGGCCACGGGGGATCCCGTGGCCGCCCTGCAGTTTCTGTAGGGTCTCTGGGACACTTTACCCTGCTAAAGCTGGCATAACAGCTAGAGTGAACGTCGTACAAAGGCAAGGAAAAATACCAAACAAATCGGTGAACGGTAGTTGTTCACGCTTTCATTTCCTGCGGGTTTGTAAAAAACGCCCTTATGATATAAAAAAAGAAACATATAACAGCCCAGATGGAGAGGGTCGCTATGTTATCCTTCTCAGACGGGTGAAATCTTGGGTTTTGGGTTGTAGTTCCAAGGTGGACAAACGTTTTTCCTGCACCAGCGTGTGGTGAAGAACGGAAGAAGCCGGTAGTGCAAGCCGAAAATTCAAGAATTCAATAAGCAGCGGTGTGAGAGAGCGCCGCATTACACGTAACTAGGAGCGTGGTTACACAATGCAGGAGGCATGGGAAGGCTTCAAGGAAGGCATTTGGACGGGAGAGGTTGACGTCCGAGACTTCATCCAGAAGAACTACACCCCCTACGAGGGCGACGAGTCGTTCCTCGTAGGTCCGACCGAGCGTACCAAGGAGCTGTGGGGCGAGGTTCTCGACCTGCTGCTTAAGGAGCGCGAGCAGGGTGGTGTCCTCGATATGGACACCAAGACCGTCACGGGTATCGTGAGCCACCCCGCTGGCTACATCGATAATGCCCATCGCGACAAGGAGACCATTGTTGGCCTCCAGACCGACAAGCCGCTCAAGCGCGCTCTGCACGTCAACGGTGGTATCCGCATCGCTTGCCAGGCTGCCAGCCAGCACGGCTACAAGGTCGACGAGAACGTTGTCGAGCGCTACACCTTCGAGCGCAAGACCCACAACGCTGGCGTCTTCGATGTCTACACCCCCGAGATGCGTGCTTGCCGCTCGGCTCACATCATCACCGGTCTGCCCGATGGCTATGGCCGCGGCCGCATCATCGGTGACTACCGTCGTGTTGCCCTGTACGGCGTCGACTACCTGATCAAGGACAAGGAGGCCCAGAAGGCCTCCACCCCGACGGTCATGACCGCCGACAACATCCGCGATCGTGAGGAGCTGCAGGAGCAGATCCGCGCCCTCGGCGAGCTCAAGATGATGGCCGAGACCTATGGTTTCGATATTTCCAACCCTGCTACTAACACGCAGGAGGCCATCCAGTGGATGTACTTCGCCTACCTTGCTGCCGTCAAGGAGCAGAACGGCGCTGCTATGTCCATCGGTCGTACCTCTACGTTCATCGACATCTATGCTGAGCGCGACCTTGCCAACGGTACCTTCACCGAGGAGCAGATCCAGGAGTTCGTGGATCACTTCATCATGAAGCTCCGCATGGTCAAGTTCGCCCGTACCCCCGAGTACCAGGCCCTGTTCACCGGCGACCCGCAGTGGGTCACCGAGTCCATCGGCGGCATGGGTGTTGACGGCCGTACGCTCGTTACCAAGATGAGCTACCGCTATCTGCACACGCTCGAGAACATGGGTACCAGCCCCGAGCCCAACATGACCGTTCTGTGGTCGACCCGTCTGCCCGAGAACTTCAAGAAGTTCTGCGCCAAGACTTCTGTCGCCAGCTCCTCGATCCAGTACGAGAACGACGACCTCATGCGCGTTTACCACGGCGACGACTACGGCATCGCCTGCTGCGTGTCCTCCATGCGCATCGGCAAGGAGATGCAGTTCTTCGGAGCCCGCGCCAACCTGGCCAAGTGCCTGCTGTACGCACTCAACGGCGGTGTTGACGAGGTCTCCAAGAAGCAGGTCGGCCCCAAGTATCGCGCCGTCGAGGGCGATACGCTCGATTACGACGACGTTGTGGCCAAGTACAACGACATGATGAAGTGGCTCGCTGGCGTGTACGTCAACTCGCTGAACATCATTCACTACATGCACGACAAGTATTGCTACGAGCGTATCCAGATGGCTCTGCACGACAAGCACGTGCACCGCTGGTTCGCTACGGGCATCGCTGGCCTTTCCGTCGTGGCTGACTCCCTGTCCGCCATCAAGTACGCCAAGGTCCACCCCGTCCGCGACGAGAATGGCATCATCGTCGACTTCGAGACCGAGGGCGAGTTCCCCAAGTACGGTAACGACGACGACCGCGTCGACCAGATCGCTCACGACGTTGTGCACCAGTTCATGGAGTACATCCGCATGAACGACACCTACCGCAACTCCGTGCCCACGACCTCGGTTCTGACCATCACCTCCAACGTCGTGTACGGTAAGAAGACCGGCTCCACGCCCGATGGCCGCAAGGCTGGCCAGCCGTTCGCCCCGGGTGCTAACCCCATGCACAAGCGCGATAGCCACGGCGCCATCGCTTCGCTGTCTTCGGTTTCCAAGCTCCCGTTCCGCGATGCTCAGGACGGCATCTCCAACACCTTCTCCATCATCCCGAGTGCGCTCGGCAAGGAGGACCAGGTGTTCTTTGGCGATATCGACCTTGATCAGCTGGGCGAGTAACTATTGTTAGTGCTATACTAACAATAACGATTACTGATTAGTGCGCCGGTTTCGGCCGGCGCCTATCGATCGAAGGAGACACATTATGAAGGTTTCTGAAGTTTCTGAGACTCAGGCCGATAACCTGGTCCACATGCTCGACGCTTACGCCGAGAAGGGTGGCCACCACCTGAACATCAACGTCTTCAACCGTGAGACGCTGCTCGACGCTCAGGCTCACCCCGAGAAGTACCCGCAGCTGACCATCCGCGTTTCCGGCTATGCCGTGAACTTCCACACGCTCACCAAGGAGCAGCAGGACGAGGTCATTGCGCGTACCTTCCACAACAAGTTCTAAAGGGATTTAACTCCCGCAGGATCACCGGGCCGCTTTGGGTTACTTTCCAAAACGTCCTCGGACATGCAAAGAGCTCCGCTGCGCGCTTCGCGCGGCGGAGCCCTTTGCGTCCTGCGGAGTGTTTCGGAAAGTAACCCAAAGCGGCCCGGCTGGGGTCCTGTGTAGTCACCCTTTAGGCGGAACTCTCCTAATTATTTGGATGAGTCGTTTACTTACTTTTACTTTTACCGTCTTCCCGCTGTTGTTGGGGTATGCTTTGTTCGTATGTAAACGTATGACATGTTGATGGGGGAGGGTGCTATGGCTCGCGAGAGTGCTCGTTCTAAGGATACGGCTAAGCCTGGCATCAAGGAAGTTGCAGCGGTGGCGGGGGTTTCACCTACTACGGTATCTCGCGTGCTTAATAATCGCGGCTATATTAGCCAAGAGACCCGCGATAAGGTCCATGCCGCGATGGAGCGCATCAACTATACGCCCAACGATATCGCCCGTGCCATGCTCAACGGTCGCCTGAATCTTATCGGTATGATCGTTCCCTTTGTGAGCAGCCCGTTCCATGCTCAGGTTGTGCAGGCGGTCGAGCGCACGTTAGCGGAAAACGGCTTTAAGATGTTGCTGTGCAACAGCGCCAATCGACCCGATCTTGAGCGTTCCTATATTGACATGCTCCGCCGCAATATGGTCGACGGCGTCATCGTCAACTCCCTCAATATCGGTGCCGAGGCATATGCCGAGATGGGCTTGAGCCTGGTTGGCATCGACTGCGATCTTGGCGAGGGCTCTGTCCAGATTGCAAGTGACAGCTATGGCATTGGCGAGCTCGCCACGCGCCGTCTGATTGATGACGGCTGCAGGCGTATCCTGTGCCTGCGCAGCAATAGCCGCATGCGCATGCCTGCCAATAAGCGTACCGATGCCTACCTCGATGTTGTTGAGCAGGCCGGTTTGTCCGCGCTTGTCCGTGAGGTTGAGTTCGTTAAGCCCGACGACGAAAAGGGCGCGGTCGTTGCGAAGATCCTCGATGAGAACCCCGATATTGACGGCATCTTTGCGGGAGACGATACGATGGCGGCCATCTGTCTCAACGTGATGAAGCAGCGCGGCTTGAGCACTCCAGACGATATTAAGGTCGTGGGCGCGGATGGTGCTCGCCGAACTATGACGTTTATGCCTGACTTAACAACCGTACGTCAAGATATCGATCGCATCGGAGAGCTCGCGGCGCAATCCATCATCGCTCTTATTAACGGCGATAATCCCGAATCGAATATCAAGCTCCCCGTTGAACTCATTGAGGGCAAAACCGCGTAGTTCATCCCGTGCCAA
>OLQI01000787.1_pt1 | contig 25668 bp, 31 predicted proteins | sample 1672171 | NCBI WGS metagenome assembly OLQI01 (sample SAMEA3136655, study PRJEB25190) | human gut metagenome
TAGGCGTGTTCGGGACTTACACCCGTTAGAGCGCGCCCATGGCGCGCAAACCCAAAAAACTCCCCAGAAAGATTTCTCTTTCTGGGGAGTCCATATTTCTGTATGAATTCAGAAATGCTTATGCCAGCTTCATTGGGTTGATCTTTACACCAGGTCCCATTGTAGAAGTAAGAGTTACAGTCTTAAGGTACTGTCCTTTTACTGCTGCCGGTTTAGCTTTATTGATTGCATCGATCAGCGTCTGGAAGTTGTCTGCAAGCTGCTCTTCGGTAAAGGAAGCTTTACCTACTGGTACATGGATAATGTTTGTCTTGTCAAGTCTGTACTCAATCTTACCAGCTTTGATATCCTGGATTGCTTTTGTAACGTCCATTGTTACTGTACCAGCCTTCGGGTTAGGCATGAGACCTTTAGGTCCAAGTACACGTCCGAGACGTCCAACAACACCCATCATATCTGGTGTAGCTACAACTACGTCGAATTCGAACCAGTTCTCGTTCTGGATCTTTGGAATGAGCTCGTCTCCACCTACGAAATCTGCTCCAGCTGCTTTAGCTTCCTCAGCTTTAGCGTCTTTAGCAAATACAAGGATACGAACCTTTTTACCTGTTCCGTGTGGCAGTACAACTGCTCCACGAATCTGCTGGTCAGCGTGACGTCCGTCACAACCTGTTCTGATATGAGCCTCGATTGTCTCATCAAATTTTGCTACTGCAGTTTTTTTAACCAATGCTACTGCGTCTGCTACATCATAGAGTGTTCCTCTGTCGATGGCTTTTGCAGCCTCAACGTATTTCTTTCCTCTTTTCATTATAAATAACCTCCTAGTGGTAATGTCGGGATAACCCTCCCACATCCATTTACTTCAGTTTCATCATTATCAAGGAAATTCTTTTCGTCAGGTTCGTCCGCGCGCACACCGCGCTTGGCCTCACCCGTCTTAAAGAACAACCAGGGACTAGTCTACTACAGTTACTCCCATAGAACGGCATGTTCCAGCGATCATGCTGGCAGCTGCCTCTACAGTTGCTGCGTTCAGGTCTGGCATCTTTGTCTTAGCGATCTCCTCTACCTGAGCTTTTGTGATTGTAGCAACTTTATTCTTATTCGGAACACCAGATCCTGATTTGATGTTGCATGCTTTCTTGATCAGAACTGCTGCCGGCGGTGTCTTTGTGATGAAGCTAAAGCTTCTATCGTTGTAAACTGTGATAACTACAGGGATGATCATATCTCCCTGATCTGCTGTCTTAGCGTTGAACTGCTTTGTGAATTCAACGATGTTTACACCGTGCTGTCCAAGAGCTGGTCCAACCGGTGGTGCCGGAGTTGCTTTGCCGGCAGGAATCTGTAATTTAATATAACCTTCTACTTTTTTTGCCATTTCAATTACCTCCTTGTGGTAATGGCGGAACCATACGGCCCCTCCCACGTTTCGTATTTACGTTACACTCGTTTAATTTCTGCGAAACTAATTTCAACCGGTGTTTCGCGACCGAACAGCTCAACATTGATCGTAACACTCTGCTTCTGCGCGTTCATAGCCTGGATCACTCCGACTGTATCTGCCCACGCACCGGCAACAACCTGTACGGTGTCACCGACTTCAAAGTCTACTACGATGTTGTCCTGCTGAATTCCAAGTGGTGCCATCTCTGCATCTGTAAGCGGTACCGGCTTAGATCCCGGACCTACAAATCCTGTCACACCTCTTGTGTTACGCACAACATACCAGGTATCATCATTCATAATCATATGAATCAATACATATCCCGGAAACATCTTCTTCTGAGATACCTTCTGCACTCCGTTCTTAAGTTCAACAACGTCCTGCAACGGAACTCTGACTTCAAGGATCTGATCCTCCAGATGTCTGTTCTCAACCGACTTATCAATGTTGGCTTTTACTTTGTTCTCATACCCGGAATAGGTATGAACTACGTACCATTTTGCTTCTGACATAAACTCACCTTTCCTGCTCGTTAGTGTCTAGCCCAGATTGACCAGAATGTCAAATCCGTACTGAGCCAGGAAATCAACTAATGCGATGATTGCTCCCAGCACTACGGATACGGAAACTACTGCCGCCGTCTCTTTTACAAGTGTCTGCTTGTCTGGCCAAATGATTTTCTTAAACTCTGCGTTAAGACCTTTGAACCAGTTCTTCTTCTGAGTCTTTTGAGATTTCTCACTCATGACGTACACACTCCTTTACGACTATTTTGTCTCCTTGTGCAATGTGTGTGACTTACAGAACTTACAGTACTTCTTAGTCTCCATGCGCTCAGGATGAGTTTTCTTATCCTTAGTCATGTTGTAGTTACGCTGCTTGCATTCTGTACATTCTAATGTGATTCTTGTACGCACAACTTCCACCTCGCTTTATATTTCTTTGTTAACTTGTTGCTTGGTAGCTTGCGAGGCTACCTAGTTTTTAGGCATAAAAAAAAGACCTACTTCCATTCGCTAGGATAGTGTACCATACCAGAGAATAAAATGCAAGGATTTTTTTCAGATTACGCCAAGTCAGATCCCACCAATATGCATTAGCTTTCTTCCATTATATAGGAATCCTTTTATAACTTGAATATCCTATTTTTTATTTACGAACCAGACTTTCAAATCGCCTCTCACGAATTTCATTTACCCTCATTTACCCTCATTCATTATTTAGAGCTGGATATTTTCGTGCATTGTATTGATATTTTCGTGCATTTCGCATATAATATATTTATCAAATGAAAGGAGTGATATCATGGCTAAATCATCAACCTGTAATATCAGTATACGCATGGACAGCAATCTTAAAGCTGCGGCAGAAGCTCTTTATGAAGAACTTGGTATGAATCTGAGCACTGCGTTTAATATTTTTGTACGTCAGTCTTTACGTGAAAGAGGGATTCCTTTCAAAATTACCGAAGGAACTCCAAGCAAAGAAACCGTCTCGGCTATGCTTGCGGCAGAAAGGATTGCAAAAGATCCTACTGTCAAAGGTTATCACGATGTAGATGAATTTTTTGCAAATCTTGATTCATGACAAAATACGAAATCAAAAACACTACCCAATTCAAAAAAGATTATAAACTTGCCAAGCGACGCGGTTTAGATATTAATCTTTTAAAAGGCATCATTACAAAATTAGCGAATGGCGAAGTCTTAGCCCCTAAGCACAAAGATCACCCTCTATCTGGCGACTGGGTTGGACATCGAGAATGTCATATCCAACCAGACTGGCTTCTTGTTTATCGCTATGACAATGATGTCCTTGTGCTTACACTGTCACGCACCGGTACTCATAGTGATTTATTCGGCTTATAATTTTCTGCCTCCATTTTTCACAGTATAATACATGTTTGTATTAAAAAACCCTGCAAGATTATTCCAATCTTACAGGGATTTTTGTTTCTTCTTATTTTGCTCCAAGCAGTTTCTCTACACTGACAAGTTTTACACTGAGTACGAAGATTTCTGCTGCCTGTGCAAGTTCATCAACTGTCGGGAAGGACGGTGCAATACGGATATTGCTGTCTTTTGGATCCTTTCCGTATGGGAATGTTGCTCCGGCACCTGTCATAATCAAACCAGCTTCTTTTGCTTTTGCCACAATTGCCTTTGCGCAGCCATCCATTGAATCGAAAGAAATAAAATATCCGCCGAGTGGCTTTGTCCATGTTCCGATTCCAAGTCCGCCAATTTCTTTCTCCAGAACATCTTCAACCTTTTCGAATTTCGGGCGAAGGATAGCAGCATGTTTTCTCATGTGCTCATACATTCCCGGCATATCTTTAAAGAATCTTACATGACGGAGCTGGTTGAGCTTGTCATGTCCGATTGTCTGGAACTTCATAAAGCTCTTCGCATCTTCGATATTCGCTCTGGATGCAGCAAGTGCTGCAATTCCGGATCCAGGGAAAGAAACCTTGGATGTGGAAATAAATTTGAATACCATATCCGGATTGCCTGCTTTAACACATTCATTTAACAGTTCAAGGATAACATCTCTCTTGTCATCATAAAGATGATGGATTGAATATGCATTATCCCAGAAGATACGGAAGTCTTTTGCTGCAGGTTTCAAGTGTGCAAATCTTCTGACTGTTTCGTCAGAGTAAGATACTCCTGTTGGGTTAGAATACTTCGGCACACACCAGATTCCTTTGATTGCAGGATCTTCTGCCACCAATTTCTCTACCATATCCATATCCGGACCTGTCGGAAGAAGCGGTACATTGATCATTTCAATTCCAAAATACTCTGTAATCGCAAAATGTCTGTCGTATCCCGGAACCGGACATAAGAATTTTACTTTATCTAATTTGCACCATGGTGTGCTTCCCATGATACCATGAGTCATAGCCCTTGATACTGTATCGAACATTACATTCAGGCTGGAGTTTCCGTAGATCAGAATATTTCTCTCTGGTACTTCTGACATATCTGCCAGTAATTTTCTTGCCTCTGTAATTCCATCCAGAACACCGTAGTTACGGCAGTCTACTCCATCAGAGCTTACCAGGTCACTGTCCCCATTCAGCACGTCCATCAGACCATTACTCAGATCCAGCTGTGCTTTTGACGGTTTACCACGGGACATATCCAAATGTATTCCTTTTGCTTTCACTTCTTCAAATTGTTTTTCTAACTGACCTTTTAACTTTTTCAGCTCTTCTTTTGTCAACTTGCTATACGGTTTCATACGGCATTCCTCCTGCTTTTTATGTTATCTTTTTCGCTATATGCTATTTTACCAAAATTTGAAGAAATTACAACACAAACTTGCATTTTCTACTAATTTTATAAAGAAAATACTTATTTTTTCGTCTCTATATGCATTTTGCCGATATCATTCCGTCATTTACAGCATTCTCGCACTGAGCGTGGCCGCTTACGGCATAATTCTTATTCGCGCGAGTGCGCATCCTGCTGGAGTTTTTTTTGTATAATAGGAAATGTAAGTTCCTATTATATAATAAGAAGACAGCCATCCTGCACTTCTGCGCAAAACGACTGTCTTCTTAATTTATATCCATTCTTATTATAGGCGTACTCTCAAATCCTCATCTTTAAAACAGACACATTTGCAATATTTTACTCTGCTGCCTCTTCTCCGGCATAAGCTGCAAATACAGACTCGATACTGCTGTCGCAGGATTTCTGATTAGCCTCTTTACCAATGTAGAATCTTGTCTCTGGATCCTGCGTATATGTCAGCTCAGCCCATGCTTTGATCGGTGCTGTAAATCCGTCAGCGTCCTTAGCATCTTTATTGAATGCGAACAGGAATGGCTCCTGGATCAGTGCTGTACCGTCAGACATAGAATGTGCAACTTCAAGGTTTGTAAGTGCACCCTTTACAAGGTCTGTATACATCAGGTTCACGATTGCATTTTCATCAAGAATATTCATAGACTGCTTGTATCCCCAACGTCCTGTTGTCACATCTCCGTCCACCTGCGGATCATAAAGATATACGCGGACGTTATTCTTTACTGCATAGTCATTCACTCTTGAGATAACGGCACGTGTTTTCTCATCTCCGGCGCCGCCGATCATAACCATTGCATTTCCGTCTTCATTCAGAAGCCATTTCAGCTGTCTGTATGTTACCGGATATACATTGATCTGCTGGTCTGCTGAGAAGATCTCGCTTCCATAGCTGTTAAATACATCGCGCAGGTGATCTGTCTTAGAATATTTTGACATCTCGATTCCGTTATCTTTGATGAAATCAAACATCTCTTTTACACTTGCATCGTACTCGTCTGTGATATAATCTCTGATCTGATTTCCATTCTCATCAAGAACCGGATTCCCGTCATCATCAAATCTCTTTGTGTAGATTCCCTTTGAATCACGATCAACCATTTTCTCAAATGCATACATGATTGGGCAGGAAGTGCTTCCGTTTCCAGAATTGCTGTAATCTACTTTGTTATCCTTGTTGTATACAAATACGATTGGCTGCTGAAGTCTTCCAACTGTAACCTCTTTGCCATCTGCATTTGTATAAGAAAGTGCTGTTGCATGTGTAGATGGATACTCTACCCAGTCATCTAAGTTTGTCAGATATCTGGAAACCATCTCACCATACATATAGTTCAGCTTTGTTCCAGGTGTTGTCTTCTCATTAGACATACGAACGAATAAAGATCCGTCATCACCATTGTTGATGTTAAAGTCATAAGAGTATACTGTATCAATACCGTACTCTTTTGCATATTTGTTGATAAACGGGCTCATTGCACGGCTGTTGTGGCACCATGATCCGCTAAGCTGAATCATGTAGTTTCCTTCACTGCCAAGAATGTCGATAAGTTGATCGTACGTAATATCCTGGAATACGATATCTTTGTCTTCAAATGTATCGATTCCGTCCTGACGATCTTCGTCAGCTCTTGAATGTGCATTAAAATCTCCATATGCATATTCTTTTTCAAAATCATAATCCGTAGAAGAAAGGCTTGTCTGGCTCTCAAGCTTATCAGCCTTATCAGCTTTGTTTTCTGTTGTTGCCTGGCTGCTTCCACATCCTGTTATCATTCCGACTGTCATTACCGCAGCAAGAACAGCCGAGATCATTTTTCTTTTCATCATTAAATCTCCTCTCTGTCTTCCTAGCACATCGGAACGGATACTTCTTCATCAGATCCGCCAGATCCACCTGTTGAAGTATATTCTTTTTCCAGTTCTGTGAGGTCCGCATAGTTTGGTACCATACTTGTCTGATCAGCACTCAGATAGCTGTCTACGACTTCGCGTGCCTCTGTTACAAATTTCTTAATATCATCAGAAGTATATCCTTCCGGTACTTTTCTTGCATCTGCAACACTGGCAGCTTTGATTGCCAGACGTGCATACTCGATTTTAGCAGCATCGAAATTTTTCATATCTTCTTTATTCACTTTTTCCTGCAGGTCCAGGTTTTTGTCGAGTGCGTTGTAGTACTCCACTGCACGGTCGATCTTTGCCTTGCAATCTTCGGAGTAAGTAACCTCTCCAATTTCTTCAATAGCTTCGTTCGTTCTTGTAACAGAAGCTTTTGCTGAGAATGCTGAGAGGCCAAGACATACAACTGCAGCTACGATTAATGCGATGGTTGATTTTTTCATGATTTACGCCTCTCCTTTCTCTAATTTCTCGTCCTCTTTTGCAAATACTTCGTCATTCAGAAGTCCGTTCTGACGAGCTACAACTGCTGCACATACGCTGGCATCTGTAACATTTGTAAGAGTACGTACCATATCTGTAATGTTGTTGATCGGAATCAAAAGTACAACTGCTGCGATCGGCAGATTCACTGCGCTGAACAGAGATACTGCTGTGATAACTCCAACTCCCGGCATTCCGGCGCTTCCAAGGGAAAGTACCAGACACATAAAGCACATAACAAGGTACTGGCTTACTCCCCAGCTCTGTCCTGTTGCATTAAGGTAAAACATTGCAAGAAGAATCGGCCATACACATGTACATCCTGCCATACCGATTGTTGTTCCAAGAGGTGCTGTAAAGTTTGCGACCTCCTCATCAACACCAACTTTACGGATCAGTCTGTCGATTGTGATTGGCATTGTTCCAACACTACTTGTTGTTGTAAATGCTGTTGCCTGTGCGTCAAATGTCTTCTTAAAGAACTTCAGCGGATTAACCTTGGCAAATGATTTCAAGATTACCGCATTGACAACATATGATTGAATAAGGCATGCAACAAATACCATCACAACAAGAAGTACAAGCTGTACCAGCGCCTCTTTGTCGCTTAAGAGCTGACTTGCAGAGCATGCTGTCAGGCAAAGCACTGCGTATGGTGTAAGATCAATCACATATGCAAGAATGTTGAAAATGACCTTTTTAACTGCCTCAATCAGTTTCTTGATCACAAGAACTTTATCTTCTCCCTCTTCTGAAGAAATGCTTACATAAGCAACTGCAACTGCAACCGCAATAATGATGATCGCAACAATATTATCTGCTGCCAGATCTGCTGCGATATTGCTTGGAACCAGATTCAGAAGAATGGTATCAAAAGATGTCTCCATCTCCTGATAAGCGCTCAGTGTAGCGTCTGTGACACTGGAAATGTCTGCAAACACTGCTCCTGCTCCTTTACCAATATTAGTCACTGCCCCAACAACAAGTGTGACACCAATGGCTGTTACAGATGTTATAAGAAGCCAGAATACTGATTTCGTTCCGATTTTTTTCATCTTCTCTTTATCGTTCAGAGAAATCAGTCCTGAAATAACCGATACTAAAATTACCGGTGCTACCAAAGCTTTGATCAGTTTTACATAAGCCTGTCCAATTAAATTCAGCCACACAAGGTATGTGTTCCCCTCTGAAGCAAATACTACCCCAATGACAGCACCAATGACCATACTGATCAGAATTACAACTGTCCAGTTCACTCTGTACGCAATCCAGTTCAGTGCTTTAAAAGAAAGCAGAGCTATCATAAGTACAAGAAGAGCTATCCAGTTTACACTTAAAAGTGCATCCATTTTGAAAAACCTCCTTTTCCTTCTCCTTTAGATTAGAAATACTTATAGTTACTGATAAGGAATTCTATTTCCTTATAAAAATGTATGTCCCCGCCTTCCATCTGTCATATTGTTTCAGGCAGTCACATACAACTCCCGAATAATCATACATCTGATGTTCTTCATTTGTCCAATAAAGATTTTTGATAAAAGCGTCTCTATATATTATTTTTTCAATAAAGCTTTCCCTTTGTATGTCTTGTATATTTCGGTGAAAATGTTGTATACTTCATTTGTACGAAACTACAATATATTTTCAGCAAAATCACAGGAGGCAGACACGAAACATGTTTAAATTTTTCAAAAAAATTTATAAACCACTGTTCTGTTTTTGTCTGTGTTTTTTCTCTGTCTTTGTCCTGATTGGCTGCTTAGGCGGTCAGACCAATGATACATCTTCCGGAAAGAAAAGCGGGAAACGAAGTTCTGCTCTTCACCAAGAGATGGCAATCGGAAGTGAAGCACCAGATTTTACCGCCAAGTTGAATAACGGCGAAACTTTTACCCTCTCCGATAAGAAAGGACAGGTCATTCTTTTGAACTTCTGGGCAACCTGGTGCAGCAACTGCGTCAAGGAAATGCCCGCCATCGAGAAGCTTTATGAAGAGTATGGTGACCAGATTGTAATTGTCGGAGTAAATGTAGGCGAAGATGAAGATACTATTGATACATTTATCGAGGCAAAGAATTATTCATTTCCGGTTGCCTGCGACACCGAAAGCAATATCAGTAATCTTTATCCGAGTGCCGGTATCCCTTATACAGTTATAGTAGGAAAAGACGGACTTGTTACCGAGACATATCTCGGAGCAAAAGATGCAGACAGCCAGTACACGAAGCTGCGCCGTGCTTTACAGGAAGCTTACGAAGCAAACTAATTCACGCCAGACTCCAGATTCACAAGCGATTTAGATAGTCTGGCGCAAGTCCGATGAATCTAACGCCAGTTTAAACACACATGAATTCAGACCGCACAAAGTAAGCAGTACACTTAGCACTTTATTATTTTGCAAACCCGTATAGCAAACAGGAAAAAATTTTTAAAAAGAAAGGAGTTACACATGAAAGTTGTAATGTATGGGACAAAAGCATGCCCGGACTGCGTCGAGGCAGAAGAAATTTTAAAAGAGAAAGGAATCCAATATCTGTATATGGAATTTTCCGACAATATCGGATATCTGAAACGTTTCCTCACACTCCGCGACACAAACCCGATCTTTGATGAAGTAAAGGAAAACCACTGGGTCGGCGTTCCTTGCTTCCAGTTCCAGGACGGAAGCCTGTCACTGGACATTGACGAAGTCGTAAAACGGGCAGAGGAAGAAGCTTAAATCAAGTCGAACTGCTGATTACTTCGTTCTCTGCACTGATATCATCAATTTTAGATACGAAAAAAGCGTGCCTGGCGACAGCACGCTTTTACAAAATGTATCAATGTCAATATCGATGTGAGGTCGATAGTAACACCTGTATTTATGCAGGAGAATTCCCCTGTTCTCAAAATAGTGGCAATATAATATGCCTGTGTGGCCACTATTAAGCCTACCTCTGATAAGATTTTAACATGCTTTTGTTCCTCTCATTCTCCCAGCAAAATTTGTGTATTTGATCCTGTACACTCAAAACATTTTTAACTCCGGGAATAGTGTAACGTGCAGTCTGCCATTTGTCCAATTGATTATTTAAATAGTAATGTCTTTATATATTTTTATTGTCAATAAATCCGCATTTTTCCCTTAATAGCAAACGCTGCCAACAAAAAAAAGAACGAAAAGCATGCTTATTCTAATACTTTTCGTTCTTTTTTCTCTATCACTATTCAAAAAATCTATCATGACTTAGCGAACGCAGTTGCCGTCACGGATATAAGAATCAGTATACAGCCTGCCATCGACGAAAGACTTGCACTCTCATGCAAGACTAAAATCCCCACGATCATACTGGTCACCGGTTCAAATGTACTTAAAATTGCCGCATCCTGGGCTCCCACATACTGTACGCCATACTGAAAAAATCCCACTCCGATAAATGCTGCGCCAAGTGACAGAACAAATGCTGCAATCCATGCGTTTACATTCATATGAAGTACAAAACTTCCCGATACTTTTCCAATCAAAAATACCATAATGGAGCCAACAATATTCATATAAAATATCATCTTCATAGCAGGGATATCCTGCAGCCCGCCCACTTCCAGATATAATATGTAAAATGCATACGTCATTCCGGATATAAGCGCAAAAACAAATCCCATCGGCTTTGCCTCACCGCCGCTTCCTGCATAGGACAGGAAAATACCGATCATGCACAGACCAACACACACAATTTTCAGCTTAGGCACACGTCTTCGTAGGAATATCAGACTGCCAAGCAACACAAAAACCGGATATCCAAAATGAATGACCGTCGCCATACCTGACGGCATATAATCGTACGCACTATACAAAAGAAGCGCTGTGATACCATAGCCAAACACCGTCACACACAAAATCTTTTTTCCTTCCTCCACAGATAGCTCCATCGGAACTTTCCGCACTTTCAGGTAAATGTACAGCGGAATGATTGCCAGGGCAAACCTTAAAAATAATGCTCCCACTATCGTGCTTCCATCCGCGCAGATCACTTTCACAAGCAATGGCATAAAACCAAAGTAAACTGCGGACAGCAATAAATATATGAATCCTTTTACTCTTGTATTCATCAGCTCAGTTTCTTTTCCTTTTCATTATACTGTGCCAGCTTACTGTCATCCATCTCCCACAGCCAACGCCCACCGTCACACATAGACAGATCCGGACAGTCACCTCTTACATAGGCATAAATCGGCGGCTCGTCTTTATATTTTTCAATTGCCTCTGTCAGCTTCTCAATCATACGTGGTGCATCTTTCGGAACTTTCCCTTTCACACGAAGTTCCAGGAAGTCATTAAATCCATCATAAAGCATTTGATGTCCGTCCGGTCCTTCTTTCAGAAGCTCAATCAATGTACGCTCTTCTTCCATATTTTCCACTTCATCTGCCGGAATAAATGCTCCGGATTTGATATCTTCATAAAGTGCAACCTGATTATGAAGAAATAAAGAGAAGTTAACAATATGATCCGGCTGCGTCTTGTTCAGGAACTCTGCCAGAGCAATTGCATTTTCCTGGCCTCTGCCTTTACCGGCAACACCAGACATAACATGTGCATCAAAAATCAATCCGACTTTTTGGATTCTTGCGATCTCTTTATACGCCTGATCCTGGGTATGCTCTTTTCTCATAAACTTCAACACATCATCCAGACCACTTTCAATCCCCAGATATAAATGTCTCACCTTGCGGTCATATAATTCCTGAAGTTCCTCATCACTTTTCAGTCGGATACTTGTTACAGTCGCATCCATGTTGATCATCTGACAATCCGGAAAATATTTATCGATCAAATCAAGTATCGCACGCAGTCGATCCATTTTCAGTCCAAATGCATTACCATCTCCAAGAAATATCTTTCTTGGATTTCCTCCCAGATTCTTCACTCTTTGCAGTTCCTCTTCGACCTGCTCAAGCGGCAGCTCACGATATTTTAAATCTCTGAACAGATTACAGAATTTACATTTATTATAAGAGCAGCCGACCATGACCGGCAGCATGTAAGATGCACGTTCCATTGGCGCACGACAAATTCTACCTTCATATTCCATACCATTACCTCCAATTCAACCTACTACTTTTAAATCTGTAAGATTCCACCTTCTTGAGTGCATACATATTGCACTTATCCACAGGTATTCATATTATAACACAATTTTTCCAAAATCAATGCCCTGTCCTCACTCATTTTCCACATTTCTGAAGATTTTCTTACGGTTTCGTGAAGATTGTGTGACATCTCTTGAGTCCTTTTTGCATTCATTATAAAATATGAGTTGCTCACAGGGAGGTATAAGTGATTATGGGAAACAAAAAGAAACAGACAAATGAATTTGATAATTACTTCGATGATGATTTCGAAGTTGTATATGAAGATCCGGAGGATCTTGGGAGCTATTTGAGTGAAGATAGTTCTGATAATAGCGATGATTACGACGATTATGACGGTTATGATGGCGACACCGACTATTATGATGATTATGATGATGATGACGATTATGATGATTATGATTATGATGATGACGACGATGATTATGATGACGATTATGATGATGATGACTATAACAGCAACGGCAGAGATTCAAAAAAGAAAAAGCGCAACGACAAACAGGATCCGGATTCCAAAAAATCCAAGAAGAAAAAGCGTCGCGGACTGCCCAATGTAGGAAAACCGGTTGCAAATATTGCTAAGACCGGCATTAACGCGACTAAAAAATTAGTCGGAACCATTCTCCGGGCAGCCACACTGATTTTAATCGCTCTCATCATCCTGACATTGTTGAAAGCATTTTTAAGTAACGCCGGTTCTTATGGAAAAATCCTGTTACTCGGACAGACGAAAGATACCACACTAATCGCATACCTGGCTGTCGGAGCTGTGCTGGTCGGTTATGAACTGCTCAACTTCTTCTGGGCTGCCAGCCGTACACGCGCCAGAAGCAGACACAACAATCGTCTGGATACCGGACGCGGGCTTTTGTCCTTTGTTATCATTTACGCCGGTTCCTATCTGACCGCCATGTTCAGTCACCTGATTCCGAGTTCTCCAAGCTGGCTTACCGGTGTACAAGGCGGACTGTCTATTTACGGTGGTCTGAAAGCCACACTACTGCCGCTGTGCATTGCAGGAGTAGTAAGCTGTGTGGTCAGGAAAATTATAGTAAGATAAGATTCAAAACTGTATCTTTTATAAACTTCTTGAAACTAATTTCAATATTTGCTATATTAAAAAAAGAAAAGAACAACCGCCACAAGTGGTTGACTTCATTAGTTAAGTAATCATGGAATTACCACCCTGTAACACGGTTGTTCTTAGTTTAGTATATCGTTTAAATCTATTTCATTTAATTAGTTTTTATCTTCCGCACAATTTTTTTAACCAGCAATATGAGCAAAATAATCAGCACAATTACAAGTACAAAAATGCCCGCTATGATAGCCGAAAATTTATTCGGATGTTTTACAAGATCAATAATATTCCAGCTGTCTTCCACAACCTTGCGGTCGTGTTTTTCATTATAATATTCCGACACATTTGCAATACCATCACCATCTGTATCATCAAAGGACTCCATATATCTGGCAATGGCGGCCCATGCTTTCAGCTCCTGATTGCCTTCCATAATTGCCTGATCTTCCAGGTTTTCGATTGGATTTCCATCTTTGTCCTTCGGCGTAATAGACAGCAGTCCATAAGATGTGTCCATGACAGCACCGAGCATCTGCCCTGTATATAGGTCTGTCACTACATGATACAACTTGTCATCTTCTATCTCTTCTCTGTTTCCTTCCCCCTGTGCTTTCATCAGATAGCAATCTGTCACTTTATTGAGTATCATGCGATGCGGATTGTATGTAAAGTTAAGACCGCTGCAATAAAGTCTGGCAATCGTCATAAAATCTGAAACAGACGCATCAATTTCCGCCACAAGTTTCAATTCTTTTCCTGTCAGATAAGCGCTGATCAGCGGATAACCCGCCAGCCCATCCTTCCCAATTCCAAGTGAAAATGAATTGTAGACCTGTTCGACCGTGACATCCCCTTTTGTATAAGTATCACGTACTGTTCCGCTCGGAACAACCGCCACATCGACTGGATCACCATCGTAGTACTCGGAATTTTCCACCGCATACACATATGCATCAGACATGATGTCTCCGAGATTCAGCTCCTCATGCTCATTATACATATCGTCCACACTGCTGAATTCAATATCATTTTCCGCAAGAATCTGATCTTTTGTATATCCAAAATGTGACAGATAATTCGTATCAACCGTCTCCATCAGCTCATCAATCCGCTCCTGTGTTGCAGCATCCGCCTTTATCTCATCCGTAACCGGAATCAACTCGTAAGTATCCACGTCCCAGCGTCCATCATCTTTCTGCGTCATAGAAATCGTTCCAAGATTTCTTCCATATTCTCCACAGGAAACAATATAAGTATCTCCGTGCTGAATCGGCTTATCTAATTGTGTATGTGTGTGTCCGCTGATAATCAAATCTATATCCGGCACATTTTTCGCAAGAATCTCGTCTTCAGATTTATCTTCATCTTCCACGGTACCACTATGAGATACGCAGGCAATCATATCCACGTCCTCATTTTTCTTAATCTCTTCCACCGTCTTCTTAGAAGCCTCGATCGGATCTTCAAAAAGCAGTTCGCATGTTGGCGCGCAATCCAGCGAATCTTTACCAAATACACCAAAAACTGCTATTTTGACATCACCTTTCTGTACAACTACATAATCTTTCACACCGTAGTTCTCAAATGCATCTTTAATCTGCTGCTGTCCTTCCGTTAAGCCCGCTTTTTCCATGGCACTCCAGTCCACATTACAAACGACCAGTGACGGAACATTTTCACCGGAAGCCTTTGCAGTATTCAGCATATTAGCAAGTCCACTGGAACGATAGTCAAACTCATGATTTCCCCAGGTCGTCACATCACATCCAAGATAGCCTAGCATACGAAGCTCTGCCGCCTCTGTCTCATACACCGTCTGGATCAACGTTCCCATAGAAAAATCTCCACCATCCAGATAGAGCGTATCCGGATTTTTTTCTTTCTGCTCGTCAATTAAAGTCTTGAGCCTTGCAAATCCTCCGACCTCTTCTTGTTTTCCATCAACGATCGTAGGAAAACTGTTCAGATGTGAATGCGTATCATGTGTAAATAATACGTCCATATGTTTACCCGTGTCCGCGGCTTTTGCATTCACCCCAAGTGTCGGCAGCATCCCCACGCAAAGAGCAATCGCAAGTACAAATGCGGTTATCTTTTTCGTTCTCTGCATATGTCTCTCCTTTATCAATTCTTTTGTTCTCTACTATTTTTAGTAATCATACTATAATTTTTATAAGCTCGTCAACGCAAAAAACCTCAGAAATTATTATTCCGAGGTTTTGCATAAAAATGCGGATGACAGGACTTGAACCTATGCCTGTAAAAATAACTATTACTTTTCACCATGACTTTCCCTAGTTATCAGCCATATCCATATACACGTTTACGTAATTACAGCTTTTTGTCGCCATATTGTCGCCAACACTTTTGAGTAAATATTAATTTACTTTTCTCTTTATTAGCACTTATTGTATTTATCATAACATTTGCATTAAGATACTGCAACAACTGCGTCATTGTATTCTTGTTCTAGTTTACCCATGTCTTTTAGTACGTTCTCCATGATTGGATGACGATATCTCTTACTACTTTCCAATGAACTATGTCCACCTGTTCCAATAAGTGAGAGTTCATTGAAGCCTGCATAGCTCGCCAGACTAAAGTATGTATGTCGCAGGTCATGAAGTCTATATGACGGAAGCTCAGGGCATTCTTCTTTTAAAAACTTCTTGAACCGTTTATACAGTGTTTCTGGATTCATTGGAGAATAAGGATATTTTTCGAGAACAAATACATGATTTTTCCCTTGGTATCCTTGAGTACATTGATACTTTGTCATATGCATTTTTTTTGCTTTCATTAGTATCTGATATACTATTCCATTAACCTGTATAGGTATGATTCGCTCACCTGCCTGTGTCTTTGTTTCTTTTTCAGCCATTCCACCCTCACCTCTAACGATAGCACGTCTCACACTTACATAAGCTTCTTCTTTGTTTAATACTATATCGTCCCAACATAATCCAGCCAGTTCAGAACGTCTCAAACCTCCACTTAAACAGCACAGCGCAATAATTAATTCGATAGTAATATTTTCTGTTTCTTGTGCTTTTGTTAACATGAATTTTACTTGCTCTATTGAATAAGTATGTCCTTTTTTCTGTACCATTTTAGGTTCTCTGACAAAATATGTGGCATTTCGTTCTTGTCTTCGTAACAGTTTATCTTTTATTGCCTGATCTAGTACAACTGATATGAAGCACAAATAATTGCGGATAGTCTTTGGTGCTATATTTCTGTCACAGTAATAATTGACCATAGTCTGCAAAACCTCTGTTGTAACTTCTGTCAGTAACAAATCCCCCAGATGTTTTTTAATCCCGTCCTTAGCTGAATATATTTGCTTGTAATGATACTTTGTTGATACAGCTAAATCGTTTGTATATTTAGGAAAATATGTGTCTTCAACATATTCACTGAATAATATTGGCTCTCTCTCAATCAAGTCTCCATATTCAGCTTCCAGAGCCATTTTATTACAAATCTTATCAGCCTGTGCCTTTGTAGTACCTTCAGGTAACATTTTGTATGTTCTCTTCCGTTGTCCATGATAGATACGGTCTTTTACAATACGATATCTGTTTCCGCTTTTTCTAACAACTTTTTCTACATGAAACTTCATTTTGTCACATCCTTCCTGTTATTCAATCATCAGATTGAATATTCAAAACTATTCTTGGAGTCTAATAAAAGCTTTTCTACTTCCTGTCGTATGTAGTAATAGTTCTTTCCAATCTTTTTGTAACTACAGTATTGATTGAGAAAACTCCTTAACTTACGAATATCCATATTGATGAATTCTTCTTGAACTTCTTTTGCAGTCATACACTTCTTTTTATTTTGACTTGCCATTATTAATTACCTCCTTCAAGGTCATAATATACATTTTCTTTTTCGGAGAAGAGCAGTCTCTCTACCAAAACTGCCCCTCTGAATATTTTTATCTTTTGGCATTTGCCTGTACTGTTTTAATACAGTGAAATAACTGTGTAGAATTTCCGTATGTTTTACAAAGTTGTCCTGTGCCATAATAGTGACAAATCCTTTTACCAACTATTCTTAAGTCTTTCGAACTAACTTTTCCGATTAACACATAGAAAGTTTTAAAAACATATACTTCTACATTATTTCCGAAATATCTGCGATATTCTGAAACAATGATGTCTTTGAACTCTAATACACTATGATTATCGCGATTTGCTTTGCTAGCGTATTCGAAAATCCTTATTTCGGATTTACCGACATGATCGGAAAAACAATCCAAAATATGATTAATTTTTTCTGCTCTTTTCATTGCCTAACACCTCCTAGTCGTTATTTTCTTAATTTTATTATTTTTCAAGTAGATTCTTTTACCAATTCCATCTGGTTTAATATAAAAAGTTATCCCAACCTCGTTATAATCTTCTTCTACCATTAGTGTCAGCCCTCCTTGCTGTATATTTTTTAAGATTGTGATTTCTTATGTATATTCGTTTACATATGCCATCAGGCTTTATGTAAAATGATATACCTGCCTGCTTCAATGAAGAGGCAATTGAATTCAATCTCATTGATAACGAAGCCGCGTGCTTTGGATAAAGCTTATTACTTCTTTCTATCTGCTCCTTATAAGCTAAAGTATCTAGTCTGTCATATAAATCTGTGACTGATCCAGACCACTCTACCCTTCTTTCCATAAAGCGTAGTATCAATACAGCTACTGGATTTTCTTCTAACAGTTGGATATTCATTTCTTTCTTGTTAGTTTCCAGTAAACTGTCAACAGTTTCCTCCTCTTCGCCGTAAGTGATTCTGTTGAGAACAACAGCTACCCTTTGAAATTCTGTTAATCTGATGACGTAATTATCTATTTTGACATCATCTTTTTCTTCCAAATAACAGGATATGATTTCAAATATTACTCCCAATATTTTCGGTTTTACTTTTTGAAATTCTTCCATTAACTTTTGGTCAGTTTCCAACCGTTCTCCTTCAATACTGGAAAAATTGAATTGTAATACCCTAGATACCAAGTCTGGTCGTTCCACCAATGAATCACAACCGTTCATTACGACCATGCCTTTCAGGGGTATTGTAACGGTATCCATATCTGAATAAAGTTTTCTCTTTGTGTAGAATCCTCCAGATACAGACTGACATAATATGTCACTGACATCCTCACCTATCCTTCTTGCCGAACAGTTGTCAAAGACACTGATACAGTGATTTGCCAACGAGATAACAAGGTCATCCACCTTCTTTGGGAATGCCATTCTGTCAACGCATCTCGGAGATATTAATTCTTGTATCATTGTACATGCACTACTTTTTCCGCTGGCATGTGCACCAGTAAATACCAATAGTGGATGAGTGACATCTGGTATGAACGCTGATATCAACCATATTGAAAACAACTTGGCATCTTCCTCCGTAGAAAAGTTGAAGAACTTCATGATTGTATCAAGAAAATCAAAATCTTCATCATAAACTGGAACAACTTGTTCTTTGTCGTTACTGTCACGGTGGAATACACTTGGAGGAGTGTCTATGATTTTCCAACTGCCCTTTTTGATTTCCACACACTGATACTTGTCTGTGCTCAAATCATACAGAATGGTGTCTTTGGTTTTTCCAATCCTGTTGTAGATGGATTTTTTATCTGATTTTTCGTTTGCCAAAATGTACAGATAGTCCAGCATTTCTCTCCACCATTCAGCTTTTATGGTTTTCATTTTCAAATTCTTTCGCATGGCATTTCTAAGGTATATTTTGAAGTCTTTGCCTTCAATATCAACAGTGACAATTTTACCATCCTCTCTTTTGATATTTGCATAGACTCTGTTATTATCAGCCATGAAAAATTCACCTGATTCTTCTGCCAAATCAACGAAATCTACATCTTCTTTTTTAGGATTGCTGTTTTCCCACCCTTTCTTCTTTCTAGTCTTAAGCTTTTCCAATTCTTGAAAAACAGCTATATCAACTTCTGTAAAATTTGATGGACATTTTACGATTTCACTTGTCCTATATCCTACCTCCTCTGCATTATTTGTACTTCCTGGTAATTTTAATTTTCTTCCACGGTCATATACTACCGTATCAACTTTTACTGTATTGGTATCTACCTGCTCACCGATTGCTATCAAGCAATTCTTTAACATGCGTTCATTTTCTTGGCTTGCTTTCATATGAACCTTGTAAAGTAAGTGATAACCATTTCCAGAATCAATTAATATTGGTTTTGGAAAATTCATTGTTGTCAGAAACTTTTCTACAGATTCAGCGACCTTTAATGCTTTAGCATGTTCATCATCCGTTGCATTCCGCTTTGCCCCACCGACTTGCAAGCCTACTACATCCAAGTCGACTAAGAAGAATCTGTAATAAGAGATATCTTTTGCCGATATACCTTGACCTTTTTTTGTCGGTGCCAATTTATTCACTGATAATCGTTCATAAGCTTCCTCTTTCAATTCATTCAACACAGTATAGGCTTTTTGAATTGTCTTTTTATTTAATGCTTTATCTAAAGCATCCTCCGAGTCAAAGACTCCTGCCTGCGGTGGGTCAAAAGTCATGACCACTATTGGCTCTTTTTCTACAATTTTATGGTAATATCGTATTACTTCACGTCTGTTTCCTGGTCTCATTGATATTACCTCCTTTCAAAAATTTAATTATATTTTAAAATTTTAAAATGTTGTGGACTACTAGTTCTTTTTGTGCTATAGTATCCACATAAGGAAATACTAAATGTGTAATTCCTTTTGTTGTAATCATCATACATCAAGTGAATGGATTTTCTTCATTGTTGACACTCAACTAGGGTAAGCAATGTCGAAAATTTTTTTTTGCCAAAAAAACGTCTACAAAAAAGTCAAAATTCCTTGAATTTTCGCGGTTTGTAGCATATTGAAAAAAATCACAAAAAGAGTAGGGGGATGATCCGAATGAGTAAAAGAGAAGAGATGGTAAAACAAATAATTTCTTATTTCTCAATTGAAATCACTTCTGATATATACTGGAAATTATTTATTTTTTCTAAATTTTCACATTACACACAACAAGCTTCTCCTAAAAAAATCAAAAGTGCTCTCAAAAAAGAGTATGAGCACATTTTGTTAGACAAAAATAATTTTTTTAATCGTTTTTCCAAAATTAATGAAGAGAAGTTACAAGAATCACTGGATAAATTTTTACATAATGACAAACGAATAAAGAATGTTACAAATTCTAAGAACCTGATAGATGTAATTCCACGCTCTACTTTTGCCGGTTGGATAGAAACTCTTTATCCACATCCATATACAATGGGAATAGTTAGTAAATCTTGGGAGTATCATACTTTAAATGCAATGCAAAATTTTTTCTTTGGAAAAACATATGACAGTTTTAAAATATCCCACCCAAAAACAGACTTGTCTTATTTTTACTTTTCAAAAGCTAATATTAAGTATTGCTATTTTTTTAATATTGTAAAATGCTATGATATAGCCGAACTTGATATGAACTCCAGGCGAGACAGGAGATGGGATTTGACACTTTATTCAGCATTGTTTGATAATGAACACACTAATGCACTTGATGTAAAATACCAGTCAATTGCTTCGAAGAATAACCAAAGAATTGACTTTATTGACTTTTATAGAGATTTTATAGGTACTGTAGAAAACTTGCGCAATGGATATGATTTTTGCCATTCGCCATATGTAGTTCTGTGTCATATTCCTCACGAAGAAAAGCGAGGGGAAGAAACGCAAAATATATCCTCTTCTTTATTTAAACCTTGGGATGATGGTCCACCATTTCTTCCATTTCCTATATACAAATTTGAATCATACAATGAACTATTGGATAAACACAATGATTATAATAACTTTCCTTCCCAGCTTGATAAGTTAAAAAAACACTATTGTAAAATGACCTCTCAAAAATATAATCACATTACATTCGAATCTCGTGAGGAATTTGCTTCCTTGTTTTGTGATATATGTTGTCATTCCTCTTAATAACACACAAAAAGTAAAAAAAAATAAGTTATCTAAAAAAGAGCGTCAGTATCGGCAGTTAATATTAATAATCTTTGTCGCCACTGACGCTCTTTTTCAATACTCTTTTTTCTTTTTTGTTTATTGTGTGTTATTTACAAGTACGTTTTCTTTTTCGGCTTCCAGTCCTGCTGATTTCATATATTGAAATTACAATATTAATTCCTTCAAGTAAATATTTAAACCATTTGTCATTATTGCTCATAGTATTTCATTCTCCTTATTTCTATTGTCTCCATTAACAAGATGCAACTTACAGCTACCGCCATTCCTACTCCGAACATAAAATAATTCATTTTTGTACTGCCTCCATTGGGTAAAAGAAGATTATTCCATAGTCATTATCTATCAGATAAAGTCTTTCTTTCCACTTCTGTGTAGTGTTTATTGTGATTTCTTCTTCGTATTCAAATTCGTCTGTATCTACTCTCACTTTCTGCAATATACTTTTTAGCGTTGTGCCAGTATGTAGAGTAGTTATCAAAATATATCCCCCTTCTCCATTACTGTTTTTTCCAAATCTATCTCTCTCTACTCCATAGGTGTTGTCCAAAATAGTAAGAGCATTTTTTATCCGTTCGAAAACATTCATTGGGAGTATTCCGTCTTCTTGCAATTGTTCTGCTGTATCTAATTGCTTACTTGTCCATATTTTTAGTTCCATCTAGCTAACCTTCTTTCTTTGCCTTTAATTCTTTTAATACTTTCTTTAATGGATATGGTGATAATTTCCATTCGCTATTTCCGTGCCGTATTCCTAGATATAATGGGTGAATTCCGTCTCCTTCTTTGTCTTTTCCTGATACTGTAAAATGATACAACTTTTCTGATGGATAGAGTTCAGACCACATTTCCAGTACTTTCTTCTTTGCATCATTTACCGCCTGAGATGTTTCGTGAGAATTTCCCCATGCAATAATCATGATATCTTTTTCAGAATCATATTTTTCAAATATTTCTGTTTTAATGAACTGCAGATTTTCTTCATCAATCGTTAATCCTCTTGTGGACAATCTTTTCCTCACTACACGAGAGAACAGATTAACAATTGTATATGATTTTAGACCCAATTGCTTCATATGCTTCATTATGTGAATTGTTGTCGAATCTTCTACATGATAGTTCTCTTCTGTTCGGGTAGGATAAAGCAGTATTAATACCCCTCTTTTTCCGTTTAGTTCTTCGAAATCTTTCGTAAAAGCATATGTATGTTCACCGTTTTCAGATGCTGTCAGTGATGTTGTTGAATGAATGCTCATTTCTTTTAAGTTTTCCATTTTTTACCTCCATAGAAAAAAGGAACAGTGATTCTTCAACCTGTTCCTTACTTTTTAAACTCTGTTAATATATCTTTTTTGTAATCATACTGTAGAATTTTACATTCCGTTAGTTTATCAGCTCCCTCTAATATGTGATGTATTTTGTATGTGAGATTCTCAATCATTGGTTTTGTTTCTTCATTCTCTGCGTACAAAAAGACAAAATCGTTATTTCCAAATCCCAAAAGTAATTTTTCTTTTTTCTGTACTTTGCAGAATTTTTTCAATAGTGGAATGAACAAACCAGCGTAACTCCCTTTTTCTCTAAAACTGTTCGTAACACACCAAAGTTTTTCATTGCTATTTTCCAATGAGATTCGTTCAGAAAGCTGTTTTAGTAGATATTGTGTTTTGGCATCCTCACACTTAGGTATCAATTCTTTCATATAATCTGCAAATGTCAAAATTTCTGGTCGAGAAATCATTACTGTATTCCAATAGAATTTTTCGAACAATTCGTCTTCGGTATAGTTTTTTAACTCTGCCACGTCTTCATTTTCTAAATAAATTGGTGTAATGATTCCCTTCATCATTTTTTCAAAATCAAACATGTAATAAACTACTTTCAACCCACAGGCTAGCCGATATCTGTATATGTTGTCTTTAAGTCCTTGTATATCCAGTTCTAACATGATTAAACTTAATTCTTTTTCGTTCATATTATTCTTAATCCCTATATTTTTGTGTAATAGAAGAGCCAATACACGTTTAGTTTGTGTATTGGCTCTTTTCTTCACATCTTTTTGTTTTTCTTGTTGCTCTGCTTAACTTCATCATCATATTGAAGATTCTTATTGTGCTTATTTAAGCTTTTCTTTTCTCTTAATACAAACACCAGAACAAATACTATCAAAAAGAGAATTACCAAAAATACAGGCATTAATTCTCGCTCCCTTCTTCGTTATTGGTTTTTACAGCTAAGTCCTTAGCTTTTTTTCTTGTTCTCACTTCTTTTACTCTATGGACAACTTCTCCAGCGACTGCTGCGCCTACAGCAGTGACAACTGTCAATCCCAAATCCACCAAAGGATTTCCAGTGCTTATTTTTCTCTTCTTTTTGTTATTGGAGTTTTGGGAATTACTATTACTCATTGTCATTCATCTCCTTAATTTTTTCTGAGTATTTTTTATTTATTTCATTTCTAACCTTTGTGACCTCTGCCATTTCCTGTGTCATTGCCTTCATCATTGCACCTGTTAAGATAACATTCCATTTTCCGCCAGGAACAATTGCATTTTTACCTTTCTTTTTTAATGACTTTTGTTGATTTAGAATCATAGTTGCCATCTCTAGCATGATACATGTTCCCATTGCAATTATCTTCAAATCACGATTGAAGGATTCTGCTTTCTCCCCTAATTTTTTTTGAGCCGTATACAATTTACATGTACTTTCTATGAATCCCAATGTGGCTAAATCCGAGGCTTTTACATTACCATTGTATTTATTGACCCAATCATTAAACACATTTTCTAATGTGGCATCATTCTGATCCAAAATCATATCATCATCAAATACATCTGGTTTAGTAAAAAGAGATGAAAATGGAAGCGGTATACCATCTGCTGTCAATAAATCTTTGGCAAAATGGACTATTGTATGTCCAGCACAATTAAACACTCCTGCAAGAGGACTTTTTGCCCCTTTCCCGTAATATGCCCATATCAAGTCTAGCATGGAAATTTTGCCTTTTTTATTGACCACTTCTCCAATAGTTAGATACATTGGCTCTTTCCCTATTTTTCCTACATATATAGGATAATTATTAGGGATATTTTTTAATCCAAAAGTAAATATATCATGTCCTAGATATCTATGATTTTTCCCTAGTCTGATATCAAATGGGTTATTTACATCATATTTATAATGAACCTTTTTATTTACTTTTTTATCTAATTTCTTTTCCCATTTCTTTCCGTTTTTATCTACTACGCATGCTATATTGTAGGCAAATATTCCAGTACAAATAGCAATTATCGCTTCATCACTGGTCATTTCATGAAAATACTCTTCCATGTGACTAGTATTCTCTTCAAAACTCTGTTTATTAACATATTTCAATGCTTCAATATACAATTCGTCATAGTTTTTTATTTTCTTCCGTTTGTCTGGTGGACACACTTTGAAATATTCTTTTATTGTAGCTTCCTTATCAAAGAAGTCATCATCCTTTTCCCATACAACAACTTCTTTTAGTGTTTGTAAGAATGACATTTTCTATCTTCCTTTCTCATGTGTATATATCTACACTAGAATAATACCATACATATGCACTGCTTACAATAAGTGTAAAAATAAAATAAGATATTCACAGGAGGATTGGTCTATGAATGATTTAGAATTCGGTACTGTGAAATTACATTTACAGGAATTAATGGAAGAGCGTAATCTTTCTTTAAGTAAACTATCATATCGTGCGGAGATGCAACGAACACAGCTTAAACATTATTACGATGGCTCAATCCAACGACTAGATATAGCTGTTCTTTCTCGTTTATGTTTTGCACTAAAATGTGATCTTAATGATTTGCTTGAATATATTCCTCCTTCAACCACAGAAGAGGAATAAAAAAGAGTAATTCACATTATTTTGCTATTGTGAATTACTCTTTTTTTCTACAATTATTAAAGTGGTCGCCATTTCGTCGCCAACTAATCGCCATTCTACACTTCAAAAGACCTTAGATGTATCTACATGTCTATTTGTATATTCCTGTTTTTTTAATAAAAAAAGTATAACACCCTGATTTTATGTGTTATACTTTTGAATGCGGATAACAGGACTTGAACCTGCACGTCGGGGACACTAGATCCTAAGTCTAGCGCGTCTGCCAATTCCGCCACATCCGCATAAGAAAATAAAAACGCAATACCTAATTCTCATTAAGTTTGCGTTATATTCACAGTGAGCGTGCGGGGATTCGAACCCCGGACAACTTGATTAAAAGTCAAGTGCTC
>OLQI01000790.1_pt1 | contig 25631 bp, 20 predicted proteins | sample 1672171 | NCBI WGS metagenome assembly OLQI01 (sample SAMEA3136655, study PRJEB25190) | human gut metagenome
CACGAATCAGCAGAATTATCCGCAAGTACCGTCAAGGGAAAGATTTTGTTGTGGAGTATCCGAAGAAAAACGGCAAGGTGGGAAAAGTGCTGTTCTACAATGACGGTTTCCGCCGGAATACCAAAGTAGAAAGCGGAAATCCCGATATAGTAGCACGAGCCGTTGAGAATTATGGACGCAACAGCCTGATTAAAAGACTGCAAGCGAACCAATGCGAGTGGTGCGGCGCAGAAAATGTGCCGCTTGAAATACACCATGTACGAAAACTCAAAGATTTAAGTGGCAGAAAACAATGGGAAATCGCCATGATTGGGCGTAAGCGCAAGACAATGGCACTCTGCGTCTACTGTCACGATAAGTTACACGCTGGGAAATTAGACTGACATCTGGAGAGCCGGATACGCTGAGAGGTGTAAGTCCGGTTCGGAGGGGAGTTCTCGGAAACCTACCATAGCAATATGGCAAGGCGCCGGGTTCTTACCCTACTGACCGTGAGCATTGCGCCGATTCCTTTTTCCACACTTGCCAACCGCGAATGGGGCGCGATGGGGACCAATTACCTGCGCTCCCTGTTCGCCCTTGGTTTCCAGGGATTCCTTATCCTGATCTGTGTCGCGATTTACGCGGTGCTGGTCCAATCCATCCCATCTTCCAGCAGCGTACATGGCGCAATCTGGGGCACAGCAGGCTATACGGTGCTGCTGGCCTTTGCCCTGTTTAAGACAGGTTCGCTATCCAAATCTATTTTCAATGCACACTGACGTATGTTCTAAAAAGTAAAGGAGATGTTTTATGAGTAATAACAATACTGCTGCAAATCCCACTGTCCCCGAAACAAGCGGGGACCTGCCTTTCAAGCTGGATGTGCGTGTCCGGCCCATCGCTCCTATGGGAAACCTGCTGGCCTACGCCAACGTCACCATCGGGGGCTGTTTTAAGATCGACGGCTTTCGGATCTGTTCCGGCGAAAAGGGGCTGTATGTCAATATGCCCTCCACCCAGGACAGCAAAGGGAACTGGAGGGATGTCTGCTGGCCGGTGACGGCGGATTTTCGCCGCCAGCTCAATGAAGCGCTGATTGAAGGATATGGCGCGGCCATTGAAAGCCTGCAGGCAACCCTCGATGCCACCAAAGGCGCGGCAGAAAAGCCTTCGCTGACCGGGGCGCTGAAAGAGAACGCCGGTAAGGTGAAAAGCCAGCCGGTGAAGGCAGCCGCCGCTAAAGACGGCCCCTCCCGCTGATGCCGGAGGATAAAAAATACGGGATCATCTATGCGGACCCGCCGTGGCGATACGATATGAAGCGGGGCCATGGAGTTGCGGAAAACCATTATCCCACGATGAGCATTGAGGAAATCTGTGCGCTTCCGGTTGCGGACCTTGCGGCCAAGGACAGCGCACTTTTTCTTTGGGGTACGTTTCCCCAGCTTAAAGAAGCGTTCCGCGTCATTGACGCCTGGGGATTTCAGTATAAAACGCTGGCCTTCCTGTGGCTGAAACAAAACCGCAAAGCTGATACCTGGTTTTATGGCATGGGGTTCTGGACACGCTCTAACGCGGAGGTGTGCCTTCTGGCTACCCGCGGCCATCCCAAACGGCAGAGCGCCGGAATCCACCAATTTGTCATTTCCCATATCGAGCAGCACAGCAAAAAGCCGGATATTGTGCGGGATAAGATCGTCAAGCTGATGGGCGACCAGCCCAGGGTAGAGCTTTTTGCCCGCCAGAAAACGCCGGGTTGGGATGTCTGGGGCAACGAAGTCGATTGCACGATCACCCTCCCGGCGGGAAAGGAGGAAATTTGAGTTTGGAACAGGAAGCGAAACGGATGCTGATGGAGCGTTTGGATGACTGCCTGAAAGTCCATGCGGATTTGCTGGACTCACAGGACATCGGCAGTATTTATGAGCTGCAGGATCTCGCCCAGCTCCATTACTATTTGAAAGTGGAACATCCTTTTACCCCGGCGGAGGTAGAGGCTCTGCTGTCGTTTCAGGACCCATTGGAAGTTGCCCGCTGGTGCAAAGAGGAAAACACCCATGCCCACAGCTTTCCAATCTGCGAACTGCTGAATGAAATTCGGGCTTATGAGCGGTTTGAACCGGCGCCAAAGCAGGATGAGTCCAGCCAGACCTTTGCCCGTTTCCGTGAGGCGCTGGCATCGGACTATTTCGGCTTTCGGGAACAGGCATTATCCTGGAGCCGGGAAAGGCTGTTCGATGCCGCGGGTGAGATTGCCGCACTGTCCGATACTTTCGGCGCCTTGCTTTCCAAGTACACGCCGGTCAAGGAAGAAATGGATTTCTTTCTGCAATTTACCCACCCGCTGCAAATCATCAGCCGGTATGGACCATTTGAGGACATCGGGCAGGCTATGAAAACACTGTATGCGGAACGGGAAAATCTGATTGATGAAGCCTTTGAGCCTCCGGCTGAAAGATCTTCGCTGCGGGAGCGCCTGCAGGCGGCTATCCGTGAGAGTTCCCGCATGGGTGTTCCTGATCCTGATAAAAAGCCGCACCACGAGAAAGAGCGGTAAAGCGAAAAACAAGGATTGTTCCTGCCCTGTTTTTACGGCGGCAGGCGTTTGAAGGAAAGAAGGTGATTTTTTGCCCTATGTACCGGTTCCAAAAGATTTGACGAAGGTTAAGACCAAAGTTGCCTTTAATTTGACCAAAAGGCAGCTTATTTTTTTCAGCATTGCCGGGGCGGTTGGCCTGCCGGTGTATTTTTTCACCCGCACGGTGATCGGGAATACCGCTTCGGTGCTTTTGATGATCGGGCTGATGATGCCCTTTTTCTTTATGGCAATGTATGAGCGCGACGGCCAGCCAGCGGAGAAGATTCTGAAAAATATGATCCGGCACCGGCTGTGGCCGGAGACGCGCCCATACAAGACCCGGAACTTTTATAAAATCATGTCGAAGAAGGAGGAAATAAGTATTGCCAAAAACCAAACAGCAGGAAGCGCAGGAAAAGCGCCTGCAGGCAAACATCCAGCAGGCGCGAAAAAACCGGTCCGCAGTAAAAAAGGCCGGTAAGAAATCTGGGCCTCATGCGAAGCCGCCTGGCAAGGGCGGCTTTTTCAGTGGAGTAAAACGGGACGCGCCGCAGACGGCCCAGCAGACGATCCCCTACCGGGAGATCTACAAGGATGGTATCTGCCGCGTCAATGATAAGCTATATACCAAGACCATTCAGTTTTTCGATATTAACTACCAGCTTGCCCAGGCGGACGATAAGGCGCAGATTTTCGAGAATTATTGTGATTTCCTCAATTACTTTGATTCCACCATCAGCGTCCAGCTCACCTTTATCAACCAGCGGGCCAATATGCAGGACTTTTCCAAGAGCATTGCCATCCCGCCCCAGGGGGACGAATACGATGACATCCGGCGTGAATATGCGGAAATGCTCAAAAATCAGCTTGAAAAAGGAAATAACGGCCTTGCCAAACGGAAGTATATCACCTTTGGCATTGAGGCGGACGACCTGCGTACCGCGAAAATGCGCCTGGAGCGTGTGGAAGCGGATGTACTGAACAACTTTAAGACCCTGGGCGTCCAGGCGGCTTCTTTGAACGGGCTGGAACGGCTGGAGCTTCTGCACAGCCAGCTCCACCCCAGCGGGCAGGAGAAATTAAAGTTTGCCTGGAGCGACCTTGCCAAAACCGGCCTTTCCACAAAGGATTTTATCGCACCCACCAGCTTCACCTTCTCGAAGGACGGCAAGACCTTCCGCATTGGGGAGTATTCCGGCGCTGTCTCCTTCCTGCAGATTTTGGCGCCGGAGCTGACGGACCGGATGCTGGCAGAGTTTTTGGACCTGGACGATGCGGTGACAATCAACCTGCATATCCAGTCTATCGACCAGGCCCAGGCGATCCGCAATATCAAGCGGAAAATGAGCGACCTGCAGAAAATGAAGATCGAGGAACAGAAAAAGGCGGTGCGGGCCGGATATGATATGGACATCATTCCCACGGACCTTGCCACCTATGGGGAGGAAGCCCAAAACCTGCTTCAAGATCTGCAATCCCGGAATGAGCGTATGTTTTTGGTAACGGTGCTGGTACAGAACATTGCCCCGAAAAGGCAAAAGCTGTTCAGCGATATTATGGCTGCCTCTGGTATTGCCCAAAAGTATAACTGCGCGCTGAAACGCCTGGACTACCAGCAGGAACAGGGCCTTATGTCCTCTCTGGCGCTGGGGCAGAACCAGATCGAGATCCAGCGGGGACTCACCACCAGCAGCACCGCTATTTTCGTCCCCTTTACCACCTGCGAATTGTTCCAGGATGGGCAGGCATTGTATTACGGTCTCAACGCCATTTCCTCAAACCTGATTATGGCGAACCGCAAGCTGCTGAAAAACCCCAACGGATTGTTTCTTGGTACGCCCGGCTGCTTTGCCGGTGATACCCGGATTCTCCTGGCAGACGGCAGCGCCGCCTCCTTTGAGGAACTGCTGGCCCGCGGTGTGGAGGAAATCGAGGTCAAGACCTTTGATGATGAGACCGGACAGGTTATCACTGCCATGGCGCGGGATATTCGCGTTGAGAAATATGCGGATGTCTTAAAGCAGATCACGCTGGAGGACGGCACCACTTTCCGCTGTACGGAAAGCCATCTCATTATGGATGACGCCGGGGAGTATATGCAGGCGGTGGATGTGAAGGAAGGCCAGAAATTGAGCGGCGGCCATACCGCGGTGCGGGTATCAGTGCTGAAACTGCCGAAGAAAGTGCCGGTGTATGACCTGACCGTCCCCCGCTATATGAATTTCCTGCTGGAAAACGGGCTGGTCGTCCACAACAGCGGAAAATCTTTCAGCGCGAAGCGTGAGATCGTCAATGTGTTCCTGCTGACGGATGATTCTATCATCATCGCAGACCCGGAAAATGAATATGGCCCGCTGGTAAAACGCTTTGGGAAACAGGGGCAGGTCATTGACCTTTCGCCCACTTCCTCCAACTATATCAATCCGCTGGACATCAACCTGGATTACAGCGATGACGAGAACCCCATTACATTAAAGAGCGATTTTGTCCTCTCTTTGTGTGATCTGATTATCGGCGGCAAGGATGGGCTTACCCCTATCGAGAAAACCATCATTGACCGCTGCACCCGCCTGGTCTACCGGGATTACCTGCAGGACCCCCGCCCGGAGAATATGCCAATCCTGGGCGACCTGTATGAACTGCTTCGCAAGCAAAGCGAGCCGGAGGCCCAGAATATCGCTACTGCCCTTGAAATCTATGTCAACGGCAGCTTAAATGTGTTTAATCATAGGAGCAACATCGACATGGACAGCCACCGCGTCCTGTGCTTCCAGCTTAAATCCCTGGGCAAAGCCTTGAAAGAGATCGGGCTGCTTATCATGCAGGACGCCGTGTGGAACCGCGTCACCGCCAACCGGGAGAAGCATAAAACGACCTGGTTCTATATTGATGAATTTCATCTCCTGCTCAAAGGCCAGACCGGTGCTTTTTCCGTTGAGATCTGGAAGCGGTTCAGAAAATGGGGCGGGATTCCGAGCGGTCTGACGCAAAATGTGAAGGACCTGCTGGCTTCCCGTGAGATCGAGAACATTTTTGAAAACTCGGATTTCATCTACATGCTGAACCAAGCTCAGGGCGACAGGCAGATTCTGGCAAAACAGCTTGGGATTAGCCCGACGCAGCTTTCCTATGTGACCCACAGCGGACCCGGCGAGGGCCTTTTGTTTTTCGGAAACGTGATTATCCCCTTTGTCGATCACTTCCCGAAGGATACCAGCCTGTATCAGATCATGACGACCCGCCCGGAGGAAGTCGCGGAGGCTGGAACGTGATAATCTTCTTCACCACCTGGCGTATGGGAGGTGATGTAGTTGCCAAGGGATGAAGAATTTAGAGCAAAGGAAAAGAAATTTCACAAGATGACCCGTGACGGGCTGGTGGAACGGGGCGCGGCCTCCGGCGAGGAAACCCGTATCAGTGGCCGGGAACAGGATTTTGATTTGCGGCAGGCAAGGGATTCTCCTGACTCTTTGGAGGACCTGTCGGTCAAAGCCCGCCATACCCGGCAGCAAAGGCCGAAAAACGGTGACGCCCCGCAGATAGAGCCGGTGGAGGATGCGGATGCTTCCCCTCTGGAGGATTTGCAGACGGAAGCCCATGAGGACGCCCCACGGGAGGAACCGCGGGAGAAATCCGGCAACCGGCGTACCCGCTATCAGCAGAAGTTTTCCGAGTCCAGCAGCGCCAGTGAAGCTGCCACCGAGCAGCCCCGCACCTCGAAACTTCAATTTGCCGAGGACGAGCTGCCGCCGGACGCCCCCGGCAAAAAGCTGGTGAAAGCCCGGCAGAAGGCGGAACGGACCGCCCGGAAGCTGGAACAGGCCGAAAGCAATCTTCCGGCCAGGCGGAAACTGCGGCTGGAGGTGGAGCCGGACGCTGCCACCGGCAATGCCAAACGGCGCTTAAAATTTGAAAAAGAAGTGATCTCCCAACCGGAACACATAAAAGGCGCCAAGCCTCTGCGCCCGGTAAAAAAAGGCGCAAACGCGGCCATCGGATATGCCCATAAGAAAATCTATGAGAATGAACATGAAAACGTGGGCATTGAGGCGGCCCATCGCACAGAGCTGGTGGCGGAGGGAGGGCTTCGCGCCCTGAACCACCGCCGGAAAACCTCCCCTTACCGCAAAGTGGCCCGGCTGCAGAAAAAGACGGTGAAAACCCGCGCAAGGGCGGCTTACCAGCAGGCCCTTCACGATAACCCCAAGCTGCAGAGCAATGTGTTTTCCCGCATGTGGCAGAAGCACCGCTTAAAAAGGGAGTACGCCAAGGCCGCCAGGACCGCCCGGCGCACCGGGCAGGCTGCCGGGAAAACGGCCGCTGTCACGAAAAAAGCCGGAGGCGCGGTTGGGCGTTTTGCCAGCCGCCACCCGGCCCTCTGCCTGATGGCGGCGCTCCTGTTTTTGATCGTTGTCCTGATTTTTTCCCTTTTTTCTTCCTGTTCCAGCATAGGGACAGGCGGTGCCGGCGCGATTGCGGCGTCCAGCTATACCGCGGAAGATCAGGACATCAACAATGCCGAGCTGGTTTATACGGAGTGGGAAACCGACCTGCAGATGCAGATTGACAATGCCGAAGCGGACCACCCCGGCTACGATGAATACCGCTACCATGTGGGCAATATCGGGCACAACCCCTTTGAGCTGATGGGATTCCTCACCGCGTCCTATCAAGCCTTCCAGTATGAGGATATTGAGGCGGTGCTGCAGGAGATCTTTGCCGAGCAGTATTCCCTCGAATTTGTGGAAGAAGTGGAAACCCGCACCCGCACGGAAACCCGCACAGACCCCAATACCGGCGAGACTTATGAGGTAGAAGTGACCTATGAGTGGCGGATTCTCAATGTCAACCTGACGGCCAAATCCTTTACGGACGTGATCGCCGCCCGTATGGACACGGAACAGGCCCAGCTTTTTAATATCCTGATGATGACGAAGGGCAACCGCCAGTATGTCTCTAACGTGTTTGGCGATACCAACTGGCTCCCTTATGTCACAAGCTACTATGGCTACCGCGTCCACCCCATCAGCGGAGAAAAGAACTATCATAAGGCGGTGGATATTGGGATGCCCCAGGGCACGGAGATTTTGGCCGGGCATGACGGCGTGGTAACGCAGGCCGGGGAAGCAGGCAGCTACGGGCTGATCGTGGTGCTGAAGGGCGCCATGGAGGACGGGCGGACCCTTACCACAAAATACGCCCACTGCTCGGAACTTCTGGTGTCTGCCGGGCAGGAAGTCAAACAGGGGGATGTCATTGCCAAAGTAGGCAGCACCGGTGATTCCACCGGGCCGCACCTTCACCTGGAAGTGCTGGTGGATGGGCAGTACCTTAATCCCCTGTATTTTACCGATACCGGCGACCATACCGGAACCAGCCTGATCCCTGGAAGCGCGGGCGGGCCGGAAATCCCCGCATATCCCGGCGCTCCTATGGGCGATGGCGATTATGCGGCGCTGATTACAGAGGCGCAGAAACATCTCGGAAAGCCTTATGTGTTCGGCGCTTCGGGACCAAACAGCTTTGATTGCAGCGGCTTTGTTTCCTATGTCCTCAATCAGAGCGGTGTTGCCAGTGTGGGACGCTCCACAGCCCAGGGGCTTTTCAACATGAGCACCCCTGTTTCCAGAGAGAACGCCCAGCCGGGAGACCTGATTTTCTTCACCGGCACCTACTCGGCGGGCACGCCTGTAACCCATGTAGGGATCTATATCGGCAACGGGCAGATGATCCATGCCGGGGACCCGGTGCAGTATGCCAATATCAATACATCCTACTGGACCGAACATTTTTACGCATTTGGGCGTATCTCAACCAATTAAAGATCGGAGGTAATAAATTGAATCCCAAAATTGACAAACTCGCAAGGGATATTGAAAAAACGGAAAAGAAAATCGCAGACCTGCAAAAAAAGCTGGAGCTTTTCAAAGAGGAAAAGACCCGGCTGGAGAACGAGGATTACGGCGATATTGGCCGTGATTTCCACCTGACCCCGAAGGAGCTGGCGGAATTTTTGAAGGCGCACAGGGCTGGGACCTTTACGGTTCCGGAGGCCGCCCCTCCTGCGGGAGAACAGGAGGCCGGCCATGAAGAATAAAGTGAGGAATGTTCTGGCGGCGCTTGTGCTTTGCATGAGCGCCGTTGTCCTGCCTGTCACCGCTTACGCTTCCACGGGCAGCGATACCACGCCGCCCACCCTTACCGCGACCTTAAAGGACGATAAGCTGGCGGTGGAGGCCAGCGATGATATGTCCGGCGTGGAGGCGGTGTATGTGGATGACACCCGGATCAACAGCCTTGTCAACGGCAAGGGGACCGTGGCCTTGAAGGATTACGCCGGGGACGGCAAGGAAGTGACGGTTTACGCGGTGGACTATTCCGGCAACCGCTCCAAAGAGGTAAAGCTGGATAACCCTTATTATGAGGAACCGGCGCAGACCCAGGCGGCTTCCTCTGCCGCGCCCCAATCTTCCAGTGGGGAAACCCAGGCTGCGCCTTCCACGACCCCCGCGCCTTCTCCTTCGGCAAACAATGCGTCCAGCAGTTCAAGCAATTCGGAAAACAGCCAGGCCGCCGGGACCCCTTCGACCTCCCAGGCAGAAACAGAGGCTTCTTCTGAAAGCCCTGCCGCGGAGGACGAAACGGAGTCGGCTGTGCCGGAAGGGGCCTTTACCCCGGAAGGCACCGGCACGGTCCTGGACTCAGCCACCGGGCAGGAAGATGATAAGCAGTTTTATACCATCACCACCGCGGACGGAAATGTGTTTTACCTTATCATTGACGGAAAGCGGGATTCGGAAAACGTCTACTTCCTGAATGGCGTTACGGAGGAAGATCTGCTCTCCCTGGCCCAGCAGGATAATGGCGGCGAAAGCGCCATTGAGGTTGTCACCTGCAACTGTACGGAAAAATGCGAGGCGGGCGCGGTGAATACCGATTGCCCGGTCTGCAAAAATGACCTGAACGGCTGCCTGGGGAAAGTAACGGAAGAACCGGCGCCGGAGGAAACCGAGCAGCCGGAAGCCGAGACGGAGAAATCCGGCGGCAACACCGGCATGATTATCTTCCTGGTGATCGCTCTTGTGGCTGCTGGCGGGTTGGGTTATTACTTCAAGATCGTGCGCCCGAAACAGCAGGCGGCTATGGACGAGGACGAGTTCGAGGATGACGGTTACGGGGAAGATGATGAGACCAATGAGGCATACGGGGAACCGGATTACCTTACCGAAGATGATTTTGACGACAAGGACAGCAAATAAGGCTGTCCTTTATTTTTAAGAAAGCGAGGATTTTTCATGGAGAAAACAAAAACGTGCCGCCGCGGTCTGAAACGGCTGCTGGCCTTTCTTCTCAGCGCGCTGTGCCTCCTGGGGCTGCTGCCTATGTCTGCCTTTGCCATGGAGCCGGGGCAGACGGCAAGCTCCTGGCTGGGCGATCAGTATGTGGGATCTGACGGGCAGCATTACTACTCGCCCGCGCCCTACACCTATCTGGTCTACAATTCCGATGGGACTATGGATGTACGCACCAGCTCCGGCGGCAGCGCTTACCGCCACTATATGCTGACCGTTTCCGATGGGACCAGCCATCAGGTTTATTGTGTGGAGAGCGGGATTCCCTACAATACCTCTGATAACACCTATACATCAGAGAGCGGGACGAACAGCCAATACTTAAACCTGCTTCCTGCCGAAGCCAGACGGGGCATTACCCTGACGGCGATCTATGGCTGGAAGCCGGGCGCAAGCCTTCCGGTCTCCGGTATCAACGAGGATGACTATAAGATGGCGACCCAGATCATCCTCTGGGAGTACCAGCAGCAGCTCCGCAGCGACCCATACAGCCGCCACGGGAACGGCCATGCGTCAGCGGATCAGTATTACAGCGTGATCGCCGGCCGCCCCGCAGAAAAAGCGTACAACTGGATCTTGGAGCAGGTGGCTTCCCATTCCACGGTCCCCTCTTTTACTTCTTCCAGTAAAGGCGGGGCGCCGGAACTGGAACTGAAATGGGATTCGGAACAGAGGGTTTATACCCTGACCGTTACCGATACGAATAACCTGGGGATTGACCTGGATCTGCTTTCCGGCAGCGGCGTGTCTGTCACAAGGAACGGCAATCAGTATACCTTCACAAGCAAGGATATGATTATGGACCCTGTGACCTTTGAATTTCGGAAAGATATTCCGGTTGCCAATGATATGCTGATCTGGGGCAGGCCCGGCTACCAGACCATGATGACCGGAGCCAGTGACCCGGTATCATTTTTTGTAAAAATCAAGACAGAAACCTATGGCACCGCAAAACTTGTCAAGACCAGCGAGGACGGCATTGTGTCCGGGATTTCCTTCAACATTTCCGGTACGGATCTTCTTGGAAATGAAATCAATGAGAACGTGACAACCGGGGAAAACGGGCAGATTGAAAAGAAGCTCCTTCCCGGCACTTATCTTGTGACAGAAATCCCGGTTGACCGCTATGTAACGCCTGCCTCGCAGTATGTCACCATTGAAAGCGGACAGACTTCCACCGTCCATTTCAGCAACATTTTGAAGAAATTCCGTGTCCATGTGGTAAAGAGCGACGCAGATACGGGCACTGCCCAGGGGGATGCGACCCTTGCCGGAGCGACTTACGGGATCTATAACAACGGCGAACTGGTCGATACCTATACCACGGATGCAGACGGCAGCTTTATGACCCGCTATTATGTGTGCGGGGACGCCTGGACGATCCGTGAAATCTCCCCCAGCACCGGGTATCTGCTCAACGAGACTGTCTACGAAGTCGGCGCTTCTCCTTCCCTGTATGAGATTGAGCTGAATACAGCGGAGAGCCAGGTCACGGAAACGGTGATCTATGGGAACATCCAGCTTGTGAAGCATACCGATGAGACGGACCCGGATGTGCCGGAAGATGAAAACACCGAGGAACCCAATGAGGGTGTGGTGGAACGCCCGGAAGCCGGCGCCGTTTTTGAGGTTTACTTAAAAGCAGCAGGCAGCTATGACAACGCGAAGGAAAGCGAGCGCGACCTGCTCACAACGGACAGCGACGGATTTGCCGCTTCCAAACAGCTCCCTTACGGGCACTATACCGTACATCAGGTTGCCGGTGAGGACGGGAAAGGGTTTGTGCCGGACTTTACAGTCTTTATTTCTTCCAATGGGGAAACGTACAGCTATATCCTGAACAACCGCACTATTACGGCCCGGCTGAAAGTGGAAAAATGTGATGCAGAGACGGGAAATATCATTCCCATGACCGGCACCGGCTTTAAGATCAAAGACCTTTCCACCGGGGAATTTATCGCCCAGGACATCTACTATCCAAACCCGGAGACGCTTGACACCTTCTATGTTTCGGATGAAGGCTGGCTGATGCTGCCGGAACCTCTGCCCGTGGGAAATTACGAACTGCATGAGGTGGCTGCTCCATACGGCTATGTGTTATCCAATGAGCCTGTGCCTTTTACCATTGACGGCAGCGAGGCGACTGTAACCGTTACGCAGTATAATATGCCGCAGAAAGGCCAGCTCACCATTACAAAAACCGGCGAGGTATTCGCTTCTGTCCAGGAAAACGATGGCCTCTATCAGCCGGTATACGAGGTCCGGGGACTTTCCGGCGCGGTCTATGATGTGATTGCCGACGAAGATATTTACACCGGGGACGGCACCCTGCGGGCGGCAAAAGACACGGTGGTGGAAACACTGACTACCGGCGAGGATGGAACTGCCCAGAGCGGGCTCCTGTATCTGGGCCGCTACCGTCTGGAAGAACGCCAGGCGCCGGAGGGCATGGTGCTAAATTCACAGCCGGAATATGTGGAGCTGACCTATGCCGGGGAAACGGTGGACGTGACCCAGAGCGCAGCCGGACTTTACGATGAACGCCAGAAGGTCGATGTGACCCTGTTCAAAGCACTGGAAACGGATGAGGTTTTCGGGTTAGGCATGAATGAAGAATACAAGGATATTTCCTTTGGGCTTTATGCTTCCGCAGACCTGACAGCGGCGGACGGCAGCGTGATCCCGGAGGACGGGCTTCTGGAAGTGGTTTCTGTTTCCGCAAATGAGGCTGGCGGCTATGACGCGTCCTTTGCCTCTGATCTGCCTTTTGGAAGCTACTATGTAAAGGAACGAACCACCAATGACGCTTATATCCTGTCAGATACGGAATATCCGGTGGACTTCGCGTATGCCGGGCAGGAAACCGCTCTGGTTACGATTGCGGTCAATGACGGCGAGGCCATTTCCAATGAGATGATCCGCGGGCGCATTGACGGCGTGAAATACGGCGAGGACCCCGAAGGCGGTGAGGACCTTACCCTGGAGGGCGCGCTGATCGGCCTGTTTGCTCCCGGCACGGAAGAATTTACCGAGGAAAATGCCCTGCTGGTGACGACTTCCGGGGAAAACGGAGCCTTCTCCTTTGAGGACGTGCCTTTCGGCCATTGGATCATCAAGGAGATTGCCAGCCCTTCGGCCCTGTACTCCATCAGCCCGGAACAGCACCATATCTATATCGGCACCGATGGGCAGACCGTTGAAATCGAGATTGACAATACCCTGATCCACGGTACGGTGCAGATTATCAAGACTGAGGCTGTGGACGAATTGAAGTCTATCCAGGAGAACGGGGAAAACACTTCTGAAAGTGAGGCTGGTGAGACGGCAGAAAGCGCCGATGATGATACCGGCGAGGACACTGCGGACAATCCATTCCTCCACCGGCTGCCCGGCGCTGTCTTTGAGCTTTATGAGGACACCAACGGCGATAAGGCATTTGATGAAAGCGATGCCCTGATCGGGGAACTGACCGAAACCGATGAAGGGTTCCATGAAATGAGCGGCCTTTTGGCGAAGGGCTATTTTGTCAAAGAGAAAACGGCCCCGGAAGGCCACAAACTGGACCCCAACGCCTACTATTTTGAGATCACCACGGACGGGCAGGTTGTCGTTGTGGAAAATAGCGAGGCTGGCCGCGGCTTTGTCAATGAGGCGTACCGCGGCAACCTGAAAATCACGAAGGATTCCAGCGATGGCCGCAAGGACGGCTTTGTCTTTGAGGTGAAAAGTGAGGATGGCACCTACTGCGAGACTTTCACAAGCCCGGAGGATGGTATCATCCTGATCGAAGGGCTGCGCGTGGGCAAATACACTGTGACCGAGGTGAAAAATAAGGCCAGCGAGGACTATATCATCCCGGATGGCGCCACGGTGGAGATCAAGGCCGATGAAACCGCCGAGGTGAGCTTCTTCAATGAAAAGCCGGAGGAAGAAACCCCGGAAACGCCTGATACGCCGGATAACCCGGATAGCCCGGCAACGCCTTCCAATCCTTCCAAGCCGGTCCCGCAGACAGGCGATGATTATAACCTGTATATCTGGATCGGCGTGTTGGGCGTGGCGGTGATCGGCAGCGGTGTTGTCCTTTTTCTGTGCGCTTACAAGAAAAAGGGACAGAAGGCCAGCCCCGGACGCCGCAAAGCGGCAGCCGGCGTGCTTCTGATCTGCATTGCCATGGCAGTAGGCAGCGGCTTTATGCTGGCGCGGGAGATCGGCCAGTACAAGGAAAGCGCCGATACCTATGCCGGGCTTTCGGAATATGTCACCCCGGCAGAGACGGACGGGGAAAAAGAGAACGCGGAGGCGCCGGAGGGAACCGGCGCTTCCTCCGTTTCCCTTCCCATGGTGGACTTTGAAAGCCTGCTGGCTCAGGGACCGGATGTCAAGGCATGGCTGGAGCTTCCCGGCACGGTTATTCAGTACCCGGTAACGCAGGGCGAAGATAACAGCTACTACCTGAAACACCTGTATGACGGTACGGCAAACAAGGTGGGCTGCCTGTTCATCGACTATGAAAACGCGGAGGATTTTTCCGACAACAACACGATCATCTATGGGCACAACATGCGGGACGGTTCCATGTTCTCCACGCTGGTGGAATACAAAGCGCAGGCTTACTATGACGAACACCCGGAAATGTACCTGGTAACGCCGGAGGGCGGCTATGTGGTCGAGGTGTTTTCCGCATTTGTGGCAAGCCCGGAGGAATCCGGCAGCGAAACTTCTCCCTGGGCGCTGGAATGGAAAGACAGCGGCGCATATACGACCTGGCTTTCCGCAATGCAGGAGCGTTCCGTGATCGAAACCGGCATTTCCGTTACTTCCAGCGACAAGGTACTGACCCTTTCCACCTGCACCAATGGCGGCGCTGACCGCTTTATCGTCATGGGCAGGCTGGTAGCTGTAACTGAATAACAATTTTTCATAAGATGGCGCGGGATGCCGGTTGCTCCCGCGCCCATCTCTATATATGGAGGATTTGCAATGGTAAATAACATTGTTCCCATTCCCGGATATGTCCATCTCTACCGCTCCATGCTGCGGTTTTACGATATGCCCAGCGCGGAGCTGAAAGAAATGCTCTACCTTCTGAATACCGCAAACCTGGACAGCTACGGCTTCCACCACCCGGAAGCGCATGTGGTCGAGAGCGGTCCGGTGGCCTTCTGCGGCTGGCTGGATCATCGGTATGCCCGCCCTTACCGGACGGAAGTGCAGCTTTATAAATCCCTGCTGGCCCTGAAACGCAGCGTTGACCGGGATTGCATTGTCACTTCCCAGCGGGAAGCCCTTCAAATGCTCCGGTGCGTGATCTCCAACCTGGAATACCGCTTTTATAAAGCCTACAACATGGAATTTGAGGATAAGCGCACAGTGTATTCCGAGTGCGCCTTCCGGCTGATCCCGCGGGAGGACGAACCCAGCGTGTGCCTGATGCGCGATTGGGTTTATCTTCCTACGGCGTAAAGTGGGGTGAGTTATGACACAAAAAGAATTTCAGGCTGTTTTCCGGGAACAGGTACGGCAGTGTGAAGGGCTTCTGATTCAGAAGGCCAAAGAATATACCGGCGACAACCCGGACCGGCTCAGCGCCTTCAAAGCGGCGGCTGCGATCCAGGACAGCACCCCGCAGCGTGCGTTGGCCGGGATGATGGCAAAGCACATCATCTCCATTTATGATATGTGCTTTACGGATCGGAAAACTTTTGATCTGGCTGTCTGGGAGGAAAAGATCACCGACAGCCTTAACTATCTGTTTTTGCTAAAAGCTGTGATAAAGGAGGAATTGGAACATCAATCAGATTGAAACTAAAATTTTGAACTGCACCGCAGTACAGGAAGCAGAGAAAAACATGGTGTTTGCGGCAAGGCTCACTCAGCGGGGCCATGCAATCCATTCCATGGATGACCTTCTGGCCCTTTATGAGAAAGCCTATACTGCTGATACGGTCAAACGGATCGCCTCTCTGCCGCACCCCGCCGTACAGAAGTTTTCGGTTATCACGGTGGCGGTTGTGGGAGCCAGCAGGCGTTTCCTGGCGCAGATCACCCGGCACCAAAACGAGGTCAAGTTTATCAGCGCCTCTTTGCAGTACAGCAATTATGCGGGGCAGGCTGATTTTGTTGTGCCTTATGAGATCCAGACGGCAAGCCAGTGGGTGCATGACTTCTACCTGAAAAAGTGCCGGGCTGCCATGGAGCATTATGCGGATATAGGCGCCTGCGGAATTTCCAGGGACGCCGCGGGGTATCTTGCCCCGCAGAGCCTTCGCAATGTGCTGGTTATCAGCGCCACGCCTTATCAGTGGAAGCACATGATCGGCCAGCGGACTTGCCGCCGCAATACGGATGAAACACGCTTTGTCCTGCTGAAGATATGGGCGGACCTGTATGCGCTGGACCCGGAACTGTTCAGCCCGGAGCTTACCGGCCCCTTCTGCCAGCGGGAGGGCTGTCGGGAAAAAGACATGTCCTGCGGCTGCCCGTGCGAGAAAGGGGCGCTGCCTCTTGCCCTGCTGCGTCGGGACTATCCCGCGGCACTGGAAGGAGGCGGCCAGTGAAAATCAAGATCATTGATTTTGGGCTGCCGGAGAACCACCGTCCCCTCCGTTCTCACGCCAATGACGCCGGGGCGGATGTCTATATGCCTTTTGACTGTACCCTGGAGCCTGGCGGGATCGCTAAAATCCCGCTGGGCTTTGGCCTGGAGGTGCCGGACGGTTATGCCGCCTATGTGTTCCCCAGGAGCAGCCTGGCGGCAAAAGGGGTGGTCTGCGAGCTGCCCCCTGTGGATTCCGGCTACCGGGGCGAGATCCATGCCATTGTCAGCAATGTGGGAAATGCGGCCCAAACACTTGCGAAAGATTCCCGGATCGGGCAGCTTATTATCATGCCTGTGGTGATCGCGGATTTCGTGAATGACCTGGGCGGACAACGCGGCGCGGGCGCTTTTGGCAGCACGGGGAAATAAGTGTATTTTTAGCCGGAATGAATAAAAATTTTTTATGCGGACAACCTAAAAAGGAGGTGCAGCTATTGCATTGATGTAACCAATCATATATAATATTGGTTACATGAAGGAGGTTGGTCGTATGAATAACGGCTATACGGAACAAATCCGTGACCGGATCATAAACGCCCCGGAGGGCAGCGTATTCGTCAACTCGGATTTTGCAGATATTGCAGATAACAATACGATTAAGCAGAGCATTAACCGGCTGATCCAGGAAGGGGTTCTGCGCCGTGTTATCCGGGGAGTATTTGAAAAGCCGAAATACAGCAAGCTCCTTGGGGAATATGTGGCGGCGGACCCGGATGCGGTTGCCAAAGCACTGGCGAGATGCTATCATTGGACCATCGCTCCCTGTGGAGATACCGCATTAAATATGCTGGGGCTGTCTACCCAGGTAACGGCAGTATGGTCCTATATCAGCGACGGGCCATATAAAACCTATGAATGGGATAAGACAAAGATTGAATTTAAGCACCGGACCAACAAGGAGGTTACGGGCCTGTCGCCTATGACGATCCTGGTGATCCAGGCGTTAAAGACCCTGGGGAAAGAACATGTGGATGAAAAAACCATACGGGTGCTTTCCCGCAGGCTGAATGAAGATGAAAAGGCGGCGCTCCTTGCAGAAGGGGCCGAAGCGACGGATTGGATTTACACTGTGATTAAAGAGATCTGCAAAGGAGAAAGAGAAAATGATTGAGATTGCCAGACTTCCGGCTGATGACCGGCGGGAGCTGTTTCATAACACCGCAGCAAAAACCGGCCTTCACGATGCCATTGCGGAAAAGGATTTTTGGGTATGCCTGACGCTGGATTACCTGTTCCACCGCTCTCCGTGGAAAAAGGCGGTCACATTTAAGGGCGGGACCAGCTTATCCAAAGGGTATCATCTTATCAGCCGGTTTTCCGAGGACATTGATCTGATTCTGGATTGGCGTGTCCTGGGGTATGGGGTCAATGAACCCTGGGAGAAACGCTCAAACACCAAGCAGGATGCCTTCAATAAAGAGGCGAACCGAAAGGCCGAGGTTTTCTTGGCAGAAACTTTCTGCCCGCAGATCCGGGAAGGGCTTTCTGCTGAATTGGGCCTTCCGGCCAATCTTTACATAGACGAGGAAGATAAACAGACAGTGATCTTTGCTTATCCAAACCTGTTTACCGATGCTTCTACCTTACAGGTGATTCGATTGGAGATTGGGGCGCTGGCAGCTTGGACACCGGCAGAGCTGGTGGATATTGTACCGTATGCTGCGGAACAGTACCCGCAGTTATTCAAGCAGAAAGAGGTTCCTGTCCTGACGGTGGCGCCGGAGCGGACTTTCTGGGAAAAAGCGACGATCCTTCACCATGAGGCCAACCGGCCTGAACATCTTTCCATGCCCCAGCGGTATTCCCGCCATTATTATGACCTTTACTGTATGGCAAAATCGCCTGTGAAGGAAAAAGCATTTGAACGGCTGGATCTGCTGCAGAAAGTGGTCGATTTCAAGATGAAGTTTTATCCGCGGGCCTGGGCGCGCTACCCGGAGGCTGTTCCGACCACCTTAAAGTTGCTTCTTCCGTCATACCGCCTGGGTGCGCTGCAGGAGGATTACTCTGCCATGCGGAATATGCTCTATGGGGAGATTCCATCTTTTGAAACCATGATGGACGCCGTTGGAGAACTGGAGAAGGAAATCCACGCATTATAACGGAAAAGGCCGCAAACGCGGCCTTTTCTTATGGCTGTATGTTAAAACAGCAAATGGAAATACTTATGGATAAAGAAAGCAGCCTGCCTCATCGTGCTGACTGCTTCTACTTTTTACTATTCAGTTCTTTCATAATACCAAGGATATAGGACATCGCTTTGGAATCCAGTTTCTTTGCCTCTGTGATAAATTCCTTTAAAGCGGCGGGATTCGGATTGCCTTCATCGAAAAATTCTTGTGGTGTTACGCCCAGGTATTCGCAGATATAAAAGAAGGACTGCATAGAAGGAAGCGTTTTCTTGTTCTCCACGTTGTTGATATAGTTGTTGGCCTGTCCAAGCGACAGCGACATATCCCGTGCGGAAACACCCTTCTGCATCCTCAGTTTTGCCAGCCTTTCCGGGACAAAATCTTCGTACAACATAGTCACCTCCCATTCTGTAATAGATTGTACCTTACAGGCTGGCTCTATTCGCTAAATGAAAAGGGGTATTTCTGTTGACACGCTAAATGTAACCTACTAAAATAAGAAATGCAGTAGTTTTTAACTATCAGCCATAAGGGAGGCAGGTATCATGGAACAAAAAATATGCGGAGTAACCGGACACCGGGAGATCCCCGCTGAATATATGGAGCAGGCAGAGCAGGACCTTCGCCGGGAAATTGAAAAAGCCATCGCAGACGGTTATACCTATTTTATTTCCGGCTTTGCTGACGGTGCCGACCAGCTATTTGCCCGGATTGTTCTGGAAAAGGCAAAAGAAAATCCGGCGCTGCGCCTGGAGGCAGCAATTCCTTACCGCAACCGCTATAAGCGGCTGATGGAGGACGGGCAGACCAGAGCCATGCTGGAGGCATGTGCGAAGGTTGCGGTTATCAGCGAGGAATGGGCTTCCAATGTCTATATGAAGCGCAACCGTTATATGGTAGGCCAGGCAGACCGGGTGATCGCTGTCTATGATGGGCGGGAAAAAGGCGGTACGGTGTCCACGATCCGCATGGTTCACGCCCAGCGTAAAGAAATGCGGGAGGTCCCTGTGGGGTCTTATCTTCCTGAAAGCATGATAAATCTTGGATATTTCAGGAACGCTTCGGGTAGATAAGGATTTGCTTGTGTGGTAAAATAGTGGGTGTATAATGGGTAAATCGCCATTCGTATAGACATTGTTGAGTTGTAATGACGTCTTTAGTTAGTAGAGCATCTTTACAGGGAAGGATTGGATATGAAAAAATTTCTAAAAATTTTCATTATTCTTGAAATATTGCTGTTTGCCTATATATTTAACAGCTCGATTTACAATATTTACGAAAAAAACAATATTGCTGCTGATAATTTAAGTGGTTATGTGATTGAAGAAACATCTCCAGAAACCCTTAATCAGTTTTATTCTATATTCACTGAAAATTATCCAAACAACAAGATAGAGCTTATAAATAACACATTAACTTCGACAGATAATTCAGTTTATGATTTATACTGCTATCCTTTAGATAAGTTTGAACAAAAACAACCTGTTTCTCAAACAATCGAATTTAAGTACCATGAATTGACAAAAGAAGATTTTTTGGATAGTGTCGGCATATTCTATACGGATTTGTCTGATGATGAAATAGATCAGCTTGCAACGCAGTTATCTACACCAATAATCGAATATGAAGATACGTCTATTCCGTATAGCATGATATTAGAGTTAAATCTGTTTAATTTTATTATCTTGTTCATTGTCATTCTAATAATATACGGTATCTATACTTCTTATAGCCTGAAAAAGATAGGCATAAAAAAGAGTATGGGTTTCTCCACTCTGCGTATATTGAAAGAACAAATCATAAGTGTAGTAAAGTATTACTCTATTGTGTGTTTAGCTCTGTTGGCTGTATTGAACCTGTATTACGCATTTACAAACCGCTTTGATTTTTCCTATTTAATAATGGGCATATTCTTCTTTGGGATCGTCTTAATTGTAAATGTGCTTTGTATGCTTCTAACAAGTGCTTTAATAAAATTTGTTCGTTTGGAAGCAATGATAAAAAATAAAACATTAAATAAAAGTACAAATGTGATTGTACAATTTATAAAAGTTGCGTTTTCTGTTGTAATCGCTATTACTATCATTTCTTTACTTCAGCAAAGTGGAGATTATATGAAAAGTCAACAGGCGGTTTTAGACTATAAATACCTTGATGGCTATTATACATCTAATGGCTTTAATTCAGCGGAATATAATTATGCCATATCAAACCCGGATGTATCGGAGCGTTATTCAAATTCAGTTTTAGAGCTATATAGGAACCATCATTCATTGTTATGTGATTATACAGGTAGTGATGAAGCTCAAGGCCCAATGGGGGCTTCACGCCCATATTATGTCCAACAAACTATTATTGCAAATGAAAATTATATAAAGGAATTTTCCAATATACAGATCAATGGAACTCCTTTGGACGAAAATGTATTTAGCATACCAACGGTCTTAATTCCTGAAATGTATAAGAATGACGAAAGCCTTATAAAAGAACATCTTGCCGGAGAATATGATTTGCTGCTGAATTATAATCAAAATTACGGGATACAAGAAGAAACACGCACAAATGAATTTAATATTGTTTATATTGATGATAGTTCCACTATTAAGGTTAATACAGAGAAAGGGTTTTCAGATATAACTGGTGGTATTATCATTGTTGATACAGGAGATTTTGGAGGACTTTATTATTTAGATGCTTTAAATAATAGAAATTTGTTCTTTTCAGTAGAGTCAAGAGAAGAATTTTCTGCCCTGTTAACAAAATATGATCTGGCACAGTTAGTCGTGGCAGGAACATTGCTGACTCCTTACTTAACACAATTAGAAAGCGTGACGTTTGTCCTTAAAACCCTTACGATGTTCGCTATCGTATTTGTAGTCTCACTGGTGTTTATTCTATACATCTCAAATTATGTAGATGTTTTTGTTAACCGGAAGCGATACGCTTTAAAAGAGATTATGGGCTTTTCTCATTTTAAAATACTAAAGAGCCGTTATATTGTTTGGGCAATAGAAATAATCGCATCAGTAATCTTGACTGCCATCAATTATTACTTTGCTTGCTTTTTTGCAATCATGCTACTGGACTACCTGTTTTGTGAATTGTTATACCGGACTTATATCAGAAAGGCTTTATATGAAATCGAAAAGGGGGCATAAGTATGTCATTGATCGTATTGAAAAATATTAAAAAGGAATATGGAAAAAATCAAGTATTATTCAATGATTTGTCTTTAGAGATAGAGCAAGGAGAATTTGTTGGCCTCATTGGAAAAAGCGGTGCAGGCAAAACAACACTTCTAAATATTATCGGACTGATTACCGATATATCGGCGGGAACGATAACGATTGGCAATTATAAAAATTTGTCCATGAAAAACAAAAATGCTATGCTCCTTAGACGGCATACAATAGGTTATCTTTTTCAAAATTATGGGCTGGTTGAAGATGAAAGTGTATTATGGAATTTGAAACTGGCCCTTGAATATAGAAAAATGAGCAAAGGAGAAAAATTAAGAAAAATCAACAAGTATTTAAAACAGTTTGGTTTAAGTGATATGCTCAACAAGAAAATATATCAGTTGAGCGGAGGTGAACAGCAGCGAGTCGCTATTATTAAATTGATATTGCAAGGAAGCAAAATCATATTAGCTGATGAACCTACTTCTGGGCTTGATAAGGATAATGAAGCAATAGTAATGTCACTTTTAAAAAAGTTGAATGAAAGTGGAGTTACCATAATCATGGTGACTCACAACCTGAACTTGTGTGACTATTTTTCCAGAGTAATAGATGTAGAAAAATATAGATAATAAAATTATCAAGTGTTTATTTCGCATAAGATTAAGTAAATCCAACGTTGTCAAACAAGACTAAATGCTATAAATCAACGCCGCAGATCCTTTCTGCGGCGTTTTGCTATATAACCCTGGCGCAAAGGTGTTCTTATCCCTTTGCGCTTTTTTCATATTCAAAATTCAAAGGAGGTGCGGCACATGTGGGGCGCAGTATCACATTTTCTGTCTTTCACGCTTGGCACAATCGCAGGCGTAACTTTGATGTGTCTGCTGCAGGCCGGAAGGCAGGCAGACGAGCAGTTTTCAAAATTCTTTGATAAAAAGGGAGGTTCGGACGAATGAAACTTGTGGTAGCCGAAAAGCCCAGCGTGGCCCAATCTTTGGCTGCGGTGCTGGGGGCAAAAGAGAAAAAGGACGGGTATCTGGAAGGCGGCGGCTGGCTGGTGTCCTGGTGCGTAGGCCATCTGGTGGAGCTGGCCCAGCCGGAAGCCTATGGGGAGCAGTACGCCAAATGGCGGTATGCGGATCTCCCTATCCTTCCCGCCCATTGGAAATATGATGTGGCAAGGGATAAGAAAAAGCAGCTTGGCGTCCTGCGCCGTTTGATGGAGGATAAACGTGTGGACGCCGTGGTGTGCGCTACCGATGCCGGCCGGGAAGGGGAACTGATCTTCCGGCTGGTATATCAGCAGGCCGGGTGCAGCAAGCCTATTCTCCGGCTCTGGATCAGCTCTATGGAGGATGCGGCTATCCGTGATGGATTTGAACACCTGCGACCTGGTGCGGACTATGACTTGCTTTACCGGGCGGCACTCTGCCGGGCCGGTGCGGACTGGCTTGTGGGGATTAACGCCACCCGCCTTTTCTCTGTCCTGTATGGTGATACCTTGAATGTGGGCCGGGTAATGACGCCGACACTGGCGCTGATCGTCCAGCGAGAGGATGCGATCCGCTCTTTCCAGAGCAAGCCCTTCTATGTGCCGGAACTCACCTGTGGAGGGTTTACCGCTGCCGGGGAGAAGCTGGAGGACAAAGCGGCTGCGGAAGCGATACGGGCAACTTGTGACGGAAAGCCTGCCGTTGTCCGCAAAGTGGAGCGGCAGAAAAAGACTGTCCAGCCGCCCCGCCTTTACGATTTAACTACGTTGCAACGGGAGTGCAACCGCTTGTATGGCTTTACTGCCCAACAGACCCTTGATTATTTACAAAGCCTGTATGAGAAAAAGCTGGCGACCTATCCGAGAACAGACAGCCAGTATATCACAGCGGATATGCAAGCAACGGTTGGCTCTCTGGCCCTGTGGCTTTGGCAAAATATGCCTTTTGGCAAGGACAGTACCACGGCGCCGGAGCTGGAAGGAATTATTGATGACAGCAAGGTAACGGACCACCATGCCATTCTCCCCACGGTGGAGATGGCCCGCACCGACCTGTCTGCTTTGCCTGCCGGTGAGCGGGATGTCCTGATGCTCCTTGCCTGCCGCCTTCTCTGTGCTACCGCCCAGCCCCACCGCTTTGAGGCGGTGCTGGCAGTTTTGGAGTCCGAGGGCCACACATTTACCGCCAAAGGGAAAACGATTCTGCATGAGGGATGGAAAGGCATTGAACAGGCTTTCCGTGCCAGTCTGAAACAGAAACAGCCGGAGGACGGCGATGAAAATACGGCCCGCCTGCCGGAGCTGAAAAAAGGACAGAGCTTTGAAAAGGCTGCCGCCACGATCCGGGAAGGCAAAACCAGCCCACCTAAGCACTACACAGAAGATTCTCTGCTCGCAGCTATGGAGACAGCCGGCGCGGAGGATATGCCAGAGGACGCCGAGCGGAAAGGACTGGGCACTTCGGCCACCCGTGCCGCCACACTGGAAAAGCTGGTGTCCACGGGATTTGTCCAGCGGAAAAAGAAACAGCTTTTGCCTACGGATAAGGGCGTCAACCTGATCGCGGTCCTGCCCGATGTGATAAAATCCCCGGCGCTCACGGCAGAATGGGAGTCCATGCTGAAACAGGTGGAACGCGGAGAAATGACGGCTGACGCTTTTATGGAAGGGATTGCCGGTTTGATCCGTGACCTGATCCGGCAGAACACCGCCCCTGATCCTGCCTATTTCTCCTTGTTCGGGAACAAGAGCGCGGCCAGCCGGGAAGCTGTCGGGACCTGTCCCCGGTGCGGCGGCGCTGTCTATGAGGGGAAGAAAGGCTTCTTCTGTGAAAATGAAGGCTGCGCCTTTGCGCTATGGAAAGAAAACCGGTTCTTTTCCAGTAAAAAGAAAACCATCACAAAAACTGTTGCCGCGGCGCTCTTAAAAGAGGGCCGCGTTTCCATGTCCGGGCTTTTCAGCGAGAAAACCGGCAAAACCTATGACGCTGTGGTGGTGCTGGACGATACCGGCGAAAAGTATGTGAATTTCAAGCTGGAATTTCCACAGCAGCGGGGACGGAGGAAATGACCGGCCCGCCGCGGGAGCTGACCCGCTCCGAGCGCGCAGCGATCCGAAGGCTGGTAACAGGCTTATGCGCCAACTATGACGAGCGGGAAAAGCTCTGCCTTCCCCTGGACTGCCCCTGCTATATGCTTCATAAATGGTGGACCGGCGGCCTTTGCCGGTATTTTGAGCGGTCTGTGCTGCCGGTTGAACCGGCTTTGGAAGCAGCTCTGACGGGAAACGATACTTCCCAGCGCCAGAAAAAATGCCCGGTATGCGGGAAGCTGTATCTTCCCACGACCAGCCAGGCGTATTGTTCTGACGCCTGCCGGATCTGGGCCAGACGGGACGCGGATAAAAAACGCAAGCGCTGGATTCGCCAGCACAAGGGATGATCTGTCTGCAACTTAGCCTGTTTATGCCTTGATTTATAAGGCTTTCCGGCCTCACTTTTACAGGCGGCAAGAGATTTATACTCTGCCCCTCCATAGGAAGGTTAAGTTGCGGACAAGGAGGGTAAAAATCGCTTTTTGAGGAAAAAGGAAGCCACTCTTTCTAAAGATGTTAAACTGCGTTGCTTGTAGCAATGGTCAATTTCGACTACAATAACGGTAATGACAGAAAGAAAGGAGGCTGCCCTTTAATGCTCAATGAAAATATTAAGGCTATCAGAAAATCAAAAGGGCTTTCTCAACAGGAGCTTGCTATCAAGCTGAATGTTGTGCGGCAAACAATTTCTAAATGGGAGCAAGGATTGTCGGTTCCCG
>OLQI01000791.1_pt1 | contig 25607 bp, 20 predicted proteins | sample 1672171 | NCBI WGS metagenome assembly OLQI01 (sample SAMEA3136655, study PRJEB25190) | human gut metagenome
TTCTTCGATTGCCTGATATAATTCTTCCATGCTTTTTCTCCATCTTTTGCTAGAGCGTGTCTGAAAAAGGCTCTAGATTGCCATCATCCATGCCTGTTCCAGATCAGGATCTTTAATCTTTTGTTCCTGCATCATACAGAAAATTGTCTTCCAGTAATGTTTTTTCACTTCATCGCAGATTTTTTCCGGGTTGCCTTCCTTACAGGCTTTCAGAATCGCAATATGATTGTCATACTGGTGTGCCAGAATCTTTTCTTTTTCATTTACCAGTTCGTACCCTGCCAGCAGATTTCCATAGTACAGTTCTTTCCACGCTTTGGCAAGTCTCGGAAGTCCGGACATCAACACCAGCTGCTCATGAAAACAGTTGTCGTATTCAAAAACGCTCTCGAACTCTTCTGTTGGAATTTTTCTCATTCGCTCCAGAATCTCTTCCATTTTCTGTATCGTTTCCCCTGGTATTTTCCCGTTCAGAAACCGCACGCTGACGGCCTCATAGTTGGTACGAAGCAGATATACTTCATAGGAATCCCAGAAAGAAAATGTCCGCACGGAACATCCTACATTTCTGGTATACTCTACGATTCCTTCGTTTTCCAGCTGGCGCAGTGCCTCCCTGATCGGCCCCCGGCTGGTCTGGAATTCGTGTGCCAGTTCCATTTCCACGATCCGCTCCCCAGGGCGTATCTGATGATTCATGATCTTGGTCCGGATTGCATTCACTACACTTTCTCTTAATGTTTGGTATAATAATTCGCTCATGTATCTTCCTGTCTTACTTTATTATCTTACCACGAAATATTTTATCTGAATTTCCGGGCACTGTAAAGTATTTCTTTTCGTAACTGTTCAGTACCTTCACAGTTACGAGCCAAAATGCATTTAAAATCACCTTCGGTGATGGCATTTTGGCTTGTATGCCTCGGGATTTTGGCATATTCATGCCAAAACACCTTGCGGGACAGTGGCTACTGAACAGTTACTTCTTTTCTATTTAACAACACCAGATTGCTCCGTACTTCGTACTCCCGCAATCCGCCAAACCATTCGGTATCACATTTTCTTAATAATGTTTTTGATGATTTCCACGGACAGATCCATGCCTTCCACCGTGATGTGTTCAAACGGACCATGGAAGCCGTCTCCGCCGGTACCCAGGTTCGGACATGGCAGACCGACAAAGCTTAACCGTGCACCATCTGTGCCTCCGCGGATCGGGACTATATCCGGTTCCACGCCTGTTTCTTTGCACGCCTCTTTTGCGTAATCGATCAGCTGCATGCACGGCTCGATCTTCTCACGCATGTTGCGGTAAGATTCTTCAATCTTTACTTCCGCGGTTCCCTCGCCGTAGGTTTCGTTGATCTGTGCAACCGCCTGACGAAGTTTCTCCTGTTTTTCCACAAATGTGACCGGATCAAAGTCACGGATGATGTAACGCATCACTGCCTGTTCCACGTTGCCGTTGAATTCGGTCATGTGATAGAATCCTTCATACCCTTCCGTCTTCTCCGGGCATGCCTCTTTTGGAAGCAGTCCGTGGATCTCCATCGCGATGGTCTGTGCATTTTTCATGATATCTTTTGCACTCCCCGGATGCACATTGACACCATGAACAGTGACCTCCGCACCTGCCGCATTAAAGTTTTCAAACTGGATCTCACCCTCATGGCTTCCGTCTAACGTATATCCGTACGCTGCACCGAATTCTTTGATTTTCAGATACTGTGCACCGCCACCCACTTCTTCGTCCGGGGTAAATGCGATACAGATTTTTCCGTGTGGTGTCTTTTCCCGCATCAGGTCTTCTGCTGCTGTCAGGATCTCTGCAATCCCAGCCTTGTCATCGGCTCCCAGAAGAGAAGTTCCGTCGGTTGTGATCAGCGTTCTTCCCTTATACCCTTTCAGTCTCGGAAAATCTTTTACTGCCAGAACTCTGCCGGAAGTTCCGAGCACCACATCTTCTCCGTTATAATCCTGAATGATCTGTGGTTTCACATTCTGCCCGTTAAAGTCCGGTGCGGTATCCAGATGCGCGATCAGACCAAGCGGCGTCACATCTTCCATTCCCTCCGTGGCCGGAAGATATCCGTAAACATATCCATATTCATCCATCGACACATCCGAAAGTCCCATCTCTTTCATCTCTTCTACCAGAAGATTCCCCAGGTCGAGCTGTCTTTTTGTAGTTGGAACCGTTGTGCTGTTTTCGTCGCTGGTCGTCCATACTGTAATATATTTCAGTAAGCGTTCATAAGCTTTCATCTTTTTTCTCCCTGCGTTTTCCCTTTTACTTTTAGAAAAATACAGCCCGGACTGCTTATCCGGGCTGTATCATTGCATTGCATTTATTTATGCCTGATGGGTATATCCGAAGAAGAAATATCCCAGTGGGCAGTAGTACATACCTTCAATGCCGTCAGCCAGCATATATTTCTGTGTATAGAAGTACAGTGGAGCCAGTACGTTGTCTTCACCGATCAGTTTGTCTTCTGCCTGGTGCAGCAGATCCATACGTTCTGCGTTATCTGTTGTTGTCTTTGCCTGTTTGATCAGAGCGTCGTAATCATCGTTTGCATACTGTGCATCGTTGTTTCCGCCACCTGTCATCCACATATCCAGGAAGGAGATCGGGTCGTTGTAGTCTGCGATCCAGCCGTTACGTGCGATGGAGTAGTCTCCGTCTTTACGTGTCTGCAGGAATGCTGCCCACTCCTGGTTGTTCAGGGTTACTTTTACGCCCAGTTCTTCTTCCCACATGAACTGCAGAGCTTCTGCTACAGCTTTGTGAGCATCACTGGTGTTGTACAGGTATTCTACAACCGGGAATCCTTCACCGTTCGGATATCCTGCATCTGCCAGAAGCTGTCTTGCTTCGTCACAGTTTGCTTCATAATCCGCATCGGTCGGTTTATAGTAATCTCCGCCTACTGTACGGAAATCGTCGCCCTCTGCACCATCTGCATCATATACACCGGATGGAACAAATCCACCGGCTTCTACCTGTCCGGACTGTGTTACCTGGTTTACGATGTAAGTACGGTCGATTGCCAGAGAGAATGCTTTACGAACTCTCGGATCGTCGAAAGGTGCTTTCTGTGTCTGGAAGCATACATAGTAAGTTCCGATATAGTCTACGATCTTCATATCTCCGGAAGCGATCAGGTTAGCGATCTCTGCCTGCGGTACATCTTCGATGAAATCAAGTTCACCGGAGTTGAAACCGGACAGCATAGCGTTCTGGTCATCCATCAGTTTGAAGGTGATGGTTTCCGGTCCAAGGTTTTCTACATCATAGTAGTTTTCATTTTTCTCTACTACAATCTGAGAGTTATGTGTCCACTCTTTCAGTTTGTATGCACCATTGGAGATATAAGTTGCTGTGTCAAATGTCCACTGGTCACCTGCTTTTTCGATCATATCTTCACGTACAGGCATCATAGCCGGGAATGCACACAATTCTTCAAAGTAGTTCAGGTCGTTTACCAGAGTTACTTCAAATGTTTTGTCGTCTAATGCTTTAGCAGCCAGTTCATCAGGATCTTTTTCACCTGCCATGATCTCATTGGCATTTACCACGCCATCCAGCATGTAGTTGTAGTCTGCTGCTGTTTCCGGATTTACCAGACGTTTCCAGGAGTACTCGAAATCACCTGCTGTTACATCTTTTCCGTCAGACCATTTGATGCCGTCACGCAATTTGAAAGTATAAGTTACGGTTCCGTCATCGTTCTCTGTTTTTTCATAGCTTTCAGCCTGTCCGGGAACCAGTTTTCCGCTGTCAGCAGTTCCGTCAGTACCATTGGCAACTTCTCCGCTGTCTTCCCATTTCATCAGACCTTCAAACAGATGCAGGGCCATGATACCACCGTCTACAGAACTATTCAGCGCCGGGTCCATAGTCATAGGTTCAGAAGCCAGGTTTACAGTAATGTTGAAGTCACCGTCGCTTGCTGTGTCCTCTGTTGCGGCGTCATCTTTGGTTTCTTCCTCTGCTGCGTCATCAGCAGTGTCTTCTGTTTTAGCTGCGCTGTCGTCTTTTGCTGTAGTGTTGCTGTTTCCGCAACCTGCAAACATAGATACGGTAAATGTTGCAGCTAACAGGATGGATAAAACTTTTTTCTTCATATTATCCTCTCTCCTTTTCCTTTTATTGATAAACAGGAGCATCCACTATCAGATTTCCTGCATTATCCGGTTATTTTTCATCTACTCTTCCAGCAGATGGCATGCTACCCAGTGACCTTTTTCGTACTCCTTAAAGGTCGGTACGACCTGTTTACATTTTTCGGTCGCATACGGGCAACGGGTATGGAACCGGCATCCGCTTGGCGGATTCATCGGAGACGGAATGTCTCCTTCGAGCACGATTCTCTGTCTGCTTCTGCTTACCTGCGGATCCGGAACCGGAACTGCGGAGAGCAGCGTCTTGGTATATGGATGCAGTGGATGACGGTTCAGTTCATAACTTTCCGCAAGTTCCACCATAGTTCCCAGATACATCACACCGATACGGTGGGAAATATGTCTTACAACGGACAGATCATGTGCGATGAACAGATAGGTCAGTCCCATCTCATGCTGCATGTCTTCGAGCATGTTGACTACCTGTGACTGGATAGAAACATCCAGTGCGGAGATCGGTTCGTCACAGACGATGAATTCCGGATTAACTGCCAGCGCACGGGCAATACCGACACGCTGCTGCTGTCCACCTGAGAACTCGTGCGGATACCGGTTTGCATGCTCTGTGTTCAGTCCCACATGACCAAGCAGTTCCTTGATTCGGTCTGTTCTGTCCTGTTTACTCTTATATAATTTGTGAATATCCAGTGCTTCACCGATGATCTCACCAACTGTCATACGTGGATCCAGGCTGGCTGACGGATCCTGGAAGATGATCTGCATCTTCCGGCGGTAAGGAAGCATATTCACCTGTTTTGCTTTTGGAACTTTCACCTGGCGCAGAATACCATTTTCATCTTTCTGCCACGGGTCTTTTCCTTCAAAAATAGTTTTGCCGTCATAGATGATCTTTCCGGAAGTCGGATTATACAGCTGTAATACCGTGCGTCCGAAAGTCGTCTTACCACAACCGGACTCTCCTACCAGACCAAGGGTTTCTCCTCTTTTAATCTCAATGGAGATATCTTCCACAGCCTGTACACCCGGTCCCTTCACACCTTTGATCGGGAAATATTTTTTCAGGTGTTCAACCTGAACGAGGGTATCATTTTTCTCACTCATGGCTGCCTGCCTCCGTTTTTTCATTATTTTTCTCTGCTGCTTTCTGTGCTTTCATCTGTTCCTGTACACACAGCCAGCATGCGGCACGATGATTATCTCCAAGTTCCACATACGGCGGCATCTTCTGCAGACAGATCTTCATGGCGCTTTCACAACGTGGTGCAAACGGACATCCCTCCGGCGGATTCAGCATATCGACCGGTGTTCCTTCGATTGGGATCAGACGTTCGTAACTTTCCGCATCCACACGCGGCATGGAACGAAGAAGTCCTCTGGTATACGGATGACCCGGTGCATAGAAGATATCATCTACCGGACCCTGCTCCACCATCTTACCTGCATACATAACCGATACCTTGTCACAGATTTCAGCCACAACACCCAGGTTATGTGTGATGAAAATAATACCCATCTGATTGGTCTTCTGAAGTTTCTTCATCAGTTCCAGAATCTGTGCCTGAATGGTTACGTCAAGGGCAGTTGTCGGTTCATCTGCAATCAGAAGTTTCGGATGACAGATCAGGCCCATAGCGATCATGACACGCTGACGCATACCACCGGAAAGTTCGTGAGGATACTGTTTCATACGTTTTTCCACGTTATTGATTCCTACTTCCTCAAGCATCTCCATCGCACGTTTCTGTGCTTCTTCTTTACTGATATTTTTATCATGGGCTTTCAGTGCCTCCACCAGCTGATTACCGATGGTGTATACCGGATTCAGACAGGTCATCGGGTTCTGGAAGATCATGGCTACTTCATTTCCACGGAAGTTTACCATCTCCGCCGGTGTCTTCGCCAGGACATCCTGACCCTCGAAGGTGATAGAACCACCGATTACTTTTCCTGGATTCTGTAACAGGCCGATGATCGAATATGCTTCCACACTCTTTCCGGATCCGGACTCTCCTACAACACCCATAACTTCATTATAATTCACATCGTAACTGATGCCGTTTACTGCTTTTACTTCTCCTGCCGGAGTGAAGAAAGAGACCTGGAGATCTCTGACTTCCAACAGCTTGTCAGCTTTTTTATTCTGTTCCATTGTGTCTCTCCCTTTCTTATTTTTTCAGCTTCGGATCTAATGCATCACGAAGACCGTCACCAAACAGATTCAGGGACAGGATCATAACACTCAGGATCACTGCCGGGATGAACAGTCGGTACGGATAGGTTTTCAGTCCGCTCAGTGCTTCGGAACACATGGATCCCAGACTGGTCAGCGGTGCAGATACACCCACACCCAGAAAAGATAAGAAAGATTCCAGGAATATTGCTGACGGAATCTGCAGGAATGTTGTGGTGACAATCTGTCCGATACAGTTCGGAAGCAGATGCTTACCGATGATACGTCCGCCCTTTGCACCCAGTGCTCTCGCAGCGGTTACATATTCCTGCTGTTTTAACTGCAGGATCTGTCCACGGATGATACGGCTCATGGTTACCCAGTACAGAAGACCAAAAGCGATAAACATGGAGATCAGGTTCGGTCCAAGGAGTGTTACCAGTTTCTGGAACACGCCGTCTCCGGAGTTCTGGAACTGTTCCAGTGCTGGTTTTAAGGTTGCGGATAACAGCAGGATGATCAGCATCTCCGGGATGGAGTAGATAATCTCTACGATTCGCTGCATCACGTTGTCCACCATACCACCGCAGTAACCGGATATGGAACCGTACAGTGCACCGATGATCAGTACCAGAATCGCCGCACAGATACCTACGATGATGGATACACGGGAACCAACCATAACGCGGACCATGATATCACGGCCCTGATCATCCGTACCGAACACATGTGGGAATACCTTTTCTCCTGCTGCCTTGCGCTCCAGTTCTTTGTTGGAGTATCCAAATATGCTGTGTTTGATACCCAGTACTTTGGCAGCTTCTTCTTCTGTCACTGCCTCTTCGTCAGCAGACTGCTGAGATACGGTTGCTTTCGCACGGATTTTTGCTTCATCTACACGGCTTAAGGTCTCACCTTTGGCTTCTGCTTCCTGCCGTGCCTGTTCTACCGCTTCGTCCGGTGTCAGGTTTCCTGCACCGTTATGTTCTTCCATGTATGCATTGATCTTATCCTGATCCTCCAGGCTGTAGTGCCATGGATGTAAAGATTCGGAACCACGGATCTGCTGTTTGTAAGTATAAGGAACGACAGACGGTCCCACGAAAGCAAAAACAGAAAGCAGGATGATGATCACCATTGCCACCATCGCAACTGTGTTTTTACGAAGACGTCTCCATGCATCCTTCCAGTAAGATACGCTTCTGCGGTCCTGAATAAAGTTTTCTTTTTCCTCTGATGTTGCCGGATCAAATGCATCTGCCGGCAGATCGTTCCACTGCAGAATATCCTCGATATTTGGCTGAAGTGAGCCCGGTTTGTTAAATCTTTTCTTATCGGACATAACCTTAATTTCCTCCCTTCACCAGATTAATTCGCGGATCTACCAGTTTGTAACACAGGTCTACCACCAGGTTCATGACGATGATAAATGCTGCCAGGAAAATGGTAGTTCCCATGATCAGCGGATAATCTCGGTTCTGGATCGCCTGTACAAAATAACGTCCCAGTCCCGGAATAGAAAATACAGTCTCTACGACAAGACCACCACACAGGGTAAATGCGATCTGCGGTCCCAGGTAAGTAATAACCGGAATCAACGCATTACGAAGTGCATGTTTGAAAATGATCTTGCTGTTTTTCAGTCCCTTTGCTCTGGCTGTCTTGATGTATTCCTGATTAATAGAATCCAACATGGCAGTTCTTGTCTGTCTGGACAGATAACACATCGGATAGAAGCCTAACGCTGCACAGGGCAGTACATAACTTGCCGGTGTTCCGTCAAAAAGTGCCGGAAATACTTTCACTCCTTCGATACCGCCACAGAGTGTATGTAACAGTAAGGTTGCCACTACAAATCCCGGCATGGAAATACCGATGGTACACAGCACACGCAGAAAGCTGTCCACCCAGGTTCCTCTCTTAAAAGCTGCGAGACATCCCAGCGGAACACCCACGATCACCGCCCACAGCAGTGCAAGGCTGCCGACTTTTGCTGAAACCGGAAACATCTCTTTGATGATTTCGATAACCGGACGGTTTTTCTGCATCTTAATGGAAGTTCCGAAATCTCCCTGTGCAAGGTTTTTCAGATATTTACCAAGCTGAATATACTTTGGCTGATCCAGTCCGTATTTTGCATTCAGTGCCTGGATGGTTGCCTCGGATGGCGTCTTTTCTGATAACCACGGATTACCGGGAATTGCATTCATCAGAAAGAAGGTAATACAGGCAACAAGTAACAGCGTAACAAATGCCATACAGACTCTTCGAACTGTGTATTTTGTCATTTTCTACACCTTTCCTCTCTTTTTCATCTCTCCTGTCGATTGTGAATTGTCGACAATATACGATATTATAGCCACTTTAACGTGGTAATGTCAAGAAAAATGGACGAATTTGTTTTTATTTTTCGCACACATGTGCGTATAGCGCGGACACTCTTTGAGAATTGTCCCTAGAAGAGGGATTTCCTTTTTTGTTCAATTCTATAACTACTATTTTATGCCTGTTCTTTTCTCTTTATAACTTTATTTTCCGGTTGACCTTTTTTCCTTCGCTGTTTACAATGAAGTTACTTATTATCTATTTCAGGAGGAACATCACATGAATTCTCATATGGATTTTATTAAAGAACAGCTGTATGCACTGACCGGTATTCCAAGCCCTTCCGGCTTCACAAAGAAAGTGACCGATTATCTTTTATCTGAACTGACTGCTCTCGGATTCGCTCCGGAACGTTCCAGAAAAGGAAATGTTTTTGTCACTCTGGGAGGCTCCGGCTCTCCGCTTGTACTGGCTGCCCATGTAGATACCCTTGGTGCTATGGTGCGCTCCATCAAAGAGAACGGACGCCTTCGCCCGACAACCCTTGGTGGTCATCAGTGGTCCACCGCAGATGGGGAGAATTGTACGATTCACACCCGGGACGGCAGGATCTATACCGGCGTTGTCCTGAACACCGAACCATCTGCACATGTAGCTGATCAAAAAGTGGAACAGATTGAAGAGCATATGGAGATCCTCCTGGATGAAAATACAGATTCCAGGGAAAGCACCCTTGCTCTTGGGATCCAGACCGGAGATATCATCGCCATGGATCCGCGCACAGTAATTACAGAAAGTGGTTATATCAAAAGCCGGTTCCTCGATGATAAGCTCTCCGCAGCAATATTGCTCGGACTGGCTCACGCGGTAAAAGAAGACGGCCTGAACCTGAACAGGAAAGTTTCTTTATTATTTACAGTTTATGAAGAAGTGGGGCACGGCGGAAGCTTTGTATCAGAGGATACCGAGGAAATGATCTCCGTTGATATGGGTTGTGTCGGTGCTGATCTTGCCTGTACCGAACGAATGGTATCTATCTGTGCCAAAGATTCCGGAGGACCTTACAATTATGATCTGGTAACTGCTCTTTCTGCGGTTGCAAAAGAACAGCACCTCGGTTATGCCATTGACGTCTATCCGCATTACGGATCTGATGTGGAGGCAACTCTCCGTGCCGGTTATGATATCCGCCACGGCCTGATCGGTCCGGGTGTCTATGCGTCTCATAACTATGAACGTTCTCATATGGATGGCGTGCGGAATACGTTTGAACTGCTGAAGACATATGTGACACAGTAATTGCAGGAAACTATACTCATATGACGCTTTTTCAGACTCCGTGCAGACACAGATTGTGATTCGTTATCTGCGCAAATGAATGATCCATGTAGAATGTTAAAAAAAGAAAGATACAGAAGGCCTCCTGTTTTGGATTCTTTCTGTATCTTTCTTTTTATCTTTTTTCAGAGAACTATTCTTTTACAGTGCTTTTCTGTAAATCTCCGCAATCTCCTCTTTCGAGAATACAACCGGGTTATTCATGACACCGGCGGCAGATACTTTCATGCAGTTTTCTGCCATCCACGGGATGTCTTCTTCTTTGATTCCAAGATCAGACAGGGTACAATCCAGATTCAGTTTTTTCAACAGGGTACGGATCTTGGTTGCACAGTCTTCTGCAGTCATTCCACCCATGATCCTTGCGATCTTACTGAATTTTTCGCGGTTTCCTTTGTAGGATGCCTCGATGATCACCGGAGTCAGTGCGGCAAGTCCCTGACCGTGAACGATATTTTTCAGGCCGCTTGCCGGATGTTCCATCCCGTGTGCCAGTGTAACACCGGCGGTGTTGATCACCATACCGCCGATGGTGCTTGCCAGGGTGATCTTCTCCCATCCTTCCTTACCTGCAGTACCGTTATAGACATCCACCAGATTATGGGCAATCAGATCAATCGCATATAAACTCAGCGCATCGGTAAAAGGCTGTGCGATTCTCGATGTATACGCCTCAATATTATGACACAATGCATCGAAGGCAACCGAAGCCAGCACTTTCTTCGGCATTGTCATCATGCACTCCGGATCGACGATGGACACTTTTGCCACGATCGCATTGCAGCGCAGAGATTTCTTATCGCCATTTTCCGGATTGGTCAGTACCGCAAATCCGTTTCCTTCCGATCCGGTACCACAGGTGGTCGGAATCAGAACCAGAGGCAGTGCCTCATCACTTCTTAACCGGTTATAAATATAATCGCTGATATCGCCCTTATTTTTACTCAAGAATGCAATCGCTTTCGCGCAGTCCATGATGCTTCCTCCACCGATGGCAACTACTACGTCACAGTGGTTTTCTTTTGCAAATGCTGCGCCCTCTTCTGCTGTTGTCGTCAGCGGGTTCTGGCTGACTTTATCGTACAGCACCGTAGTAAGTCCTGCTGCCTCCAGACTGTCTTTGACTTTATCATAGATACCGGATTTCTTCGCACTGCTTCGTCCGGTGACGATCAATGCTTTCTTACCATATGGTTTCGTCAGTTCGCCTGCTTTCTTTACCTTACCGGAACCAAATACAATATTGACCGGCAGGAAGTAAGAAAAGTCGATTGCCGGTGTCTCTTCTTTTTCCACTTTTTCGGAACAGACAGTTTCCAGTGCTTTCTCCAGTGTTGTTGTCACTGCATCCGGCTCGGTATTCAGCTCTTCTACCTCTACATCGATATGCGAAGCGAATTTTTCTTTGTATTTTAATTTACAACCTATACAAAAGACAACACCCAGGATAGACCAGCCGCCTACCATGGCCCATTCCTGAACCACCAGTGTGGAACCGGAACCTGGAATCATGTACATAACAACCATGAAGCCGGACATAAGTACGGCAATGGCACCTACTATTTTATAATGTTTTACTTTATATGGTCTTGCCATCTCCGGTGCTTTCGTGCGAAGGATAATGAAAGAAGCTGCTACCATACAGTACGCCAGACAGCAACCGAAGTTACCTGCATCCACGATCCAGACAAGCATCTTTCTTCCTAAAAACGGTGCTGCTACAGAAAGTCCACCGATCAGAAGCAGAGCATTCACCGGAGTTTTGTGTTTTTTATGTAATTTTGAGAAAGGACGCGGAATCATATAAGACTCTGCCATAGAATACATGGCACGGCTTCCACCGATCAGGAATGAGTTCCAACTGGTGATAATACCGCACATACCACCGACGATCAGCACCTTGGACATAACACTGCTATTAAAGGCCTTCGCCATGGCATCTGCTGTCACCAGACCGCTTCCGGACAGAGAACTCTCAATATCGGCCGGACTCATCACATATCCAACGCCGAAGATGATCAGCGCATAGAAGACAACGGCCAGGACAATGGAAAGAATCATAATCTTACCGATCTTTTTTAATGGTACATTGATTTCTTCCGCTGCCTGAGGGATAACATCAAAACCGATAAAGAAGAACGGTGTTACCACTGCCACACTGAAGACGGATTTGATCACTGTAGAAGCGGAGTCGCCTACAAAAAGCTGTGGCTCCAGATTTGCCACATCACCGGTAATCACAGAAGATGCGATCAGAAGGAGACCTACACCTCCGATGATCACAGTCAGCACTGTCTGTAACACGGCTGCCGTCTTGGCTCCCAGAATATTGATTATAGTCATGAAGATGGCTACCAGGATCGCCACAGCAAGCCAGGAAGCATAAATATCAAATCCCGCCACCGTATACAGATATCCCTTCAGGAATCCCGGATAAATATAGGTAATGATCGTCGGCAGTGCACAGGCTTCAAAGCATACGACACTGACATAACCGAGTACGATTGCCCAGGTACAGATAAAGGATCCGATCGGTCCCATTGCCTTGTAGCTGAAGACATGTTCCCCACCACACTGGGGCATGGCAGCGGTCAATTCCGCATAAGTCAGGCCAACGAAAAAGATCATCACGCCGCCGAGAGCAAAACCGATCATAGCTCCCAGCACGCCGCCTCTCTGGATCCAGTCACCGGAGGATACGACCCAGCCCCAGCCGATCATAGCCCCAAATGCTATGACCAGAATATCCCAGGCACTGAATACTTTATCAAATTCTGATTTTTTCTTATCCATAAACACTCACTTCCTTTTCTCATTCTCTCCTCAGTCTTCGAATCGAAGATCGATCATTTGCAACATATACTGTGCTGTTTTCTCCCAGCCAAGTACGCTGCTGTCGATCATCATATGACGTCCTTTCCGGTCACCCCGGTAAGAACCGGTCATATATTTGTAACGAGAATGAAGCATCTCGTCATGGTATTTCACCAGTTCTGCCGCTTCTTTCCGGCCAATGTTTTTCTTTTCCATCGTTGCCTGGATCCGGACTTCTTCCGGTGCATAGACGAAAAAATTCAGGGTATCTTTCCGGTCTTTCAGAATATAGTTGCTGCATCGTCCGATGATGACGCAGGACGATTTCTCTGCAAACTTCTGAATAACCTCAAACTGGTTATAAATAACACGGTTTGTCAGATTTGCATACCGTGGACCATACTGTGTCTCAAAGCTGTATAAAACATTGCTTCCGGCATCTGCCTTTTTTACCAGGTCACGGTCAACACCAATCTGTTCCACAACTTTATCCACGAGATCACGGTCGTAAAATTCGATTCCCAGTGCCTGGGCGATCCGTTTTCCGATCTCCGGACCGCCTGCACCGTATTCACATCCGATGGTGATTACTTTATGTTTCATAGGTCATCCTCCATTATTTTTCTAGAGCGTGTTTGAAAAAGGCTTTTCGTGAACTGCGAGTCCCAGTTTGTGGGAGATTTTATCCGAATGAGGGCGGCGTAGCGGGCTACGGCAACCGAATGAGGGCAAAATATACCGCAAAGTGGGGCTTGCAGATTGCGGAAATGATTTTTCAGACACGCTCTAGTGTTTCTACGGCTTCTCTGATGATTGCCACCGCTTTGTCGCAATCTTCTTCGGTGATGATAAGTGGTGGAATCATACGGATAATATGTGCTCCGATGGCTGTGATCAGCAGATGTCTGTGCAGACATTCATGTTTCACATCCACACCGGAGATGGTATCGTCAAATTCCACACCAACCAGGAGTCCCTGTCCTCTGACTTCTTTTACATGCGGAAGTGTCTTTAACTGTTCCATAAAATATGCACCTATCTTTGCAGCATTTCCTGCAAGATCTCGATCCAGAAGTTCATTGACCTCTGCCAGCGCTGCCGCGCAGCATACCGGATGTCCGCCAAAAGTCGTACCATGAGATCCCGGGGTGAATGCTTTGGCTACCTCTGCAGTTGCACAGATCGCACCGATCGGCATTCCGCCACCCAGAGCTTTTGCCATAGATACAATATCCGGTTTGATTCCATAATTCATAAAGGACATCACTTTACCTGTTCTGCACCAGCCGGTCTGTACTTCATCGATCAGAAGGAGCATCTCATGTTCATCACAGAATTCTCTCAGTCCCCGCATAAATTCCATGGTTGCCGGATGAACACCGCCTTCACCCTGTACCGGCTCTACCATGATCGCAATGGTATCTTCGGTACATGCATCTTTGAATGCCTGCAGGTTATTGTACTCTGCATAGGTAAATCCATCCGTCATCGGTCCGAATCCGATCTGACATCCGTTATCCGGCTGTCCGGTTGCAGACATGGCACCGAAGGTTCTTCCGTGGAAACCCATGGATGCAGTTACGATGTTGTATCTCTTGGGTCCGTATTTTTCTACTCCATATTTTCTTGCCATCTTGATCATCGCTTCGTTAGCTTCTGTACCGGAGTTCTGATAAAAGATCTTGTCCATGCCAATGGTAGTGCAGATTTTTTCTGCCAGCAGAGCCTGCGGAATGGTGTAAGGGTAGTTAAAAGTATGCATGATATCTTCTACCTGATCCTTCACTGCTGCTACCACTTTTTCATTACAGTTTCCGGCGGAGTTTACAGCGATTCCTGCATAAAAATCCAGATAAGGAGTTCCGTTTTCGTCATACATATACTGATCTTTTGCTGTCTCAGCCAGAAAATCGAATCTCTCATAAGTCTCGATCATATATTTGTCTACTTTGTCTTTGATGTCCTGGAATGTGAGTCCTGTGTCTTTTAATTTCATAGTGTTGTCCTCCCTGATTTTTGTTTATGAAGTATGTTTTATAACGCATCCTTGCGGAGCGTGTTTCTCAAGTTATCGCAGCAGTCACCAAGGTCTCATGCAAGCATGGACTTTGACTTGCTGCCCGCGTAAATCAAAACAAAAAGACGGCAGGAAACTGTTTATTCAGCGCCTTTGCCGTCTTTTTATATTTTCTGTTTTTTATTCTATAGCGATTTTCATGAATATTTCTAAAGTTCCGGTTACAGATTTTCTATGATAGCATCTTCGAAAATCTTTAATCCTGCTTCCATCTGCTCATCAGTCATGCACAGCGGTGCCAGAAAACGGATGACATTTCCTGCGGAACCGGCATTTTCAAGAAGCAGACCTTTCTGTAATGCCGATTGGATCAGTTGCTTTACAAATTCCGGATTCGGTTCTTTGCTTTCTTTGTCTTTGACAAATTCCACACCGATCATTCCGCCAAGTCCACGGACATCCCCGATTACGGAATATTTTTCTTTCATCTTTTCGAAAGCTTCTGTGACCACTTTGCCGATATGCATCGATTTTTCACAGTAATCCTCTGCTTTCATGATTTCCATGGTTTTGATGGCTGCCGCACAGGCTAACGGGTTGCCACAGTAGGTTCCGCCGATGGTTCCTGCCGGTGCCGCATCCATAACTTCTGTTCTTGCGGTGATCGCACTGATCGGAACGCCGGCTCCCATAGATTTTGCAGTGGCGATGATATCCGGTGCTGCGCCGGCTTCTTTCCAGTATTCCGATGCGAAGTATTTTCCGGTTCTGCAATTACCACACTGTACTTCATCGGCGATCAGCATGATGCCGTTATCATCACAGATCTTTCTCAGTCTCTTTACAAATTCGATCGGCGCCGGGATGAATCCACCTTCGCCCTGTAACGGTTCAAGGATAACAGCTGCCACATCACTGGCAGGTGTGGCTTCATCGAAAAGTTTCAGGAATTTTTCGATGTAATAGTCAATAGCTTCCTCTTCGGTGTATCCTTTCGGTGCACGGTACAAATATGGAAATTCCGCACGGTAGATGCCTGCCGGGAAAGGTCCCATACCAAGGGCGTAGGCTTTCTTTGCAGTCAGTGCCATGGTCAGGTTGGTTCTTCCGTGGAATGCACCGGAGAAACAGATGATATTATTTCTTCCGGTATAGGCTTTTGCAATCTTGATCGCATTTTCATCTGCCTCGGCTCCGGAGTTTGCAAAATATGTTTTCATCTTGTCACCGCGGCATGGCATTGTCTCATCAAACATCTCTGCCAGTTTTACATATCCTTCATGTACATAGACATTGAAGATGCCGTGGAAATATTTGTCCGCCTGGGCTTTCACTGCCTCGACAACTTCCGGGTTACTGTATCCGATATTCAGAACACCGACACCACCGATCCAGTCAAGGAAACGGTTCCCATCCACGTCTTCCAGCATGGCTCTCTCTCCTCTTCCCATACAGATCGGATAAGTAGTTCCGCACATAGCTTTCGGAATCGCTGCATCACGCCGTTTTAAGAGTTCCGCAGCTTTCGGTCCCGGTACACTTCCTGTTACAATCTCAGGTAATGCTTCTCTTAACATTTCTGTCCCCTCCTTTATGTCTCATTCCTGTGGAATTCTAATCTAAAAAACAAAAAGGCACGATCACAGCTTTTCAACTGTATCGCGCCTTTGCTTGTATCCTATATTATCACACTTTCCTGTTCTGTCCATCGTCACCGTGCACATGGTTTTTGTGCACCGTTCACATTGTTATCTGTTCACTCCGCCTCATTTATTCCAGCAGTTTCCGCAGATTCCGGATCAGATAAGCCAGTTCCCACTGGGTCCGGTTTCTCGTCTCCCCGAGATTCTTCCCGGTGATCTCACTGATCTTTTTCAGATGATATGCCACCGTATTCCGGTGAAGGAAGCATTTTGCTGCCACTTCCTGAATATTGCCGTTTTCTTCGAGATAAATTTTCAGGATCTTCAGGTATTCACTTCCTGTCTCCTGGTCGATCCGCTCCAGCTCTCCCAGGGTCTGTGTCTCATATTCCCATAGTTTTCTCCGATCCGGAACTGCCAGCAGAAGTTTTGTCACACCAATTTCACTCTCCCGACAAAGCGTCTGCTTTTTATCTGCAGCCCAGCGACACAGATAGGAAAGGGTCTGATACTTTTCCCTGAGATTTCCAATCAGCGTTTCTCCCTCACTGACGGCCAGATACATCGCTGTTCCCTCTGCTGAGTTAAGCACACACCGTTTCATCGCATCCAGCACCTGATCCACAATCTCTTTTCGGTATTCCGCCATCACAAGAGTCAGATACCTGTCGTGATGAAAGACTACATGTGTCAGATTCCGTTTTGTAAGAATCTGCTGGCACTGCCTTAAAAAGCGGTAATAAAAGCTGGTAATATCGGTCTTTCCGGAAGCCGGCACATAGCACTGCACCATCGTAAGACCGGTATCTCCGTGAATCCCCTCTCTTGCCAGCACCGGCAGATACTCTTCTTTCTTTTCCGGAGAAAATACTGCTTTTCGAAAAGCACTCTCCAGATCGTCCTGCTCCTGTTCTGACCGGTAGATCAGATTGCACAGTTCCCGGTTAAAGTCAACCAGATGCACTTCCCACGGCAGAACAAACACCGGAAAATCATTGTTTTCACCAAATTCCTGCACTTCTTTTGGCACACTCCGGATATACCGTCCGACATTAAACACCAAACCACTGGCTCCCGTTGCATACACCCGCTGGGTAAATTCCAGCAGCTGTGCATCGTCCGGTTCCTTGATACCGGTAGTTATGATCAGTTCCCGTCCTTTTAAGAAATGCACATAATCCATTTCTTCCACCACATGAACCCAGTCCACCAGGTTGGAAAGTCCTTCTCTTCCTGCGACCAGCTTCATATGATAATGATGAAGTGCCACCTCATAGATTTTTTCCAGTGTAGCTGCCATATGCTCACCTCAGATTCTGTCTGTCTTACTGTTCAGAAAAACTTTCTTGCACTGCCTGTGCTGCTTCTTTCTTCTCCAGTTCCTCTTGTTTCAATTCACCCATCTTATCATAATTTTCCAGGAAATAATGACGTTCTCCATATTGTTTGTAGCCAACAACCGTATCCAGATTGACATTTTCCACACTTCTGAAAATATTACTCTCGATAAATGGGTTCGTCTTTTTCAGTGTCCGGATCAGCTGTTTGATCTCCATACGTTTGGATTTTGTTTCTTCGTTATTACAGGTGGTGCAGGTGTCAGTAAATTTACAAGCACACTGAATGAAATGCAGATCGTTATAATCTCTCCACGCCTTGATGCTGTCCTCGCGGATCAGATACATCGGACGGATCAGTTCCATCCCGCCGAAATTGGTACTGTGCAGCTTTGGCATCATGGTCTGTACCTGTGCGCCGTACAGCATACCCATCAGGATGGTCTCGATGACATCGTCATAGTGATGGCCGAGAGCAATCTTGTTACAGCCCAGTTCCTGTGCGTAATGATAGAGATGCCCTCTTCGCATTCTCGCACACAGATAGCACGGGGACTGATCTACATGGAAGACTGCCTCAAAAATATCCGATTCGTAAATTGTAATCGGAACATTCAGTTTTCTTGCGTTCTCTTCGATCACCTTGCGGTTTTCCGGGCTGTATCCCGGATCCATCACCAGGAATTTTACATCAAAAGAAAACTTGTTGTGCAGTTTCAGCTCCTGAAACAGTTTTGCCATCAGCATCGAATCTTTTCCACCGGAGATACAGACTGCGATACGGTCCCCTTCTTTAACCAGTTCATACTGATTGATGGCTTTTGTAAATTTGCACCAGATGGATTTGCGGAACTTTTTACGGATGCTTTTTTCCACATCGGCACTGATGTCTTTTTCCTGATCTTCCCGCATCAGATCCATCAACCAGGCGATATAACCGCCTTTTAAGCTGACGGCATCCAGACCTTTTTCGATCAGTTCCGGTACCACTTCCTGACTGTATTTTCCTCTGCTGCAGCAGATCACCAGTTTTTTGCTTTTATCCACCAGCGGGTTCTCCGCAATCTCTTCCACTTTCAGCGCAACCGCTCCCGGAATCGCACCGTGAGCGATCTCATTATCATCACGGATATCGATGATCTGATAGCTGGTTTTGTCCAGTTGTTTTACTTCCTGTATTGTCATTTCCATTCTTTTTTCTCCCTGTCCTCTTCATGACTTTCCTTATATAAAGAAAAAGATTCCGGGAACTGAAAGTCCCGAAATCTTTTTTTCTCATTTGAAACCCACAATTCTGTGGATTATAGTAGCATGTGATTTCCTACATTGTCAATAGGTTGAGCATCAGCCCTTGATACCGGACTGAGCAACACCTTCGATGAACTGTTTCTGGAAGATGAAGAACATCACTACCAGCGGCAGTACGGCGAGAACCGCACCTGCCATCTGCATCGGATACTCTGTGGTGTACTGTCCCTGTAAGGTAGACAGTGCGGGTCCCAGTGTCATCTTATTCATAGAAGTGTTGACGATCAGAGGCCACATAAAGTCATTCCATGCAAACTTGATGGTAAAGATGGACATTGCCACGATACCCGGTTTGATCAGCGGCAGCATGATCTGTGCGAAGATACGGAAACGTCCGCATCCGTCCACAATGGCTGCTTCTTCCAGTTCTTTCGGCAGAGACATGAAGAACTGTCTCAGCAAGAAAGTACCGAACGCGCTGAACAGGTTTGGCAGAAACAGTGCCGGGATCGTATCCAGCAGTCCCAGTTTCTGAACGATCTGATACTGTGGCAGAAGGAAAATCTGTCCCGGTACCATCAGTACAGATAACACCAGAATGAAGATTGCATTCTTGAACGGGAATTCGATACGCCCGAAAGCATAACCTGCCATGGAGCAGAATACAATCTGTACCAGTGTGGTAACCACGGTGGTAATGATCGTATTCATATAAACAGTTGCAAACGGAATTGCAGAAGTTACAATGGTATGATATGCCGTTGTAACGAATTTTTCCGGGAAAATTGTCGGCGGAATCTTCATCGCCTCACCGGATGTTTTAAATGATGTCAGGATCATCCATGCAAATGGAAATACAACCACGATCACTCCGACCAGGAGGATCAGATGGACGATCAGGTGATTTAGCTTAAATTTACCTTTCATGTTCTCACTCCTCCTTAGTCGTAGTTCACCCATTTCTTCTGTCCGATCATCTGGATCACGGTCACGATCATAATCGCTGCGAAGATCAGAATAGAAATAGCTGCTGCATATCCTTTATAACCATAGTCGAACGCTGTTCGGTAAAACAGTGCCACAACGGTCTGTGTTGCCTCAAATGCCGGACTTGCTTTGCCGATCATCATGTAAACAGTATCAAAAACCTGGAAACCACTGATGATGGATGTAATCATAACGAAGAAGACTGTCGGTGTCAGCATCGGTACCGTGATTTTAAAAAACTGAGTAATTTCGCTTGCACCGTCGATAGCGGCTGCTTCGTAATACACACTGTTGATTCCCTGCATACCTGCCAGTAAGATAATCATGTTATAACCAACCGTCATCCATAGACCTACGATCATAATCATAAACAATGCTGTCTTGGAATCAGTCAGCCAGTTATGACCGGTTCCTCCCATAGCTTTGATAGCGCTGTTCAGGATACCCATCTGTTCATTGTAGATCCATTTCCAGACCATGGCCACAGCTGCAGACATGGTAACCGAAGGAAGGAAATACAGGGTACGGTAAATGGATTTTCCCTTGATCTTTGCATTCAGTAAAGCCGCAAGGAAAGTGGATAACGCCAGCCCTACCGGTACGGTTACGATAACGTATTTCAGGGTATTGCCGAAGGTTCTCCATACTTCTTTGTCACCGATCATTTCTTTGTAGTTCGCAAGACCTACAAAAGTAGACATATTAAATTTGTTTACATCATTAAAACTGAACCAGACATTCTGGATAAACGGCCAGATATAAAACACCAGCAGACCCAGGGTAACGGGTGCAATCAGGATATATGCGGCAATCCAGTCTTTTTTCTCTCTTTTCGACGCTTTTTTCTTCGGCGTCTTTACTTTTGCTTTCACGTCAGCCATTCTTTCACCTACTTTATTACTTTGCTAACAGAGCGTCTGCTTCTTCTTTCAGGCCGGAGCAGGCATCTGCCAGTGACATTTCGCCCGTATAAGCTTTTGTTAACCAGGTAGATTCCATATCATACAGTTCTGCTGCTTTGCTGCATACCGGCAGTGGATAAGCTTCAGCGGAGTGGTTTGTATATGCTGCCAGGTTGTACTGCTCATTTGCTTTTGCAAAATACTGCTGTGCGTCTTCTCTTGCGGAGATTACTACACCAGTTTCGCCCTGGATCTTCTGAGCTTCAGAGCTTCCCATCCAGATTGCAAATTTCTCAGCTTCTTCTTTCTGTTTGGATCCTTCATATACTGCGAATCCCAGACCGTTGATACAGTTGTCTTCTACACCATTGAAGGTAGGAACTTCTACACAGTCGATTTTGTCTTTGATGGTATCGTTGGAAGCGTATTCCGGAACCATGTAAGAACCAGCCAGTGTCATAGCGATCTGCTCGCCTTCGAACATGGCATCGGAACCTGTCTCAGACAGAGTAGAGGCACTTGGTGACAGACCGGCATCGATCATGTCGATCCAGCACTAGATACCTTCCTGTGTTTTTGCATCACCGTATCCTGTTTCGGTAGCGTCATCGTTCAGGATCCAGCCGCCGTTTGCGTATACAGTCTGATAATACCATGTCTGGAAGTCAACCGGGCAGGCGAACGGATATACACCATCCGGCAGTTTGTCTTTCAGTTCAGTTGCCAGAGCAACCAGATCATCATATGTCATATCATCGGTCGGATATTCCACACCAGCCTGATCGAACAGGTCTTTGTTGTACCACAGAGCGTTGGTATCGAAGTCTTTCGGTACTGCGTAGTTTTTACCGTCACGAACATAGTTGTTTACCAGAGTCTCAGCGAAGTTATCTTTGATGTCGGAAGATGCGATTGCATCAGACAGATCATCCAGGATACCACCTTCCACGTAAGAATCCAGATGCAGAACATTCAGCCAGAATACGTCAGGAGCTGTTCCGCCGCCTGCAGATGCTTCCAGTTTTGTCCAGTATTCTCCACCTTTGTATGGTGTCAGCTGGATGCTGATGGATACGTTATCATTTTCTGCTTCATATGCATCGATCATTTTCTGCATGGCATCTCTCTGATTTTCATCCCAGATACCCAGTGTCAGTTCTACTTTGTCACCGGATTTGGAACTTCCCTTGCTGTCGCTGCTGGAAGAATCACTGCTGCTTCCGCATCCGGCCATCATACCTGCTACCATGACAGCAGACATACCCAGTGCTGCAATTTTTTTCATATTTTTCATGACTTTTCTCTCCTTTTTCCTTTGTTGGAATATTCATTGTCGGGTTACTCTATTATGAAAATGAGTAACTGTTCCGTGCTTACGTTGTACTAGCCAAAAGGGTTACCCACTTACATACGTATTTGTTTTAACTATTTATTCTGCATCATTATAACATTTTTTTTTGAAAATGCCATGATTTTCTCAGCCTGATACGGGAAAAGCGGGTATGCACAGTCTTCCTGTACACATGCCCGCTTTGGCTCCCTCTCGTTGTCTTTTCGTATTGAATCGTTTTATTTATGGAAGATCTGGTACGTTTGTTTTCTGAAATCCACCCGTACACCGGTTCCGTCGGAGAACGTTGTCTCCTGTACCATATAATCTCCATTTACCATCTCATGATGCAGCATCTCGCATTTTGCCACCTGTTTATGTAATTCTGTCACTGCCTTGCTACGTTCGATTTCTTCTTTTCGACTCAGTGTTACGTTATCGTCAAAAGCTCCGTCGATATTCGGATAAGCCGCGTCACGGATCAGATAGGGTGCACCGCCATTTAACAGAGCGTACAGCATATAATCTTCCGCTTCACTTACTTTATCCATCATCCATGGCTGAATCACACAGTCATGGTATACCAGATTATATAACGGTACCGGAACTCCTTCTTTCGGTGTTCCCGGTTTTTTCATCATAAAATCATACGGTGCGTAATGACAGAAAACCAGACTCGGGACTGCCCAGTCGCTTACTTCTTCCGAACTTGGCAGGATACCCTGGGAGAGCAGATACTCAAAGCATCTTCCTCTGAATTCATAACATTCTCTCCGTGTCATGCGATGTTCCGGATTGTCACATTCATCTCCTTCGTTACAGGTGAATACATCCAGATAAGCACCATCCAGCCGGATTCCGTGTTTTTTGATCTCGGTAAAATTGCGCTTCACATAATACGGTGCCTGTGTTGCACACAGATATGACTGTGGACCTCCCGCCCATCTCTGGTGCTCCGGAATACTTCCATCCGGTAATCTGCAGGCATAATTTTCATCAAAACTTGGAGCAGCTTTATAAAAATCTCTGTACTGATCATGGATACCAAACATATAACCACATTCGTGCATGGTATCTGCCAGTTCTTTCATATCTTCCCAGCCACCGGCCTCTTTACACGCCGGCAGGTAATCAGGATGTTGGTTGTCATATCCCGGCTGTGCCCAGCCATCCAGATGAAGATACAGCTTTTCCACTCCCTGCTCATGAAGTTCTCTGATTTCTTTTGTACGTTGTGCAAAAGTTGTCAGATGATTGTTCTTTTCCGGATTCTCCGGATCAAAGAAATCGGAGTTGTGTTGCACCTGGGTTTTGATTCCCTTGTGAACGAAAGCACATCCGATCAGATCGTTGACGGAAGGATTTCTTGCCGCTTTTTCTTCCAGCGTTCTTAATCTTCCCTGTTCGTTTACATAAGACCGATATTCTTTACACAAATCATTGTAATCACAGTCATCCAGGAAAGTATATCGCATCACTCTGCGATAATCCATCTTTCCGAGACTCGGTTCAAAGTATACGCCGACGTGGGTGTATGGACCGCCTGCCGGATGCTCGGCATAGTATCCTGCATTCCACGGTGTGGTGCAGATTGCGATATACCCCTGTCTGTCTTTTACCTGACCGAACCATGGCATATATCCGCCTGCTGTTTCAAAGAATCCTGCAAACGGAATCGCAGACAACGGTATCTCCCAGTCATTCGGAATCAGAATACCCTGCTGATGTGTCAGCAGCGTATACCAGCTGTCTTTCTTTTCTTCAAAAGCCATCTGACCCGGCCAGAGTACTTTTTCAACCTGAAGCCCTTCTTCTTTTAACGGAACCCATTCGAAATATACCTGTTCTGTGGTATCTTCCATCCAGATCAGTGTCTCAAAAGCATACGGATAAGTCACGCCGTCTTTTTCAAATCCCTCAAAACAGCTTCGGATTCCGATGCCGACACCCATAGTATAGGTTTCATGGGTGATGGTTACTGCATCCAGAAAAGAAAAGCTTCCTTCTTTACAGATCAGTTTCGGCTGAAAGCCATCCGCCCATTCCCAGCGGGTCTGATCCTTTTCTACCGTCACCGCCAGAGTCTCCTGACAGAAACAGACTTTCGTATTTCCTCTTTCAATTATCATCATAGGTGTTTGCCTCTTTATTTTTTCCTTTGTCAACTGTTCGTCCTTGTCCCTCAGACAGTTGTTTTTGTTTTATTCATTATAACCAGTTTTTTCGTTTTTGAGTTGTCTTATTGTGTACTCTTATTGTCTGATTGCGTATGCTTTTTAGCGTTTTACCATAATAAAGCGCTTATTTTGCACGAAATCAGGCCGATCCTTTTGTTGTGGATTACCCTGTTCTCTGGTAAAATAGGGGTATTCGGAGGGATGTGTTCACTTATGACTTATATTGAAACAAAGCTGAAACGCGAGATTGTGATTGATTCGATCATCACGATTCATTATTTTGAATATATGCGGGATTTTGTATTCCGTGGGGAATCCCATGATTTCTGGGAATTTATGTATGTTGATAAAGGCAGTGTGATCGTTCAGGGCGGAGAACATCAGTTTACACTTCACGCCGGAGATATTATTTTCCATGAACCAAATGAGTTTCATGCGATCCGCTCAGTCGGAAATTCTTCACCAAATCTTGTTGCTGTCTCTTTTGTCAGTCATTCTCCGGCAATGGGTGAATTCCGTGGAAAAAAGATGACATTAAATATGGAGGAACGGACGTTGGTTTCCCACATTCTCGACACCGCCCGGAAAGTATTATCCACACCGATGAATATTCCTTCCGTGGAACAGGTCAAGCTTCGGGCGGATGCACCGATTGGTTCCCAGCAGATGATTCTGCTGTATCTGGAGCTTTTTCTTGTCACAGTACTTCAAAATGATGCAAAGACTGATGTTTTTCCGCGCCGGCGGATCACGGGGACGTTCGTGAGTCCGGTAGAACTTTCGGGAACACGGGAGAAGCGCTTACAAGAAATCACAGAGTTTATGGAGTTTCATATCTGCGAACAGCTTTCGCTGGATCAGCTGTGTGAGCATTTTTCGCTGAGCCGTTCTTCGATTCAGAAACTATTTCAGAAGGAGAAGGGATGTGGTCCGATGGAATATTTTAACGGACTGAAGATTCAGCGGGCAAAGGATATGATCCGGGACGGACGGAAAAATCTGACGGAGATTGCAGGGTTTTTGTCTTATAGTTCGCTGCCTTATTTTTCGAAGCAGTTTAAGAAGGCTACGGGGATGGCTCCGATGGAGTATGCTTCTTCGGTGAAGGGGATTACGCAGGCGTTGAAGGGGGAAAATTCTTGAGGTTTCTTATTTTTATTGGCTACGCGGACG